>Ga0315285_10000015_pt1 | contig 171580 bp, 160 predicted proteins | sample YL17G09_36_MG_FD_203698 | JGI IMG/M metagenome (GOLD analysis project Ga0315285, IMG submission 203698) | Sediment microbial communities from Yellowstone Lake, YNP, Wyoming, USA - YL17G09_36 | ecosystem: Environmental > Aquatic > Freshwater > Lake > Sediment | place: USA: Wyoming | collected... | reverse complement strand
TCTCAAACTGGTCAACACCATAACCCTTCTCATCATGCCACTCTTCCTGCCAATTTCTGATAGGCTCAGAACTCGTGTTTGCGGCAAAGGAGTAGCCGCCACCGCCCGTTCCCCACCGTCTCCACAATACATTCTTGTATGCATTGCGGTTCACGGCATCAATTAACCGCCTAACTCTTGCGAGGTTAGCAACCTCGGGAAGCGGACCAGTACCCTTCACGGCAACCGCCTTAAGATTCTTCGAACCCATAACCGCTCCATAGCCGCCGTAGCCTGCTGCATGCGTCCACTTAGCCATAACCACCGCAGTTCGAACCTTACGCTCGCCTGCTGGACCGATGTACAGTAGTGCAGGTTCCTTCCACTCGCCATAACGCGGATAACGCTCAGTCAGAAGTTGTCTGCATTCCTTGTTAAGTAGCGTGGTCGTTTCCTTGCCATTCTTACCCCAAATGCGGCTCGCATCTCTGATCTCGACATCCGAGTCCTTAATGAACGCGTAAACGGGCTTCTCAGCCTGTCCCGTAACGATGATGCCGTCATACCCAGCGCAGCGCAATTCAACTCCGAACTCGCCGCCAACAGTCGAACCCACGACCCCATTGCTCTGCGGAGACTTGCCCGAGACGCAGACTCTGCCGCCTGGGAAAAAACCTGTAAGCGGTCCTGGCAGAAAAAGCAGGATGTTGTCAGGGCCAAGCGGGTCCAGTTCCTCCCATTCGGTGAGTAGTCTGTCGCAGAGGATTTTCGATGCAAGTCCCCTGCCCCCTACGTAGTCCTTCAGTGCCTCATCGGCGAACGTAACATCTTTGAAAGTGCCGTTTGAAAGGTCAATTTCCAGGAATTTTCCAGCATAACCTAATATCAAATGAACTCCTCCGCCTTCTCTCCATATAATTTGATCGCTAGACTCTTGGTCTGCTCCTCAGGTTTGCGTGCGTAAAGTTTGTATGGGTGTTCTCTTCTCGTGACGGTTGTCAAGACGTTCCATCCCCCTTCTTGGCAGACATTCACGCACTGTGGATTGCCATTGCACAGATCGCAAATCACGATTTTCTTATTCGCTGGATGCATGTGTGGAATTCTTCCGGGACAGGCATCTATGCATTTTCCGCAACCAGTGCATTTCTTATCATTTGTCAAGACAGCGCTGGTTTTCCTGCTTATGGACAAGGCCTTGAATGGACAGGCTTCAACGCATGGGTAGTCTTCACATTGAGTGCACAGATGCGGAAAATCCGCGCCTGGAACCAACATGAAAACCCTCACTCTTGATGCTTCCGGCCAGATCCTTTTTTCATGATGAAGCGAGCAGGCAATCTCACATTTGCGGCATCCGCTGCATTTCGAAAGGTCTCTCGCTATCCAAATAGGCTCTTTCCTCGTTGTCAAGCTAACTAGCCTTCCCTAAAAGTCTCGAGAAAATGCTTTTAGAGTCTGCCTCATTTAAACATGACGTTTTCTTGTGGCAAGGTTCCCGCTGAACCCTGCTGTGCTGATTGATTGTAAAAACCTCAAGCCAACCAAACTACAAGGCACAGGACTTTTTCCACAAGGCTGAATTGTAAGGTTTAAACGTAAGTCTAAACCTATACGGCCCCACCAAAAGCCTTCTTTTGCGCAAATAAGCAATCTCTCTGCGGCATCATGTATTTGGAACTTGATTTCCCAAAGACTGTTTCCGACCGACGTAAATCGCATCAGGTTCTAGTAGTTTTTGGGTGTGGCTCAAACACTGGCAAGATGGATTTGCAGAAACGCCAAAAACGTTTATTCCCAATATATCTGAGTTCCTTGTATTATGAGGAAAAGGGTGAGTTGGATTGGATTTCTATGAAGCTGTTGAAAAGAGAAAAACAGTGAGGGAGTTTCAGTCAAGACCTGTGGAAGAAGAAAAGCTTTTGAGAATATTGGCAGCTGGATTGAAGGCACCGTCGCACAATCATCTGAGAGAATGGGAGTTCATTTTCATAAGGGATTTTGAACAGAGAAAAAGAGTCGTGGATCTAGGCGTGACGGCCAAGGGTTACAGCGAGAAAGAAGTGGAAAAAGCAACAAAGCCAATGACTGAATGGGAGAAACCAGCGTATCTTGCAGCGTTACCTGTCCAAAGAAGGATGTTGATGAGTTCGCCGGAACTGCTTATAGTCTGCTTCAGGATGCGGAAAACTCTCAAAGAATGCAAAACACTCTATGAGCTGAACAACTTTGCTTCCGTCTGGACATGCATAGAAAACATTCTGCTTGCGATGGCAGCAGAGGGACTGTACGGTGTTACCTTCATACCGCACGAGACAATGTTGCTTAAGAAGATGCTGGGCATACCCGATGATTATGAAGTTGCGGTCCTCATTCCTATCGGATACCCTCAAGAATACTTTGTGATACAGAGACCATTGTCACTACAAGAGAAGATACATTACAGTAAATGGTAGAAGATTGCCTTAACGACATGTTACGATGCAAGCTGCATCAACAAGCACATTTCGTAAGATTCAAGCGTAAGTTAAAACCTATACGACCCACCAACTGATTTCCCTGTTTGAGGCGAGAAACTTGCTTGTTTTGAGCAAATAACTTGTCTGATCTGTTATTCGCTTTTTGCTGACGAGTTCATAGAACGAAGACACAAGAAAAGACCAAGAGACCTTGCGAAAGAGCTCACGCTTCAGCTTCTGTCTGACAAGGAAACGAAACAGAGGAAAGAGATCGACAATCACATCAACAGCAGAACGACTGTTGGTCCAGCAACAATCAGTAATGCATTGGAGGATCTCTTGGGAGAACGCAAGATTTGTCAGCTAAAATACGGTTTCTATAAGTTGAAAGAAAGCTGCTGGTTCTGCAAACGCAGAGAAGCTTGTCCACAGAGAGACTATTGAGGCATCTGAAGACATAGCACACATCGATCCGTGTTAGAGCTTTCCAACTTTACAAAATGCGAGTTTTCTGCAAAATACATTTTTGTAGAGGATTTGGAAAGTATGAACTTGGAGAGCATTTCACCTTGGTTTTCTTTAGCGTGTTCATTGAATCTAAGGTTTTGAATTGAGATCACTTTGTTGACAATGACGCTTCGCTACTTACTCCTGCGCTTCTTTGTGTTTTTTGTAAATGACCTTGCTGGTGATGAGTGGAGTGTGTGGTGTAGAGTGTCTTGTGTCTAACTGAACCTTAAGAGTCCAAATGAACATTGTGAGTGTATTGTTGTAGCGTTGTTGATGATGACAACCAAAATGACAATGCATCTACAGAAGAAAAATCCTCTACAAGTTATGCGAACAGATCGAGCCCGCGCTTGATCATAATGAAAGAAGTGAAGCGGATGCGATCTAAGACTACTGTGTGTTCTTGACTTTCTTCGTCCAGGATTTGCCTTGGAACAGATATAATTCATGTTATAATATGGAAAAGAGTCCTGACTTTGGGTAATTTGCATGTAAAATCTGACACGTTTTGGTCAACTTCGGTCTTCTACGCTGTTTTTATAGAGGAAATCGAAGAATCTCGAAGCCGAAAAAGCGTTATTAGCTTGGAAAGTATCCAATACCTTCCCAGTGGTGTCTATGGTCAAGCAGCCAAACGATTTGGAATACGACTTGTTCTCAGATAGAAATCAGAACAAGTATTTCGTGTTCGAGCAGGTTAGAGAGTTCCTAGATTCAAACGGAATATTCTGGGAACACCTGTTTCAGCTATTTAGAAAGTCAGAATATGGCTATCTTCGTTACAGCTTTGGAGACGTAGAAATCTCCTTTACACGCACCGGAGCTTTCAATGAAGAAACGGATGACTTGGAAGATGAGATTGAGCTTTCAGTCGAATCCAACAGAGGTAACCTTAGCAGGAAATTGACTTACGAATATAAGATGAAGGAACTCTCAGAATGGAAAAAGATGAGACAATCGGAAATAGGCAACTTTGGAGAATAGAAAATGGGAAATCGCTACGTACTGGAAGAGGACAAGCTTGTCAGGACTAATCCTTTCTGTCCAAGATGCGGAGCAGGAGTCATGATGGCAGACAAGGGTGAATGGTGGTCATGTGGCAAGTGTGGAGACAGATACTACAGAAAAACGTCTCAATCTAAGGCGCGCGCTGACAACAAGACCAGTTTAAGCGAATAAGGACGCGGTAAGAGTCAAAATAGGGATTCAGTACACCTTATATCCGTGATGAGCTATCCTATGGGATTGTTTGGTGGGTTGTGTGGCAGGCAAAAAGTACGACAAAACTCACGACCACATAGTTGATTTGCTCCATACATTGGTGAGAGAGTACCCTGATTATCAGAAGACGCAGCAGCAGTCCAAAACCTATCCGCTAATAATTCAGTCCAAAAAAGACACTAAAGAGCATCATCCTGACATCTGGGCCAAGGTGAAGAAGACAAACCAGATTGACATTTATGAAGTGTGGAATACTGAGGAGGAGAGACAAGCCTGCTCCGACATTCTCCACGCAGCATGCGTCGACAATATAAGGTACCTTCATATAGTTTGTGTCAACAACCCGAAGTTCGCTGATCAAGCTTGGAAAAAAGAGGACGCAAAAAAACTAGTGCGCATTTTCCTCGATCACATTCGTGATGACTCCGGAAAATTGCTTCTTGAACCATCCATGGTATGCTATGCAGATCTAGGTGCAAACGAACTTGAAGAGGACAATAAGATATTGAAATCCCTTAAGCAGCAACTCGAATTCTGATTGCACGTTTCACGCAACAGCTTTCACTCTTTCAGAACTTGGCTCTCTTCGCTCTTATGGTTTCTACTTTCTAGTTTCTAAATGATTTCAAAATTGGAAACTTCAATAATTAAGTAGAAATAGAAAGTATAAAGCTAGAAACTTCTTCACTCCCGTCTATCTGAACCTTTGTTGATATTTCCAAAATGAACGATTCCTTAAGAAGCGCTCTCCGAGTGCACCACTAGTCTACCTCTCTACGGTCTCTTAGTTCTCTTCAGTCTCTCTGCATCAGATTTCGACATCACTCAAGACAATATTAGTACTCGAACGCTCTTTCAGCACAATTCTCAGGCATGGACAGGTGGGGCTGTAGATCTGTTGTACATGCATACAAATCATAATTGGGAATCCAGAACACTTAATTTTTGATCCTACTATAAAATGAGCGTTTTAGGTGAAGAACACAGAAATGAAGCCAACCTCGTCATTTAGGATCCTTCTCAAGGAAAATAGGACTTCTGACAATGCAATCAAAGAAATTTGGAAGTGGTATGATTTCTCGGAAAGAAGAGGAGTCGCAAATTTCTAGTCTCATATTCATCGCGCCAAGGCGCTTACTGTTTGTTTGTGTGTTGCTATTCACTTGTGTGCACCGACGCGAGATTAGAAAAGTGGAGATATCTCCCGTATTCCCGATTGACATAGATATCTCCAGTTAGAAACTTCGTCACAGTTGCTTAAGAGGACTGATAGAAGCTAATTCTATTGTCGTTGCTCTCCTCTTCATTTCATTGTAGAGAGACTCAAATAGGTCTGGTTCTCTGTTTCCCCCTTTCTCTCGACTGACTATTGAAACTTGACTCAAATGTCGACGTGTTTTCGGACAAAGTCTACCATTTTCTCTGCCCAACGCTCCAGATACTCTTCTCCTTGACCAGCTTCTGCTTTGCGAGGGTCACCAAGCACACCATTCTTCGATATAGCCTTGATGCCTTGACTCCACATAAGACTCATGATCTTGTCATCGAAACTTCCCAGAAAACCTGTTTCAGCGTTTTTCATATCAACCAGATCTTTGCGTATCGCTAGAACCATTGATGTTTCGGATTCGCCTGCATGAGCCCCTGACTCACCAGCCGTAATTCCATATTTAGATGAAAACTCGGTAAGGAATCCAAGAAGACCTTTCAGATCCGTGTAAGATACGACCTTGGTTCCTTCAAGACTTTGGTTGAGGTCCTCAGTTACCTCTCGCACAGCATTGAAGTTTCCGCCATGAGATGGGAGAATAATGATGTTCTTGAATCCCTGCTTTGCCAGACTTACGCAGTAGTCATGGATCAGACTTTTCAACGTTTCAGGTCTAAGGCTGATGGCTCCAGGAAACGCCATATGGTGTTCGGAACATCCCACGTTTATGGAAGGTGCTTGAAGAGCCTTGCCAAGTTTCTCAGCCACTTTATAAGCCAACACTTCAGCAAGCAACGAGTCCGTACAAGTAGGCAGATGAGGTCCATGCTGTTCGTTTGAGCCCACGGCGAATACAACCGTGCTAAAACCTCTGTCTAGGGCTTTCTGGATATCAACCCGAGTCATCTCGGACATGCGAACCTTAACCATTTGTGTTTCCTCGTCTTGTTGATCAAACGTGCCATACTCAAGCGACTTAGTGTTCACCATTCTGTTTCGGTTCAGCTATAACTTTTCCGCAAAACCAAAAACAGTGAAATAGCATCTGAATTCCGCGCACTTCGTGTGCACTGCTACTAGCCTCTCTTCAGCCTCTCTGTTTCACACACTTCAATCGAAAACAAACCTGATGATAATATTAACTACAAGTTATTTGATTATAGTGTGCTATATGGCTATGTCGTATTGGTGTAGCTTATGGCTGGGGACGATTTTCGCATCTTTGCAGAGTATTACGATCAGATCTATTTGAAGTGGAAAGACTACAAAGGTGAATCAGAAGTCATAAAAAAGGTCATAAATGAACTCGGGAAGTCTTCGCGAACACTTCTTGATGTTGGGTGTGGGACAGGCGAGCATCTCAGGTATCTTTCACGGGACTTCAAGTGTAAAGGCATAGACATTAACAAAGGGATGATAGATATTGCGAAAACAAAGGTCAAAGACGCAAAGTTCGAAGTCAAAGATATGATTGATTTCAAACTGAAAGAGAAATTCGACGTAGTAACATGCCTGTTCAGTTCGATTGGTTACGTTAGGCACTTCAGAAATCTCGCAAAGACTCTCAAGAATTTCAACAAACATCTCAACAAGAACGGTTTGGCTATTGTTGAATCTTGGGTCTTCAAAAAGGATTTCAGAAAGGGCAATTACAGGATTGACACTTATGAGGATGAGCGAATCAAGCTAGCCAGAATGGGCACCAGCAGACTTACAGCATCACAATGGCTGGTTAATTTTCATTACTTGATTGGAACTGAGGGAGAAATCAAGCATGTAAAAGAGACTCACAGGATGCTAGCTGCTGATTATGAAGACTATGTCAAAGCTTTCGATCTGGCAGGATTTAGCGACATCAGATTCCTGGACAAGGATCTATGGACGCAATGCAGAGGACTATTTGTCGCCGTGAAATAATCGCGGTTATGCGCTCACTATGCGAGTTTTGGCAATCTTGAAATACGACCTGATTTATTAATATTATACATAACGGGCTGGTTTAAATCGAGGATGAGAATGAATGAGAGTAAGGAATGAAGGAAAGACTGCAATCTCTTCAAATCGTCAAGCTTTACAGGAAATCTCTTCAAAACACAAAGCTTCATCTTGTGGTTTGTTGGCGCGGGATGTGGGATTTGAACCCACGCGGCCATTTCTGACCACAGACTTAGCAGGCCTGCCCCCTACCAGGCTAGGGCAATCCCGCACCTGCAAGTAATGTTCAAACACTCTATGCCACGGGTTATTTTTGTCTTTTGCGTTATCAGAACGATGAGTCAAAAGTCTATATAGCACTGGCGTTAGCCATGAATGCAAAGGTCTCTTTAGAACCCTAAGGGAGAAAAAAACAGAATTGTCTTCATTGAGTAACGAGATAAAACGGGCTTCCAGCGTGCTTAGACATGGAGCCTCAGCGCAAGTATCAGACTATGAGCAACGGTTTTCTTCACTCAAAAACGTTTATGAAGGCTTTCTTTCTGACCTATTGATAATGGATTTTGACAGCAGACAGGCTTATCAGACAGCCAAAGAATTTTTCGGAACCCATACTGTTCGGTTTGCAGGCATTGACGGCACCATGTATTCCCGTCCGCTGTTCGACATGATAGTCTTCTTCGGGGGCGCCTACACTTCCACAGGCACCGTAACATTCAGAGAAAACGCCGAACCACTCGTCAAGTATGATGAGCGAACGATGCAGCGGAAAGCCGGAATATCAAGCGTCGTGCCCGTCTACATCAACGAAGTCATAGATCTAGACCAAGCCTTCTACGCTGAAGAACCATCAGAAGAAGCCAACCCCGACAAGCCTTTGACAGACGAGTCGATAATAGACAATTCCACTGTTGCGAATTGGATAATGACCTTCTCCGAATTCTACCTAGCCTACAAACTAGCCACAGACGAAACACAGAACATTGGCATAATACTCTTGGACAGAAGCCTCTCAATCGAACGCGCAAGCCTCATCTACGACACGTCAAAACACGAATTCTGGAAAACAAAAAGCAACATAAGAGGCTACAACATAGACGGCGAACCCATAGACGACAACGAGCTAATCATAGCCAGACAATGCGTCTGCAACCCACAACTAGGCTTACCACCACCAAGAGCAGACTACCTAGTCTACGCCATAACGAATCTGACTGAAACGAAAGGACCCCTAACCAACAAGCAAATTCTAGCAGAGCTAAAGATCACAGAGGAAAAGAGAGCCAAAAGAGCGGAACGCGCCCTTGACAAGCTGGTCAAGAGAGGTGTCCTAAACAAAGAAGATGAAACCTACGCTCTGAACCGAAAGTACGCGACAACCAAGAATCGCGTAAGAAAGCTTGTAACAGAGCTAGGCGACCGCTTTTTCTTCACTGAAACAGGAAATGCCATGAAAATTCTGAAAGATGGAAAGGAGCATTGGCTTACAACTCTAGACATTGCTTTTCTAACGCTTTTCACGTTACATTTGCTGATGGAGGAATGCTGGAAGCGACACATCCTGCTAATTGGCATGACCAAGGACACGGCGGCTAGAGACTTCAAACGCCAGCTAGTTCCAATAATGCGGAACGCGGGCCTGCTCAGAACCACGATCTCACAGGAAACACTTACTGCTTTGCCTAACACCGACCGCATGATCCTTCAATCAGCCAGCATCTTCAACCCAGACAAAATCAAACCACCGTGGAGCCTAATCGAATACGACTCCGCCATAAGAACCATGATCCCGGACAGACAGAAACGCGAAGGCCACGTATCAGGAGCAATAAAAAACAGAATCACACTCGAAAAGACATTCCTGAAAACCTACGTCCAGCTCACCCAAGCCAAGTCAGACCCCATGCTCCGAAGCAACGTACTACTCATCGACCGCCTAGTCTACCCAGAATACGACTACAAACCAGAAAACACGGTAGAGTTCCGTAGCGAGTTCGGAAGCGCCGTAGAGCCAGTCGAAATCATCCTGTTCAAAAACAAGACTATCCCAAATCCCCTCCAGAATCTGGTCATGAGTGTTCTGGTTGCTATGGCTCCTTCGAGCATTCCTGAAGCTTTCGGCCACAACAAGCCACTGTTCATCGCTGACAAGATTGCGAAGTGGAACTACAGCCAGTTCAAGTGCATGGTGGACAGCACAGCAGGGTGGATACTGAATAATCATAAATTGAGGAGGTTCATATTCTACATGAGCACGTTCAGGGAAAGGAGGGCTTCGATTGAAGCCGCAAGAAGAGAATAAACTCAACAACGCATACTTCACAGACTTCGAAGGCAAATTCAACGCACGCCTAGCCGCAGTCATTCCAAGATTCCTCGCAGGAGGCGGAGAAGAAACCAAGGTTACAGGCACAAGCGCACGGTACCAATGCCGCGTAAAAGTTGAGTACCAGAGAGATTTGATGGGACTTCTTGAGGAGGGCATGCTTCTTGCAGTCAAGAACTTCAAACAGACAGGACCTGATGAGGAGCGATTCACGCTGATGGAAGTCAGTCGAGTGTGGCCAGAACACTTTGGTTTGCGTGGCCTGTCTGATCATAGCTACTACCCTATGCAGTTTGAGATCATTGAACAGTCTGAAGATGACTGGCAGACAGATGACACATCCACGATGATGATTCAGATTGATGCGATTCCCATAAACTACGATCTGATCCTGAACAGGAAGTGCGAGTTCAGGTTCGAGAAGGGCTTCTCCTACCCAGTTGCAGGCAGCCCATGTTGCGTCTTGAACAGCGAAATGATAAACCGCATGTACAACCAGAAAATCGCTGAAAAGCTCGGCGTGGACACGTCAAGAACGGTTGAAGACGCTAGAGCCGATCCGAGGCTGGGTTTGATCAAGATGTTTGAGGCAAGCAAAACAGCCATTCCGATCTACGTGGATTTTGAAAAGCTTGTTCGCTATCACTTCGGGGTTTTCGCGTTCACTGGCGGTGGGAAAAGCAACCTGATGTCAAACGTTCTGCGCAGACTATTGCTCCATACTGATAACACGAAGGTAGTGATTTTTGACATAAGCTGCGAGTACATTTTCCTTCTGCTTGATATGCTTGCAGATCAGAACGTTCAGGCAAAAGTCATTCTTGAACACCGAATCGAATCACTGCAACAACTCTTCAACTCCGTTGTAAAGCCCAGAGAGTACGAGACTGACGAACGAACCAAGCACGGACTGCAGTGCATAATGGATCAAGGCAAGCTTGCCTACTATACCAAACCCAGACAGCAGATCCCAACCTACAGCCAGTTCATAGACGAGATCGACAGTCAAAGAGGTAGCAACATTGACAAACCGCATTACCTCAACGCAATCGACAGGATTCATGACACGATTCTCGAATACACAGAAGAACATGGACTAAGCGAGAACCAGAAAGTAAACGAAGACTTTGTCAGTTACATCGACCAGATCGCCACAGAAACCGTCACACAACTCAAAGTACATGACAAAAGCGGACTGTACGCATGGGCAACCACAAGAAGCTCGATCCTTGACATAATCAAGAAGAGCGAAGAAGAGGAAACGAAAGAAACAGGCGGCTTAACCGTAGAAAAAATCCGAGAACTCATCGAAGACAAGACAACAAACCTCGTGTGCATTTCCATTTCAGACCCATACGCCATCAAAGAACTCGCCATAGAACTCACACAGAACTTGCTCATTCGAAGAAAACGCAAGTTCACGGCAAAACCCTACATCCTGCTCGTGTTCGACGAAGCACAGGAATTCATCCCAAACACGCAAGGCGGAATAGAAAGCAAATGCTCAGCACAAGTCGAAACCCTGCTCAGACAAGGAAGGAAGTACGGTATAGGCGTCTGCATAGCCACGCAAAGAGTAGCATACCTGAACACGAACGCTCTCCAGCAGCTTCACACGTACTTCGTCGGCACACTGCCCAGACCGTACGACCGCAACCTGATCAGCGAAACCTTCATGGTAGACAAAGGCATACTAGAGAAGACTTTGGAATTCGCGCCAGGCGAGTGGCTGCTTTCAAGCTACATAGCCACAGGCATGGAGAACGTGCCCATATTTATAAGAGCAGACAATGCAGAAAAGGAAGTAGAAAAATACCTAGAGCACAGCTAATGATCTTGCACTCTTAGGTTCTTATGGACAAATAGGTTCTGTACGGTTTGTAGCCCACCTTTGAGTAGGCTCGAACTGCAGGAGCGTTGTCCCTTATAACATGAATGAGTGCGGTTTCTGAAGTTTTCAGTATCTCTTTCACCAATGCGGATACGATTGATGTGGCGTAGCCTCTGTTCCTGTACCGTTCATGCGTAGCTATGACGCTGATGTTGCTTCCAAAATCCGTCAAACGCACCATCCCCACTGAAACAACCTTTCCCTCTTGCTTTATTCCCATGTAGAGAGCGCCTTCCATTCTCGATCTGATCCTCTCAGCAGTAATGTCACCCCACCATTCAGGATCAGCCCCGCTCATCAACTCGGCAATATCCTCAGCATCCTCAACTCCAAGTCTAGCAGGCGTGGTCGTTGTCTGGATGCTTTCTTCTCCTTTTTTCAACAACATCAAAACCATTTCCTGCCTTACTCTGGGAACGTAACTCTTCAGAACTATGTCTTCACAATCCAGCGGAGCCTGCAACTCAACCTCTTTCAAGCTCACCTTGTCAAGCAACACTTCAACCGCTTCCCTGTTTCCCCTCAACTGAACAACATAGTCCCTATGAACCAGCAACAAGCCTTCAACTTTCTCACCTTCCATAGCCAACCAGACTTTGGTCTGATCCAGATGTGTCTTCACGTCAAGAATGAAGAAATAGTAGTCAACTGGGTCTCTGCTAACGTGGTTCCAGAACGTCTTCTGCAGACTCTCGTCAAGTAGCCTCGCTTTCAGCATGTTGCCTTATCTCCAAAGATAGCCTTCTGAAATCGGTCGAAGAAAAAGCTTCGGTTCTACGCGGTCTTCGCGGTTTGCGCCATTCCACATTTCTTGAGCAAGCGGTTCCAATTCTTGTCGGTTTGCTGTTGGATTGTGTCAAGTATCTTCTCGTATTTCGGCGTGAACAAGTGTCTGAACCGTCCCTGAACCTGCAGGTACTCCTTCACCGGCTTCTTTTTCTGCGGTGCCAACGCAATGACTTTGCTTGGTATCGAAAGCTGGTACTCGCCGTTCACAGCTTCCCATAGGGGGAAGATGCAGGTTTCCACTGCTAAACGCGATAGTTCTATTGACTTGCTTGGCTCGCTTCGCCAGCCTCTTGGGCACGGCGCGAACACGTGCATGAATGCGGGTCCGTCGACTTCGATGCCTTTTGCGGCTTTCGTTATCAGGTCTTTCCAGTAGTACGGCACCGCGGTTGCCACATAGGGCATTTCGTGAGCTACCATGATGTCAGCTATGGGTTTCTTATGCTCTGTCTTTCCCGGGACAGCGCTGCCAGCCTGCGAAGTTGTGGTTGAAGCACCCAGAGGCGTTCCGCCGCTTCTCTGAATGCCCGTGTTCATGTAGGCCTCATTATCGTAAAGCACGTACAGAAAGTCATGCCCTCGTTCAACGGCGCCGGAAAGCGCCTGAATACCAATATCGAACGTGCCGCCGTCTCCAGCAAAGGCAATAACGTCAACTCTCTCGTCCTTTATCCTGCCCTTCTTCCTGAGAATCTTCAGCGCCGTCTCGATTCCTGAAGCGTTTGCGGCTGCTGTTTCGAATGCCGTGTGCAGCCAGGGTGTCGCCCATGAAGTGTATGGATAAATCGTGCTGGATACTTCCATGCATCCCGTGGCATTCGTCACAATCGTGGGTCCTCTTGTGGCCTTCATTATCAGTCTGAGCACGGTTGGTGCTGCGCAGCCTGCGCATGCTCTGTGTCCTGACAGGAACAGTTCTGGTTTTTCTGCGATGTCTTTTGCCGTGAATTTTCCTTCAGATATCACAAAATTCCCTTGTGAAACTGCCATCATTCTTCCTCCTTCTTTCACTCCCTTAACCCAACATATTTGACAAGCTCATCCACATGCTTGACCTGCAGAATCCTCTGCAAGTCCTCGAAAATCTTGCGGATTTGGCTTGGGCTTGTGTCTCTTCCGCCTAAACCATAGACGTAGTCCACAATGTATGGGTGCGTTTGCCCGTCGTAGAGTGCATGTCTGACCTCATGGAATACTGCTCCGCCGTTTCCACCGAAGCTCATGCTTTTGTCCATTACGGCAACTGCTTTCGCTTTCCCAAGCGCGTTTGCGATTCCTTTGGCTGGGAACGGTCGAAAAGTGCGAATCCTTAGCAAGCCTGCCTTGACGCCTTCTGTTCTGAGTTCGTCGACGACTGTTTTCACGGTTCCTCCTGTTGAACCCAAACACACGATGGCTACTTCAGCGTCTTCGAGCTTGTACGGGTCAAGAAGCCCATCGCCGTAGCTTCTTCCAGTCAGTTCGGCACATTCATCGTGGATCTGCTTGATCACTACAAGCGCTTTTCTCATGGCTTCTTCCTGTTGCCTCTTAAACTCGAAATAGTAGTTTGGCAATGCAACAGGTCCCATCGTCATCGGGTTAGCAGGATCAAGCTTGTAGGGCACGCTTTTTCCTTCATGCGTAAGCACAGAAGGCAATTGCCGCGTTCCCACGAACCTCTTGACAACATCGTCTGCCAATACCTGCACGTTTTCCAGCGTATGGCTCAATGTGAACCCATCTAAGCCGATCATGACAGGCAGTTGAACGTCGAGGTGTTCGCCTATTCTGAAAGCCTGAAATACTGAATCGTAGACTTCCTGTGCGTTTTCAGCGTATATTTGTATCCACCCACTGTCCCGTTCTGCAATGGCGTCTGAATGGTCGCCGTGGATGTTCAGAGGTGCTGAGAGCGCTCGATTGGCAACTGCCATAACCACGGGCGCACGGCAACCTGAAGTCACGAAAAGCATCTCATGCATCAAAGCCAAACCAGCAGAAGCTGAAGCTGTGAACGTTCTTGCACCTGTTGCCGCCGCCGCAAGGCAGGCAGCCATGGCGCTGTGTTCAGATTCAGTGCACACGAACTCGGTGTTAACTTCACCGTTCGCTACGTACTCGCTGAACTTTTCAACGATTATGGTCTGAGGCGTTATCGGATAAGCAGCCACAACATCAATGTCTGATTGCTTCGCGGCCAGTGCAACGGCTTCGTCGCCGTTCAGGCCCTGAAACTCTTGCTTAACAACACTCTTCATATTTCACAACTCTCCTACTCGATCTTCATCAGAATCGCTTTCGTGGGGCATTCGTTGGCGCATATCCCGCAACCCTTGCAGAAATTGAGGTCGAACTCTATATCACCTTTCTCCTTATTCCAGTGTATCGCCGCGTCCGGGCAGAAAATGCTGCACAACAAACACTTAGTGCATTTCTCCAAATCTCGTACTGGTTTGTAGGTTTTCCAGTCCCCGGTCAAATAGGTGCTGCTTGACTTCCAGCAGACGCCCGCTGGCGAAACTTCTTTCCAACCCTTATCTTTGGAACTCATTCAGATCTGACCTCCCCAAAAGCCTCCTTAACGACAGCAAAGTTTTTCTCAGCAACATCCGCTCTGAAACGGCTCTTCACCATCTTCTCAATAGTCTCCAGACTGACTATTCCCGTGACATGGGCAACAGCGCCCAGCATTGCCGTGTTGGTTATGGACATGCCCAGAATCTTGAGTGAGATTTCTGATGCTGGCACAGTCCAAAGCTTGCCTTTCGCTGAACCGAGTTGTTTTCTGATTTCAGCTGGTTCATCTTTCGTGTTGACTATTATGCTTCCGCCCTCTTCACTAAGTCCGTCCGCGACCTTGACTGATTTCAGCAACGTCGGGTCCAGAACTGCAACTACGTCTGGATTGTAGACGGCACAGTGCAGATGAATCGGTTCAGTGCTTATTCTCGTGAACGCCGTTACAGGCGCACCCATGCGTTCAGGGCCGAACTCCGGGAATGATTGAATGTACTTCCCCTCAGCAATGGCTGCTCGCGCCAGCAGCTCACTTGCCGTCCACGCACCTTGTCCACCTCTGCCATGCCATCTGACTTCCAAAATCTTCTTCAAATCAGCTTAACTCTCCATGAACTTCTCACCATAATTGCGGAATCCAGCATATACACTTTTCTAGCCAAACACGGAAAAGCTGAACGTTAAGCGGAAACAAACATTCCAAGAGAAACCTCATAATTACCTCAAGTGCAAGGGCAGAAAGGCCGGAATCAGATAGGACGAGTAGATAACTAGACTTAAATATGACTGCAAAACTCAAAGGTCATAAAGTGTTTGAATAGGGCCGCCGTAGCTCAGCCCGGTAGAGCGGCTGGCTGTTAACCAGTCGGTCAAAGGTTCAAGTCCTTTCGGCGGCGCTTTTTCGCTTTCAACATTTCTGCCTTTAGCCATTTTGTGAGCCCTGACGCATTAGTCCTGATTATCGCAAGGACAATCAGTTTTTTCCCTGATTTGCGGTGCTCACACCCAAATTCCAGAAAAACTATTCACTGTTCTTGACAGAACTACCCAGCACGGGATCATCATGGCAGTACGTCTCTTGAGAAGAAAAGTGGGAGATACAGTTGCTTACGGCCTCTCTTTGCTCGGGAGTATATGGATCTCTGCGTGCTTCAGTCTGCTGAGATGCAAGTTAAGTAGTGGTCGCTTTTCCTATGGGCTGCAACTTGGCCTTGGGTCGTCTCACATATGCAAGGATCGATATCAGGAAAATCGCGAGATAGATGACATGTGGTATCAAGAGTACAAGCGGGACATAAAATGGATAAGCCAGTAGAGTTGGAAGAACCACCGTAACGACGGGTACAACTAGAATCAGGTTTGACACATGCGCTTCGAAGAGTTTGGACATGTCCTTAGTTTTCAGCATGATGAGCATCGCAACCAGAAATGCGAACAGTTCTATCACGACATTCGTGGCGCCTTTTATGTCTATTCTGAAACCGTAGTGTGCGTTCGTCAAAGGCCACAAAAGCTGGAGTCCACCCCCTCCCAAGTAGTCGCCCACCAGCGAATGTTGCAGAAATGCAGCGAAATATGGCAAAGCTTTCCGCCGCCAAACCACAAAGGCGGGGATGAAAAGCACAATGGCAGAGAATATTGAGTGGGTTGGGCCTCGATGCTGGAGGAAAGGAATCAGTATGTCAATATCTGGGATGACTGAAAGCATGAAGATAAGCGGCAAGTCGATCTCTGTCTTGGAAAGTTTCGACGATGCCTTGCCAAAGACATATCCGAGCGCGAAATGCCCAACAGCGAACGACTTACTTGCCTCCGATTGAAGCAAACAGGAATATGGCGACCTAATAAGGATTATAGCCAGCAGTGGAAATCGAACAGTCGCCGCAAACCCTGCTAGCAGAACAACTTTCGATTAGCTAAGAACACATCTGCAGAACGAACGCGCACTAACGTACGCTTGTGTTTGATTCCGCTTCTATGCTGAGCGTAATGAACAGTGGCAACCATTCATTCAGAATGTTTGGAAACTCTTCTGCATGTGGAGGAGGATTTGGATAGGTATCTATGGTTTCAATGCCGAAGGTCATAGTGTGAAAGTACTTGTAGAATGTTGTTCCAGGCCTTCCTCTTCTTCCACTACCAGTAAATGGATGTACAGACTGGCTTCTCTTTCGCGCCAACTGAGCGTATTTGGCGTATGCCTCTTGCATATAAGCGTCATCTTCGCGTGTAGCACCAGCGCAGCGAAAGATTTGTTTCACAAATATCGGCGACTTTCCAGTATGCATGGAGATGGAAAGCTTCGGAACGATCTTTGCATAAAGCGCCATTATGTTACGGGTTTCTATCTCGCTTTCGGCGCAAGGACCTGGGTAGTCGTATCTGGCGGGATTGCCTGGTCTCAGTACCCAGCCATAAGGGAAATTCCGATACAGATCTACGTTGTTTGCGTTTTTCCGCCTTCCTTGCGTCATACCTGACTCAGTGAAGCCATCCATGTTTATGATAGGAATTACCAATGTTTGGCATCCTTCTAGTATGCGTGTCGCTGCGGGTTCTCTCTGGTTCAGCAGCCAGTCAACATACAGAAGAAGGATTTCAGCCGCTACTCTTTCGTCGCCATGGATGCAGGCATCGATTAGAATGCGACCGCCACTCGGGTTGCCAATTTTGAAAACGTACATTTCCTTTCCTAGCGTTGTCTTTCCAAAAGCTTCGTGTGAAACCAAGGATGAGAAAGACCTTTCTCTTGAGAAGTATTCTTCTATCAATTGACCTTGACTGTGGTAGGAAATGACAAGTGCACCTTCCTCTTTCATATGCGATACTTGCAGCTCTCAATCCGCTATACTCTATAATGCGCACTTTCGTGTCCTAGGTGCGGCCCCTTCTGAACGCGTTTGACGAATTGGGAATCGGCTAGTTCTTTTCTCTCAGAAATCTAGCCATTTCCAACGCATAGTATGTTAGTATCATGTCGGCTCCTGCTCTCTTGATTGAGCTAAGAGTCTCCATGAGCAACGGCTTCTCTTTCAGGTACCCTTCCTCACTTGGAGCTTTGATCATTATGTATTCGCCGCTGACCTGATATGCCGCGATAGGAATGTTCGGGTATCTGTGTTTGGTCAGTCTGATCAAGTCAAGGTTAGTCAAGGCGGGTTTCACGATTATGATGTCTGCTCCTTCGCTCACGTCAAGGTCAACCTTGGCCATGAACATCTTCTCGTTGATTACGTCGGTTCGGAATTTACTGGAATCGATCCCTTTCCTAGGAGTTTTGGATGCGCTCATTGTGTGGAAAAACGGTTCGAAGAGACAGCTGTCGGTTTTTATGTATGACATTATCGATACGTCGTCAAGTCCAGCTTGATCCAAAGCCGTCCTTATGTAACCGACCTGCCCGTCGACCATGCCCGCTGGAGCAATGACGTCTGCTCCCGCTTCAGCGTGGACAACAGAGATCTTACCAAGCATCTTAGCGGTCTTCTCGTTCAAGACTTTGCCTTTGTCTGTGTACACACATGCCCCATCCGACGTGTAGTCGCAAAGACAGACGTTCGATATGAGTACTAAATCATCGCCGAACTCTTTCTTCAGCTTCCTGAAGATTTTGGGATGAAAACTGTTCTTCTGCACAGCCACTGAACCATCGGCATCCTTCTTCATCACTATACCAAAAATCATGGCAGCCGGGATTCCCAAGTCAACAGCTTCTTTGCAGACGTCTCCGCAGTCTCCAAGAGAGTAGTATCTTTGCTTCTTGAGTGATGGAATCTCGCATTTCTTTCCGTCCTCCCTCACAAAGATCGGATATATCAGGTTATGTGCAACTATCTCAATAGGTCTTACCATGCGAATCATTTGCTCAGATTTCTTCAGTCTTGTTGTGAGACGCATTCTTTCATCTCCCTTTTCATTGTCTAAGTGCTATCATATGACATTTATGTAAGTGTGCGTGTGACCGTTCTAACACGCAAATTCAACGTTAGAGATCGTCCTCTCTCACTGCGGCGGTTCAAAGAAATGCGACAGATGTGAGCGGATGAATCTTGATTCATAGCTGAATCGCCCCGTCGGCCACGAAACAATCAAGCGATAAACTCTCTCTACGTCCATCTTTGTAGAATCCAGCTCTATCTTTGATTCTGTTACTTCATTGCATGGTTCAATCATCTTCATCTTGCTCAATGAATCGACGATTCTCAACAACGCGTCGAATCTGCGGAACATGCTTCTGACGCGGTTCACTGTCCTTGGAGCAACACCGTACATCCTGTCTGGATTGGTTCCTGAAAAGAAAATCGAATCCCACCAATCTTCGTTGACGAAGAAATTCGGATGAAAATCCACCACGATCATTTCTTTTTTCATGACTGAACGCAAAAAGCTTCTTAGAGGTACTGAGTCAATGAATGACGGAAAAGGGAAGAAAGTGATCCCTTTATATTTGACAGGAATGCCGGAAATATCGGTGGAAAAATCGTACTTTATGCCCAGGTGTATTAGCGCTTCAAGGTGAGGCGGAGACCAGGAAAAACCGGGAGCTCTGAAGGATTCTATTCTCTTGTGAGAAAACATGTCTTTTAGTAGTTCTATTCCTCCTCTTCCTTCAATTGCACCTGATAACGGGTTGATGTGAGAAACTTCTCTATTTAGGGAGGCGCGGTAGGCTTCTTGATAGTCGTCTACATCTGTGTACTCGAAGATGGTTGGATGAACTGAATGGCTTGTCGAGTGATAGCCAATCTCGTGTTCTTCAAGCAAATCGACGACCTGTGGAAAACGAGCAAGCTTCTCTGCCATATGTCCCGTTATGAAAAACAGCCCTTTTAGATGACGCTGCCTCAGAAGCTTCAATATGTGGTGTAAGGAACCCAAGGAGCGATCATTTATGAAGTCTTCAACGTCGAACGTTAGATAAAGTCTATGAGGGAACTCGATCACCAACTGCCATTCCAATTGGCATGTGTCTTGTGACCGAAGTATGCTTCAAGATATGCTTTGATGCAGCCGCAAGTGAATGCGCATTTTTCGAAGAGCTGGAGAATACTCTTGGTTCTGTCTTTCGAATACAATATCTGTGCAAACAACACTACAAAGAAATAGTGCCGAAGGATTCTACTTTTCAGACCGGTATAGAAAGTCCGCGTGCTGGGATATCTCATATTCAGTTTTCCACGGGATTCACCCCATCTGAACTGCTGCCTGAAAACCGCTTTCAGACTCCATGGAAACCCAAGGTGGATGACCTTTATTCCAGGATTGAATACCAGACGCTTCCCCTTCAGAATGAGCCTCCAGCAAAGATCGATGTCAACCGCATCGAAACCTGATTCATCAAAACCATTAGAGGAAATGAGCACGTCTCTACGATATGCACAATTTGCAGAATAGAGCGAGCCTATATGATCTCCAAACTTGGACTCCACCATTTCCGTGGGAAAATCATGAGTTCTCGCGTATGTTTCGCCTTCCAGCTTTTGCAGGTTGTTTAGGTGGCCGCTTGGAGGAGCCAAAACTGGTCCCCCAACTCCGTCTGCATGTTGGTAAATGCTAAAAAACTCCAAGATTTTTCGAAGCCAATTCTCAGGTACTACAATGTCAGAATCTGTGAAGCAGATGATTTCGCCCCTTGCTTTGGCTATCCCGAGATTTCTGGCTGCCCCCTGCCCGCGCTTGGCGCATGAGAAAATCTTCACCGGATACCTTTTTGCAGCTTCCACAGTATTGTCTGTGCTTCCGTTGTCGACTACTATCACCTCAAACTCCTTGCTTGGAAGACTGTTTGAGAACACAGAAGATAGAGTACGGCCTATTGTGTTTTCACTGTTCAGGGCCGCGATGACAACAGAAAGCAACATTACCTTCTCCTAGCGTCGTTGGCGATTATGTGTCTAAGCCACGCCTTTAAGAGACGACAGTAGTTTTTCCGTTGTTTTTTCCCAAGAAAAACACTCTGATCTTGCCAGACTCCTTTCTCCCATCTGGCATCTGAGTTCGGAGTCCGAAAGGACGTGGTTAACGGTTTTCTGCCATTCGTGAGGATCTGGCTCAAGTAGAAAGCCTGCGTCGCCGACAACCTCCCTGACTCCTCCTCTTTTGCATGCGACTATAGGTTTGCCGCAGGACATTGCTTCCAGAACCACCAATCCGAAAGTGTCAACCGTGCTGGGAAACAAGAAGACCGAACACTTCTGCATGAGTCGAACTACTTCCAAATCAGAGGGAGATTCGATTATTCTAACTCTATCAGCAACTTTCATTTTCTCAGCTACGCGAACGAGTTTCTCCTTGTACCATGAAAATTCCTCCGGTACATCCCCGGCAAGCACCAAAGACTTGCCTTTGCTCGTTCCCTTCATTGCTGCCACAGCCAGCTCCAAAGACTTATGGGGATGTATCCTCCCGGCATATAGAGCAAACTCTTCTTCTTCACCCGTTGGACAAAACTCGGAATGATCGACTCCCAACGGAACAACTGCACCATTTCTTTGCTCTAGCATGCCTTGCCTTTCTACCTGTCCAAGCAAGTACTGACTTGGAGCGAATAACGACCTGATCTTCCTATGGCTCGTCCCTTCCCATCTTCCAACTGGGGGAAAGAGGAGAGCCTTGTCAACTATTTCACGATGAAGAGGCAGCTCTTGAAGCTCTTGAAAAGGAAGCCCCCAAGAACGACGAAGACGTCGAGCCACGTTCATATACACAACCGCTAACGATTTCCTAAAGTAATAGAAGTACGGCATCAACCAATGTTCTCCATGATACTGCAACATTGCAACATCATAGTCCAAGTCAGCAATTCTCTCGCTCATGTTCATGACGAGATTCGCTTGAGCTAACCAATAGTTCAAATGCTTTGCGACATTGAATACCAGACTGCCCTGCTTGCGCAGGTGATCACGCGAACGTTGCCCTACGGATTGGCCAACAGCAGACTGCTTTTTGGAAAAAACATGAACAGGCAACGAAAGATAGGCTTCAAAACAAGAATTTCTATCCAAACTAGTCGTGAATAGGCCAACCTCATGTCCCCTCTTCTTCAACTCGCCTGCAACTTCAAATGTAAAGCGTCTCGACCCAGTTCTAGGCGACAAATCCTCATCAATAAAAGCAATCTTCACAAAGAATCCCTCTGTGATTCATTCACTCTAAAAAGGTCGTCGGTGTCAAGAACTGAATCGATATGCACGCTAGCACATGCTATCCTGCGATTGAAGAGCATAGGCGAAACCCTGAGCAGTGCGATCAATATCTCTCGCTGTGTGGGCAGAAGAAAGAAAGCAAGTCTCAAACTGAGATGGTGGCAGAAACACTCCTTGCTCCAGAAGCCTCTTATGAAGCTCCAGAAACCTCTTGCTGTCGGCTTTCTTAGCACTTGCATAGTCATAGACAGGCTTATCTGTCAGAAACATCTGAAACATCGAGGCCACATGATTGACCTGCATAGGTACATTCAGTTCTCTTGACAAACCTTCCAGGAACTTGACTATTCTCTCGCATTTCTTCTCCAACTCGGCATAGAGGCCCTTTCTACGACGCAAAATTCCTAGCGTGGCCAAACCAGCCGCGACACTGACTGGATTGCCATTGTACGTTCCAGCCTGGTACACTTTCCCAGATGGTGCGATCATCTGCATGATCTCCTTGCGTCCAGCGTATGCGGCTAAGGGAAAACCGCCGCCCAAAACCTTGCCGAGGGTTGTCAAGTCAGGCTTGACGTCATAGTATTCCTGCGCACCACCAAGCGCCATGCGGAACCCGGTGATCACTTCATCGAAGATAAGAACCAGATCATGTCGTTCAGTCAACTCACGCAAAGCATCAAGAAATCCTTCCTTTGGCGCTACTACGCCTATGTTACCTATGACAGGCTCAACAATCACCGCCGCGAGCTCCTTCCATTCCTTCTTCACCGCTGCCTCAAACATCTCAACGTCGTTATAGGGTACAACAATAGTGTTCTTGGCCGTCTCCTCAGGAACCCCCAGCGAATCGGGCATCCCGAAAGTTGTAGCTCCTGACCCAGCCTTCACGAGCACGCAATCATGCGCTCCATGATAGCAGCCTTCGAATTTGATGATTTTCTTTCTTCCCGTGAATCCTCGGGCAGCTCGTATCGCGCTCATCGTCGCTTCCGCGCCTGTCGTCACCAGACGGACCATCTCAGCTGAGGGCACACACATGCAGATTAGCTCAGCCAGCTCGACTTCCTGTTCAGAAGGCGTTCCGTACAACGTGCCTCGGTCAAGCTGATCTCTAACCGCCTCAATCACCTGCGCAGGAGCATGACCTAAGATTAGTGGTCCATAACCCAAACAATAATCGATGTACTCCTTTCCATCCGCATCCGTAAGATGAGAACCGTTCGCAGACTTGGTGAAGAAGGGATAGGGCTCAAAGGCCCGAACAGGACTGTTTACCCCTCCAGGAATGAGCTTCCTAGCCTTCTCAAACAATCTCTCAGATTCAGTCAACATCCTTCACCTGCTTGATCTTGAACAGCTTCTCAGCAGCTGAAAGCAGACTGTCATCACTGTTCGACGCGGCCTCCCTCAGCCGATCAATCGGCGTCTGCAGGACCCTCTCCACTAGCTCCCGCGAGAACCTGTCCAGAATTCCCACCCTCTTCTCATCCTGCTCCGTCATTTTGCTTAGCGCTCTCTTAAGCTCTTTCTGCCTAATCCTCTCGACATGCCTGAAAATCTCAGAGATCAATGGTTGGATCAAGAACTCTGACTGCTGTCTCTCGAAGCGCTCTAGCTCCGAAAACACGATCCTCTTGGCCTTTTCTGCCTCAGCTTGCCTGTTTCTGATACTTTCTTCAACGACCTCTTTCAGACTGTCAATATTCCTCAAAGCCACACCCTGAATGTTGCCGACCTCGTTCTCAACAGCGCGTGGTTGCGAGATATCTACCATAAGCAAACCTCGCCGGACGGGACGCTTAGAACAAACCTCTCGCAGACTGCTAGCTTTGATAACTGGCCTATCAACCCCAAGAGCCACTATAACCAGATCGGTCCGCGGAATCACTTCACAGATCTCTTCAAACCTTATCGCTTTGCCCGAGACCTTCTTGGCAAGCTGCACTCCCGTTTCATGTGTTCGATTGGCAATAATAATTGACTTGATTCCTCTTCGCCGCAGTGTCTGAGCCGCGACGGATCCAGCCTCGCCTGCACCCACGACTAAGGCCGTCTTGCGCTTCAAATCCCCAAGCTCTTTCGCAGCAAGATCAACCGCAGCTGAGCTGATTGAGACTGAACCATGATTGATTCGCGTCTCACTCCTGACTTTCCTGCCTGTGTTAATGGCACTCATGAAAACCTTGTCGAGCACCAATCCGATGCTTCCAAGTTTCTTCGCCTTCGCATAAGCCGTTCTCACCTGGCCGAGTATCTGATCTTCCCCGATAGCCATCGAATCCAGTCCAGAAGCCACGGTGAAAAGATTGAGAAGTGCCTCCCTATTCTTCAGCAAATCAACATTTCTAGTCAGAATGTCCAGACTCACTCCTGTATTAGCACTCCAGAACTGCAAAATCCTCCCAACCGAATCTCCATTGGCCACATTTTTCGTGACGCCATAAATCTCAACGCGATTACATGTCTGAACAAGCGCACACTCCTCCGTAACACCCTCAGAACAGAGACTCTTCATGGTTGCATCCTCTTCTTTGAAGAGAAGCGACTCCAACAAAGGCAACTTGGCCTTCTTGTATGATGCCGAAAGACAAACAATCATAGCCCAAACCTGCCAGAATCAGCGGATTTCAGACAATTGCAACAGTCTTCTGAAACTTGCCTTCAAAGGTTCCCTTCGGAACAAACATCAAATTGCTAAGCGTAACTCCAACCCTGTTCTTAACCTGGTCAACAATCTGAGCCTTGAGCAGCCTCTCCTCACTCAAGGATAGAGTTCGGGTTGTCTCAACCTTCAAGACCACATCTTGGCTTGGTGTCCGCTTGTCCACGACAATTTGGCAGTTCCCTGTAAGCGTTGGAAATTCGCCGAGAATGAACTCAACGTGGCTCGGAAAAACAGGCACTCCGCGAACCTTGACCATGAAATCCTCCCTGTCAATGTCAGCACTAACTCTGGGATGAGACATGCCACAACCACACTTCTCAAAGCCTGAAACCGACGTAACATCTCTTGAAAGGTATCTTATCAGCGGAAAGGCTTCTCGCTGCAAACTCGAAATAACAAGCTCACCTCTCTCACCCTCGCCGAGAGGCTCATGAGTCCTGGGATCAACAACCTCAACAAGATAATAGTCAGCCCAAACATGATGAAAATTAGCATCATCCTCACAATTCACCGAAAACCCAGGAAATTCCGTCGCCCCATAATCAATCGCCACCTTTTCATACCCAAAGCCTTTTTCAAGCATTGAAATCTGCGTCTTAGTTGGCTTCTCAGCAACACAAATCCCCACCCTAAGCTTGTAACCACGCATATCCTCACCTAAAGATCTGGCAACCTCAAGAATTCTCAGATGAAAATTCGTAGCTCCATACAACACGGTCGAGCCCAACTGCTTGACAATTCTGATCTGTCTCTCCGTATCCCCAGGACCGACAGGAATAACACAAGCGCCGATCTTCTCCGCACCCCAATGTGTCGACCACGATCCCTGTGCTAAACCATAGGCGGCAGTAACCTGCACTCTGTCCTTGTTAGTGACTCCGTGGTACGTGAGCTTACGAGCCGAGGCATCAGCAATCAGTTTGATATCCCTGCGGCTGTGCGCAACTTTCAACGGATGCCCTGTAGTGCCGCTCGTCATTCGAACCGTGGCGACTCGCGAGAATGGCACGCACAAAACATCATTGAAATGTGTCTCAAGCTCCTGTCTCGAAACGAAAGGAAGCCTCCGCACATCCTCGCGGCTTTTTATCGTCGAAGGCTTCACGCCCGACTCCTTGAGCCTTTTCCTGTAGAACCTGCTGCTCTCATACGCCCTCGCAACTTGCCTCCGCAGAAGCGCAAGCTGGCGCTTCTCCAGATCTTGGCCTGAGGCGCTCTGAATCTTTCTGTCCCAAAAAGCCCCGTACATACCATTTTCACCAAAGCTACGTGATCTTCCCACCAAGAATTTCCCTAAAAACCCACATGTTCCTGTAGACGGTCAACATCTTGAGTAGACCGCCTCTGAACTTCAATCTGCCCATTAAGAATGGGCCAATCAACATTCGCACTCCGCTCTGCCCGCCTTTGATCCTGCTCAAAGTCGCCATATCACTTGAGATCGTTACGTCTGCACTCTCAGTGGAAACATTAGCTTCCACGCCTCCGCAATCCAAGTGTAAACAGAGCGGTGGAGCAGCATGCACTTTGAAGACAACAGTCAAATTGACGTTGGCAAGTCGATTCCCGAAGTCTCCACGTTTCATTCTCTCATTGAAAGCAGCCGCGACTATTTTGATCTTGTTCCAGTTCAGGATCTTCATGTATGAAATCGTGCCGTCTGGCGCAGGAACATAGCCGCCCACAGGGGTGTGAAAATGCTTCCGCAATTCAGGATCAGCAAACATGTGCATCAGCGAAGGCTTTCTCTTGCCATGCTGCGACCTCAAGAAATGGATCAAAGCCCGACCTACACCTCTCTTCCTGTACTCAGGAGCCACGGCGATGCTGGCGCCCAACATCGAATCGACCACAATCGAATCGGAGAGTTTGACCGTTCTCTGAAGCCAATGATTGCAGCCGACTATCTTCCCGCCTTCCTCGGCAACCGCCACGAACGAACGGTCAAACTTCGGGTTCCGAAGATACTTCCAATCCCAAAACTTCCCCGTCGAAAAGGTCTTAAAAGTCGACTCAACCAACTGTCTGACTGCCTTCTCATCCTCTTCTCGAAGAGTCCGGCAAATGAAAGAATCACTCACAAGCATCAGCAACCTAAAAGGAATCACTCAATGGAAAGAACCATGCATTCCTCAAACGTATTGCAGACAGAAGTGTCAAAACTGCACCCGACTTCCGAAATGGCCTAACCCTCATCTTGCCAGTGAGAAGCAATCGGCTAGCACTCGAATTTCCGAAAAGAACCAACAGCAAATCCATGAACCTCAATTCAACAACAACCGAAGGTTCCTGTGGGAAACCTTCTGCAACCTCCGCAGAGACACTGTGAATCTTCACCGAAAACTCTTTGCTGGCACCATAAGGCACATCACGCAGCTGAACGCCGAACTCGTCATCAAGCTTCTCCATAAGAGCCTCTTTTCGAGGAGTGACCAGAGCTTGAACCAACGTTGCAGGATTCAAGGTAGTAACGAACATCTTTGCAGCGAAGACCTCGCCAAAACCTGCCTTACGCAAAACCTCAACAATGCCTGCACCACTTGGCACGTTAACGCAGACAGAAGAAACCCCCACCTTCTCAAGGTAACTCACAGCCTCTCCTAAGAGAGCCCTCGCAACCTTTCTGTCATCATCGGCAACACAGAACTCCCAAATGCTGCCCGATGAACCTGCAACAAGATAACCACAAAACCTTTCACCATCAAAGGCAAGAAACACCCCATCCCTCTCAACGTCAGGCCTCTCCAAACAACACCAACGCCAATACTCAACCGTCCTAGGAACAAAACCGCCATATCTACTGTAGATATTGTTGAAAAGCTCAACAATGGCTGGTTCGTCACCATTCTCAAAAGTTCTCACAGAAAGACCATACATACTCACGAACCCTCTAAACCCTCAATCTGAGCATCATGTCCTGCTCAAAGGCGTTGCCAAGGTCAAAGCAGCCCTTTCGATCCGCCAGACCTGGTTTTCATTCGAAAATTCCTCTTGTCCTCCCCAGCATCCGTCTTGCGTTCATTGACCGGAAAATTCTGACACGTGTGCTCTAGTGCTTCCCATTTTGACATTATACTCTTGAGACTGCTCCCGACTTTCGAATACTCCTCGTACAGTTGCTTGTATTGCTCAAGAAACTTTTGACCCTTTTCAGTGAGCTCGAATCCAAAGCCGTTGGGCTGTAGAAAGGCGTTACTCACAGCCTCCCCCAAGTACTTCCTCAGAAGATCATGACTCAAGTTTGCCTGCTGCATAATTCTGGTCTTCCTTGTTCCCTTCCCAGCTGCCGCCAAGACGTCAGCCAAGATGTCCACTCGACGCCTATGTTTCATAGAGAACCACAACTCAGTAGAAGAAGTGAAACCAAGGATTTGCAGCGAAATTGCCGATGATCTAGAACTCCGTTTATCCAATCCCTCTCTACTGAGAGCGGATAAGAAAACAGAGATCTAAACCGTCATCAATTCTCCAGTTTCCCTCTCCTTCATCCACGCGATATTCAAGACAAAGTCAGACGACTATTAAAATCCCGCACGAAAGAAAATCTAGTTACCTTTTCTAGTAGAATTCTCTAGAAGAGTCCTCTACTCGCGCGAGTCTACTATGATTTGAGGCACTATTCAAGAACCTTCCCATTCGTATATGCACATTGGATTGAGTGGAATCAGTCTCTGAGCGACTAAAGATCCTCATGATTGCCTCAGTTCAGCTTCATTTTCGCGTTGAGTCGCAATTGTCCTGGAAAAATGTGGGAGCAGGTTCTTCCTGCTCGGTGGGATGCTGGGTCTTGCTGCTGTTTAAGGAGGAGAGAGAAGTGGAGATTACAGAATGGCGTTAGGGTGGGGATGGTGGCAGACAACGTGGCATGGACTTTTGACGATGATTGACTTCCCGCTGCTTACTAGAACGATTTGCTCTGGACTTTTCAGAACCACCTTGCTTCCATCTGAAATATAGATTGTGCTTGCGGTTTTGTAGACGAGCTTGTGATCGTCTGTCACAAGAATGTCAAGCTTGTTGGCTTCGTTCTGGAAGGCGAAGATTGAGCCTTGTTGTTCGCCGTAGCATCCCCAGTCATGCAGTCTTCCTCTCGTGAAGAATTTGTCAATCACAGCTTCTGATCTTGCAGTGAATTCCTTCTGATTTGCATACCCCATCCTTGCCAGATCATCGTCGCTTGCGGCGCTTAGACTTGTCTGTAGTTTTCCCATGTCTCCAAGCATCAGGAAGGGTTCCTTCACTTCTTTTTCAACAGGTTTGCCGATGGCTCCCTTGTCAGTCTCAACTATAGTGTCCAGAACCAGTCTGCCGCGTCCGTGAAAAACGCAACCTTCTTGCTTGTCACCCATCTTGATTGCAGTAGCTAATGCGTCTTTCCCGATTTCGACTATGCCTTTTTCGGTTTGCCACAGGGTCAGTGGTTCGGTGGTCTTCTTTGTCACATTGTCTAGTTCATAGTGATGCCACATTATTCGCCGTCCCTCCTTTCGAGGAATCTCACGATTTGTCTGGCCATTTTGTAGGCGGTTCTGCCTGGCATGGTGATCAGGTAGCGTCCTCTAACTTTTTCCTGAACCACTAGCCCTACTTCTTCAAGTATGTTGAGGTGGCTTGAAAGTGTGCTAGTTGTAATCTCGGAAAGCTTCTCTTGCAGCTCGTTGATGTATTTCCCGCCGCTCATGAGTTCGTTCAGTATCTTCAATCTGTGTTCATGGCCAAGGGCACTCATTGCTCCAGCCATTTTCGGGAAGCTGACTTCGTCTTCGCTCTCGTCCCGGAATGGTTCGTTTCTCCGGAATATTCTTACACCTCTTGGGCCTATGAATATGGATTTTTCAAGCTCGCCATGCACGCCTTCTGCAACGCCTTTCATCACGTCTTCCACATATTCGTGTACTGGTGCGCCGATGTCGATGTACATGCCCTGGGTTCTCCGTCGTCCTCCATCCAACACGTCTCTAAGCTGATCCTTCAAACCAGCCATCTCTTCCTTGAGCTTCTTCATCTCTTCTTTCAAATCTTCTGACATTCGACTTTCACGCCCTTTAGTTTCATTCTTGTCGATTTTAATTCGACATTTATCTAATAGAAAACGATGTTTATAAACCTTGTTATTCGAAGAACGACGGCCTCGAAAATCATCAAGCAGCACACAAACGACGCGTTTCGTCGATCAGTGTGCAGTTGTTCTTGATAAGGCCTGGTTTTCTGAGTGAAGGTTGATTCGTTGAAAGAAAGCTGAAAATCCTGATTGTGCTGGGCGTAAGGGTTTTACTATCCGTGCTGTTATATGAATTGATGCTGGGAATCGAAGTGAGTTTCGACTATCCACGAAGGGTCTGCTTTCAGTGTTTGAGGTGCGCTCTTTGCTGTGGCGACACGGAGACACGAGTCAGACACGTTCTTTTGCTGAAGCGGGAAGCTGAACTCATCTCTGAAGTCACCTCACGATCTATTGACGCGTTTGCCACAGAAGTTGAGGGTCGAGAACCGTACGTTTACGAAATGAGAAAAACCCGCAAGGAAGGAAAATGCATCTTCCTTGAAGACAACCGGTGCGATATTTATCTGTCCAGACCGCTGATTTGCAGGTTCTATCCGTTTGAGCTGAGATTGACAAGCAACAGGAGGCAAGAGTTTCGATATACCGAGGAATGCCCGGGCATAGGTAGAGACGGCCAACCACTGGAAAAAGGCTTTTTCGAAAGTTTGCTCCGACAGATTTAGAGAAGTTCATTCAGATTCCGAAAATGATTTGGTTTTCAGATGATTCATTTTCTGACTCAGATTTTGACTTTCGCTTTCCTACAATTCATATTCTGTTTTCAAAAACGTTAATACGCGCGCGTTTGTTTTTGTATTGCTAAGGCGAATGAAATATGAAGAAACGAGAAACAATATTCGTGTCGAAGAGGGCGTTTTCCGCAGTCATCGCGTCACTGATTCTGATGCTGCTTGCAGTCGCCGCAGGAGTCGTAGTCTACGCATACGTAATGGGATGGATTGGGGGAGCTACGCAGAACCCGCAGCGCCAAGGCCAAATGCAGTTTGACTCGATGTATGCCGACACTTCAGCAAGCAAAATCAAGATATATGTCAGAAATGTCGGAGGAGTAGACCTCAACGTCTCGAAGATCTACGTTAACGGTGTCGAGAAGGCAAATGCCACGGCTCTCCCATCGGTTGGAGTCGCGCTTGCGGTGCAGACTACGAAATACCTGGAAATCGCATACACAATGACGAAGAACTACTTCTACGAAGTGGAAGTCGTCTGCAAAGATGGAACCTCCATAAGTCAGTCTGTGCAAGCGAAGTAGAAAACTCTGTTTTCTTCTTTCTACGACTTTGAGACAAGAAAGGCAGGATGCAGAATGCCCGACCGCCTGTTTCGCGACAAGAAGGGAGTGAGCGAAATCCTAGCCAGTCTTATGCTGCTCTTGGTCGTGTCAGCGGCCGGTGTAGTTCTATATGCTTACAGTCTAAGTGCCTTCAATTCCTCGAGCAGCTCGTTTCGCCTGCATACAAATGAAAAAGAAGACAAAGCTCGAGAACGCTTCCTCATCGTGGCTATCTGGTGGACTACGGGAAATCAGCTTAACTTGACTGTGTTAAATTATGGAAAAATCGAGTTTGCTATAGACGCCGTGTACATAAACGGAACAACAGTGTCGAGCTTCGCCAGTGGAAAAGGAGCAGTAGTTGGGGTGTGGGAGTTGGTTCGGGTTAAGTTCACGCCGCCTATCTCGATTACTTCTGGTCGCACTTACGAGATAGTAGCCGTCAGCCAAAGGGGTGGTCACAATGCGGTTTACTGGAACGCGTAGAAAAGAGAATAGAGGCGTCGGTTCGATAATTGGCGCCACATTCGTCATTCTCATTCTTCTATCGGGTTTTGCGTTCACCGCTTTGACTCTGAATATAACAGACCACTACAACGAAACGTTAGGTTCGATGGGGGAGAGTGATTGGGGACGAAACCAGGAGAGCATTGTCATAAAAACTATCAGGATTACGGGCGCGAATCAGCTGAACTTGTCTGTTGAGAATACTGGTCCTGCGTCTTCGCGTTTGATTTGGCTGGGAATATTCAACAAGAGCGTGAGTCCGGAGAGTCAAAGGTATTACGCGCTGAGTGAGAGCATTCAGCCTGCCGAGACCAAGAGCATAGTTTCAGATTTCACTGTTGTGAAAGGCAAGAAATATGCCGTACAGGTTGTCACTGAGCTTGGAAACAAGGTTGAAAGCAAGTTTTACCCAGCCAGCCAAGTGAAATGTGCCCTTACTCTAGTCGCTTCGCCGCCCACCGCCTATCAAGGAAACAACGTTACAGCACTGCTTACTGTAACCAACAATGACACGGAAGTGGACATCATCGAAAGCCTGACGGTGAGCCTCACAACGAATCCGTCTGGCTTAGTATCGGTTAAGGAGCAGCCAAAATCATTTGGAGCTGAGGGCTTGAAGAAGGGAGAGAGTGTGTTTTTCCGCTGGGTTTACAACACGATCGGCTTAGGAACTGTGACGTTCAACGCTTCCTATTCTCAAGCGCCCAGCGGCACGTACGCTTTGTCCAACGTTGGAATACTTGGTTCTCCGGCTGGAGGAGGAGCTGGGAACGTAACGATCACGGGCGTCAACTGCACCGCCGATTATAATCCGTCGCAGTGGAAGCTGCTTGGCTCGACAACTTACGTCAGTGGTTCTGTTTCTGATTTGGCTGCCAATGATAGTAGCGATGTGGTTTTTCGTTCTTGTGCCAGCGGAACGGATGCTGATACCAACGATTTTGTGGACAGCGCTGTTTCTGATGTGGATGGTTCTCCAAACAAAGGAACACACAGCAACTTCACGGCGCAGCAGTACGGGCCGGACGGAATCTATGATACATTGACTGAACAGAAAATGACGACGAACTTTCTGGTGAAGAAGGGAGCATTCACTAAAATGACGACTACTGGATCACAAACTATTGCAGGTGTAGGGTTTCTGCCCAAGGCAGTGATCTTCTGGTGGACAAGGCAAACGGCTTTTGGCGAAGCGGTTCACGTTCAAGTTGGATATGGTTTCGCAACCAATTGTAATAGTGCGTACCAGAATTGTGGGACTGCTTTTTCTTCAGACGATGGGGCAGGCTCTTCAAACACCGGAAGACGCAGATCCGAAACGTACTGCATCATTCTATTGTCTTCTGGTACTCCGGCCTTAGGAGCACAGGCAAGTGTCACGGCTTTTAACAATGATGGTTTCGTTTTGAACTGGCAGACAAACGAGGCCAGAGCAGACATCATTCACTTTGTTGCCTTGGGCGGGTCAGATTTGAACGCTGCCAGGGCAGGATCATTTAACTTGGCCACGGGAACCGGGACACAAGACATCGCCGGCGTGGGTTTTCAACCTGAATTCGCAATGTTCTTGTGGACTTTCACTGAGGCTCTGGATGTGAGCACGGCCGATGCCGAGGTGGGTTTGGGGTTTGCTGTGTCCTCAGCAAAGAGAGGGGCAATGGTGAGTGTTTCCGTAGACAGCCAGAACTTTATGGTCACAAGGCAACAGCAAAGAACTGACTCGTGTATTCTACTCCTTAATCCAGCTACTGGAGGCCAAGATGCAATTGCTGATTTTACCCAATTCCTGGCTGATGGTTTCAGGGTCAGCAAGAGTGATGCTCCTGCGGTTAGCACTCCTGTTTTCTACCTTGCGCTCAAGGGAGGCGACTATGATGTTGGGAGTTTCACATCTGCGACTGCAACCGGAACTCAGGATGTAACAGGTGTGGGTTTTCAGCCGAAACTTGTGATGCTGGCGACTCAAGGGCGCACAGCTTCGACTGCAATAGGTTCGACTTCAGAAATGGCTTTGGGTGCTGCAGCTTCCTCAACTGACAGAGGGGTGACTTGGTTCGAGGACCCAGATACTCTTGGCTCTTCTGATAATGAGATGGAGACTTTGAACACGCGCGTTGCCCAGTGGAGAGACAGAACCGCGGCTAATACGTTTACTCTCCGTGGTTCTGCAGATTTTGTTTACTTCTCGTCGGATGGGTTTAGGGTGAGTTGGAGCAGCGTTGAAGCAACTGGAAGGCAGATCATCTACGTTGCTTTTGGCGGTCGCAACTATGAGTTAGATGTGGAGGCTCGGTGGACGAGCGTGAACTATACTCAGACTGATAATTGGTTGTGCATTTATGGAGGAACGATGGAGTCAGAAAGCCTTCGTGTGGATGCTTGGAATGGGGCTTCATGGATTAGTCTTTTTGCCAGCCTGTCAAGTGGCTGGAACAACGCTTCAGTTTCTTCTTACTTGGTCTCGTCTAACTTCACGATTAGGTTCAAGGATGGAACGAGCACAGGAGATCCTACGCAGACCAGTTGGCAAATTGACGTGTCACTCCTGCATATGTGGACGGTAGATCACACTGCAGAGGTCGAGTTTGCTGGTTCTTCGAACTTGGAGACCTGGACAAAACTTGTCTGGTTTGTTCAGAGTTGCTGGGACACAGGTCAAGTTACAGTAACGATTCAGTTGTACAATTTTGCCCTCAGCGCTTATCCGTTGAGCGGAAATGGATACATCAGCTACATGTCAAACGCGATTCCGAACACTAATGAGCTGAAGTCTCAGACGATTACTTCGAACCCAAACGACTTCAAGAATTCGACTGGATATTGGCAAGTCAAGATCAAAGGCACCAAGCCGACAGGCACCCAGTTTCTCATGAAAGTTGACTGGATAGACGCGCAGACGACGTACTCGTCATCAGGCAGCAGCATACCATATAGCGCTTGGCTGTATTACAGGATAAGTGCGACAACTGCGGGCGGCGGCCTGGTGCCTTATGCTTATCTTTCTATTTATTCAAATGGCACGAACGTTGCTTTTCGGAATGCGGTGGACAAGACTTCTGTGTTGAACCCTGCTTGGGTGCGTTTGGACGCGAATGGAGTGTATTGGCTTGAGTTGAAGTCATCGCATGGTGACTCTGAGACGTTCATTCTTTGGGCTGTGGTTGGAAGCGTTGTTGGTCAGAAGACCATAACGCAGGAGTCGCCGTAGAGGGCGAGGTGTTTAATGTGTCCGGTAAAGCGGCGGTCGTGGTTGAAACCATGCGAAGGCCGATTCTCAGGATTTTTAGGCGGCCGAAGAAGCCGGTTTTGCCTTCTGAGGGTCAGAGGAGGATTGAGGAGTCAGAGGACGAGCACCCGCTCACTTTTAAGGAGTTTTATCCGGTTAATCCGCCGTTTGGTTATGTTGGGATCAAGGTTGAGAAAGAAACTGGTAGATTGCAGTATTTGATTATTGAGCCGTCGATGGATGAAGGTGAGAAGCAGATTCTTGGCAAGCTTAAGGCGGTTCTGAAGGAAGAGGCGAATGTGCCATTGTCCGTGTTGAAGGATGAGGCTTTGGTTGACAAGTTTTTAACGTCTCGAATCAGAAATGCCATAGATAGTCTTAAGCTCGACATTTCCGAGGATTCAGTTGACAAATTCATCTATTATGTCAGAAGAGACTTTCTTGGCTATGGCATTATTGACATTCTGATCAGGGACCTTGCTATTGAAGACATTGGCTGCAACGGTGTTGGGATTCCAATCTACGTTTGGCACAGGTTCTACGAGTCGATTCCGTCAAATGCTGTCTATACCACGCGTGATGAGCTGGATGCTTTTGTAACGAGACTTGCTTACAAGGCTGGGCATCAGATTTCTGTCTCCAATCCGATTCTTGAAGGCGCTCTGCCTGAGGGGTTTAGGGTTCACCTCACTCTGGAGGAGGTTTCGAAGCGAGGCGACACGTTCACGATTAGGAAGACCAAGGCGGATCCGTTCACCATTGTTGACTTGATCAATTATGGCACTGTTTCGACCGCTTTGGCGGCGTACTTCTGGATTCTGGTTGAAAACATGCGTTCAGTTATTCTTGCTGGTGCGACAGCTTCTGGTAAGACGTCTCTGCTGAATTCGGTGTGCACGTTCATTAAGCCTGAAATGAAAGTCGTGACTATTGAAGAGGTCCGAGAGCTCAGACTGCATGAGAACTGGATTCCAATGGTTACACGTCCGTCTTTCCAGCCTGGAGTTCAGGAGGTTACGTTGTTTGATTTGCTGAAGTCCTCTTTGAGACAGAGACCAGACTACATAATCGTGGGTGAGGTGAGGGGTGAGGAAGCTTACACGCTTTTTCAGAGCATCGCGGTTGGTCATGGCGGTTTGTGTACGATTCATGCTGAGAACGTAGATGCAGTTGAGAAAAGATTGCTTACTAAACCGATGAGCATTCCGCCCATGTTGATTCCGATGATGAATATTGTTGCTTTGATCGGTAGGGCAAAGCGCGGAGAGACTGTGATTCGGCGAGTTATGGATGTTTCTGAGATTGTGGGCACTAATGAGAAAAATGGCAGGGCAGTGTTGAAAAGAATGAGCGAGTGGAATCCGGTAACGGATACCTTCAGTTTCAGTGAGAAGATTGCGGGTGAGAGTTTCATCTTCAAGAAGATCACTGAATTTCGCCATGTGACAGTTGAGGCTATATTGGAGGAGTTGTCGAAGCGGGAGCAGGTTTTGAAGTGGTTGGTTCGCAGGGGTCTTAGGAGCTATGACGATGTGTCTAGGATGGTTAGGAGCTACTACCTGAATCCTGGTGACGTGTATAACCGGACGAGGTTGGAGCTGTAATGAAATTGGCTGATCGTCTATTTTCCGCAAGTTACAGGTTATTCGGTCACAGGATTCCCCGCTTTGTAGCGTTCAAGGAGGTCTATGAAAAGAGTGGGCTTACGCCTTTGTGCGAGGTTTACATATCGGCTATGCTGTTTGTTACCGTTGTCGTGTTTGTTTCCATGTTTGCGGCAGGTGCCTTGGTGTACTCGATCTTCCTGAGGCTAGGTTGGTTGCAGGGCTCTGTGGCGATTCTGACTTTGTCTTTTGTTGGTTCGTTGATTGTTTCGATCGGGTTCATTGTTTATCCGTTGTTTCGCCAGAGTCAGAGGAGAAAGCAGATTGAGAATAATCTTGTTTATACGACTGGTTACATGGGAGTCTTGTCTTCGGGCGGCATTTCGATTGAGAGGATCTTTGACAGAGTAACGCAGGTTGAGCCTCGACCGGCTATAAACGATTTGGCTAGGCGGTTTGTTGCGGATGTGCGGATGTTGGGAATGGATGTGTCTTCAGCTTTGGAGGACGTTCAAGCTCGCACTCCCTCGGACGTTTTTGCGAAGCTTCTAGCTGGAATTGCGAATACGATTAAAACCAGTGGAGACTTGAAGGGGTTGCTGTTTTTCGAGACTAAACGTTTGTTGGGCGCAAAACGCGAGCAGCTGAAGAGAACTTTGGGGACTTTGGTCGCCATAGGTGAGGTTTACGTTACTGCGATGGTTTTGGCTCCCATCACGTTCATTGTAATGATCACAATTCTGTCGGTTATGGGCACGGTGGCGTTTGGTATTTCGCCTGCGATGCAGCTGAATCTGATTGTTTTCTTCCTACTGCCTGTATTGAGCATGGGTTTCATTCTCATGTTGAACGGGATTTTGCCGGAGGAGGAGTAGCAGAGTCATGTTGTACTTTAAACATAGACTTCGAGTGGTTGTTTGGACGCTTTCGGGTGCGGTTGGGGCTTTCGTAATGCTGTTGCCGCTCCTGCTGGGCTTGTACATGCCTCAAGCGCCGTATTTGATTCCCTTGAGTCAGAAGGTGAACAACGTCATGGTCTTGGGTTTTCTTGTTATGCTGGGTCTCCCAGCGGTCGTGGAGTTTTTCAATTTCAGGTGGGCTCGGCAAGCGGATAGGAATATCGCTCGTTTTCTAAAGGATGTGGCTGAGGCTGTGCGGTCTGGTTTGACGCTTCCTAGGGCTTTGGAGGAGGCTTCTCAGCGGGATTATGGGCCTCTTTCAAAGGAGCTTGAGAAGGTTATGGCCAAGTTTATCATGGGCACGAGTTGGGAGGAGTCGGTTATGTCTCTGTATCGCAATGTTAAACGTCCGAGTGTTCTGCGGTTGTGTACGATTCTGGTTGAGGCGAATCAGGCCGGTGGCAGGATGGTTGATGTGTTGGATTCAAGCGTTGACCTTTTCACAAGCTTGGAAGAGTACAAAGAGGAGCAATATACTAGCATGCGGCCCTATTTGCTGACGATATACATGTCTTCAGCGGTTTTTCTTATAATCGCGTTCGTGGTTTTGCACCAGTTTCTTATTCCTCTGTTTGCTGCTTCAGAGAGTGAGGGAGTCAAGAAAGCCGGTTTGCTAGTGAGTGTTTTAGACATTAGTTACTATGCTTCGATTTTGTTTTGGGGTTCGTTCATTGAGGCGTTTTTCGGCGGATTGATTGCGGGTAAGATCGTTGATCGGAATCTGCTTGCGGGTTTGCGTCATTCGGTTATTCTGGTTTCGATTACACTCGTGTTTTTCAATCTTGGAGGTGGCTGACGTTGGAGCTGCCGAAGGTTGAGGATGTGCCAAGAGTTCAGATAGACTCGTTGGATGCAGACAAGGAGCGGGAGCTCTTGCGTCGGCTGATCAGGAAGGGTGTTCTTGAGATTAATCCTACACTCGATAGCACGGGTGTTCGTTATGCTGATGTTGAGGAGGCTCTGGGCGTTTCTGATCTGGGCGAGGTTCGGACCATGTTGGAGGACTTGGAGAGGAAGGGAGTTTTGAAGTCTAAGATTGCTGATCGCATTCTGATGTGTCCGCATTGTGGTTCGCCCGAAGTGCATTCGCGCTACACATGCCCGAAGTGCAGTTCTAACGCGGTTGATTTGACGCAGCTGTTGGAACATCCGAAATGTGGTTTCATTGGTGCAAGAAATGATTTTATCAAGGATCATGATCTGGTATGTCCTAGGTGTCAGGCGAGTCTTGTTGCTGCTGGTTCGCACGGCCGGGTGATTGGGAACTTCTATCAGTGCGAGAAGTGCAACTACCGTTTCGACAAGCCTGAGACTGTTCATATTTGTAAGAGATGTGGCCAACTGTCTACCTATCAGGAAGCTAGGTACGTGAAGGTGCTGACCTACGCGGTCAGCGACTTGACTGTCAAGGAGTTCAGCAAGGATTTGCCCGTTCTGGATAATGTTCGGAAGCTGCTCACTGATAGTGGGTTCAAGGTCAGGTTGCGGACGCCAGTGACTGGAGTTTCAGGCGTGCAGTCGACGTTTGACATTGTGGCAGAGAAGGAACAGATGCGACTTGTCTTTGACGTTTCAGTCAGTGGTGATAAGAGTGATATTATCGCGTTGTTAGCGAAGAAAGTGGATGTGAATCCCACTGTCACGGTTGTTTTTGATTTGTCGGGTTTTGAAGAGTTGGTGAATCTTGGGCGAGTTTACGGCATACTGGTTTTCAAAGCGAGGGCTGATCAGAATGTGCCTGACGGGTTTGAGAGCTTCCTGTCTTCTCTCGGCTCGTTAAGTGTCGGTTCAGGCGAGGGCGTTCGGAAATCATGATAACATTGCGCTGTAACTCTTGGGGTCGATTTATTCACTCGTTTATCCACAGGTTGAACCTAATCAATGATCGAGATGTGGCTGAGGCATCTTTTGTTTTTCTTGGTGTTCGGGCTCGTCAAAGATCTCTTGGCCCTTGATTTTTATTAGTTCCTTTGGTGTTGCGATTGTGGTGTTGCATTTTTTGCATCTAGTTGTTTCCTTCGGTTCGTATAGCGTGGTGGACTTGTCTGTTGTATGCGTCTCGCCTTCTTGTGGGTAGACAATCTTGTTTACTGGAATTAGGTTTGTATCACCGCAGTCGGGGCATTTCATCTCTAGACATGTCTCTTCAGATGCGATTTCAGTTCTTGCTCTTTTGTACGTGAAGATATCCTCGCAAACGTTCTTGCGGTTATTGTTTTGCATCTTTCACAAGCGTCCCAGTGGAGGTTAGCTATAGAACAATCCTCGATATCTTCCATTGGATTATTGCGCGTTTATATACTTTGTGGAGAGCTTACGGTATGATGCAGAATTAAACCCATCTTGACTCGAACACTGCAGCAAGTTTCTTCAAGTGTCCCATTCGTTACAGCAACGTTGGCTTGGCTATCTGAGACAACATGGTTTTCATGTCGTTTGTCATTCTGTGAGCCCACTCCATTCGAGGAAAGGCATGGATCGCGGGATGCTTCTGCCAGTTCGTATTCGGAATCTGAATCTTGAATAGTAGTAATTCTTATCCCATTTTCATAAGTATTAATATTCAATACTCAATCTAAGTTGAGCATACAACTACTCTTGATGCAAAGACAGGTGGGACAATGGAGTCATCTAAACTCTCTCGAATGCTAAAGATAGAATCTTCGCCAAACCTGAAGAACGGGAGAGTGCCAACAGGAATTGAAGGCTTCGACAATCTCATTGAGGGCGGGATCCCGAGAGGCTACCTGCTTCTTGTGGCTGATACCTGCAGGTTCAGGCAAAACAGCCTTTGCAGCTCAGTACCTGTATCATGGATTATCGAGGTTTGATGAACCTGGCATCTACGTGTCATTTGCAGAGAGTCGAGAGATTAGCGCGCGCGAAGACAAGACGGGTGTGGCTGAGAGCTCCGGAGGAAAAAGAAGGTAGGTTCCTCATAGCTGTTCAAGCTTCTCGGAGCGCGGGCAAATATGCAATGGAGAGATCAGCAAGTTGAAGGTAGCAAAGATGCTCGATTGATGGGAAGGTGCGCCATTGGCTTTGGACAAAGAGAATGCCTTGCTTCATAAGGTGGCTCGAAAGATTTTCGAGGAAGCGACAGCTTCAAGCCTGGGCTCAACCTTCCACATAATCATATCTTTCCATTTGAAACAGAAATTCGGCAAAGACCCCTACGAAATCCTCCTAGGAGACCCCAAATGCTTCTACAATGGCCTCAGGGAAGTCTTGGGAGAAGGCGCTGAAGCCGTCATAAACCTAGTCGGCACCTACATAATAGCAAAATACAATGTGAACTGCGCAGCAGAGGAATTCGTGAAACTCTTCACTCGCAACGGCAGATCCTCAGCTCAAAAACTGCTGGATGTGTTCAAAGCCATAATCCGCGAAGAAGAAACCAAATTGAAAGCGCAATGAATGATCGTCAACGAGGTGAACCAACACGGCAGTTAAGAAGGACAAGAGAGATCTCGCGAAATTTCTGCAGTGTTCAAGCATTCTCGAAGAAAAAGTGGCAGCGGCATACGAAAGCTTCGCAGAAAGAGCCCAAAACCCCTCCATAAAGCCACTGCTTCTCTTCATATCATATGATAGCCTGAAACATTCAAGAATCCTGAAAACGCTAAGCGAACTGATTACAGAAACGACCATGACCGCAGATGAATGCGAGACTATACTGGAAAAAGCGTGGCGAAGATCCAGTCTTCCAAGCGCAAGAAGAAGCGATGAAGAAAGAGACAACAGAAGACAACGAACTAGCTTCGCTCATAGACAAAATGATCAACTTCGAAAGCTTTCTCGATGAGGAATATCTGACAATTCTGCATCTCAAAACCATGCAGCTTATTGCAATGGACCCCCGAATAGGTCAAGGCAATCTGGAAAGAATTCTGAATTGGATTGTCGAAGATGAAGAAGGACATGAGCTAATCCTGACAAGAATTAGAGCGCTTACCACCACACCGAAGGAAGAATGACAACCAAAGCACTGGGAGACCATCAGACTGTCGCTTAACAGGGTCTGACTTCAGGTTGAGTTCTCACGTTGTTTCTCCGCGATTGTAGTCATGTGCCGAAAAGAAGGCGCTTCCTAGGTCTTCACGTAGATTAGCTATAAGGCACTCTTCCTTCACAACTGCTGAAACATCGGAGAGCAGTCAGAAGTGGGCCAGGTCTAGATGGACGCTCGAGTTCTTGGTGATGTCTTGGCAACTTAATTGAGGATCGCTGAACGATATCTTTTAGTTAGCTTTTCTGTCTATAATAACGCGAATGTACGCTCTAGGATCGGTGTAAGTGGGAAACTAGACTCAGCAAAAGCTTTTTCAGTGAGAGTATTCGCTTTCAGAAACAGCTCTCGGTCTCGGCATGTTGACCAAGTGGCCAAGAATGGGAGCTTTGGGGCTTGCCTGAACTGCGGGTGCTCTGCCTATTAGGGGTCGTTTTTGAATGTGTTTGTATCCGCATTCGCATTCGAAACCTACGATCTTGCTCCCATGTTTCACGTCTCGCCATCTTCTTGCGTCACAGTGTGTGGTCTGTCGGTGTATCTTCAGGAGCGTCCTCGCATCTTTAGGAGTGATAGGTGCATAATGCTTCGCGCATGTCGTGTACCACAGCGCATAGGCTAGAAAACTTGTCCATGATGTAAACGCGAGTATTTCCAACATATCATTCACCTTGTGTATTTGTGTTCTACACTTGTACAATATGCCCGTTTCTGGACATATCGACAGGCGACTATACTAGACTCTGGTATCTTACGATATAAGTATTATCTCACGTTCCGAATAGGCCCGACAACAACCCTAAAACTGTTCAAGCACATCCTTCTTTTCAACAATATAACCACAATAATGACACTTCAACAGCAAAGGCTCACCACAATCCACATAGAACTTCGCCGTCACAGGTTCATTACTATTACTGATGCACGCTGGATTAGCACACTTGATAATATCGTCAATAACCTTGGGAAGCTTGACTTCTTGCTTCCGAATCACCTTGTAGCCACGAATGATGTTGATGCTCGCGTGCGGAGCAAGCAACGCAATCTTGTGAACCTCCTGTGGATTCAGTTCACGCCCCTCAATCTTGACGATATCTTTAACCCTTAACCGTTTACTCGGCACATTAATCGCAATAGTAATAGGTCCCTTCTCTCGTCCAGTAATGCCCAGAATTTTCACAACATCCAACGCATGCCCAGCCGTGATATGATCAATGACTGTCCCATCCTTAATCTTGGAAACACGCAACTCCGTCTCACTCATAACGAACCTACCCAATCAAGAACACGCTTATACAGTAACCACAGATAAAAAACTTTAATCCTACAGTGATTCGTGACGGGTTAAAAAGTTATCTAGTAGATATTGTAGACTTGTTCTGGGCATGAAAAATTGGAATTCAAAGACAGAGACATCATATCGATCAAAGATTTTTCTCTTGAGGAAATTAACCACATTTTCAAGACCGCTCAGACAATGGAACCCCTAGCCACAAGAGGTTCACAAATGCTACAGGGAAAAATCCTCGCCACGCTATTCTTTGAAGCAAGCACGCGCACCAGACTGAGCTTCGAGTCAGCCATGCATAAATTGGGCGGCTCAGCGATAGGCTTCGCAGAAGCCGAGATGGCCTCAGTCAAAAAGGGCGAAAACCTCGCCGACACCGTACGCACTGTTGAAAGCTACGCAGACGTAATAGCCGTAAGGCACCCGCTCGAAGGCGCTGCCAGACTTGCCGCGGAATTCGCCAAGGTCCCAGTAATCAACGGTGGCAGTGGTGCAGAGGAGCATCCAACACAGGCCCTCTTAGATCTGTACACCATAAGAAAAGAGAAGGGCAAGATCAACGGCCTTAAGATAGCCCTTGTGGGCGACCTCAGATACGGAAGAACCGTTCACTCACTCGCCTATGCCTTGAGCTTGTACGACATCGAACTATACTTGATTTCGCCCGAGACTCTCAAGATGCGCCGGGAAGTCCTTCAGACGATAAAAGACAAGATTGCAGTCACTGAAAGAACCGGACTCGAAAAAATCATCCCTCTAATAGATGTCTTGTACGTCACACGCATACAGAAAGAACGCTTTCCAGACCCTGCAGAATACGCGAAAGTCAAAGGTTCTTACAAGATCAACCTCGAAACCTTGCAAGAAGCCAAGAAAGATCTGATAATCTTGCATCCGCTTCCTCGGGTCGACGAGATTGCCCCTGAAGTCGACAATACGCAATATGCACGCTACTTCCAGCAGGTCTGGAACGGCATAGTCGTCAGAATGGCACTCCTTGCCTTGATACTAGGCGCGGCAAAATAGCCCGAACTCAACTATTCAAGAGCTCAAACAAGAGCAAACCTATCGAAAAGCGTCAACGTGCCTATGGCTCCGCATGAAGGACACTTGTGCAACGAGCCAAACCAGCTTCTCTTGCAGTTGGCACAATACGTCATCTTGCGGTCATACATGAAAAACTCCAAAATGCCACTCTCGGCCATCTGTTTAGTTAGGGTAACGAGCTCGTCCGCCTTGTGTTCAGCTTCTCCAAGCTCTATCACAGAAAAACTGCCCCCCACGAGTGAACCTTGCAGTTTTTGCTCAATCTCCAGCGTGTTTGAGAAGAGCTTGCCGTCTTGAACGATTATCTTGTTGGCCGTAGAGTAGTAGGGTTTCTCTCTTGTTCCTGAAAAACGTATCTTCCCGACGCCATATCTTTCAATGTCTAGCTGAGCCAGTCTCTCAGAAGCGTCGACGTCTGGCAATGTGGCCGGGAGCAAGCGTTTTCCGCGTCTCCTCCTAGTTTTCTGCGTGAAAGTGACGACGGTCTGCATGACCTCTTCAGCGAATTCCAGAGTCTTCTCGTCGCCCCACGCGCTCTTCTCGCAGAAGGTCTCTGCAGCCTCTTTGAATCCCGTTAGGTTCACTATCCAAGAGCAGTTGTCAAGCCTGAAGTACTGATCACCGCCAACCTCCTGCATCAGAAAAGGAGCCAAGCCCTTACCGTGCTGCCTGATCGCTCTGTGCTTGATTTCCAGAGCACGGGTTGCCATTTCCAATCTCTCCCTCAGAGTTTCAAAGAGTTTTGTCTTGTCTCGTCCAGATTCCTGCACTACCCTAGGAAGATTGACTGAAACACTGCCCAAACAGCCTGTCCGCAAAGTGTCGATTTCCCAATCTCCACTCAGGTCCGAATCAAGCTTGCAACCAGAGGCAGAGAAAACCGATTGCCTTCGGTCTCTGTTTGGAAGATTAGCGAAATAGAGAATGCCTTTCTCTGACGCCAAGTTATGTGCCTTCAGAAGGATCGCCTTTGCCCTTTCGTCTGAGAATGCTTCTGAACGTACTTTCACGATGATCTTCGGGTTCAAGAGCGGCTTAGTTGCGCTTTCCTCAGCCGCAACCTCAAGGATAAGAGAAGCCAACAACTGGCTTTCTCCGACAAAATCCCCATACTTGCCTACGGGTCTTCCGGAGGGTCCGAACGCTGGCTTCTCAGAGACAAAATCTGGGATCGTAAGCTCTAGCGCTATAGAGACGGTTACGTGTTGGCTTATGCTGGATATGAACAGGTGTAGAGTTTCTTTGATTCTGGGTGCATCCAGACTCTTCGCGAATGGTGCCAGAAAAACGTTAAAGTAGTCAAGCGTTTGCATATCGCTTGCTTCTTTGGCTGAATGAAGAAGCACGTTAAGAACCATGGTTAGCGCGGATTCAAGATTCTGGGGTGATGGATAAGAAGGCTGAAGTGCGCTGATCTGTTCTAAGTCTAGGCCTTTTTGAAAGAAAAACCTCAAGTCATGAAACACTTCGGTCGGCTTGAGAATCCACGAGCCCAACCCATGGATATGCAACGCTCCAGACAGGTGCGCATCGGCGATGTCTCTGGGAAAAATGCTTAGCAGAGCATATTCTTGGAGGACTGTTTTTCCGGCAGTCTCACATATGGATGCTGAACCTTCGGATGCTTTGCTTTTTGCTTCCACAAGGGCGGCAACTTCATGAACTGGAAGCCCTAAACGCGTCAGCTTGTGTCTGTGCTCTTCCAACCCCTTCTCGATCAGAATGGCGTTCACGACCTCCCTAACCAGCGGCGCAGTCAAATATTTTGTTCTCGACTTTAACAGTTGTTTTTCTGCTTCCTTAGCCACTTTCTGAGCCAAATCAGCAGGCATTTTCGCCTCTCTTGTCAGCGAAGTTGCGATCTTGTTGGCGTCAAACTCTTCAAGCGCAAACCGGCTGGTCCTAACCAGCATCCCTTTCTGCTTGGACGCTTTCTGTTCAACCCTATCCGCAACGTCGATAACCATCTTCCCCAAATCAGTCAAGAGATACTTTCGCGCTTCAACATCCGCCTCAAGCAAATCCGCCTTAAGCAAGAACTTCAGGTGGTACGCAAACCTTCCCGCATCCCGACTCGGATTCATCTTCAACGCGCTCATCAACTCAGTATACGAAAGAGAACCCTTGTCAAAGAGCAAGTTCAGAATCTGCAACCTGATGGGCGACGAAACCGCCTTAAGAACCTTAGCGCCACGCGTACGACGCGAAACAGACAACCCAACCACCCCAAGCGCAGAAGTACTACACCAGACAAGAGTTTAAAGCTTAAGGAAACACTCTATTTTTATAACTCAAACCCATAAATGTCTGCAGCCAAAGGGGCTGTCGGCTAGTTTGGTCTAGGCTTGTAGCCTCGGGCGCTATAGACCCCGGTTCAAATCCGGGCAGCCCCACTATCGGACCCGAACCCAGTTGGGTATGAGTACGATAGAAGCCTAAACCCTTCCAGGTATTAGTCCACCCGCAAAGCGCGCGCTAGCGTTTTATAGTAAGAAATTCGAAGATAGAGTGATGTCTGCTATGGAAAGTGATGATTGGTGTGTAGCGGTTTTCAAATGTAAGCAAGACAACATCAGGAGCGTCCTCATCGGTTTCTATGCTTTTGTGAAAGATGTTGGAGGTGTAAAGAATCAGCACTTCTTGATTAGAGACCGCGTGGATGATGAAGCTGTCTTCAGTTACCGTGTTTCAGTAGAGCCCAAGGTTAAAGAAGTGATTAGGAGTAAGATGGCTTACAAGCTCGGAAGTCTGCTCTCTGAAGACAAGTTTGTTGTCGATCCAGGCGTTAACCATCCCTTTGAAAAATATGTTGCCTGGTCTCCTAAGAAAAGAATTGATGAGTTTGGACCAAAGGAGTTCGCCGAATTCTGTGACTTCCTAGCCAAAATGAGCAAATTAGTCTTGCAAATGGTCAAGAAGCGCTACTTCAAGTCAAATGAAAGAGTCGAAATAGCGCACGTTATGTCTTGGATGCTTGGTTGCACAGAATACGGCCTATTGAGTCCAAAAGGTTGGGAAATAGGATACTATGATCGTATAGAAGACAAGAACTGTCCATGTCTGAAAGAACAGTTTCCTAAATCATGACTACTTTGGCTCGATATGATGAAATAGCGTGCGCTGTGATTTCAATCTCTGTGTTCGTGGGATTCCTCTTCAGATTCTTCTTCGCGCTCTTCTTCTTCCTCGGCGGCTTCTTCTCCTGCGGCTCTTGCTTCTTCTTCAGCATCTCCTTTTGGGGGATAAGCCTCATCTAACCAAACTTTAAACTGTTCTTTGCTTTCAGGATCGGAAAAGGCCCACTCACATAGTTCACTGGCGACGGTGTTGAGATCAATTCCGTGATCGTCGGCCAAACGTTTCAGAAACTGTTCCCACTTTACAGGCAGAGATGCCGTAAGCCCAACCATCTTGCGTTTTCACCATCGTCTCGTATCATTCAAGTCGTATTTAAGCTTCAGCGCGCGGCTCTAGTTCTTACTGTCTATCGTCCTCTTAGTTCGTAGTAGTCCAAAAGGAACAGTATTCCTTGTATAATGAAATACAGCCCAACAATCCATTGAAGCAAGTCAGGAAACGCTATGACAAGCAAACCGAAGACAATTGCGATTAGGGCCAGCACTGGTTTAGACACTGCAACACCAATTTTCTTCAGTCCTTTTTCAACTTCTCCAGTCAAATACTTTCCCCAACCATCGTATCATGCAGCTGCTATTTAAAACTAATCAGCTATTCACGCACGGAACAACAAAATCCAGAAACGCACATTCGAACAGCATGAGGCTATGTTGGAAAGTTTGAGGTTTGAGGTTTTTACCAAAAGTCATATACGGAAGGCATGGGTTATAGCACGCGCTGTCTTTAGCGCTTAAATGCTTAAACCGATATCCTTATAAGCTGGTAAGCACATAGCATGTTATGCGGATAAGCAAATTTAGGGTGGAGGGAAAAGGATAACAAGAACAAAAGTAAAACTTGGCATTGGCCGATTTGCTTATTGGAAAAGCATGTAACACGTGCGAATCGTGCACAAAACTGATAGTAGGTAATTGGGATGGGTCGCATTAGCGTGGAACTTTCAGATGAGTTGGAGAGGAGTCTCAGGTTCAAGACTGTCGAGAGATTTGGTGGGAGAAAGGGCGACCTATCCCGAGCTGTTGAAGAAGCCGTAAAGGCATGGGTTGCCAAAGAAGAATAGATGTGTGAACAAAAGGTCCCTCCGTTGATCATGGGCAATATCACGCTTGCCGATGTAGGACTGGCACGACGCACTAAGTCGATTTTTAATGTCCGCGTGCGCGCTCTCGTCTCGGAGTCGTTTTCCTGCAACCTTGCTAGCGGTTGCGCTATGATTATGAACCTGCCAGGACAAGCCTTTATTGTCTGAAGATCCAGATTCTGCCGATACGACATAAGAAAAAGAGCTGCGCACGCTCGACAACCGTTTTCTACGCCCACGATATTCTCGCATTTTTTGTATGACGGACCTGAACCCGTTTGGGTATGGGGACGGGCAGCCCCATCGCAAGATCTGAACCAAATTGGGTTATGGGTTCAGACAGTTTAACCATGTCCAGCGTGCCGCATGTACATGTATAGCCAACGTTCTGAAGGCTTATGTTATAGAAGATTTCTCCACAAATGTTATTTTCTATGGCCACAATCTTTGATTGAGGAGAAACAGTGTTTAAGCATTTAGCTCTTCGAATCGCGTTAGGGGTTCTGCTCAGCGCAACGTTTATCTCTGCAATCAAGTTTGGGGCGAGCACTGTCTCTGAGATGAACCGCATACGCGATGGCAATTCTCTTGCTCATGCACAGATATCAGGCTCTGCGGGAACATCTCTAAGTCTAGTAACATCAGCTATGAAAGGAATGACGTTGATCTCATGGAGTGCGGAAGGATACAGCTCATCGGATTTTGACCAATCCATCTCGAACCTTGCTCAGATGAAAGTCAACTGGGTCACATTCACGGTCTTCTGGTTCATGGAGAGATCAGACTCTACCGAGATCTGGCCGAGACCAGATAAGTACACGGCCTCTGACTCTTCGCTGGTTCATGCAATACAGAGGGCGCATCAACTTGGAATGAAGGTGGTGTTAAAACCAATGGTTGATGTCGTAAGCGGAGAATGGAGGGGAACTATCAGACCGGCAAACTGGACTCTTTGGTTCGGTAACTACACGGGTTTCACAAACCACTTTGCAGGTCTCGCCCAGACCAACGACGTCGAGATGCTTACGATTGGGACGGAATTGAGATCCTCTCAATCCAATGAGACTCAATGGCGCCAAGTCATAGCTGAAGCACGTAGCCGTTTCTCAGGAAATATCACGTATGCAGCCAATTGGGACTCGTATGGTGCTAGGGCGATATACGCGCAATACGCAATAAGGTTTTGGGATGCCTTGGATTACATTGGAGTTGACGCCTATTTTCCACTGACAAACCTGTACAGCCCCACAGTTCAACAGTTGAAAAGTGCTTGGTCGCAGTCCAGACTAGGCAGGAATTGGACCAGGGATCTGTATCTGACTTCGAACGACTGGGAAAAGAAGATAATTTTCACCGAGATAGGGTACTATAGCCAAGATGGCACGAACATTCAACCATGGACAGGCTTCGATCCACCACATCAGATTGATCTTCAGGAGCAAGCCGACTGCTACCAAGCCGCACTGGAGGTTTTTGATGGCAAATCGTGGTTCATGGGATGGTTCTGGTGGAATTGGGAAATCAACCAGACGGCAGGCGGCCCTACAGACAACTGGTATCCACCCCAAAACAAGCCCGCTGAAAGAGTTCTCAAGTACTACTATGGAGCGCCTCCAGACATCGCCGTGACAGACGTAACGTGCCGGAACGCACTCGTATTGAGAGGGAACATTGAATCAATAAACGTCACGGTGCAAAACCAAGGTCTTTTCGCGGAAGACTTCAACCTCACAGTATATGCAAACACGTCCATTGTCAAAACGGACAGAGTTAGTTTGCAGAATGGAAGCTCTAACGTGGTTGCATTGGCCTGGGACACACTTGCCTTTCCCGAAGGCAATTACTCCATAAGTGCCTACGCTTGGCCTGTCCCCTTTGAGACACACACTACAGACAACCGCTATCTAAATGGGTGGATATTCATACTGAACCCGGCAGACCTAGCCGTAACTGAAATCACCCCTTCTAAGACAATAGTTGGGCAAGGATATTGTGTCAATGTAAGCGTCACTGTGGTGAACCAGGGTGATTACGACGAAACCTCTGAATTGACGGTTTATGCTAATAACACGCCGCTCAAAACGCAGACCGTATCACTCCTTGGCAAAACTGCAAGGTCCATCATTTTTGTATGGAATACTACAGGTTTCAACAAGGGAGATTATGACATAAGTGCTTATGTTGCCCCTGTATTAGGAGAAACAGAAATCGACGATAATCTCAGACTTTTCGATGGCGCAGTGCGCATAGGGATTCCTGGCGACATAAACGCAGACGGCAAGGTGGATCTGAAGGATGTCTTTGCGGTCGGCAAGGCTTACGGATCGAGCGTGGGTGATCCTCGGTATGTGTCAAACTTGGATATAGACAATGACGGCAAGATTGACCTAAAAGACTACTATGTAACCTGCAAGAACTATGGCAAGGCAGACTAGCACACAAAGCATTGCAGCAAGCATCACACGAACCTTTTCAGCCCACTTTCCTTCGAAGGAGAAATCCGCCACTGGCGGGGGAAAGAGAGAAGGGAGAAAAGTGGAGTGCTGATGTGACTAGTCTCCATTGTCCCCCCCGCAAGCTACTGAATTATTGTATTCAGCTTATAAACATTGTTTGCATCTTCGGGGCGTTTGCTGCAACAACTAATCTTTCACTTGAAACGCAGACGCTCTGCCTGTTGATTGCAGTTGAATTTGTGGCTCAGTTTTTGAATGGGCTTCCCTGGACGCTTGTTATTGTTTGATACATTCTTGACGGAAGATACCGTTTTATCTAATAAATAGAACTTAGTTACGCAAAGCATATAACACTTGAACCGCATTTTCCTATCACCCTAATCAGGGTACAGAAAAAAGGAGAAAGGAAAAAATGCAAAAACAAACGTCAGTTATAACAATAGTTCTATTGATGATCATAGCAGGCATAATACCATTTATCAGCATTGCTAGAGCAAAAGAGGTCACCTTGACTCTTTCTGATGATGAGCTGGGCACTCAGTTTGCCCGAGAATGGGGCTCCACAGTAACCATCACTGACATTCTTGGTCTTGGCGTTCGGTTCGATTTCGCAGGGCTATCAGGCGGGGGATCAGCAGTCGGCGACAACTATCCTGTCAGCCAAAAAGCTGGAGGAACAAACGACAGGATTGGAGGATGGGGCAACTTCCTAGCCTACACGCAATACAGGTTGGTGTTCACAAATCTGGGACCGAACCCGATCTCATGCAATCTGTTCCTGAACACAGGCCTCGGCGGGGGCGCGATAGACACATACTGGGAAAATGGATGGGTCAGTATCGGAGTGGGACAAAGCCAAATAGTTACACTTGACTTCTCAAGTGCAACAGCTTATAATGCACAAGACGACCCAGTTCCTGAATGGCAATACGCTGGCGGAACCTCAGCACTCATCGTAAGAAGACTTGGCGAGGTCGCCAACATAGGCTTTCAAGTGTGCGGAAGCGGTGCTGGCTCAGTAGTAGTGTCATCAAACCTACCAAGCGACACCGTCTTAACTCTTCCAGATGAAGAACTAAAGACACAGTTCGCAAAGGAGACTGGACCAGCAAGCTTCTCAGCCACTGACCTACCGGGTCCTGGTGTTCGCTTTGACTTCACGGGACTGGATACCGTCTCAGGCACGGTCTTCGGGGACAGTTTCCCTGTGAGTGCCTTAGCTGCCGGCGCGTTGAAGGACTACGGAAGTGGTTTCTCAGGACCATATGATTTCTCGGCATACAGCAAATTCAGTCTGCTGTTCAAGAATGTCGGCACCAAAGCAGTCACAATAAACCTAGTCACGAATACAGGATGGACAAATGCCCCGTGGGGAACACCCGCACGCGACACGTTCTGGCAAAACCAATGGACAAGCATACCCTCCGGTGAGAGCAGAGTAATAACGCTCGACTTCTGGAACGCAGAAGTCTACAACGCAAACGACGACCCAACACTTGGATGGCGATATCCAGATGGAACCAGCGGAGTCATTGTTCGCAGACTGGATGAAGTTAGCAACATAGGCTTCCAGGTGAAGGGAAATGGCGAAGCATCCGTAATAGTCACGAGTGCCTTGACCGTGTCTCTTTCTGACGCGGAGCTTGCGACTCAGTTTGCGTATGAACGAGGCCCAGGAGCCGTCACGACTCCTATCGATGTTCCAGGCCCTGGCGTTCGTTTCGACTTCACTGGTCTCAGCACTTTTGCTGGAACAACAGTAGGTGACAACTTTGACGTAAGCAAACTGGCAGGCGGCGCACCCAAAACATACGGCGCGATTCAGACGTTCTCAACGTGGGGAGACTTCTCAGCATACAACAACTACAAGATGATCTTCACCAACATAGGATCGAAAGCTGTCACGGTAAACCTCAAACTCAACACTGGCTGGACGGTAGTCCCTCCTGAATACGCAAAGGCATGGCGCGACACTTTCTGGCAAAACGACTGGACACCTCTAGCTCCTGGAGAGACCAAGACTTTGATTCTTGACTTCTCTGCAGCACAAGTCTACAACGCAGGCGACGAGCTGGAATACGGAGCACGTGTCGACGGGACAACAGGCGTCGCTGTTTGGAGACTTGACGAAGTGAGCGACATAGGCTTCCAAATACTTGGAGACGGCGAAGCTTCGATAATTGTTAGCTGCGCTCCACAGTGCAGCGACGTATACGTTGACGACGGCTACGCAAGCTCAACACCAGGCTGGGGCTACGATCACTTCGCCAAAGTGCAAGACGGAATTGATGGAGTCGCATTCGGAGGAACTGTTCACGTATACGATGGAACCTACAATGAAGCTCTTTACATCAGCAAGTCAGTCACGGTGAAGGCTGGAAGTGCGCCAGTGATACAAGGCAGTCAATTGTTTGCAATGGCCTATGGAAACAGAGAGGCCGTGATTTTCGTCAAAGACGCTGCAAGTGTGATCTTAGAAGGACTAGACATAGAAGGACTAGGATTGGGACCTGGGAAAAGTTACGCAGTAGCTTATCAGAACTCAAACGGTACAATCAAAGGCTGCACGATATCGCCGAACACAATCGGTGATCTGTCAAGTACAGGAATATACGCAATCAGCAGGTCCAACCTACGAGTTGAAAACTGTCTTGTGGAGAACTTCGGAAGAATCGGAATCTATGCAACGAATGCCATAATCGACATTCACAACAACAGGATCATTGGACAGCCCTACACGGGCTCAGGCGATGTAAACTACGGCATTGAAATTGAAGACTATGATGGAGCCTCCACCGCGACAATAACCAACAACGAAATCTACAACTGCGGCGACTCGAACCCAAGCTCGATTTGGTCATCAGCAGCGATAATTGTTGACATCTGGAGATACTACGGGTACAATTATGCGCCTTCAGCAGTGTCCATCGAACATAACGATATTCACAACAACTTTGAAGCCATCGAAATAGTGTCAAACAGCCTCTCATACGCGCGTTACAACGACATACACAACAACATGTACGGCGTATGGACCGATTCGGACGAAAATGGCAACTATGCGACTTTTGACGCTCGTTTCAACTGGTGGGGCGACGCTAGCGGTCCGAACCAAGCAACAACCAACCCAACTGGGCTAGGCAACGATGCTGGCGACTACGTAGACTATAGTCCATGGCTTGGATTCGTCGTTGGAACAAGCCCGATGACCTATCACGTCAACCCGAGCGGCGGGTCTGATGCGATACAGGAAGCCATAGACGAAGCAACAGATGGAGATACGGTAAAAGCGCATCCGGGAACGTACTACGAAAACCAGATCACAATCAGCAAATCGCTCGTTGTAACTGGTTCAGGCCCAGACACGACAATCATAGACGGAGGAAGCGCAACTACACTTCCAGCGGTTGGACTCGTAAGAATAACCACAAACACTGGCGACGTCGTCTTCTCAGAATTCACTCTGAAAAACGCAGGTGTCCCAACCACTTCAATCGTTAGAGTTGCCATCTACGCAAGCTCAGACACATCAGGAGTGACATACACAATAACGAACAACAAGATCTTCGGATCAAACAACCCCGACGATTATGAAGACTATGGATTTTACACCAACAGCGGAAAGGACAGCCTGGTCTTCAGCTACAACACGATAACGCAAACAGGAGCGAACTCGATGCTGATTGAACTGCACACTGGTCCAATCGACATACATCACAACACAATAGACGTCGGCTGCTGGGGAAGCGATGCAATATTTGCAATGACGTACGGAGGAAACGACATAACCTCATTGCAGAAAGTGAGCTACAACACATTCGACCTAGGAACAGGCGGCAACCCATTCGACTATGACCATCGAGCAACCGCAGTTACCTTCGCCAGCTCGTTCGGCGGCGGAATCTACGGATACGGCAAATTCACGAACGTGCAAATCATAGGCAACACGATGACTAACCTGAAGCCCAACAGAAGAGGAATCGGGCTTTGGAACGCTGCCGGAAACAACGCAGCAGGCAACATCATCTCGCCAATGATTACAGGAAACACGATAATCGGCACCGATGCAACGCCTAGCATAGGAATAAGGCTGCTTGGCCTCGTCAGCAACGCCGTAATAACCAGCAATGAAATCTCACACTGCTCAATCGGCATAAGCATAAACGCAAGCGCCACAGCCACCGTAAGGTACAACAAGCTCACAAGCAACGGCCATGGCATAGTCATCGACAGTGACGGCAGCACAATAGAACACAACACAATCATAAGCAGCACTGCACCCTACTCAGGAATCCACCTGACAAGCAACGCAGACGGCAACGAGATCCACTACAACTGCATCGTCGGCAATACCGGCACAAACGTTTATGGTGTCTACAAAGAAGGTGGAACAACGACAAACGCCACCTACAACTGGTGGGGCGACAGTTCCGGTCCCTATCACCCAACGAAGAATCCAATTGGACTCGGCGACAGAGTCAGCGACTACGTCCTCTTTGAACCTTGGCTTAAAGCATACTTCGAGTACTACCGCCACAACCCGTACGTCGGCGAACCAGTGACCTTCGACGCCAGCCTATCTGCTCAACCATGCAACCCAAGAACCATAACCAGCTACACTTGGAATTTCGATGACGGCCACACAGCGATAATGACTACTCCAATCATCGTTCATGATTTCGCAGCGGTGGGAGACTACAACGTCACTCTGACGCTGACATACGACGACATGACAACCTACATGATATGGGCTGTCGTTCACGTTATCAAGGAGCCGTACTTCAAAGTAACCCCGACAACTGTTAACCCGAAGCTTCTGAATTCAACGTTCCAAGTCAACATAACAATCAATGATCTAGACGCAGGCCAAAGAATCATCGCGGCCCAAGCAAGGCTTTCATTCAACAGCACACTCGTGGAATTCATAAACGTGACAGAGGGACCATTCTTCAAGGATTTCGCGTCGCACATGCCTGGCTCACTTGGAACCATGTTCTTCGTCAACTACCAAGAAGACCACCCCATCTACGGACCGAGCGTTCTGATCGGAGTCCTAATCTTGCCAGACAACACTGGCTACTGGAATCCACCGTTCCCGCAGGGAAGCGGAGTAATCGCCACATTCACCTTCAAAGTGATACACCAAGAAAGAGGATTGGAAAAGCCGCCACTGACATTTCCGCTCAGCATAGCGGAAACCGACTTGTTCGGAGACGATGGCATAACCGTGCCTCACGGCATCCAAAACGGAACATGCAGGATATGGCCTACAAACATTGCAGACTTGAACTACGACGGAAAAGTTGATCTAAAAGACTACTTCAGAGTGTCAAAGGCCTTCGGAACCGCACCGGGCTGGATCAGATGGGACCCAGTTGCGGACATAAACCACGACATCAAAGTAGACCTCAGAGACGTCTTCATCGTCGCCAAGAACTTCGGCTGGGTTCAAGATCCCGACCCGTAGACACTTCGTCTGCGCAGATCATCTTCCTTTTTTTTCTCTTTTTAACTTTCAACCAAACAAGCCCATTTGATGCAGTCAGTCCAAAAGGCGCTCTTGCCAAGAGGACGTGGGGATCAAGAAGCAATGATCTAGATTAGGTCAAGCAACTGGCACGAACCTGTTTTGCTGCTAGCACTTTGAAACTTGGACCCGTTTGGGTTCGGGGACTGGCAGTCCCATTGTCAGATTTGAACCTTTTTTGCTGTCAGCATGCTCTATCTTTCGCCTTCTTCAAAGAACTGAATTGTAAAAGCGTTTGCGTCAGGATTTCTGCCTATGGTTGAGCACTTGTGTTTTGCTTGCTGAAGATTCGACTCTAGGAGTAGGCTTCCTCTCCGTGTTGACTTGAGTCAAGTCCGTTTTCTTCTTCTTCTTCGCTGACGCGTAGAGGTGAGAAGATTTTGATCAGTCTGAGTAAAACGTATGAGCCGATGAACGCGAAGGCGGCGACAACGACAACTGCGATCAACTGTGAAACTAGTAGGTTGGGATTGCCGTAGAATAGACCGTCGTTTCCGGTTGGGTTGATGTGTTTTGATGCGAACAGGCCGGTTGCTATTGATCCCCAGATTCCGCCAACACCGTGGCATGCAAACACGTCTAACGTGTCATCTAGCTTGGTTCGTGCAATGCGCCAGTTCGAAATCAGATTGGAGATAACGCCTGCAACTAGGCCGATTATTATCGCGGCGGGCACGTTGACGTAGCCTGATCCAGGGGTGATCGCAACCATTCCGCACACACTGCCAACAGCAATGCCTACTGCCGATGGTTTTCCTTTTGTGATCCAATCAACTGTCATCCAGCTTACCATGGCTGCGGCGGCCGACAGAGTGGTGGCAACGATGGCAGAGACCGCCCATTCGTTAGCGGCGAAAGCACTGCCTCCGTTGAAACCGAACCATCCAAACCATAACAGTGCCGCTCCAAGAAGGACATAAGGTATGTTTGAGGGTTTGAACTCGCGTCTTTTTTCGAAGTCTTTTCTTCTTCCAACAACCAGTGCGGCGGCTAGGGCAGAAAGTCCTGCAGCGACGTGAACCACCACGCCTCCGGCAAAATCAATGGCGCCCAGAGAATGCAGCCAGCCATCAGTGTTCCACACCCAATGGGCAATTGGCGAATAGATGAGAGTTGACCACAAAACGGTGAAGACTAGCAACGAACTGAACTTGATTCTCTCGGCAAATGCTCCAATAATCAACGCTGGCGTAATAGCTGCAAACATTAGTTCAAAGGCAAAATACAGCAATTCAGGGATTTCAGGAGCATACCTGCCGACCGTAGTCGGTTCAATGCCGTTCAGATCGAAAAGAGACAGATCTCCAATGACGCCGTTCACGCTAGTGCCGAATGAAAGGCTGTAACCCCAGAGTGTCCATGTGAGACTTACGACGGCAAAGATGGCCATGCATTGAGCTAAAGTTGAAACTAGATTCTTTTTTCTAACTAGACCTGCGTAGAAGAAACCTAGAGCCGGAGTCATCAGCATGACCAGGCCCGTGGCAATGGAAACCCAAGCAATATCTCCTGCGGCCATTCTTTTGCGCCTTTATTTGCGTTGAGTTATATTTGTATTAAAGGCTTTCTTTCAAGAAACTTGCCGGCTATGCCCTGTAATCCTGCCCGTTAAGCGGTCACAAGTCCCTCTGGATTTGATGCTTATGCCTTGGCGTCAGACTGTCGCCCCCAGTGGGTCAATCATTTCCCTCACTACTGGCTACATTCGAAGTCATCACGGGGGCAATTTGGTCTCGTGGAGTTGTTTGCCTCTAGCGTGCGCTGGGGCGAAGCCAGTTTGTCCGAAAAATGGATCTTAGGCATACTGGCAGTCGTCAGGTTTGGTTATGATGCAGCTTCTTTGTCTACGTCTTTTTGGTCTGTTTCGGTTTGAAAGTCTTCTAAGGATTTTGGAGGCGGGGTTGTGGCCATGGTCCAGCCGATCCAGCTGCCTATGGCTAGTATGCCGACGAAGGCAATTAAGACGGGGACGGCTATTACCCAGAACTGTACATTGGATTGCGCTACTTGCATTCCGAACACGTTGAGCCATTGTGGATAGAGCAGTGTGGCAACGTAGAATACGCCTATCAGTAAGCATGCTACGAGGATTACTGCACCGATCGTTTGATCTTTGTTCAAGTGTGGTTCACCTCCCATGTGCGATTCTCAAGCGCGCATGCTTGTTCCGAAATTGGCCTAAAATGGTTTTTATTCGCCCTTCATGATCCAGGGACGGCTTTGGGCTTCGTGTCTATTCTTGATTTCTTGGGGGATTTTGTCTCCTCGAACACGGGAGAAACGGGCAAACCGGAATTAAAACCATTTTTGACCATTTTAGGAACACGGATGCGCGCTAGGCCTTTTGATGTGTTAGGTCCTAGCCTTGGGAAAAGGTAATAAGCTCTGTGGGAAATGTGCATTCCGAGGAAAGGAAACGAAGAATGGATGTTCTTGAGGCTATAAGGTCGCGTAGAAGCATCAGAAAATACAAGCCAGAATCTATCCCTGAAGAGAAGCTGAATACTATTCTCGAAGCTGCTCGTCTGGCGCCTTCTGCCGCCAATCGTCAACCATGGCGCTTCGTAGTAGTCCAAAGCGTAGATCAGAAGAAGGCTCTGGCGGAAGCAGCAAACAATCAGACATTTCTGAGCAACGCTGCCGTGATCGTTGCGGCAGTAGGGGATTCGGGGTTGTCTGCAAAATGGCACGAGAAAGACACGATGATAGCCTTGGAGCACATGGTTCTTGCGGCCACGGCTCTTGGCTATGGCACTTGCTGGATAGGGGCCTTCGACGAAGAGGCGGTGAAGAGTCTTCTAAAGATCCCTGAGAGAATGAAAGTAGTTGCACTGCTGCCAATCGGCACACCAGACGAATCGCCAGCTCCCAGACCGAGGAGAGAGTTTTCAGAGACTTTCTTCAAAGAAGAATGGCACCTGCTGTAAATGTCCTTGGAAAAGAGCTCGCGAAACTGGAATTCCGGCAGCTCCGAAGAGCGTTCAAACCCGATAATAGTGTGCTATCAGGTGGCCGAAAGTGAGCATGACTTTTTCTCTGTGAAAGAATATGGAGTGTTTGAGGAATATGTTTGCCAGTTGGATATCGCCAAGCACCTGTTCAACGTCTAGGGCTGAATCTTGGCGGATATCGTGTTCAACAAGAATAATGGATATCGAGCGTGTTTGTTAGGAGTCGGCAATCGCACAGTTCTCTTCGTCTATGATTGTCGTGATTTCCAGCGTGTCTTCTTTTGCAGTTGCCTCGGAGTCGTGTGGTCTGCGTTCGACTTGTTTGGAGCCTATGTAGAAGAGGGCCCATCCGATCAGCCACATGAACGCCGCCACTGGAAACAGAAATATGGTGATTATGTGCCTTCGCATTTCCCAGATCCCTCCAAGATGCTGTGCACCTTCAAGAAAGAAGCGAGCTGCAACTGGCTGAAAAGGTTTAGGAACGCAAAATACGTATTCATGATCAACGTTTGAGCTTGAGCCTAGTTGGTATCAGGTTTCTGAGTATGTCTATTGGTTTGCGTTTCTCTGGAAAGGAAATTTCTGTTTTCCACGCTTGCACGGGTTCGTCTTCTATGTTGGCTATCTTCTTTTCTACCATGCCGGTTTTTTCTGCGTCAGAGAGTCTCTGAATCAGTTCTTCTTTACTCGTTGTTTGTCCTGTGATGTTTGCGTAAGCTTGCAGTATGGTGTTCAGTGTGGGTGGTTTTTGTTTTTCGGCTTGTCGGACTGCGTCTATGATTTGCTTGTTGGTTTTGGAGAGTTTGCCGTATGCTATGTTGTTCTGTTTTTTCTCTTTTCTCTTGTCTAGGGCGTACAGTAGGACTATCACGACTAGGAATATCATTGTTAGGATGAACAGTTTGTCTCCGTTGTGGGATAGTAGTAGTGCGGTTTGAGACCATGTTTTGATTGATCCCCAATGTTCAGTTATTCGTGTGGCTACTATTAGAAGCTCGCCTTCTATTGCCGGAACTTCTCTTATTGAGTTTGGGTAAGCTATGACGCTTATTTTCACTTGTTTTGTTTGGACTGTTGAGTTGATTCTGAAGACCGAGGTTTCGTACCAGTACAGCACGGCTTGAGTTTCATTTGTGTCTGTGTAGTTGAAAGCGAAGTAGCGACCGATTATAGGCGGATTCTGGAGTAGTTGGATGTCTCTCAGGTCGATTTGGTTGACTGTGGGCTGTTCTCCGTGGGTTAGCGGCCATGTTATGAGGCAGGTTTCCCATCGGTGAAGCGATGACTTGGCCGAGGCGATTTCCACGGTCACCCAGATCCAGTATCCGCTTTCGTTCTTTGGTTCGTACAGGTAGATTAGAGACGCATCCTGTTGGGCTCTCTGCTCGAATGCTTCGTCGCGGCCTGAATAGTGAAGTATGTACTCATTGAGTTGTGGTAGGATGGCTGTGGTTACGTTTCCGCCTGTGGCGGTTTGCGTGATTATCTCTGCTGGTCCTTCGGTTAACGCGAATACTGGTGTTTGTATGGACATGACTAGGATTACGCTGAGGATCAGCGCTGAAGCTTTTGCCAAGTCTTTCTTGCGGATCTTGTTGAAGTGCATATTCTGTATCTTGCCGCATGCGAGACAGAAGTCGTCGGCTGTTTTTGGTTGGGGGCTACATTCTGGGCATTTCAGTGTCGGCCTTGGCGTTATTCTGGTTTTGAAGAGCCTTTCTGAGATAACGAGCAGCATGAATGTGCCGAGAAAGATTAGTACCCATCCGCCGAACAGGTGGAACATGTTCAGGGCCAGATCTTCGCCGTAGTAATATCCCAGTATGCCTATTATTGCGATGCGTAGCACGTTGAGCATGTATATTAGTGGGAATCCTAGAAGGAACATTGCTCCTTTTTTCCAGAGCTTGTCTCTGATTATGTATGCTATGAAGAGGGCGAAAATGAAGAAGCCTATTTGAGAGTATATGCCTGAACAGGCGATGTCAACTTGTAGAGGAATGATGGTTCCGTCTGGTTGGGTGACGGTTATCGTTGGTATGCCGTCTATGGTGCTTAGGCTTACTGGGATGCTGAGGATCTTCAATAGGTTATATGACAAGTCAGAGCTGAAACTTGAGAGTAGCGAGCCAACGTAATAGAGGATTTCTGCTGGTGGTGGAACGAGTAGAAAGAGGAAGACTATTGGGAAGAGAATTTGTCTTAGGGTTTGCATGTTAAAGAGTATGAGCACGCAAGCTGACACAAAGATTGGAAGCGCCAGCATATGGTATTCAAGAGGCGTGAAAGTGTAGGAACCGTACCAGTAGAGCAGAAGTGAAGCCAGGAAAAGCAGGGCTCCTACTACTTCGTTAAAGGGAATTTTCTTCCACAGTTTTGATGGTTCGAGGGGCACTGCTGCTTTGATCATTTTTCTTTTGCGGTAGAAAAGGTAGGCGAGTAGAAACGGGATTACCAGTACATAGCTTGTGACTTCGCTATGCAGGGCATCAGTGAAGATTATAGTTAGGTCCTGCCAGAACAGCACGAGTGCAGTTGCTCCTACTACGGCGGCTTTGACGATCACAATTAGGGTTTCTCTGGTCGTCGACAGGACCCACTGTTGATATCTTATGATTGGGGTTGCAATAAGTGCCAGCAGACGGGTTTTTTTTGTGACCTGTGTGATCATTTGAAGCTCGGATGCGGTCACAATTTTTGTCATTGGCGCCAACGTTATGTAGGTGAAAAGGTAAAGGAGGGCGCCTACTCCAAGGTCCGTTATTCTGGACAGATGAGCAAAACGTGTTAGCAGAAGCGGGGGCACGCTGGATATGGCTGAAACCAAGTAGATTTTGACGAGAGAACGAGTGTCAAATTCGATGTGAAACTTTCTTCTGGCGCGGTATGAGCCATATGCTATGCCTGCTGTGCTTGCGATCAGTATAGCTATAATTGAGCCTTGTACGCTGTAAGCGCGTGTGAGTATTGGGGATAGGACAGCAAGTATTACGAAGCCGATTAGGCTTATTATTAAAGTAGTTTTTGTTTCTCCTAAGCCATTGAAGAAACTTGTTAGCGTGAGGTAGCCCAGTCCGACGAGAAGATAGATGAGGCAATATGTTGCCAGGAATTGCGGAGCCGTCTGGTATTCTAAGCCGTAGATTATCTGCACTATCTGAGTAGAATACATTATGATGAGCACTGTTATCGGCAGAACGAGCGCAGCTGTGTATTTGTTTGCGAGTTTGAAGAATCTCTTTATCTTCTGGTCTGTTGAAGAATCAAGTTTGGCGAATGCAGGCAACAGCGCAGTGGTTATCGGTATTGAAACCACGGACAATAGTGTGGCGAAGTTTGTGGCTGCTTTGTAGTTTCCGACGTCGGCTGTTGTTGTGAAGATTGCCAGCATAAAGCCTTGGTAAAACGAGATGAATCCTGACAGCAGCAAAGAGATGTAAAGTGGTGCGCCGTATTTCATGAGGGTTTTCAGGTCATCTTTGGCGTTCTGGTCATTCTTGGGATCTTGCTTTTTGCGTAGTACGATGAAGAGGATGAAAGCTCCGACGGCAGCAGCAATTATGTAGCTTGCCACATGTCCAGTTATTGCGCCTGCTACTCCCAAGCCTAGAAGCACGAGTGCGATGGACAGTATGCTTTTGGCTAGTGCATGGATGTTTGTTGCCAGCACGTTGTATTCTGTTTTGTCTAGGCCTACGAATGCTGAGGTTGCGGTTGAGAATATTACCTGGAAGAGTACTGAAACTGATGCTAACCTGACGTAGAAGGCTAGTTCTGCGCTATTGAGAACTGTCGATGCAAGGAGGTCTGCGAAGGCGTAGTTTATGATGAATAGGGCTATTCCCACCGCTGCTCTGAGTAGTAGAGCGTACTTGAGCATTTTTGTTAGCCGATTTAATTCGCCTTTTGCGTTGAGGCCTGCGGCGAATTTTGTTACGCCCTGTCCTATGCCGAGGTCTGCGAAAAGATAGAGAAGTTGAGGTATAAGAAAGGCGAGCGTGTATTGCCCGTACAGGTCAGGACCTAGAAATCTTCCGACAAGTATTGAAGCAACTGCCATGATGACAGTTGCCAGAGCCGTTCCTGAGATCAGAAAGAAGCTACCGCGGGCTGAATCCTCCGCTATTTTGACTAGTTCATCTGCCATTTTGTCTTTCTCTCTGTGGGGCTACGTAGGTTTCCTGATTCTGGATTGGTGTTCTCGTGTCACTGCAACTGTGGCGAATACGGTTGTGAGTGCTAGCAGGCCTAGTACTATGGGGGTCAGCCGTATGCCCCATGGCGTGTAGTTTAGGAGCAGGCCGACGAGCGGGACTAGGGCTAGGCTCAGGCCTATGCTGAGGGCTACGCGTTCCACGGTGTCAAGGTTTGTTGTGGTTTTTATTTGGGCTTGGTTCTCTTTGGGGAATAAGGCTTTTATGAAGGTGTAGCCAGGCAGCCATAAAACGAAGATTGTGCCGAGAACGTATCTTATATAGACCAGTGGGAAAGCGTTTTCCGGAATGGCGAAAACTACTGCTACAGTTGCGAGAGTCAATGCCATGGTTGTCCAGAACCAGCGGGCTTTTTTTGTCTGCAGGTAGGTTTTCAGGTTTTGAGGTGTGGGTTCTACTGGTTCTCGTAGGGTTATTTTTCCCTCGTTCTGGAGGCGGATGACGCATTCAACTATCTCATGCTCTGTAAGAGAAGGGAGCTTTTCTTTGGCGAGGTCTGCTAGCTTCTCTACGCTTTCGGGTTTGAATTCTCTTATTAGCTGGATTATGGTCTCGGCTGTTTCATTCTTCAATGATTCAGGGCCTCTTGCGTAGTTTTTCAGTCTATAAAAAGTGAATACTGTCGTATATAAGGAACGGGGGACAAGAAAGGGAATGTGTGTTTGGGTTTTACTTCTTTCGTTTGGCTACGCGCAGAAATCCTAGAGCTCCGAACGGTGCCGCAACCAGTGCCATTGTTGCCAGTTCTGGAACCACGAGCGTGCTTTTGCTGAATGAGCTGCATGCGTCGAATGGTTGTGGGGTGACGCATTCTGGACCTACTGATAGCATGGTGTGTTCATATCTTCCCAGTGCCAGCACTAGGGCTTTGACGCTTGAGACTGGCGAAGTAAACTCGAGAGCCAGTGTGAAGTAGTTTGGCGGTGTTACTCTTATCTTGTTCAAGAAGAATTTGTAGCCGTAATAGATTGGGTTTCCTGTTTCTTCCATGTTGCTTTTGACGGCTGCGACTTCATATCGGCAATCTGAACCTGGGTATCCTGTTGCTGAGTTTGCGTTGCTTGGGGGTATCTTTTTGGTTGATGCCGGTATCAGTACGAAGTCTGCTTTGGTCATGAATGTTGAACCGTTTATCGTGATTCTGTCAAGAGCATCGTATGTTGGCTTATTTAGCACTATTAGGAGCCAACCGTTTTTGATTTTTCCGCTGCCTGTGTGGAATATCATGAGGTCTGCTGGAGTTGTTGTGATCAGCGGGCCGGTGCTTCCTACGCTTTCAGTGCCAACTGGTATCACTTTTATGGTGTGTCTGCACTCTGTACAGTCTATTTCGACAGTGGCGTAAACTAGCGGCGAGAGAATCAGAGTTGCACTCAGAGCAGCTAGTATGACTGTTAATGCCAATGTTAGCCTTCTCATGTGAATCATCCTGTAAAAGAACCGCACTTCTGCTTAAAAAATACATGTGGAGTGATCCTATAGAACAATTCTCTATATTGGCTAGTCAAATGTAGCTTAATATGATTAGGAACCCAAAACAATCAATAGCACAGAATAAAGAAAGAGTCACTCTCGGTTTCGATTTGACTTTGATGACTTTATTTGAGCTGTGGCACTTTTCTGCGTTTCACCGAGAACAATGCCAGAGCGCCGAAAGATCCCATTGCTAACAGGATTGTCCCTAGTTCTGGAACTACGAAACCCGGATTGGTCGGCGGTACCCAACGGTTGAGCTTCGTGTCAGATGCGCAAGCCTTGCCGAGAGCGTACACCAGCATTTTTGGGTTTGTCGAGTGCAGAGTGACGGTGAATTGCTGTGGCGTCGTATGAAGTGCACTTCCTCCCAAGAAAGGCTTCATTGCCCAGTACACTGAAGATTCGCCTGGCAATCCTAGGTGATCGGCGAGTGATGAGCGTGTGTACTGTTTTTCGCTTATGCTGTCTGCGGGTATTTTGGGTGGGGGGGAACCAGAAATCAGTGTAAAGTCGCTCTTCGCGAATGTTACTGATCCGCCTGTCCATGATACTTCGACGTTTGTCAATCCGTTATAGCAGGCAACTGTCATGACGAGCAGAATGTGGGGGGCATAGGTGGGGTCAGAAGCAGGAGTCGTGCTGATGTTGAATGTAGCTGGCGTGTTTTGCGTTAAAGGCCATTGCGGAGTTATTACTATAATTGAGCTGTTCACTTTGGCGAAAACGGTCGGAATCACAATCAAAGATAACGAAACGAGAAGCATGAGTATTGCTAGTTTTTTCATTCTAATCTCCTCAGTTAAAGCTACAGGTCTCGTTTATATAGTTGTAGGGAACGGTGTTCTAGAACATTGCTCTATTCAAGTCGATCTGCTTCGGGCGACAGGAATCAGAGGAGAAATTGGGCTACCCAGCTTTTGAGACTTCCGAGGACTTCAGAGCTTTTCTTTATTCTTGAGTATGGTGCTTAAGAACATGCAATTATGAAGCGGCAACCAGGCCGACGATCCTTATGGCCACTGTTCCCAGGAATAAAATCGCTACCGTTACCGCTACGTTCCTGAGCCTTTTCCTGCTTATTTGAATGTTTATCCTACCGTAGTAGGGGGAGAGCATTTCAGACGTTATCAGTAGTATTATGGCGGTTACTGCTAGCCATAGGCTTACGTCCCAGAGGCCTAGTGGGAAAGATGTCATGTTGATTGTTCCTCTTCGGCTTCTTCGAGGAGGGCGTATTCTATGATGATTGTTTTGCCGTCTTTGCTGATCTCGTTTCCATTTATCGTGATCGGCTTGCCTGTGGCTTTTGCGAGGACGATTGCGATGGCGCTGGAGATGGGGCTGCCCAGCGACTGTGCTGTGTTTGAGAGTCTGAGGGTTTGTTCGTGGACGTTTTTGAAGATGGTGTTTTCGATTGCGACTTGGACTAGGTCGTTCTTATTTTCTATTTTTATGTCTTCGGCAATTTCTAGGTCTTCTATGAAGAGTTTCGGCATGTTTTGCTGGACGTAGTTCAGGTCAACTTTTGTGAAGTTTGTGCCTAGGGTCTTTTCAAAGAGTCTTGCCAGTTCGGCGCCTGGCGGCGTTAGTAGGAGAGCTTGCGAGTTCTCGATGAAGATCTTGTCTTCTTGTTTTTGGATTTGTTCGGGAGGTGGCAGTTTATCACCTTCGTTTTTCAGTACGCAAACTTTGCTTGTTTCTGGGTCTCTGAGGTATTTTGGCGGCAGGTATATTGTCTTGCCTCTGTAGCCCAGTCCCTGCATCGTTTGGTCTAGTGTGAGAAGTTGAGATGATCCAACTGTTTCTAAGAAGGATTTCTTTGTGTATTCTTCATTCCGGATGTATGTGAGGACGGCGCCCCAAAAGACTAACCCCAAGCCGACAAAAGCAAGAATTGAGGAGTTGTAGCCGATGGAGGCGACAAGAGCTATGGTGCCTGTGAGTAGCATCAGGAGGCGAGCCAGTTTCGATGGGTCGATCTCGACCTGTGCGCGTGCGCTGAGGATCGTCAGTGTTGCTGAAAGTACGATCATTGCGGTGGCGAATCCTTCGAAGGCGAGCATGAAGTCGGCGTATGTCCAGTATTTGGTTGCCCATGTGTTGCTGAATTGCAGGCCGTATTGGTAGAGGTCGTTGTGGACCACGTAATCTAGGCGGCTGAAGGAGACCGCGGAAAGAGCTGTCGTAACAACACCCACGACGATGAGGATGTAACTGACGAATCTTGCAGAAGTGCTGCTGTTTCGCACGTGAATCAGGATGAGCGCCATGGACATTCCTGTTAGAAGTATGGAGATTCCGAGAAAGCTCAGGGTGAGCTTCGAGTAGGTTGAATATTTCGCGTACCATTCGTCGCTGTACTGTAGCCCGTGGCTATAGAGGTCACTGTTGACGATGGTGTCTACGCGCATGAAGAAGAATGCTGAAAGAGCGTTCAACGTGATTCCCGCTAGCAGAAGAGCCAGAATCACTTCAGGCTTGAAAGGAACTCGCACTTTCATGTCATTCACGCTGATTGACTAACAAGTCCGATTTGATTGTTCGACTCGATTTATTAGTCTTGGCTGTTCTTTAAAGGTTATTTATCTTTAGTCCTCTTTGGATATGATCGTGAGTGCATGATGCGGCTTCTTTGCTTGAGAATAGTGGGCAAATGTGGCCAGACAGCTTGTTACGTGTACTGGTCCCCGTAGTGTCTGGTTACAGCGAAGTAGTCTGCCAAGTCGATTTTGCCGTCGCGGTTGGTATCGGCTTTTGGGTTCCAATTTGTGGATCCTGCGACAGACCCGTATAGGCTTGAGACGGTGAAGAAATCTAGGAGGTCGACTTTGTTGTCTTGGTTCACGTCCCATGGTGCATATTTGCTTCCTTCGAAGATTATGTCAAAGCTGAAGGTGGTAATTCCTCTTGTGGCTGTGGAGACGTATAGGGATAGGGTGACTTTGACGACTTCGGTTGTTGCGAGTCTTTCGGCTTCGGAGAGCCATCCGAAAGTTAGAAAGGTGGAAGCGTTTTTCGGGTTCCAGTTTGTGTGTCTCAGGGTCAGGAAGGAGGATGTGTTTCCTTCGTTTCTTGCGTAGACTGTTACTTTCTTGCTTTGGCTCGGCGATAGGACGCCCCATCCTATGGAGGGTACTTTTCGGGTGCAGGCTTTGTCCCAGTAGACTCCGATGCTGCCGGGTGTTGCGATGGCTGAGACGTTGGGGATGATTGTTTTGGGAGATAGGTATTCGGCTATGGCTAGGGTTGTGATGAGAGCAAAAATCAGGATGATGCCGCTGGCCTTTCCGGGTGAACCCAAGCTTTTTCCCTTTTGCTGAAGTAGATATGGGGATGCTTGGATATTTCTCTTTCTGATGGATGCGGACTGTGTCTATGCTGTTCGTTTCTTCTTGAATCGTTGGCGGACAGAAACTGGGTAGTCGGGGTTCACGTTTTGGCTTGTTTCTTGGGGTTCTTTGACTGGGTTCAGTTGTACAGTGGGTCATGCGATTATGTGTGTCTTGTTGTGGGATGTGCGGTTTTTGATGGTGTTTGTTGTGTATTTGTGTTGGTTGTGTCGACAATAATGTTTATTAAGACTTACGAGACACGTTGTCGCTCGTGATCAAAAATGGCGATGCAGAAAGCACAATTGCCAATCATCCTGACAATCATAAGCTTAGCAAGCGTCGGCAGCATAGTTTTCGCTCTTCTCTCTTCAAGCCAGATCGTCTCCAACACGGGAAACGTGAAAACCATCGGAGTCAAAGTCTACAAAGACGCCGCATGCAGCCAGACTCTTTCAAGCATAGACTGGGGAACAATGACCGCGAATTCGGCAAAGAACTACATGGCCTACGTTCGTAACGAGGGCACGGTATCGCTCACGTTAAGCAAGACAACCGGCAACTGGAATCCTGCAGCAGCTTCAGGATACATGGCGTTGGGTTGGAACCGTGAAGGCTACATACTTACCTCCGGAGCGTCAGTTCAAGCAGTCTTCACTCTGACAGTGTTCTCAAACGTCACGGGAGTCCCAAGCTTCACGTTCGACATAACTTTAACAGGGACAGAAGGCGCATAAAAATCCAAACACTCCTTTTTTCAGTGTTGCTGATTTTCCGAAAGAGCTTGCAGAAGAGAAATCTTTTTTCAGGCTGAGACTTGGGTGACTATTAAATCGATTGCTGCGATAATCGCTACTGTTGTTGTGAATACTAAGTCAGTTCTATTGTCTAGGCATGCTGTTTCATAAGGGCTCTTGTGGCAAGTCTCACCGCTTGTTTGCTTGTGTGTTTTGGTTTCCATCCTGTTTGGAGAAGCTTTTCTATTGATAGCTGCATGGTTTTGACGTCTCCTTTCCATCCTCTTCCGCCGTCAACTCCGCCTGTGAACCTGTATTCAGTGTTTGGCGTGTGCATTTCTTCTGTTATGATGTTGGCTATTTCTTTGACTGCGATTTTGTCTGGAGATCCAAGGTTGAAGATGTCAACTTTCTGCGTGTTTTTGAGCATCAAATTCGTCAAGTGTATCATTGCGTCGACGCAGTCTTCTATGTGCAGGTAGGATTTTTCTTGGGTGCCGTCGCCAAGAATTTCGAGTTTCCGCGGGTTTACTTTGAGTTTTCTGATGAAGTCTACGATGACCCCGTGGTTTGATCTTGGGCCGATGATGTTGGCGAGTCGTAGGATTAGGGCTTGATGGTTGAAGGTGTGGGCATAGCTTGTTATGAGGGCTTCGCAGGCGAGTTTTGACGCGCCGTAGGTTGATATTGGGATGAGCGGGCCGTAGTTTTCGGGTGTGGGGATTTGTTGGGCGTCGCCGTAGACGGTTGAGGTTGAGGCGAAGACCAATGTTTTTGGTTGTTTGGCCTGTCGGAGGGCTTCGAGGAGGTTGAAAGTGGCTAGGATGTTTTCTTCGAAGTGTGTTTTGGGTTCTGTTGTGCCGATTCTTACTTCAGGGTTTGCTGCTAGGTGACAGATTATTTGGTTTTCTTGGATGAGACGTGCGAGTTTGGAGGGTTTCTTGAGGTCTTCTTTGACGATTTCAAGCTGGTGGTCGTCTAGAAGATGTTGAATGTTTTCGTGTCTTCCGCTTGAAAAATCGTCGATTACGGTAACCTTGCAGCCTTCGTTCAACAATCTTTCAGTCAAGTGACTGCCTATGAAGCCGGCGCCGCCTGTGACAATTGACGCGCATTCTTTCATGGGTGATCATGCTCTGCTGAAGATGATGGTTCTCGGCTTTATAACATGTGAGGAGGAGTTTGGTTCTGCCTGCATGATACTGCTCAATGAGCCCTCGTTCCATCATGAAAGCGTTCAGAGATGGGAGTTTCCACATGTGTTAGACAAAACCTGAATGATCAAAAAGAATTCTTTTTTTGTATATGCCGGCGCGCACCAGATAGGCTTATTTTTGCCTTTCGCGAAACAGGGAGTGATAGACAATGTCTAGAAGTAAGAGATTGTTATTTGTTGTGCTAGTACTTGTTGCCGTCATTGTTGGAGCCGTTCTGTTTTACGTTTTGAATTCTAACGTTCTCCGTGAAAATGGAGAAAACAATGGACATAGCGACGAGGCTTCTTTCTTCTTTTCTTTTGAGGAAGGCATGCAGGGGTGGGAGGCAAGGGCGACGGATTTGGAGTTGGCCAATTCAACGATAGACTGGTCGATAACACGAAGTCAAGAGAACGTGAAGAATGGCAGCAGTTCTATGCGGTTCTTTCTGGAGAATTGGAATGACATGGGCAAAATATGGGTTGAACGGAGTTTCGCCGTGAAACCTAGCGCTCGATACAGGGTGAATGTCAGCTATGCTTTTGCCAGCGCCGATTGGGGTGATGCGAACTTGTTCAGAATCATCACTGGCGTCTTGCAGGAGCCGCCGAAATCTAGGGATGAGCTTGTGTATCAAGGAGATACCGGAAATGGGGCAGATTCGGACGTGGGTTATCTCTGGTCGGAAAAAAGCTACAGTTTTTGGGTTGAGTCAGACGTGACCGGTAAGTTATGTGTTGTTGTTGGCGTGTGGGGAGTTTGGGAATCGCCTCGTACGTACTATTTGGATGACCTCAATGTAGTTTTCACTGAACTTGCAGTTTGATCGAGAACTGCGCGCTCATTCTTTCAATCCGCGCGTTTGGTTGTTCACAGATGGGTTAGAGCTCTCTCGGGCTGCACACGTTTTTCTATGGCTGCACCAGCAAGGTTGCCAGTTGGTATGAGGGCTCAAGATATGATGAACCTGGGTAGTAGACGGCTACTTCGTAGATTCCAGCTTTCCGGATTTTGCCGGTTGCGAAAAATGCTCCGTAGGCATTGGTGTTGATTGTGAACGCGAATTGCCAAGCTCTGTCGTTGCAGTATTCTCGATAGTAGAGTTTCACGGTTTGGCCTGCTGTGGGTTGTGAGAACTGGTCTGTCAGAATGCCTTTGAGTGTGATGTCTTGTGTCGTTTTTGCTGGGTTCGGGTTCATATTGAGAAACATCTGAGTTAAGTAGGATGTTGTCGTTGGGTAGCCTTGCCCTATCCAAGCGTTGAGTCCGTCCATCATGTTGTAGACCTTGGTGAACCCGTGCGCGTCCAGTATGCCGGAGGCCATTGCGCTTCTCAATCCGCAGAAGCAGTAGACTATGATTGCGTGGTTTTTGTGTTCGGCTAGTTCGTCGATTCTTTCCTCGAGTTCCGCGTGAGGTATCAAGAGGGCCGTTTTGATGTGCCCTTGATCGAATTCTCCGCGTGTTCTAACGTCCAAGATTACTAGGGTTGGGCAGACGCCGCTTGTTATGGCCTGATATGCTATGTTGGCGGTTATGTCTGTGTAAGGTGCGGCTCGCACGGTTTGTGTTTGGAGAAAGCTTGTGGCGATTGCGATTGCGGCAAATAATGCGATTATGTACCTGCGCACTCGATCTCACCATTTGTGCTGTATTTGCGTTGCGTTGTTAATAAACCAAGATAGAACAATGTACCACGCTTTCTATAACGAAACCAAAAAAGGGGAATTGGAGTTGTTGGGCGTATCCTATACTAATCTGCACTTGCAAGTACTGCTTTTGTGTCGGCTGTTTCGGCGAATGTTGTCAGTGTGACAGATGTTGGGCCAACCCACTTTATGCCATCCTGGGTTCTGTAGAGTTTGCCAGCTGCAGGTGAGGTCGTGCCAGTCAAGAAGCCAAGTTCAAAGCAGCCTGAGCCAATCGCGGTCCTGTAGTCGAAGGCCATTACGAACTTCCCGCCAGCAGACCAGCCTAGAATCGGTGCTGGATAGCATCGGTTATAGCTTGTTAGGTTTGCCAAGCCGTAGATCAGTGTGAAACCTGGCTGAGAAGTGACGTTTACGTAGAGGCGGTCTATGAATGCTGACATTGTGAAGCGATATTGGAATCTGGGCTGAACTTCTTTGTAGAATCTAGCCATCCAACGCAGAGATGTGTCAGACCCTTCCCAGCCGGGGCCGTTGTTGTAGTAATCCCAGACATGGGTTATGGCTGTCCCAGATGTAGCGGTTGAAGTGCGAGAACCCGGGACTGGTGTGAACACTATCCAGTAGGGTGTGCCCGCGGTCACCGGAACCGATGTATCGAATTCGACGCCTTGCCAAGACATAGTGTTTACCATTGTGAAAGTGACTTGTTTCAACACGGTAGAGCTTGGATATCCTGCGCTTTGAGTTCGAAGCTGCAGAGTGAACAGTCCTGATCCGCCTCCAGCCATCAATTCGACTTTCTTGAGTGGATATGAGACTGTTGGAACGTACCGTATTCCGAATTCCTGAGCATCATAAGTTCTGGCAGCCTCGACTGTTTCAGTTGGGTTCAGTCCTTCAACATATTGAATCGCAGCGAGTTCCCCGGCTATTGCTGAAGCTGGTAGCAGTTCAGAATTTTCGGCCTCTGCGAATGTAGAGAGTGTAACGCTAGTTGGGCCAACCCATGTCTTGCCGTCCATTGTTCTGTAGAGTTTGCCAGATCGTGTGGAAATCTTGCCTACTAGCAAGCCCAGTTCGTAGCAGCCAGAAGTGGTTCTGTAGTCGAAGACCATTTGGAAGTCGTCGCCTGAAGCCCAACCCAGAATCGGAGCTGGATAGCAGACGTACGGACCACCTGTCACATTCACTTTTCCGTTGATCAGTGTGCCTCCTGTTTGGGCAGTGACGTTCACGTAGAGGCGATCTATGAATCCGGACATTTGGAACTTGTATTGATACTTTTCGGGGCTTGAGATGATTTTTTGGCAGTTGATTCTGCCGTATCCGTAGTATATGTCTTTGCCCACGGCTCCTTTGTCGTCAACGGCTGTGTGCAGTGCATTTCGGACTTCTCCGTTTGTCATTTGAGGTTTGTAGCTCCAGATGAGCGCTGCCAAACCTGCTACGTGCGGACATGCCATTGATGTGCCGGTCATGTAAGTGTAGCTGTCGGTTGGAATTGTTGAATATACGCTGGTTCCTGGTGCTGAGACTTCGATTTTGTTGCCGTAGTTGCTGTAGGATGAGTCGAAAGTGTCCGGGCTCTTTGTGGCCGAGACTGCGATGACATTGGCGTATGATGCAGGATAGGATGGGCTTACATCGATGTTCTTTGCGGCGTTTCCGGCTGCAGCTACAAGTATGACACCTTTACCGTATGCATAGTTGATTGCGTTTTCTGTGGTGACTGAGTACGGGTAGTTCTGTAGGCTCATGCTTATGACGTTGACGCCTTTGTCAGTTGCGTGCAATATACCGCTTGTGAGATCGTCAACGGCTCCCGAGCCACCGCTGGTCAGGATTTTCTCAGCCCAGATTCTACATTGGGCGACACCTGCGACGCCGAGGGCGTTGTTCAGTGTAGCTGCTGCTATGCCAGCGCAGTGTGTTCCGTGGGAATGGTCATCCATGGGGTCTTGGTCATCGTTTACCCAATCGTAGCCGCCAGGTTTGTAGTTTGCCATCAAGTCGTCGTGTGTATAGTCGACGCCTGTGTCCAGTATAGCTATTGTGACTTCGTTCCAGCCTCTGTAGGTGTCCCAGGCTTTGTCGGCTTTGATGATAGGCATGTTCCACTGTAGTCCCCAGTTTGTGTCGTTAGGTATGAATGCAGCTTCGCCTATGCCGTTCCGTTCAGCATATGCGACCTGAGGCATTGCTCTTACGCTTTGCATGAATCTCTCTTCGGAACCGGGTGTGACTCGTACGACTAGAACGTTCAGCTGATCTATCTCCCTTTTTATTGTACCTCCTAAGCTGCTTATTGCGGGCAGAAATGCTGATGATGATCCCTTGAGGCCGATGATCACTTCTCCAGGAACGTATTGGGATGGTTTTGCTGCTGCTTCAACATTCGTTAATAGTGGTGAGATTGTGCAGAAGAACATGATTGCGATTGTGCAGAAGCATAGAATTATCTTTGTATTCTTCATTTTTTCTTTCTCCTCTTTACGCGCGTGCGCGCTTGGAAAGGGGACAGTTAAGGGTACCCTTTCTAAGGATGCAATATGAAAAAAAGAGCAGCTATTAAGCATTGTGAAACCATGTTCTAGTACGAAAGTTCTTGTTGCACGTTCTCTTAGGAACCTTTTTGAGGCCTGGAAAGAAACGCTTGAAAGACAGATTCAGACTAGATGTAGATCTTTCCGTATAAGAGAAGGACGGTGAACAGCAGAATGTAGCTTGAGAACATTATTATCGGACCGAATATTGTCTTCACGGATGCAGGCATGTGGCGAAGCCAAAATGAAGGTGCAATAGTTATAGTGAGATAGAGGACGAAAAGAAAAAGAGAGAACGTATTGAACCAGCCTAAGACGAAGAAGAAAGCGAATTCGGCGACTCCTATGAGTACGGATAGTCTGAAAAGGGTTGTTGCGGTTTTTAGTCCCTTTGTTACTGCCACTGTTCCTTTTGCCGTTATGAGGTCGACCTTGTAGTGTTTGATTTCGTGTGCGAATCGGTGGATCATGGCTAGAACCGCGAAAACAGAGGATATGATTACTGTCTGGAGCACAACAGTTCCTATGGAAGCAACTCCGGCAATGAAAGGTAAGAAGCAGCCTGCGAATTGTATCAAGGTGGAGAACGGGTACTTCATCTTCAGTCTGAATGGTGGGACAGAGTATAGCGTTCCCAATAACGCCATCGCAAGGGCAACCGCAAAAAGGCTCACAGAAGCGAATACGGTGGACAAAAGCCCAACCAGAACAATCAAGAAAGTTACCGCCAACGCTGTTCTTCTCGAGATTATGTTTGAGACTATCAACTCCTTGCCCATGATCTCCTTCTTTGTCTCATCTATTTCCACGTCGAAACAATCGTTGACGGACTGAATGTAGCACAAGATCAATGGTATTCCGATAACCAACCCTTGGAATTGAAGCGGTGAGAAGCTGTTGTTTGAGTCAAGTGCGTAGGCAAAGCCCAGAACAGCTGCTCCGAACCATTTTTGCCATCCGAGAACATCCACGAGCCCAAGCAAACCGCGTATGTAGAGGATGATTCGATTTGTTTTCAAACGGTTCCGCATCCTTTCTGATCTCTCATACATCTTCTCTTTGCGATAGCAGCGACAAGCAAGATGATCATCATGATCTGGAGCAGGGTTACTGCTGACGGAAATTCTGGTACGACATTGACGGATTTGATGATTACTTCGTGTCCTGAGTGATTGTAAGCGAAGTATAGGTGTGTGTTGGTGTCTTCTGTAACCTCAAGGTCGCTTATTGGAAAGCCGTTAACAGTCACGTTCCATTGGGTTAAATAGTCGCACCACATGAACGTTTTAGGTATGGAAATGTTGCAGTAGCCTATGGTGGCCGGTAGGCCTGTCACGTTGAAACTTATTTGTTTTAGGGAGTGGTTGAAATTGAAGTTCGTTACGGTTGAGTTGCTTGCGGCGGTTATCGTGTAGTTTGAGTCCTGCCATGAAACATTAAATGTGTATATGCGTTCACGTGCAAACCATCTTAGCCAAACGCCGCTTTCAGGGTTGAGCAACGAGTTTACGCCCAGTGCCGTTGCCTGCGGTTTAGGGTACAGTTCAGAGGAATTAGGTGCGAAACCTGCGTAGAATTTGCCAGCCGATTCAATCCTGATATAGCAGCTTTCGATGAAGCTGAGGCCTCTGCTGATGGCAGAGTCTATCAGACTCGGGTCAACAGTAGTTTGGTTTCTTGCCAGTTCAAATGATCCTATCATGAAGGCTGTTTCTGCAGAGTTGTAGTCCCAGCTTCCATCTTCTTTCTGCTGATACAAAGCAATGCTAACGACATCATCAACTCTTGGGACCAGCGCGCCCAGTTGAAAGAGATTCAACATCAAATGTGTTCTTTGATGGTTATAGTAAGCCCATGTGTCAAAGCTGCTGTTCACTGCGTCTAGGAACTCGTTCGTCCAAGGCGGGCTTTCTCCCTTGTAAACAACATAGCTTGTAACATACCCCCATAGCCCACCCCAAATGTTTCCTGGGTCGTATGTTTGAACGTGGTCAACTACCTTTTCCCAAGTATCGACGGTCGAGAAGAAAGGTTCCAGAGATTTTGCCGGCTTGACTCCTGATCTGTTGTAGAACATCAGGATCTGAGCCGTTATCGGAACATAATGATTTTGTCCTGTCCCCCAAGTTCCCTCGTCTGATTGCTTGCTATTTAGATATTCTATTATTTCAGTTCTGTTAGGAACCTCTGTCTCAAGTATGTCGTAGCTGTCAAGCGTGAATACGAGATCTAGCAGTCCTATTCCTGTGCCACGATTCAAATTGTAATCCAGATAGTTGAGGATTTCCTGCTGATTGATTTCCGAATGTTCGTGGATGACTCCGAAGAAACTGAAACTTATCACTATTATCAAAAACGTGTTTGAGATTGTTTTTCCGAATTGCCCGCACATTGGCATCTTCCCTATTTAAGTGCAGTCCTTGTTTCTGTATATTGAACCGCGGATGGAGAGTTGAGTCTAGTGAACATTCTTTTCACAGAACGATCCCTCGTAAACATTGTCTCAACGCTTCCATTAATAGGCTTCCTTAATGCCCCAGATAGTTCTGACTCTTCGCATTATCCAAATCCTCTGACGAAGTTCCTTAATCGACGCCAACATCGGGAATGTAGGTTTGACCTAGAGCCAGGCCATCTATTGTACCGGATTATGGCTATCATTTCTTCTCGAGAAAGCGAAGCCTGATATCTGACCGAATTGTTCCAATCCTCTTGGCTCCTTCCCAAGAAGGTTCTGGACGCCCCTCTCGTGCCTTTAGAATACGATCTCTTGTTCGTAGCATCCCAGAGGTGTTGGTATTTTGCCAGCGTTCTTTCGTGAAGTTTTCCGTCTTCGCAGGCTTCAGCAACTGCATTGCCGCATATTTCGCCGCTTTCCAATGCAGGTCGCACTCCCTCGTTATACCAGGATGTTGCTTGGCCTGCAGCGTCTCCAACAAGCACGATTCGTCCTTGGACGAATTTCATGAGTGGACCAATTGGTATCGTTCCAGATTCTGATCTCTTTTTCTTAGCGTCTGCGAGCATCTCATTGTAGGGATAGAAGTTTCGGAGTGCATCCCTGTAGTTTCTTTCGACGATGTCCCTTGGATAGACAGTTGATCTGGTGACTGTCGCGAAACCGAACCGTGCTGTTTTCCTGTCGATTGGATACATCCATCCTCCGCCGTTTCCGTATTTGTTGCCTGAGAAGATGCACATTTCCTCTGGTTCTTCGATTCTGCATTCTTCAAGGAACTCGCCGTAGGGGTGGCTGTATAGCGCAGGTAGCTTGGTTCCAAGTTTGCGCGATGTGAAGAAACTGCTTCCCGATGCGTCAACCAAAACATGGCACAGGACACTTGCAGAGTTTGAGAGGGACAGTTTCAGGTAGGTTCTTGTTGCTTCAATGTCAAGGGCTTCAGTCTTTTCCAATACGTTCACAGTGCCTTTCTTTGTTATCTGGTTGAGTAGGAGGTTGCATGCTTTCTGGTAGTCCAGCGTTACGAAGGGAGGTTTTTCGTATTTGAAAGATGCGACGACTCCGGTTGGAGACCTGTAGGTGAATCGTGTGTATTTCTGGAGCACCGCTTCCGAAAGCTGGAAACGTTGAACTGTGTCTGGGAAAGTGAAAGGCGAAGTCTTCGATGGATCTCCAACTGTGCCTTTCTCGACGAGAAGAAGCGTTGCTTCGGCTTTCCGGGATATGGATAGCGCGGTGGACAGCCCGGCGACTCCTCCTCCGACTATTACAACGTCGTATTCTTCCAATGAAACCTTCCTCGTTCTCTTGCGCTGAATACGTTTTGGTGACGACTCTATTGGAATGTGCACGTCAAACTAGGGGTGACTCGTTTCGTCAGGGTGACGTTACAGTGATTTCTTTGCTGCTTGACGATATGACTATTCCGGATGAAGAGAGTATCTGGAACGATACTGCATAGTCGTCTGGGATTGGGGCTACGGTTCCCTTGAGTAGTGTCAGTTTGAATGTTTGCCCGGCGGCAATGTTTCCTGGTCCATAGTTTTGGCGGTACATGGTCCGGTTAGAGCTGTTTACAACGGTGAATCTTGCGGTGATACGTGCCACGTTGTAATGTGAGATTCCAGAAACAGAGAAGACATAGTAATCTCCAGGGTTATAGAAGTCTTTGTTTGCGGTAACTGAGCTTTCTATTGGCAAGGCGATAGATGGGTTGTCTGCATAATAGTCTGCAAAGCTCTGGGCGCTTTTCTCGTTTATGGGTTCGTGTGTGAAGTTGACGATCATGTGATAGGTGTGGGTGGAAATGTTCGTAGTTTTGCTAAATTCGTGCGCTGCGCCGCCCTCTAATATGTTGTTTCTTTGACTGTAGTAACTATCTGATTTCCACTTGTCAACACTCGTCAGTTCGTCGTATTTGTAGGCGATTAGGATGTTGTGGGTTCCGTCTCCGCCAATGCTCGTGTTAGAGAATGGCAGGGCAACTCCGAAGACGTGTCTTGTATCGTTGGGGAGAAGACGAAACGAGGCAAATGAGTCTCTGTACGTGGCTTGGTTAACGATTGAGGTGTAGGCGTATGTTGTGTTGAAAAGGCAGAAAGTGCCGTTGTAACCGAAGCCCGCCGTTCTGGTCAGGTAGAACGGGTACCACCTCCATCCGGAAGAAAAAGTCGCGTTGTTTGGGGCAAGGAAAGCTCTCTCAACTGAGACAAGGCCGGTGTCGCGTATGATCCACGTGGAATTCACGTGAATAGCATTTCCCTGGGTGTCTTTGGCAACTTCGCCCATCCTGCCCATTATCCTTGAAGAAGACTGCAGAATCACGTATTCACTCGTGTTACTTGTCAACCACAGCTTGGCATTTGGGTCTCCGCCTGTTGAAAGAACCATTGTGGGGTATGGAGGCTTGTAGAACAAAGACGTGAACAATGGAAGGAGATTGTAGTAGGGTTTCCATCTGATGTTAGCTAGGTTTTCTGAACGGGAAGGGTCAACGGTCAAGTCAAAATATTCCGTGATTTCTCCGCCGTTGGTCGCATTGAAATAGAGTTCAATGTCTCTTACGACGATTCTGATTCCGTTCCCATCTGGAGAGACTTGTACACTGTCGTTTGAGCTTGCAGAAGCCTGTCTTATGGGAACAGGAAAAGCGGAACAAGTAACTAGCAAAAGCAACATCATGAGGCTGACCTTAAGCGGCTTCATGGATTCTCCCTCCAGATTTCCATGTACTCATAGCATTTATTCCTTGTGATCGCATGTCGCCCATCCCTTCTCATAGTGCACTTCATATCAGTAACTCCTTTTGCCTATGAAGTCTGCTAGGCCGAGTAACGCGTTTTTTGCCTCTGACGCCGGTAGATTGTTCAAGCTTGCTTTTGCAAGCGTTACATAATCTTCAGAGGTTTTATGCGCACGTGTAGTAGCACTTGTTGAAGATATCATTCTGATGGCTTCATTCACTTCGGTCTCACCAATCATAGGAGATCTCAGTATTTCCAGCAGTCTGTCTCTTTCGGCTTCAGAGAGTTCTTTCAAACTGTAGAGAATAATCAGGTTTCCGAGTTTGTGCTCTTTAATGTCTTTTCCAATGGTTTTGCCGAGCTCTTCTGTTTTTGCGGTGATGTCCAGCAAATCGTCTATTATCTGGAAAGCTAGTCCGCAGTTCCAGCCGAATCTGGATAATGCGTCGACTTGGTCTGGTGGTCCGTTGCCTACGACACCTCCCACTTTGCAGGCAGCCTCGAGCAGCACGGCGGTCTTCTTTCCGATCATTTCAAAGTAGTCCTTTTCGCTTATGGACTTGTACATCATTTTTTTGATGTATTTTGCTTCTCGGCCAGCCTGCTCGAACAAGATGTCCAGTCTTTCTCCTTCGGTGATGTTTCTGAGAGCCACACTCAGGATCTCTTCAATCTGCGTCGATCTCGGGCTCTTCTTTGTCGCTTCGAAGATTGCCTCTCTGTAGTGCATGCCGGCCAGTATGGCCATGACATCGTCATATTTTGCCCTGACTGTGGGCAGGCCTCTCCTCAGGTCAGACCGATCTATTATGTCGTCGAGAATCAGCGTGTAGTTGTGAACTAGCTCGACTGCTGCAGCGGCTGGGATGGCAGTTTCGCCGTCTCCGCCGACCGCCATGCAGCACAATATCGTGATGGTAGGTCTGATTCGTTTGCCGCCGGCTGCAACCTGATGCTTGACAATTTCGTACAACTCATCTGACGCTCCTGATCTGAGTGCTTTCAACAGGAAATCGTCGATAAGTTTGCCTTTTGAAGCCGTTTTCTCAAGAAACTCCACTGAGGTTCCTCCCGCGTCTCTTTCAGCGTGGTCATTGTTCATAAAGATGATAGTTAACGGTGAAAGGGCGATTTTCTGGCAATTGCATCCTCGAGTGTGGCTCCGCGTAAGCAGTTTCTAGGTTAAATCGCAGCTTTCGTGGTGGCAGTATTTTAGGCAGTCTTTGCTGTTCCTTCTGGGGACGCCCCGCACCAGTTGTCCGTGCAGCTTTCTGAGCCCTTCCCAGCAAATCTGCTTCTCTTCCAATCTCAGTGTCTTGATTTTTCCTTCTTCTTCAATTTCAAGACAGATTGTGTTTCCTTTGAGTATAGTGCGGGCTTGCATTTCAATCCGAATTGTTTTACTCAATCTTCCTTATATCCATGCGAGGAATAACCCTATAGAAAACTCCTCTATTTTGGATCTTGTTCTTTTTAGAGGAATGAATCAGTCGTTAGAGGTGAGGCGTTGGTTTGAGTAGTGGTGGCGGCTGTTGGGGTGCTGGTTAAGAGATGGTGGATCATCAACTTGATCAAGAGCGGGTGCGCGTTCTGAACGATCCCCCACGGAGTATGTAGCGGAGTAGTCCTCGTTTTTGAATGGCCCTTGAGGAAATTAGTACTGCCGTGTTTGGATCATAGGCAAAAGCCTTGTCGCCAAAGACTTCGTGGACTCTTCTTCCGAAGTCGAAGTCTTGTCCTTTGGCGAGAGGCTTGAAGGCGACTGTTTTGTATGCGGTTTTTCTTACTGCGATGAAATGTCCAGTTGTTGCCCAGATCCTCCGCCAGTATTTGTCGTAGACATGAGCGAGCAGGTTCAGAAGGATGTGGCCATCATAGTATAGGTGCCCTACGTGATATACTACCACTCGTTGGTTCTCGAACGCACCTGCAATTTTGTTCAGGGTGTCTTGCGGGAAAATGGTGTCGGCGTCGGTTCGGACGATGATGTCTCCTTCCGCAGCCATGAAGCCCAAGTGAGTTTGGTAACCTGCGTTTCTCTTTTTCGAAACAACGACTTTCGCTCCTAGTCTTCTGGCTTCTGTTGCTGTGCCGTCCTCACTCATGCAGTCTACAATTATAACTTCAAAATTGCTGTATGAACCAGCTTTGAGTGACAGTATCGGATTCTTGATGATGCCTGACTCATTCAGCGTTGGTATGACCACACTGATTCTTGTCTTCTGTTCGTTTTTTGGTGGGGAGGTTTCATGTGAGTTTTGAGTGGAGGCGTTCATTTTGGATTTGAGTTCGTTTAGCTCTTTGAATATTCTTCCAGTAAGAAGTATCTTCAGAACGTCGCGGATTCTTCTTAGAAATAGACCAGTATCCATTTTTGTTCCGCTTCCTTTGATGCGACAGAATCGTGGGCCATTGTCTTAGATAGTGCTATGAAAGATTGCTTGAACGTAACTTGAGATTCAGAGCCTCTAGGTAAGATTCTGGAGTTCCGATATCCAACCTTCTTTCTCTCGAGTTCAGTTCCACCGCATAGACAGAGTGTTTTTGGTCTATGAGTTTTTGGATGGCGTTCGTCAATTGCACTTCGCCTCTCATGTCTGGTGGCGTCTCTTCGATGGCTTGATAGATCGCTGAGTCAAAAGCGTAGACGGCCACAACTGCGATGTTCGAGGGAGGTTTGGATGGTTTTTCAATGATTCTTTTGACCCGGTATAGATTTTTCGCCACTTTGCGTCCAATGATTACCCCGTATTTTCTTGGGTCTTCTACTCTTTCTACACAAAGGACAGCAGTTGCTTTGTGCTCTTCGAAGACATTGATAAGTTTCGACAGGTATCGGTTTTTCTTCGAGATTATCAGATCGTCTCCGGCGTGGACTAGGAATGGTTCCGTGCCTGTGAACGGTTTTGCGCGATGGACGGCATCGCCGAATCCTCTGGGTTTGGGCTGGTTAATGAATGCTATGTGAGAGTTTCCGATTTTTTCGTAAAACACATCCAGTTCTCTGGCTGGTTCGGGCTTGTTTCCGTTTTTGAGGAGTTCGACGAAGTCGCTGTCTATCGTGAAATGGTCTTCAACGCTTCTTTTTCCTCTTCCGGTAATGAAGCCGAATTCTCTGAATCCAACGTCGTATAGGTTCTCGAACACTATTTGAAGCAAGGGCTTCAGGCATAGTTTCCCGTCAGCGTTTCTTACAAAAATCGGCAGCATTTCTTTAGGTTGCTCTTTCGTGGCAGGCAATAACCGTGTACCTAAACCTGCTGAGGGAATCACGACTCTTTTGATCATACAATCCTTCCGCTTGACAATTGAAACCCAAGCATCAGAAGCCTGTTTACTCTCGGACTCCTTTTTCAGCTGCTATCTTCTTGTTGACTTCCTCCACGGCTTTCAGAAGCCTAGGGTCATGTCCCAAGCCTTCAGAGAATTTGATTAGTGCCTTGAGGTCTTTCGGCAGACATTTGCCTCCGAATGCTTTGCCATGAACAGTTCCATACTTTCCTATTCTTTCGTCCATGGCTGCCACGTTTGCCACAAGGTTGGAATCCACGCCCAGTTTCTGGCAAATGTAGAAAATCTCGTTCCAAAAGGAAATTCTGCTCGCGAGCGCACAGTTGCATGCAAGTTTGATCGTTTCAGCGGTTGTCAAATCGGTCCTGATGATTGGGATGTTCAATGAACGATAAAGACTTTCAAGGATGTCGCCACTCTTCTTGCTGAATTCCCCGATGACTATTCTGTCTTCATTGAAGAAGCCTCTCGAGAATTCGTCGCCATCGCTCCATGTGTGGCTGATCTCTGTCAGGAATTCGGGATTTACACAGACTCCAACCTGTTCATCTACGCACTTTCCTGAGGTTTTCTCCAACAATGGTATCAGGTTTTTCTCCGTTGTTGTTGGTACGACTGTGCTTTTTACAACGACTAAATGGTAGTCGTTTTTGCTTCTTAAGTGTGAAGCCAGGCTTTCCACGACGGCTCTTACTGGGGTCAGGTCCATTCCTTTGTCGGTTACGGGTGTGGGAACGCAGATGAAGGAGATTTCAGACTTGGCGATGGCATTCTCAATTTCAGTTGTTGCCACAAGTCCGGAGTTGTTGAGCTGCTTGACTCTGTTCTCATCTATGTCATGGAAAATCACTTGGTTGCCCAACTGGAGTAGCGATTTTCCAACGATTGTTCCTATCGTTCCGCTTCCTAACATGGAAATTCTGGCCATTATAATCCCTTTAATGCTCAATGATCTAGTTGATGGTCTGCAATCTTCCTGTTGCCAGTCTCTTCATACGTGTCCAATGAAATAAACCTATGGAAGTTGCAATCCCTATCCTGTAACCTGTTGAGGTTTTAGCAATTTGAAACCCTGCGACAAAGAAATCCGCAAGAATGCGGGTTTAATGGAACTGAAATAGAAAAAGAGGAGTTGCGTGAGACTTCGATTCAGCTCTGGCCGGCTCGCGACCACCGCGCAGCCCATAGCGAAACGTTTCTGTTTCACTGAATAGCTTGATAGAGTGGGGAAAGTGGCCAACATGGAAACTTAGATAGTGCTTCCAAGACATAACCCTTATACAGAGCTACTACCACCTACTAACTTGGAGAATAAACATGCGCCCAGAACCTGCACCAGTTCTGACAGGTAAGTGTGCAAAGGAATTTGTGAAAAGAGTAGAGGCGCCTCCGACTCAAAAGAGTATAGACATTTTCAAAGAAGCTGAGAAAATCCGCAAAGCAATAAGACAGACCGAGTGAAACCTTAAAAACGAACTTGTCACCTCTTAGTTTTTGATGTCGCCTCAAATCATCAAGCCTCAGGAGATGGCAGTCAGGATCCTGAAGCCATCTGATGATCTGTCAGCGTTTGATTGTAGCAGAGACGACTCCATGGGGCTCAATGAATTCATACATTCAGAAGCGATGAACTATCAGAAAGAAAAACTCGGCGTAACACATTTGTTCACGTACAATGATCAGGTTGTTGGTTTTGCCACGCTTGCCATGAGCGAAATTGAGACAAGAGAGGCACCGTTGCTTCTATCTTTTGGGGCCACAATAAAAAACTATCCCGCACTACTGATTGGTCGGCTTGCGGCACACAATGATTTCCGGGGTCGAAATGTAGGGAGGAGCATTTGCCTTTGGTGTCTTGATGTCGCAAAGAAGCTCTCTGAGGAGATTGGCTGCAAACTGGTGATAGTAATGACTGAAGGAAAAGCAGTAGAGTTCTACGGAAAAGTCGGTTTCGAGATTTTCCCGAAATACGAAAACAAACTCCGGAAATGGATGTATCTCAGAATTCCATGAAAAGACAACAGGAGCTGGCGGCTCGCCCGCGTTTATGCAAAAAAAAGCTTTGCTGGAGATTTCTTACTGCGTGACGACCTGCCCAACAACACAGTTGCAGCGTGTTGCAACTGGCGTACCAGTCCGTTAGTGTGGGTTTTGGTTTGATGCAAATGTGGTAAGTGTAGCGGGGTTTGATGGGATGTATCGGTAAGGTATTTAAAGGTCGTGTGTTACCGATATATCGGTAATCTATTTAAACTCCATTATTAGCGATATAGTGCAGGTGTGGACGTGAAGCCCAGAGGCGCGGTTCGCGAACGCATATTAAGGGTACTCCTGAACGAGCCAGAAGGTACGCTCACCAAATACAGACTGGCCAAGAATGCAGAGTGCTCATTTCCTTGGGTTCACGAATTTCTTGGCAAACTAGGAGAGTCAGGACTTGCAGACGGCACAAGAGTCACGGATTATGCAGGTCTCACAAAGTATTGGCTTGGCGTCAAAACGAAGTCTGAAAAAAAGGAATACGTGTACAAGGATCCAATTAGCCTGGTCAAGAAAGCTCAGCTACCGTACGCACTTACCACCTACCAAGCAGAGAATCTTGTTCAGCATTATCTCTTCCCATCACGGACCGACCTATACATCAAGACCGAAGATAGAAAAAAGTGGCACGAACTCATAATCAGCGCAGGTCTGGTTGGAAAAGGTAACATGAGATTGCTTGTAGCCGACTCTCACGTTTTCTACAACTCGTTCAAACGCCAAAGCCTGAACGTTGTATCTATTCCGCAGCTGGTCGTTGACCTTTTCGAGGAAGGTGGTGTGTGTGCGGAAGCTGCGGAAAAGCTTCTGGAAAAAGTGAAGGAGCATGCTGTACGAACCGAATGAAATAAAGACTTCTGGAAAACAACTGGAGAAAGTCTTCAAGCAACTAGAAGATTCAACATGTCTTCTGGGAGGATGGGCAGTCTATCACATCGTAAACAAGAACTTTGAAAAAGCCAATGGAAGAGCGTACATTGGGTCCAGAGACATCGACATTGGCTTCCATATAGACAAAGATTGGACTGAATTGCAATTGAGAAAATCAGCTTTCATGTCTGCGATAAAAGCCATAGAAGATATTGGTTTCAGATCCGTAAGCTTCAGGCTAGTCAAAGACTTTGACGCAGACACAGGCAAGGAATTGACCTTGAAAGAATCGGCTGAGCTCCCACTCTATCAGGTCTTCCAGCTTTTCATAGACCCTATCGTGGACTACATTCATCCTAAGATCAAGAATTTGTTAGGCTTCGTGCCAATCGACGAACCGCTCTTGTCGCTGGTGTTTCAAGACAGAATGTGCGCCACTGCTACTCTCTTCGGAAAGATGGTTTTGTTGCCTGAACCACATGTGCTATTGGCGATGAAGCTGAACTCGGTGCTCAAGAGAGATAAAGAACACAAGAGAATTAAGGACATAGCTGACATCTACGCTCTCCTATGGTATTCCGACACCGAGCTGCCGAAGCTGAGAGACCAGTTGTTTTCCATCCTTCCAAGAGAGGAGGCTAGAAGAACCGTGCATGCTTTCACGGAAGAGGACTTTGATAAAGTGTCCAAGGCAATAGGAGCTAACCCAAGGGAAATCTCAAGAGTGCTTGCTGAGCTGACATGATCATGAGCACGTTGACTCTCTTGCGAAGAACCACAGAAAAATAAAGAGTTGCGGAGATGTCTCCACTGTTGCTCTTCTTTTGGCGTCTGGTTTTTGTGAGCGATGTTACAGGACACGTTGCTTAGGTACGTGTTTGTTTTATGTGGAAATCAAGGTTAGAGCGATAGAATGTGAGCATTTTTTGGTTAGGCTACTATCCAAATTACGCGTTTTTTGGATAGTGGGCTATCGATAATGTTGTTGGTTTTGTTGCTGTCGGAGAAGAGAAAGAATGCGTCTTGGTTTGTTGTTGTGGTGTTTTGTTTGGGTGTTCTAGGCGCAAGTGATTAGCTTCTCGTATTTCTTTGCGGCTTCTATGTGGTCGTATTGGCTGACGCTTTGGACTGCGTTTTCGGATAGTCTGTTCCAGAGTTTTTCGTCGTTTAGCAGGAGGGCGAGTTTTTCGGCGTAGTCTGTTGGGTTGTAGGTTTCTGTTCTGAAGCCGTTGTAGCCGTTGGTCACGGCTTCTGCGGGGATTTGGGCTGAGACAACGACTGGTGTTCCGCTGGCCATGGCTTCTATTGCGACGTATGCTAGGCCTTCATACTTGGACGGCAGGAGCATGGCTTTGGCTCTGCTGTAGAGATCGATCAGCGCACTGTGTGAAATGTCATATTTGGTCTCGATGTTGAGGTTTGAGTGTTTTTCGTGTTGAATCAGGCCTTCGACATAATCGTTCTTGGCGCCAACCACGATCAGTTTCGCGTTTACGCCTTTCTTCTTCAACTCTCTCAGGATTTCTATTGACTTTTCCACGTTTTTTATGCGTCTCGTTCCCACGTGGAGGATGGTGTTTTCTCTTTCTTCAAGCTTGAGTGATTTGAATTGCGAGAGCCTCAGGGGTAGCGGGATCACCGTGCAGTCGAGTCCGAAGAAGCTGCGAAACTCTTTGGCTAGTTTTTGGGAAACGCATACTCTGGTGCAGTTTTTGTAGAGCCTTTTCACGATGGTTTTTTGGAGCTTGTTGGGGCGCATTTCGTAGATGCCGTGGTTGACTGCGATCTTTTTTCCGCCGAACCTGAGCGGGATTATGCCGTTGATTATGACGGCGTCAATGTCCAGTTTTTTGAGGAGCTTGCTGCCGTTGGTGAGCCAGTCCCAGCTGATCTGTGTCCACGGGTTTCCATTGCACGCATTTTGCTTGAGACTTATGATTTCGGGTTTTGCAGCAAACGTCTTCCATGCCCAATCGGTGAGGTTTTCAGGTTTTTCAACTCCTTTGAAAGACCAAGTAACTACGTGAACTTTATGGCCGAGGTTTTCAAGTCCTTCGGATAGTGAGAAGATGAAGTTGTTGACGCCGTCCAGTTCAGTTATGTACGTGCGTCTCAGTATCGCAATATTCACGCTAACGCCTGCCTTTCGCTTCTCGATGCAGTCTCTTGCTAGTTTCTCATCCATTTAGTGATACGCAAGTAATAGGGCATTGGCTGATCTACAATGTACTGTAGCTTGTGTAAAGCTTCCGATTTTGGTTGCACTATGAATAGGGATTGTGGAGAGAAGAGGTCAAGGACAGTTGAGAGGATGTGAGAGTACATGGTGGAGGTATAGTAGGTGCCGGTCCTCGTAAGTAGGCAAAAAGCTGATTTTCGAAGATTCGAGAGAACATTAAGTGGTTCCAGAGCAACTACGAGAAGCTTCGTTGTGAGTATGCTGGGGAATATGTTGCAGTCAACGAAGACAAGGTAGTTGCGCATGATAAAGATGCGAGAGCCTTGATCAAGAGGCTGCGGGAACAATGTGAAGACATCGGGGCGTGTTTGTTATCGAATTTGTGAGCAAAGACAAGATGGAACTAATACTCTGAGCATTGGTTTGCTTTAGGAAGCTGTTCTTGTGTGCTAGGAATCATGTTGATACAGAGGTCGATTCCACAGAGCGTTAGGGCTTTAGTGGCAGAATTTATCCAAAACGTGTCTTAGATTGTTGCGGTAGATTTCTTCTTTGCCTATGTAATGAACTGTGGCTGCTCTCTCTTCAATCTGGTTTTTTGAAATGTTGAATCCTTTAATGCAGGCTTCGATGTCTTGCACGTCCCTGTCATCTAACCTTCCGATCTTGGTTACTATGATGTCAATAGGGTGAAGAGCTTTTAGAAGAGCGTGTTCGAACTTGGCTATTTCGATGCTTTTCTCCAGATAATCACTAGGTAAGATCTGACTGAAAACGAGTCCATCTGGCCAAACGTCTATTCTGAAGCCATGCTGTACCTTCGCTAAGGCCGCATCAAACACAGGTTTGTCATTGTCTGGAATCGTGAAGTCAATATCAACTGTCGATGGTTTCAGGTCCAGAAGCGTCATGGCGGTTCCGCCGACTGCTACAAGAGTGATTTTCCTGCTGATTTCATCATCCAATAGCTTTAGGAAATTCAACAGAACACTCTTGTCAAGTGGCATTGTACAGTCTCATCTTTTGCAGAATGCTTCTTTCGTCAGCATGCATTTCCTTCGTATTGAAGGTTTCCAGAATCTTTTTTGTTTCATCGATCTTACTTGTTGGTTTGATGTCATGAAGGATTTTCAGAATGCCCAAAAGCCTTCCAGCTGTTCCGAATTTTCGACTCAAGAAGGCTAACAGGTTGCGTTTGAAAGTGTTTTTTGCGAGAATCACCGGTACAGCTTCATGTCGTCTTGCTTCTTCCAGAAGCAGTAGGGCCGTCGTCAAGTATTCAATGCAGTAGCTCTTGCCTTGTTCTATGTTGAGGCCGAATTCTTTGTATCCGAATCTGCCAAGATTGTAGACTAGGTCTGAATCGGGAATGCTGGCGGGTTGTGTTTCTGTCGTGATAGTTTTGATTTCGGTTTCTTCTGCGGTTCTTTTGATTTCGTTCCAGAACGATTGTGGGCAGAAGTAGACAGTTTTCTTGGTTAGAGCTTCTCTGAGAGGGTTGATTTCGTTTGACCTTGCTAGGTTAGAGAAGTCGTCTTCGTCTAGGATTAGAGTGTCGATCCGCAGGTTATGCTTGTTCTGCAGTTTCTGCATTTCTCTGCAAACCTTGAGAGTTTCGTCAAGATAGTGGGTTGTTTTCCTTAGGAGAAGGAGAAACTCGATTCGGTTCAGTTTGATGTTCTTTGCCGGGTTTATGGCGCAGATTGATTTTATTGAGCATGTGTCGTTCAGCGACTTTTCCATTTCTGTCAGGAGCATGAGTAGGTCGTTTCTCCCATTCAGGAACTCGATCTTTTTCTCTATTTCCATCTCTGCTAGCAGGTCGATCAGCAGGTAGTTTTGAAAGTTCAGTTTGATGATGGAGGATCTTCCTACGGGGTCTAGGTTGAGCAGTCCTTCCTTTTTCAGTTCTTGCAGTTTTCGGTAGATGTTTGCATAGTGGGCAGTGCCGTATGTGTTTTTGATTGTTTCAGTCAGTTGGTTGATTGATAAGGAATCACCTAGGTGAGACGAGATTGTGTCTAGTATTCGAAGAGTGGGTGTGTCCATTTTTGTTCTTTTCCCACGGTCGTCATTATAGCCTATCGACTATAATATTATAGTCGGACTGCTATATTAAAAACATTACGGCAACCTGTTGAGGTCCCAGCAATTTGAAACCCTGCAACAAAGAAGTGTTTTGTGTACGGAAGCTGCAGAAAGACTTCCGGAAAAGTGAAGGAGCATGTGGAAGGTTTTTGAGCAGTAATGGTAGTAATTTCTACCATATGGAAGAAGGAATTGCCAATCACCCATTTGCCATATTAGGCCTCTACGGAACCAGTTATGCGGCGACCCTTCATGCGAGAGCCATGGCTGGGAAGCTTGGTGTCAGTCACGTAACCCTTTTGCCGCACCTGAGACAGCTTGATCAGGCAGTTGAGAGGCATCTGGGTGAAGAGAACAAAAGGGCCTGCTGCTTAACGAGAGAGAGCCTGCTTCATCATATAAGTTTATATGATGGTTTTGATTAGTTAGTATTGGCATAAGCATAGGCGAGACTTATGGCAAACACACGAACCCAAGTTCTCCATGAACCACAATTAGACACGATCCTTATGGTTGAGAAAGCTATCATAGACGCTGACGAATATCCAACAAGAACTGAGCTCTGGAAAAGTCTGCCCAGAAAAATGCAGTACCAAACTTTCAAGCGTGTGCTAGACTATCTGGAAGCTTCTGGAAAAATCGCCTTCGATAAGACAAGAATCATCTATACTGGGGTCAATAATCCCAAACTTGAGGCTTTAATGAGATCAAGCAAGAGAATCTTCTAGGTCGTTCTGTATCCAAATACTTTGTCGTATTCTGGATGCGACATTATGTCGAGAATATACGGGCAGCCGTCTATTATTGTGTAACATGATGTGTGGCAGAATGACAGAATCAACAAAGTTTGCAGAGAGAAGTATCAACATGAGGCTTTGCGGAATCTAGTTTATTGTTGTGGTGTCTTCTTGGCTTATTCCGTGGTTTTGGTTGTCGTATGGGGTAAGGATGATTTTGGTCTGGTCGCTTGTTGTGAAGTTGCCGGGTGTGAGTGCTTGGTTGGTGGCGGCTGGAATGTTTGCCTAGGTGCCGTTTTGGAGCATTTGTAGGTGGAGAATTTGAGGATGGCTTTGCTGAGTGTAGAAGTGGCGAGTTTTGAATATTTTTAACGTAGTATGCCGTAAAATGGATAACTACATTAAGGAGTGAAAGGCATTTCTAGTCACTCCCCAATATACTTTCGACAATAAATCATATATATTGACAAAGATATATTGAATCTCATGGGACCACAATCGCCTGTACCACAAAAAGCAGTCAAGTACGCTACAAGACACGAAACAATTTCAGTAGAACAGATAATGCAGGATCTTAACGTTTCGCGAATAACTGCAAAAAACTATCTGAGCCGCCTTGCAAAAATGGACATCGTCAAAAGGATTGGAAGAGGATTATATCAAGTAGGAAAAGGATCGACAGCAACAGTTAGGCTATCTCCAGAACTCTCACTCATTGCCAGTTATCTCAGAGAACGCTTTCCGATAGCACAATTCACCATCTGGTCAATAAACATGTTAGCGGATTACGCCCACTATGCGGTAGGCAGAGATTTAGTCGTTCTTGAAACAGACAGAATCCTCTCTCCAAGCATACGTGACGCACTTATAGAACGCGGATACCGCGTAATTCTCAACCCTGAAAGCAAAGATTTTCGAGAATACGCATACTACAGCGACAAAGCCATATTCATCTTGGAAAGGAGCGAAAAATACGGGCTTCTTGAAGTTGAAAACCTATTCATTCCAACACCAGAGCGAATCTGGCTAGACATCTACTATCTCATCACAAGAAAAGAATTAGGTTTCTCCCCTGGAGAACTTGGAGTGATTTTTGCAAATATGCTGCGCAAAGAGGGAGTAAACTTTAGCCGCCTTCTAAGATACGCACAAAGACGAAACATTCGAGATGAGGTGATAATATTCCTGTACTGTCTAAAACGATTCTCTCAGCTCGCCATACCTGATACGCTTCTGGTCGGAAAGAAAGAAGCCCTGAAAATCATAGATGAAATGGTGGGAGGAGCGAGAGAGTGATCGCTGCAAGCAAGATGGTTGGGGCAAAAGAAACATTTGACCCAAAGAGAATCCATAGTCTATCGTCACAAGGGGCTACAACTAATCAAGATGAGTTTTCAAAAACACCATTAGCTCGCTTTTAATCCGCTAGAATTTAAGAGACCAGAGTTAGCTCTACTTTTCTCTTGTCAACATAAACTTCAAACTTGTCAAGAATGTCCATTCCTAATATGCAAGGAGTGTATCTGAGCATACTCTCTCTTTCCTGAGGTGTCGCATCATGAGGGATGCAGACTATTTCAAAACCGCGACTGTATGTTATTTTGTGTTCTGCTTTATTAGAACGGAAAGTCAGAAAAACTGGTCGATTTATTATTTTGTTCCTAAATGTTCCACCGAATCCTATGGCTTGCTTCTTCGATTCCGGAAGCATGCCACAATCTAGCCCAAGAAGCATTGCCTCTTTCTCTGTAAGTGCAGAATAAGTAGAGCCAGTGTCAACTAGGAAATTTACCATTTTGCTATGATGAAATGCAGGGACATCAAAGAAAACAGGTATAATTGGTCGTTTGCATATCGTTAGTCCGACAAACTTGAAGGCTTTTCCCTCGCATTGAAACTCAGAAAAACATGGCTATTTGCTTAGAGTCTATAAATTCAACCATTGCATTTTTTCGGTCGCGTTTCTTGAGGAGTTCTATTATGTCATCGTAGGTGCTACTGTGTCCGACTACTTCTCTCTTCTGCACTATTACCCATTGATTGTCATATTTCCTCTTTAGATTCTCGTAGTTCTCCTTGAACCACTCTAGATTCTCTCTAGAGAGCCTAAAAGACTCGGTCTTTTCAATTGTCGCACTCATACCACTTTCAACCTCCGCTATCATAGTGAAGTATACGTAGCCTCTAATACAATGTTATACGTGAGACAGTTATATAATTCTTGTTCTTAAAAATGAAGATCGGCTATTATAACTTATGGATTTTGAATCTAAATTGTTATAATTAATGATAAATTAGCTTATGTCCTAAATGATGCTATTTTACCACCGTTTCTGCAACACCGTAAACGAACATCGCAAGACGAAACAGAACCCAACCACCAAAGAGGAAATATTGGCCTTAGCAGAGCAGATCAAGAAACTTCCGAAAGAAAAAGGTTGGTTTATCATACCTCACGAAATAGTGAACTTTCCAAAAATACTTAAAGCATGGCACAGCTTCTTCTTTCTTGACGAGCTTAAATAAAAGATGAAACTTCCTAACTCTTCTGGAGCCAGCCGAAGCCTGCGTAATTCTGCATATCAAAGAAAGAGTGCGTCTTAGGTTATTGTTGTTTTTTCTTTTGGTGTTCCGTGGTTTTGGCCGTCGTATGGGGTAAGGATGATTTTGATCTGGTCGCTTGTTGTGAAGTTGTCGGTGTGAGTGTTTGGCTGGGTGGCTTTTGGGATGCTTACCCATGTGTCGGTTTGTATGAAAATCAGGATTGGAACAACAGGATGTGAGCATTTTTGGTTAGGCTACTATCCAAATTACGCGTTTTTTGGATAATGAGCTATCGAAAATGTTATTAGTTTTGTGGCGGTCGAATGAAAGAAAGGATGCGTCTTAGGTTATTGTTGTTGTGTTTTCTTTGGGGGTTCCGTAGTTTTGGCCGTCGTATGGGGTGCAGATGATTTTGATCTGGTCGCTTGTTGTGAAGTTGTCTGGTGTCAGTGTTTGAGTGGTGGCTCCTGTGGTGTTTATCCATGTGCCGGTTTCGTATTTTTGCCATTGGTAGATGTAGGTTACTGTGTCGCCGTCTGCGTCGTACGGGTTTGTCGGGTTGGCGGTTAGTGTGCTGGTCGCGTTGGCTGGGTCTGGGTTATCGTTACGCTGTCTATGGTGGGGTGTTTTGGATTGTGACGGTTGGCGACGTTTTGAGGTCTCCGAAGGTTGTTCCGTCTCTGGGCTTCACTGTGAAGGACCATGTTTCGCCTTTTCCAGTCAGGCTAGCGGATACTGTGAGGGTGTCGTTCAAGAGTGGTTGGAGTATTCCGTTCTTGTACCATCTGATTTCGGTGCCTGATTCAGCGTTGCCTTCAGGGTCAAAGTAGGTGTAGCCGGCTGTTAGGTTGTCGTTCGTTTTTGGTGAGGTTGGGGTTATCGCGAGGTTCTTTGCTGTTGGTGGGTTATTGATGCCGATCGTTATAGTGTTTGAGGTTTTTGTGGCTCCGTCTTGGTGGCTGTCGTTGGGGGTTACTTCGCATCGCCACGTCTCGCCTGTCTTGGTTTCCTGTGCGGCATTCGCGGAGCTACTGCTTAGACCGTCTTTACTGTCTAAGAAGCGTTGGTAGACTTGCTGTGGTGAGAGACTTTTCGGGTAGATGGCCACTTCGTCGATCATGCCTTTGAAGTAGTCAAACCAACCTATGTAAAGCGGGTTGGAGCCGCTTGGCTGAATGTTACCTGTGATTAGTGTTTTTGAGGCATCCTGTACGCCGTTTATGTAAAGTGTCAGTGCCATGCCGCTTTTGTACGTCAGCACAACGTGATACCACGTGTTTAGCTGGAGTGTGGTGCTGGATGAGATTTTGTTGAGGCCGCTCATCGCTGGGCTTCCTGTGGCTACCCAGATGCTTGCGAAAAGCTTGTTGCCGCTTATGCCAATTTCATAGCTTGGTATTCGCGCTATGGTTCTGGTGTTGCTCTGCAAGGCTGTGAGGTAGATCCAGTGTTCTACAGTGAGTTCTGGCCAGGAGCCTCCGCCGTCGAGTGAGCTTGTTCCTGGGACTTGTATGAGGCCTCTGTTGAATTGGTAGGCTCCGCCGACTTTTCCGTTGCTTGTCCACTGGGCTCCTCGGACTATTATGCCGTTGTTGTTGTAGCCTGAATAGTCTTTGGTTGTGGTTGTGCTGTTGGTGTTGAATGGGAGCTGGAGGTTTGTGGTTGTGGTGCCGTTTCTGTACCAATGGTAGATGTTAGTTACTTTGGAGTCGTCTGGGTCGTAGGTTGACTGGTTGTAGCAAACTAGGTTTCCTCCGTTGATCGTCAGGATTGGGTCGTCTTGGGTTGGCTGTTCACTCGGTAGTATTGTGAAGGTATATGTCATGTTGGTCCAGTATGTTCCGTCGGTGACGTTCACGTGCCACCTGTAGGTTGTGGAGTAGCTGAGATCGCTCAACGCAACTGCGTATCTGCCGTTGCTGACGTTTGTGCCTGAGCCTGAGCCTATGTCAGGGGTTGTCGTAACCACGTAGTTCATTAGGTTGCCTTGTGGTTCAATCAAGTTGAAGCTCAGTTCAGAGAGTGACAGTGGCACATTGGTCGCTTTGTCTGCCGGTGAAGGAGTGAAAACTGCCGGTTCTTGTGGGATGGTTTCTTCGCTTCCTACGGTGTAGAACAAGGATGGATCTTTCTGGCTGTTGTAGCTTGTTTGAACCCATGCAGCTGACCGGGCGATGTTCGAAACACGAGCCTCGTCGATGGCTCCTCTAAAGAACTCGCTATTCACGTAGTTTGATGCTAGGTAGAGAGGTTTGCCTTGCCAATCCGGTGTACCTGTCATTGCGCCTTCTTTGATCTTTGCGCCATTGCGGTAGGCGTAGCAGTATGAACCATCCCATGTTATGACGATGTGATTCCAAGTGTAGCTAGAGGCAAAGCTTCCTATGTTGAAGCTTTTTGTGGCTGAGTCACAAGATAATCCCATTGACCAGCTGTCTGCTGTTTTGGATGTCTGGCCTCCTGATATCCCCCTAGTAGTCGTTGGGCCCGTGTTGATGAACTTTGTCCATGTTGTTGTTGAGTAGGATGTTGGTTTGAGCCACAACTCAATCGTTATGGCGGAAGTTGGCAGGAAACCTTGCTGAATTCGTTCATAGACATTGGTATCGAATAGGTCGGCTCCGTCAATTTTTCCGGGTGAAGCTTTCGTGACGGTGCCAGAAGGCACAGCGTTATTGCCGTAACTTGTGGAGTCAAAACGGGTTCCAGATAGTTCTTCGAAATGCTGAACCATGACAAAGTTGGAGTCCCAAACCGCCGTTCTGTTCTGCTGGTTCGATGCCGAAGAGCAGCCATAATACATGAAGATGGTTGTGTCAGTTGTTGATGAAAGCTGAGGCACGTTCACCCATGCTATGAGGTGCCCGTTGGTGCTGTTGTAGAGTTCTATTTCGTGGCTGAGCTTGCCAGTGTTGGCGTCTGTGAAGGCGATGTCGTCACCGTCAGTTTGGGCCTTGTTTGCCAGGTTGCTGTCTGTGATGTTTATTAGAACTGGAATGTTTGATGGATTGCCAGAGACTTTGGTGTGGTCTATTGTTATTGCTTTTCGGTAGGTCCAGTCGCCTTTCCACCATGGAGAGATGGATTTTGTCGTGAAAGTGTAAGTGGCATTTCTAGTGTGTGTTCCGTCTGTCGCTGTTACTGTCCAGCTGTAGGTTATGGATGGAGAAAGATTGTTGATGAGCAGAGAGTATCTTCCGTTGGCTACATTGATCTTGCTGTCTGAACCTATGTTTGGGTTGATTGTGACTGTGAAGTTCATTGGGTCATATTGATAGTCTGTCAGAGTGAATTGGAGTTCAAATGGTGACAGAGGCATCCCTGTTGCGAGGTTTGGCGGGTTCGGCGAGGATATTAGAGGTGCCGGTCCGCCTTGAGGTTGTACGTATTCAGCTGCTCCGCGTCTGAACTCGCTGTAGAATTGAACTTCTGTCCTAGATCGTGGTTCGGGCCTGCGTGCTGGCGTGTCGAAAGCATACAGCGAGCCGCTTTGGGTTGAAACGATCAGCTCACTGTATCCGTCGCCGTCTATATCTTGAACAACTCCATAGTCAAGAGTGCCCGAAAGACCAGCTATCCCGTCTATGTTTCGCACTTCATCTCCGTAGCTGACTTCTCCCGAAAGTCCCGCAATGCCATCTATTATTCTGTAGTTCTTATCTATAATGAAGATGCTTCTATAGTTGCACGCGATAATCTCCATTAGGCCATCGCCGTTCACATCAGCTACTTGCGGACCGTAGAAGCATTTTCCTATGTAAATTCTGGCATCTACCTGCCATTTTACCAGATCCCATACGACCAAGTCATCTGAGGTTGTGTTGTGGGGATCGGCCATCATCATCTCCAAGTTACCATCGCCGTCTATATCGTAGATTGATGGTTGATAGTGAGTTGGAGCGTTATTGGGTATTCCAATGCTCATTCTGATGACGCTTCCATCTGTAGAGTTCAGGACGGCTACTCCACCATTCAGGTCGCCAATTATGACGTCGAGTTTTCCGTCCTTGTTGACATCAGCGATCATTGGTTTCTGGCTGCTGCAGAATACTTCAGGACGGTACCATCTCAGTGTAAGGTTTCGTGCCCAGTAGGACTGCACTCCCTTTCCGTAGTCGTTGTCGCCCCACACGGGATCATTGAGGTACATGTATCTGTCACCCACGTACAATTCGAACTCTCCATCTCCATCCGTGTCTGCGATTGAAAGACCGCCACTACACGGACGCCAGACAAAGGTTTGGCGCAGTATTTTCCCGTCATAACTTAGCGCGGTTAGTCTTCCTGTGCCATCCAGACCCCTAGTGACGTCCGTTGAGGCAAAGAAGATTGTCGGGTGACCATTGCCATCGATGTCGAAGACGACAGGGCTGCAGTACGTCTCCTTTCCTAGTCCTGTTACTCTCCAGTAGGTACTGCCGTTGTTTGCCCGTAGAACAAGCAGACCTGCGGGCGACTCAAGTGAAACCAGTATCTCCAGATTACCATCGTTGTCCAAGTCAGCCATCTGCGCTTGAGCATGGTCGCCTAGGCTGCTATCATTGAGACTCCATATTTTGGTTCCAGCCGTTCCATCTAAAACTACTACGCCACTTTTTCCAGCATGGATGACCTCATCCTTTCCGTCATGGTTAATGTCAGCGGCCAGCACTCCTGAGACACCTCTCGGAAGGCTTTGAGCTACCCATTTTTGTCTGAGTGTTTTGGCTGTTGTAGTGAGGGTGAATGTTCTGTTTGTCCACGTTTCTCCGTTGTTGACGTATGCACCCCAGTAGTACGTGGTTCCCAAGCTTCTCATTTGAGTAGCATTCGCTGAGTAAGTCCCGTCTGAAGCATTCTCGTAGGTTTTCAGAGTGACCCACGTGCTGGAGATTCTTTCCTTGATTATTATGGTCATATTTCGGTCCGCTGGATCGATTACGTTGACCGACAGCGTTGGGTTCGTGTATACTTCTGTAGCTTCGTTTGGTGGATTTTCGAAGATTAGTGGTGCTGAGGACTGCGCTTCTTCAGTTCCCACTGTGTGGAATTCGGTCGTATCTTTTTGGATGTTGTATTCCGTTTGTAGCCAAGCGGCTGAGCGTGCAGCGTCTGATATTCTAACTTCATCGATCGCTCCTCGGAAGCTCTCTGCGCCATTGAAGCTTGATCCTAGGTAGAGGGGCATTCCGTTCCAGTCAGGCGAGCCGCTATATGTTCCGTTCTTGATTTTGGCTCCGTTCAAGTAGGCAATGCAGAAAGTACCATTCCATGTAAGAGCAAGGTGTGTCCAAGCGTAGTTTGGAGAGAAGTCGCCTGTGGAGAATTTCTTTGATCCTGAGTCCCAAGAGAGGCCGAAGGTCCACCTATCTGCTGTTTTGACTGTTTGGCTGCCGTATATGCCGTTGATGGTTGATGGACCGGTGTTTATGAATTTCGTGTAGATGGTTGTTGAATAGGATATGGGCTTCATCCACAATTCGACTGTGATTGCTGAGATAGGCAGAAAGCCTGCTGGAACTCGCTCGTAGCCACTGCCAAAGACATCTGCACCGTCAATCTTTCCGGAAGAGGCCTTTGTCACAGTACCGATAGCCGTCGCATTGTTACCGTTGGCGGTCGAGTCAAATCGGGTTCCTGTAAGTTCCTCTAGATGCTGAACCATCTTGAAGTTGGAATCCCACACAGTTGCAGAGCTTGGCGGTTTAGGAGCACTTGGGTTGCCGTAGTACATGTGTAGCTCGGTGTCTGCAGTTGACGATAGCAGAGGCAATTTCACCCATGCAACTAGATGGCCTGTACTTCTGTTAAACAGCTCAATTTCACGGTTGAGTGAGTTATTGTTTATGGTGAAGATAATGTCGTTTCCGTTGAGCTGTGTCTTGCCCTTCAGGTCACTGTCTATGATGTCTAGTAAGATTGGGAAGTTCACCAAATCAGCTTTGACCAACGTGTGATTCAGTGTTATGGATTTTCTGAAGTTCCATGCGCTGTCCCACCAAGGAGGCTGAGACCAAGTCGGCTGGACAAAAGTGAACAACGGAATGATGAACAAGCCGGTTAGAAGTATCCAAGTGATGAATGTGCTTGGAAGTCTTCTCTTGTTATTTCGTGAAACTTTCATGATACGGACTCTCCCTTCTCCATTTATTCCTTTCCTCGGTTCAATAAATACTTATACTACGATTCTGGAAGGTTTTCCTTCATTGTATTTGTGTTGGACTTTTGTGCGAAAGCGTTTATTAAATAGTGAGACAGAATAAACGCGCGTAAAGTAAATAGCAATGAATGTACATATCTCAAGTAGAGCAGCGTGATCATTTGAACCTGAACGTTTCGAAAAATGTTGGAAGGGCAACTTTGCTCCTCGCAGTCTTAATGTGCTCTATCGTTGCAGTTAGTTTCAGCTTGGAATCCTCTACAGTTGTGCCTTCCAACGGAGCGATCTACTATCCGCCTGGGTCTGGAGTTATTTTTGAGGACGAGTTTGAAAGTGGCGACTACGGTCAATGGGCAGGTGTTACGACCACTACTGGCGATAATGCATCAGTGGCCAGTTTGAATCCGTATACCGGCAGATATGTTGGTCGGTTCCAGACGGGCACCATAACGTCCGGAACAAAGTACGCCTATTGCTATGAAAGCCTGTCTCAAGCGGCCACTGACGTCTACGCCAGAGCATATTTTTATATTGCCGATGGCCTGCCACTTAACGATGATAATGACAGGTTTGGACTGATCGGATTTGAGATCAGCAGCCAGTTGCAGTGCACTCTCCGCGTTAGCCGATCGGGTGGCGTTGACAGGTTTAGCATTACCGGATCTAATGGTACCAGTTCAGTTTCCAAGAATTCAGATGCTTTCCTTCCAATTGAAGGACGGTGGTTCTGTCTCGAGTTCTTCATCAGAGTGCACAGCACAATAGGTGAATATCGTGCATGGATCAACGGAATTGAGCGAATAGCAATCACGAATCTCGACACAGCACATTATGGCACAGGCGTCACCCGCGTTCGTTTCGGTCTGACCGCTACAGTGAACGTACAGCATCGCGTCGAAGTCTATTGCGACTCAGTCGTCATAGCCACCAGCTACATTGGGCAGTTGCGGTACGTTTTCGGCATCGTCGGATCAGTCACTGATGCGCCAGCCATCAGAAACTTTTTCTGGCTTTTCGGCAATCAAAGCATAAGCTACAGGTGTCTGTCACCGTCTGAAGTCACACACTTCGCGGACGTTGATCGCTTTGACGGCTTGATCGTCTGGACCAAACAGCAGAGCAGCTACAACGTCACTGCCATCAGGCAATTCGCCAAAACACGTGTCGTTATCTCAGACATGCGAGACTTCTGCAGCGTTCTTTATCCAAGCATGAGTGGAAGCATACAGGTGATTGCCACCAAAACAGCATCCTACGTTGTAGATTGGGGCAACTTCCGCGCAGGCGACTTGGTTGAAATGCGCAACATGACCGGCAATGTCGATCAATTGCGGGTTGTTCAAGCAGCCGGATTGGCAAGTTTCGCGAACGTTACCACGATCGCCCGCTATGACGCGAACAGAGTTGCTCTGTTTTGCATGAGCAGTTCAGGGTCAGGTAGCGGGTTCTGTGTGATGGATCTCGACGCGACTACGCCCGAGACCGAGTGGAATGGAATCTGGCATATCTTCCCAGCAGTCAAACTAGTCAAAGACTTCCCAACTGGAGAATACGCTCGATGGATGGCGAATGGACAGAGCTGGTGGAATCTGACACTCGTGTACAATCGCATTAATGTTATTGCCAGCGGCAATAGTGACATAGTAACCAAGAGGATCATCGGCCGCAGTGTAGAAGGCCGAGACATCGTTGCCATGTTTATTGGCAGTGGCTCACGATATGCTATTGTGGACGGATCCATTCACGGAAACGAAAAGAGCGGAACGTTTGCATGCCTGCGCACAGCAGAACTGCTTATAGAGTACTACCGCTCCGACCAATACTGGAGAACCAGACTGTCCGAATACACAGTCATCATCGTGCCAGTCTTGAATCCAGACGGATTCGTGCGCAACACCAGACAGAACGCCAATGGAAAGGACCTCAACCGTCAGTTCCCACCGTTAAGCACAACAACTGAACCCGAAGCCTGGGCGCTCAGATACCTAATGGGCAACTACACGCCAACGGTCTACGTCAACATTCATGAAGGAGGAGCATCCTATCCGCTTCACATGATCTATGGAGCCTACGAAACAGGCACCAACAGAACCAAAACTACTACAGCTATGCGCCAAGCAAACATTACTTTCGTTGGATTGCAGCACTGGGGCTGGTATACCGAGGGTGGCTCAAACGCGTGGATAGGCAAAGTGGACACCATCGTGGCAGGCGGCGGAGAACCCGGCATGGCTCCAGACTACGCAAGTTATGCACACGGGACCTCATGCATGCTTCTTGAGACTTTCGAATGGAGCTCAACATGGAACGCAAGGAAAGCACTGTGGGGACTCGACTACTATCCAGCAGTAATCATAGCATTCCTGAAAAACATACAACGATAAGCGCGGCGAGCACGTCTAGCAGTTTTGTAGGATGCAAAGGAGTTTCCTTTTCTCGTGTTGAAAAGATTAAGAGCCAGAACGCCCCAGAATATTGTGTCTGGTGGGTGTCAATGAATTGTCAAATCCTATAAATAACCGTACGCGACTGAGAAGCTTGGCCATCCTCGCAACGATTATGATTGCGCTCCTAGAACCATGCTTTTTCCCGATGAAGGCAGAGGCTGAGCAGACGAATTACCTTACTCGGGACCAGATGATACAAGCGTTCCTGAACCTTGAGACCCAATATCTTGGGAAAATTGACCATGTGATCTACGCAAACGCCACGGTTTTGGGAAAGAGTCTCTTCGTTTTTCGGATTGGCAACCCCAATGGTGCCGGAGTGATGCTTATCGGTGGAGCACACGGCGACGAAAAAGTGGCTCCAGAGGTTTTCCTGAAATACGCAAAATGGCTCTTGAACGGAACTGAAACGATTGCGCAGTGGATTATGGAACATTGTCGAACATTGGTTGTCCCCATAGTCAACCAAGATGCGTACGGCGTCCAACGGAAAAACGCACATAACGTAGACCTCAACCGCAACTTCGACTTTGACTGGGGACTAAGGGACGCCTCCAGTAACCCGACAAACTGGAAATACAAGGGACCAAACGCCGAAAGCGAACCGGAAACCAAGACTATGCGCAAAGTCTGGAACGATTACATGCCCAAACAGTGCCTAGACTGCCACAACTATGGCAGTGGCATTTGGTACGCTCGGAACATGAACAGCAGTTATGCCGCCGCAGTTTACAGCAAGTACAGGCTGAAGGCTGCCGAGAGAGGACAAAGCTACTATTCGTCCTTTTCAATGTGTCCCGGAAGCGGCTGCTTCGACTGTACGCCAGAAAACAGGTCAAGCTTGCTGATAAGCGGTTGGAGCGTGGAGCTGCACTCTCAGCTTTCTCCGCCATATTCTCAAGTTCAACCAGCATTTCAGAAGGCTCTGCCGCTCTTCATAACTCTCAGTCGCCAAGCAGCAACATCCGTGCAACAAACGAACGGCTTGGCTGACGACTTTGAAAGCGGTGACTTCGACGCATGGTCTGGAATATACAAGACAGGCAACGATGGCGTTATGATAACTACAGCGCAGAAGCTCGGAGGAAATTACGGAGCAAGGTTCATAGTAGGCAACGCGACAACCTCGATGAGGAATGCACAGCTACGGAAAACCTTCGATCAGACAACTCTGATATACGTTCGGGGATACTTCTACATTGACTATGGCATGTCTGGGCTTTTGGACAACAATGATAGGTTTGGTCTGATAGTAATCTCGTCTTCAAGCTCGGATAAGGCATCCTTCCAGATTAGACGAATCAATGGCCAGAATCGTTTTGCGATGAGTTACATTTCCGGAAATAGCGGCAGCTATGCATCAACAGCTTCAGTTCTTCCTGCAGAGAAAACATGGTATTGCGTAGAACTGGGCGTGTTTGTGAACGGCACCAATGGCTGGACAAAGGCTTGGGTGAACGGAAATCCAGTCCTAAGCATCAGCGGCATAAACAACACAAAATACGGAAACGTCGTCCAAGCCTATTTGGGTCTGTACGCGATCAATGGAGGATCGACTCATAGCATGTGGGGCGTGCAACTCTATGGCGATCAGGCAAGAATAGCCGATCTATACGTCGGAACTGACGCAAAATAGCACTCGCTTGATCTGTTCGTAGTCGACGCGACAGTTATGGTCAGTGTCTCCATGGCTTGATGGATCGAATGTTCATGAAGAATGGCATAGGGTCGTTTCTGGAGAAGTTGTCATAGTGCATATCTCTTTCGTAGAATTTCAGAAAGTTAAGAATCGTGCGTAGTCTGCTGGTGCGAAGAGCCTTGATTCTGGGTTTGCCTCTCAGAACGGAGAGGAGATTCTCAACGTCTCCAAGCAACCAGCGACCTTTGACGCCTATCTTGTAATCGAACACTGGTTGTATTCTCCCGTCTGTCACAAGCTGATACAGAAGATATGGAAAGTCGATTCCGCTGTCTATGGCAACCTGCAACGATGCCCAGAATCGTCCGTTTATTTCCATTAGCTTCGGTGTTGAGTCTCTGGCGTCCACTTTGAACTCGACTTCTGCAACACCGTGCCATTCTAAGCTCTTAAGCAGTTTGAAAGCATACTTCGTCATTTTTGGGTCTGGTTGAATGGTTTCTCGGAGAACACTGTTGCCGCCAGTTACTGGTGAGGTTCTGTGGACCTTTATGCAGCATGCAGCTTTCGGTGTACCGTGATCGAATATTACAGCGACTGAGACGTTTTTGCCTGGAACATATTCTTGAATTAGCGGGTAGGGGAAATTCTCGTGAATTGCCTTGTAGGATAAGAGAAGCTCTGAAGCTGAATTGATATAATTTCCTCTGCTGTACGAGATCTTGCTTTGATTCCAAACCCAGGACCACCTTGGTTTTATGACTGCTGGGTATGTGACCTTTCCCGCAGCATCTTTAAGTTGAGCCACGCTTTGGACGAAAAACGTTTTAGGGATGGGGATGCCCTCTTCGTCAGCGGCCATTAGAGTCAATGCTTTGTCATATGCCTTGTTCACCGATTCATGACTGGACAGAGATCGCTTAACACAAGGGTCTAAGGTGTCTCTGTGCTCAGAGACAGTGATAAGAGAAGTGTCAGTTACGGGAAATAGGGAGTCAAATCTTCTTTTCTTGGTCAATTGGCGGATGGCTACCACGAAACCGTTCATGTCTTTGCTCGAAGATGGGCACAGAATTCTATTCCTGCAGTATCGAGAGAAAGAAGATAATGCTATCTGGTTTTCAACAGTTATTGCGGTCTCAATGTTTCTCCTCGCCAGAGATCTGAGGATCGATAGAGCGATACGGTTTTCTCCATCAGTAATCAGAACTCCTTTGTCCATGCTTAATCCTTCATCAGCAAAATGTCTGACATTACAAATAAATGAAACGTCCGAAGACCGGCGCGCGGGCCTGTCAAACATGCCTGTTTCCCGTCAATCATCAGTTGAACCCGACAGATAGCTCTTACGAGGCAACTTCAACAAAGCCGCGGTCGATCTCAGCAGTGGCCTAAGCTTTTTTATGAAACATACAACGATGGGTGAAAAAACTGCCCTACTAACGTGCATGCTTTTGCATCAAGCAAGAGCTTTTTTGATTTCTTTGATCTAAAGACTAGTATTCCTGTCGAACTGCTGAACGATGACATTTATTAAATAGAAAGGCAAAAGCTTTTCCTAATGAACTAGTTGTGGTTAGGTCAGAATGCACACACACCGAGGAACTTGGAGCACTAAGTCGGATGCGAGAGAGTGTTTGTGGATATTACACTGCTACCCAGCAATGATAAAATGTTTTTAGGAAACACGTAATGGCAGAGATGGTTGGCAATGCAAAAGCGGAACCTTGTCTCGTTTCTTATTGCGGCTCTGTTGTTTTCACAGAGTGTTGGCTACGTAGGTCTGTCTTGGGTCTCGCAGAGCGTGCCGTCGCGAGGCTTCATTGACTACGATCAGAATAACCAAGTGAAAGTGTATGACTTTCGCAGATGCTCACGGCTAGCACCTTGGTGGCGAGTACGGCTATCTGAGGAAGCTAAAATGAAATTCTCTCCACAGGGGTTGAACCTTTCAGACGGTTGGGGAGTTCTGTACTTACATGAGACAGCTGGAAATATGTCTGCCTTGCTTGAGCTTACTTCTGAAAGTGCGGCTTTTGGGGTTGGTTTCATAGGCGTTGATGGGAAATCGTGGAGAGTTCAATGGCACGATGGCAAGTTGTGGTTCTATCATGCTTCTGATCGCTATGATAATTGTCAATCTGAGCACTTGATGTCTGAAGTCGGGACGATAGCAGGGCTAGGAATTGAGTTCTTGGATTCGCTTACGATTGGTTTCTGTGCGAAGTCACTGAACGGTTCTTTTGTAGAAATGAGGTTCAGCACACCTTTGGAGATATCGAGGCCAAAATATGTTCAACTGCTCTTCTCGGCTGGAACAGCCTATCTCACGCGACTCTCTGTTGCGCCAACACTTGATCAGATCCTAGAAAGCAATAATGCTAAGAATACTGAATATAACCTGTGGTATCCACGTTTGAACCTAACGATTCCGCAAGACCTCCGGTATTTTGGCGTAGTAGCCCAGATGCTTGGAAGAGAAGGTAACGTACCGTTCAGAAGTCAGGGAATAGACCAGCAGTTAGCCTTCTTGAGAGAGCATGAGTTCGGTGTTATCAAACTGATGTTGGATTGGCAGGTGTTGATGCCGTCGATTGGAGTCTTCAACGAGAGTGCGTTTCTTTGGGTAAGCAATTTCAGTAGATGGATGAACAGCGAAGGCTTTCACGTGTTGCTGACAATGCAGTCATACGACCTAAGTTACATTTCGCGTTGTAATGAAACGTATGAAGCCAATGATGAATGGCTGAACAGCTTGATTAGCAATGACTCTCTCCGAATGGCTTTTGTGCAAACTTGGGTCAGAATCGCGCAGTGCGTCAGGTATCTTGACGTTTCCTACGAGTTGTTGAACGAACCTGATTCAGCGGAGTCTTCCGGTATAACAGGATTCACAAAGCTAGTTAAGTTTGAGGAGGAAATCGGAAACGCTATTAGGAATCAAGATTCTGAGCATACTATATATATCAACATCTATCAATGGCAGGACAAGCACAGGCTCTGGGCAGCACAAGATGTGCATTTCAATTTCACGAACTATGGTTTCTCTTTGCATGTCTACCCGACAGACAAGGTGTGGTCTCTACCTTCTCTTGGATATGACGCCACAATGATCCAATGGTTAAAGAGTAACAGATTCCCAATACTGGTGTCTGAGGTTCCTATGACAGCATTGGATCCCTGGATTAGTGAAAGTGTATTGAATGATCCTAGCACGTGGTCACAAGCATGGGTGCACACATTTTCTTTCGTTCTCGGGTTTGACAAACTCGCGGGCGTGGTGTTTCTAAGGTATATGGTTACTGCACATGATTCTTATTCAAATCTGGGTGTGTGTGAACACGTTTTCAAAGTGTTCAGTGATCAGGTTCTAAATGGTTCTCTAGTGGATTAGCCCCTTGTCTCTGACAAGCTGCTCAACTAGCCTGATGTTGTGCAAAAGCTCTATAACAGTTGCCATGCATAATGCCAACGAGATTTGACATGAGTTTGACTTTGGAGCTACTCAGAACGATTGCTTTGCCCTCCTTAAAGGAAAGCGGGGAGACTATCAAGGATCAGATGCTATGGGCGTTGTACAAACACTCTGTTAGGAACAGAATGCCCTTTTTCTATATGGATTCTGTTCGCAAGCGTCAGAGTCTGGGTTCACTTGAACGGGTTTACAATGAAGAGGAGTTGAAGTATTCCAAGACTATTAATGCTATCTCAAGGGCTTCTGTGTTATTGGCTAGTGAGGATATTAGACACGCTGTGTTCAAGACCATCAGGCCGTATAGGTCTACGACTGTTGACATTGACACGATAGTTTTTGGCGACAAAACAGAACACGTGAGATCTGTGGAGGCAATGAGGAAAGCTGGTTACAAGTTGGTTGTGTATGGGCCTAGGTCAACGACTCTGTGGGATGAGCAGGCCAACATTGGAGTAGACTTGTATGAACAAATCGCCGTGAGCCTCATGATATATATTGACAAAAAGACAATTGCTGACTGCGTCACGATTGCAGGCCAGTCGAATGGGGAGGATGTCAAAGTTCTAGAGCCTGAAGCTGACTTAGCCTGTATCGTTGCTCACTCGGTTTTGAAAGAGCAGATGTATACTCTATCTGAATACTACACTTTCGTCAACTACCTTGAGCAGATGGATGTTCCGGACTTCGTCCGTATCGTTAAACAGAACAACATCATATCTGCTGCGAGAACGCATGCTGCGATCACGGCTTTGCTTCACAGGATGACGCGTGGGTTTGTGCCTGCCAAGTTGAAGATGATCCTGACCGCAGTTGGAGAGGATTACTTTGAGACAACACGGATCAGCCGTACGGGGTTCGAGACGCCGTATAAGTATCATCCCATTACCGTAGTCAGATGTTTGCTTGAAATCGCGAAGGGGAAGATGAGCAGGGATAGTATGGCAATACAGATGTCGAATATGCTCAACCCGGGTTTCACGAAAAAGATGACTTCAGCGCTGTTAGATCACGTACTTAGAAAAACCTACTAAGGCAGACAGGTTCGGCCTTTTGTGAGTCTGGTGCTCACTTTGCTCTGCTAAGAATAGAGTTCAGTATTCTCTGGTGGGTTTCATAGATACTTACCTTTGAAGTGTTAACGTATATGGCTCCGACAATAGGGGTCAGTTTGTTGTATATTTGTCTGTGGAACAAAGTGTATTCATATGGACCAGCCACTCGGCCTCGTCTTTCCACTATGGTGTCGTAGTCAGCATCAACATATACGAATACAGTTCCATTTGGAACGAATGCCAAGAGTATCTTGGCGAACGGGCTTCGGATAAAGTTAGGGTCGTTTACAAAGTAGGCTATGGTGGTCACGCTGTCTACGACATATCTTTCAGCCACGACGTGTTGTCCTTTGAGTAGTGGGATGTAGACTTGAAGCATGATTATCGGGATGATGCTAGCGACTTCGATGGTTGACCAAATAAGCCGTGACACCGGGCCTCTAAGGATGGGTGGATTCATTGATATTGGACTTACTGCACCATAGGGGTCTTCTCTTAGGTAGGAGATGGCAGGTTTTGCAATTCCTTGGAATGGTATGTCACTTCGTTGATGAAGGAGACCGAGTCTTCTGAACAGGACCCATATTAAGAATGTAAATGAGTGGACTGATCGAACCCAAGCCTGCTTGACGTCAAAACCACGAGACTTTAAATAGCCAACTAAGAGACGGGCCTGCGTGGACTTACCAGCACCATCAGGCCCGAAGAACGCAATCACGCGGGGAAAGGAATCGTCATCTTTTCCAGAGGAAAGCATCTCATCCAGCTCGTTACTTCTTAGACAGTTGTGTCACTTATTTACACCTATTCATGAGGTCCCACTTGCTGTAACCTTTTTGTTGACTGCTACTAAAAACCTACTGTCTGCGATGCGTACACGTAGGCTTGCATCGAAATACTTCTGGCACGACATGAACCTTGCGATCCCTCTATGCTCAGCTCATCTTGAAGCATTGGCGAATCCCCGTGTCGTACGGCTCGACCCGCGCGATCTCGGTATCATTTTCGTAGTAGACCTGTCCTGTAATATGCCGGAATCCTTCGTCACTGGTATGAAGGTCACGTTTGATAGCCAACGAAGTGTTGTCTGCGTCTTAACCGATGCCAAGCTCGCCAGACCCTATAAGCCTTATAATGGAGTACTCTGTCTGTTTGCTGAAGAGCTCTCCATCTAACGTTCTCAATCAGGCCAGGTGTTGACCATTTGTCTTCTGGGAGAGAATCGATATCATTCACTATTCTCTTGGCGAATGTCCTTATCTTCTGGCGGTACGTCTCAACGTTCTTTGTGAGAGTAGCATGCAACTCGTTCCAGTTCTCAAGCAGATTGTTGAATTTCAGAAGCACTTTTTCTGTCGATACTTCGTTGGTTCTTATTGCGTATTCTGTAGAGTTCATAGTACCTGCGAAGTCAAAACACTTTGGAGCGTAGGCGATCGAGATGAAAGGCGTACATGCAGAGGCGGCGAAAATTATTGAATGTAGTCTTTCTCCTATCAATGCGTGACTCGATGCTATGAGATCGATTGTTGCTTGGATGTTTCTCCATTGCTCAAAAACGCTAGTGCCCGATGCTTCTGACACTTCCAAAATGAAAGTAACATCGTCTCTGCAGAAAGGAACCAACATCACCGTATAGCCTTTCTGCTTGAGAACCTTGCACACTTCTACCGCTACTCTGAACATGCGTTCATCATCAGATACACATATCCGGCGCGCTGACAAAATATTGAAAACAACAAGATCCTTCCTTTTCTTCTGAAGTGAAGAGGGCTCTAGAATCAGGCACGGATCACCAATCACCTCGGCGTCTACTCCCCATCCTCTGAGCAAAATCCTCGACATTTCTCCTCTAACTCCTAATAGTCTAAATCTGAATTCATACAGTTTCTCAATAAGATCGTCCGAATCGAACTCTGGCCAAAATGCCACGTCATGAACCCCAACCCCAAAAGCGAAGTTATATCTATTGGGCCTCACCCAATAGCTGATATCAGGAAGAACTGTTCCACCACCGAAAACAGAGATCCTTGAGTATTGATTCCCATGCCTCATTCGGTCAGGTATGAGTTCATATGAATCAAAGATCATCCTATTTGCCAGAAACAGAGCCTCGTCTCCAAGGTTGGCGCCTTCCAACCATCCGATATAAGTTATTCTCCCCCTGTTCAGTCGCTTTCACCATCCCAATTGCGTGTCTGCTCCTAATCGTTGCGTGCGTCACTGGATGACATTATGGTCGCTCTACTTCCTAATAGGCATGGGTAGTCTTATCAGCACATGAGGCTTCAACTCATCGTCACTTATACGCTTCCATCTAGTCATTCTCAATTCGCGTTGTTGAAGAATCCTCTTTTGATTGAGAGCTACCCATAAGTAACCTCTGATCATCGGAATAATCTCGGAATACACGATTGCAGAGAGCATGTCGTGCAGGAAGCGATACCATACGTTGGTCAATATGTGCTTATAGCCGAAGTTGAGAAGCAGAAGACACAGCCTATTCTTGTACATGTGGTAGACCCTATATGGCGCCCGATAGGAACCATCCTTGGTCATTGACGTTCCTCCATGTAATACATGAACAGAGCCTATAGTCACTACCTTATACGATCTTAGCCAAGCTTTGAGATTGAAATCCAAGTCCTCAGATGAAATGTAGAGCGGTGACCAATATGGCATTATTTCTTCATCAAACAGCTCTTTCAAGTATTTTGTTCTGGTGATGAAACAATGCCCACCGGTACCGATGCATGGAATAATCCTCGAAGGTGGCTGGGGAATAGGACATTGCGTACAATTGCCATATAATCTACCGCCATATCCCTCTTTTCCTGTCGAGTCTTTGTCAAAAGGCATTGCAATTGCCACATTCTCATTATTCTCCATAACATTCACGAGTTCCTTCAGCAGCTTAGAATCGAATGGGATAGCGTCTCCCTCAATTCGTACAACGTATTTGGCCTCATCAAGATCAAGTGCTGACCGCATTCCGACGTTAAGCTGATGGGCAGCTCCCTTGTCCTGTTGGAGACCGACCCAATGAACTGGGACCTGAAGCTTGACTTCGTCCACAATCTGTCTGGTCTTGGCCGAAAGGCAGTCGACTATGAGTACCTCAAAGTTCGAATAGTCAAAGCTCTTGATGCTGCCACAGATATCACGAAACAGAGGGGGATCCTTGTACGTCGTCAGTACAACCACTATCTTGGGCTCATATGCTACATTTGACACAACCAATCATGAACCTCCATATGTAAGAGTTCCATTCATACAGTCTAAGCCAACGCTTTTTCTTTTCCTTCCTTTGGATATATGCTGGAATTCAGTTAGGTTCATTCTGTTGCTAGCATAACTTGCTAGCTTACTCCGGTCAATATAGCAAGACAGTTGGCAATCACAGGATCAATGCAGAGGGCAAGCTTCGTCTATGGCAGGCAACTTTGGGGCGTTTCAAAGCACCTCCTTCTGTCACCTAAGGCTGACATAGAAGGCACTATACAATCCATCCGTGTATACAACACTGCTATCGTTGGCAACTCTTTGAAGGGTTTCTTCTTCGATGCGGCCCTTGACCCATTGTTCACCTAAATTGTCAAGATTCAAAACAACCAGCATCGCATTGTAAGATGGCTTAAGATCTTTGTAGAAAAGTGAAGGCGTTGACCTGAAGGTCAAGGCCGTGAAAGGTATGCCCACTCTTGGATCGAGAAGATAGTCTACTTCCAACGATACATTCTGGGCCAGACTCTCCGCGACAACCCAAGTTCTCCTGTTAGCCACCAAAAAGAGGTCTTTCTCACCTATGGAACGCATTGGATCTTGTAGTGCGTAAAATGAAACGAGTCCAATCATGATTAGCACTGCCGCCATGTTCATGATCCTCCTTTTTTCGGTAATCTTTTCAATCACAATTGCAGAAGCAGGTATCAGAAGTATGTAAAAAGGATAGAAATATCGAACGCCCCACCCTCCGGAAGAGGATCTGAGGACCAACGCTGCCCCAAGCATGGTCACTCCGGTGATCGCCAAAACCGCAAGCCAATCGTGCCTCAGGTTCCTGAAATTCTTTCTGATTTTTCCCAAGCCTGTCAGTCCGCTCAGCAAGACTGCGAAGGCATATGCCATTGCGAGGGCTATAGGTAGCACCCATGAATAGGCCACCTCGGGGGCAGCCCCAGAGTACCATACCTGCCTGCCCGCCTCAAATGGTCTAGTACCTCCCATAAGCAGACTTATCAGCCCATTAATCCATGAACTGCTGGTGCCCACGAGCTGATCCAATATGAGTGTATATGTCCAATAAACCAAGGTGAATACCGTCACAAGGTAGATAACTGATTTTAGCAATCGTGGCTCAGCCATTTGCTGTTGGCGACTGTTGGACGCAATCAACATTGGAATTAGTGTTGACAAAAGCAGAATAGGATACGTAGCATGCGTCACAACTCCAATAACTGAAATAAGGAATAAGGTAATCAGCTTGGCATTGTAAGGCATACCTGAAGCACTTTTGCCCAAGATTAGTAGTGCCGTCAAATAGAAGGTCACTGCCAAGATTTGCGGTATGAATCCTGATGTCATAATGGGTGGAGTCGTCAAGAAGAGAATTGGGCCTAAAAGACCAAGCCCCGCGGAACGCCTCTCTTTCAAATTTCTGATTATCAAGTAGATGTCTAGGCTGACAATCAAGGTAACCACAAGTGAGGTCAAAGGATGTACGAGCGAAAGTATGTCTAGACCCGTAATTGATGAAATCGTTGCTAAAATGAAGGGGACAACATGAAAAAGCTGGTAGTAGTTATTCTCTAGGTAGACGTGAGGTTGCCATTTCCCTTCTCGGATTATGTTGTAAGCGAATCCTGCAAATCTACCTTCGTCCTGCCCTGATGGCATGGACCCGTTCATAAGCATACCCATCAGCATGGCTACTATAGGTACTGCGAAGACAATTCCTAATATTCTAAAATCCGGCGCTTTGCCCACGAGGGCAGAGAGAGTCAATGCTACTAATAGCAACGCGAAAACGTAGAACCACGCTGCAACCACAACTCCATTGATCACTGAATATGCAGTCAGGAGAACATATCCGATCAATAGCAAGTACACCATCTTGTTGCTGTAATTTGCTAGTACATGTTCTCTAGCATGAATGGTGGGACCTAAATTGAGAAAGCGCAATGCCAATGTCAGCACAAATTGAACAAAGGCAAAAACAAGCAAGGCGGTTATGAAAGAAATCACTTATTCATGCCTCCTCAGTTTCCACTTGTGCATTTGCCACCATAACTCTAGATCGAATTGCCAATTTGAGTTTGCCTTCCTGCACGTGCAGAGGACGTTTATGATCCATGTTCCTCCACTAACCGTTGGTACAAGTAGTGTGTTGATCGTGCTATTTTATCCCATGTGAATCGCTTGGCGGTCTCTTTGTTAATAGTGGACATTTCGCCTCTTTCCCTACTATTCGTCAACAACCGAAGACAGCTTTCATAGAACGACTCAGGGTCATTTCGGGACACAAGAAAACCATTGACTCCATCTTCTACCATGTCAGGAATCCCACCGACGCTTGTAGATACTATAGGCAATCCGGCATACATCGCTTCAAGAATAGTCAAGGGAAGGGTTTCGTTCCTAGAAGGTAAGACAAACAAGTCACATGAGAGATAGCAGTCAATGAGTGCAGGATCATCGAGAGCCAAGCAGACTCTAACCGACTTTTCCAAGTTCTTTTCCTTGACCATCTTGACGATCTTTGTGAAATAATCGTTGTCTGCCACACCACCGACCAAGTATGCTTCTACGTCGATCCGCTCTTTAAGTCTGACTAATGTCTCTATTAGCATCTCGTAGTTCTTGTTCTCAGCGAATCTTGCAACACAAAGAACCTTAAGGCGATCATTTCTGCTTACGAAGTCTCTCCTTTTCCTGAATTTTTCAGGGTCAATCCCATTCGGGATTACCGTGACCTTTGTCTTCGGTATGCCCAGCTTGACTAGTGACTTCAGATCAACTGACGACAAAGCGATTATATGGTCCATTTCCTTCAACGAGTCAACAAACAGCTTCCTGACAAAAAAACCCAACCTGCTTTCACCAAGTATTTCCAATGATTCCTGCAAAGCGTGTGTCGTGAGGACCTTGATCTTCGTTCTAACAACCTTCTGCAGAAGGAGCCTGCCAAAGAAACGGTGAATACCCTGAAAGTGTACTATGTCCAGATCGGACAAGACTACATTCATCATTAGTTCCAATGAAAAAGTCTTGACTACTGGCAAGCATGCAAAAGGATACCTGTAAACTCGCACGCCACCCATCAGTTCGCTGATTGGAAGGGCGCTTGACTGCCGAATTCCATATGTCCCATCTATATCAGAAGTCGGTAGAAAATTAGTCGTGTAGATCCTCAGATCACACAGTCTCGCAAGTTCTTTTGCCAAGTAGTAAGTCGCATATTCCGTTCCCCCAAAAGCAGGGAGAAACGTAGGCACGAACATGCCTGCTCTTATTTTGTCAGCACTCATGGTTTTACTCCGACCTAGCCATTGTTAAGTGATGAGAAAAGCGAGGCGAGCCCTCTCAATCATCTTGATACGATTCAACAAGCTTCTTTATGCCTTGTTTCAGACTGTGTTTGGGGCTAAATCCAAATCCCTCGATCTTGGAAATGTCTGCTACGAGGATGTCGATGTCGCCCTTCCAGGAGGAACCTGAATAGTTGATGGTTGGCGTCAAGCCCAAAGTCTCAGTCATGCAGGCCACCACATCTTTCACAGACGTAGGTGTGCCAGTTCCCACATTGAAAAATTCACCGATAGCCTTGTTTGAGTTGCTCAAAAGCATTAGTCCGTCGACAACGTCGTCCACATAGATGAAGTCTCTTTGCTGTTTACCAGAACCCAGAATCGTCAGCTCTTTGGAATTCTGTGAGAGTTTCCGCAGCGTATCATACATTAAGTATTTCCTCTGTCTTGGACCATAAACATTGAAGAACCGCACAATAACCACAGGCAGTTCATGGATTCTATGATAGAGATCACAATACATTTCCGCAGCCGCTTTGGACACTCCGTACGGAGATATTGGCATGATAGGTGCATCTTCTCTTATCGGGTTCTTGAGCGCGTTGCCGTAGACAGCCGCGGTTGAGGCGAATACGACTTCTGTCTCAGTTTCCTTTGCCGCTTCAAGAAGGTTCAAGGTTCCCCTTACGCAAATGTCCAAATCCAGAAGAGGCCTTTTCATCGAGAACTTGATCACGTGCCCGGGACCAAACTGGTCAGTATTAGGTATGAACTCGGCAAGATGAAACACCAAATCAGAGTCTTTGACAAGCTTCTTCACTAACGCAAGGTTTCTTATATTGCCCTTGACAAAACGCATTCGCTCTGCTGAAGCATCCAGATTCTCTTTGCTTCCTGACGAAAGATCATCAAAAACCGTGACCTCATGTCCCCTGACAAGTAGCCGATCCACCAAATGAGATCCTATGAAACCTGCACCGCCCGTCACTAGCACTTTCTTTCCAGAGTCACGACCCATGCTATGTCTCCTCCCCATATCTCGTTGACGTGTTCTATCTTGACTCGGCTTGGCAAAAAGGCTTCTCATGTCATACGTGTGATCGAGTCAAGGGGTTGCTCCAGAACTCTCAAGCTCTGAAATGATTTTTCTCAGTTTACCAGACTTGTCAAGCGGAATCTCGTCCACAAACTCTACTTCGATGACTGCTTCAGACTCGCTTATTCCCAGCATGCTTCTCATATGCCGCACCAGTTCACCCCGCATCTCACTCTCACTAGCAGCATTGGCTTTCTTCTTGATCAGAACCCTCAGCAAGTCAACCCTTTTCTGTACGATTCGATACTGATAGATATCCCGATAATACTTGTAGAACTCCATCATCCAGCCAAAAACCAAAGCAGGAACCTTCCTTCCATTCGAAAGGGTGACAACTGAATCCTTTCTTCCCTCAACCATCTTCATCAACGGAAAAGTCCGACCGCACGAGCAACACTGACCTGTTGAAGGCATACCCATATCGCCGAGAGCGTAACGGATGAACGGCATAGCATGATTAAACAAGCTCGTGCACACCAATTCGCCTCTTTCTCCAGGCGCAACCTCATTTCCTTCCTCATCAACAAACTGAACCACGATGGAATCAGCATCCACATGGTACTCAGACCGCTCCGGACACTGCCAAGCAACCATCTGAAGCTCCTCAGTAGCGTACTGATCATAGAAAGGCGCTTCGAAGACTTCTTCTAAGAACTTGCGTGAAGGAGCATCAGTAAGCTCTGCACCGCCCATAACGAACTTGGGTCTAATCGACTTCACGCCGATCCGTTCTGCTTCCTTCGCAACCAAGAAAAGCGAATTCGAATAACCATCCAACACGTCAGGATCAAGCTTCTCAATCGTTGAAACCTGCTTACCCACATCGTCAAATATAGAAACAAACATGGGCGAGTAAACGCGCAGAAACTTCTGAAGCCCACCCAAATGAGTTATATGCTGAGTAGGCTCAATCAGAACCCACCTGTCCCAAGCCTTCTGCCCACAAACAATATGCGGCCGCAGAAGCTTCGACTTTCTAAACTCATCCTCCTTCTTGGTGAGATAGGTGAATAATGGTTTCCCTGAGGACCCGCTGGTCGAAACCGTCTTCAGTTCTTCAGGGTCAAACTCTCTTGAAACCAGCTTGCTGCTGTTTTGCTGGAGCTCCTCCCTCCTCACAATCGGCAACTTATTCAAGTCTGCAACGCCTTTCACGTCTTCTGGCTTCACTCCGCATTGTAGCAGCTTCTCATGATAGAAAGCAACATTATCGTAGGCATACCGTACAATCTCACGGACTTTCCTGTTCTGATGTTCCAGCAGTCGTTGCCGACTCCAGTGCGTGTGACGCAGAAGAGACGCAACATAGTAGGCTATTCTGAAGTAGTTGTACAAGCTAAGCCACTTCCCTCTGCAGCAACCACCGATTGAACCCCGAGGCATTCCCGAGAATCATGCACTCGGCTGATTGAGCTCCGAAACCACTATGCTAAACTTGCCGCTCTTATCCAACGGAATGTCATCGACAAACTCAACCTCAAAAGCCATCTCATCCTCGGAGATGCTAAGCACGTTTCTCACGTGCGCCACTAGCTCACGGCTTATCGTTCCTTCGTCCACATCGCACTTGTTTAGTTTTAGCTTAAAAACGATAAGATCCTTCCTTCTCTGAACAACCCGGAAAAGATCAATGCACCCATAGTGCTGGAATGTCCAAACGGCCAGCATGAAGGCAAACGGCGCAAAAACCCTTCCACCAGGAAGCACCAGTAGCGAAGTCTTTCTGCCCTCCATCAACTTCATCAACGGCAAGGTCCTGCCGCACGGACAATCCGTCCTCTCGGAGGGCACGCCTATGTCTTCCAAGGCATACTTGATGATCGGCATAGCATAATTGAACAAGCTTGTGCAAACGACTTCTCCCTCCTCGCCAGAAGCCACTTCTTCACCGTTCTTGTCGAGAAACTGCATAACCAACGAATCAGCATCAATGTGATACTCGCTCTTCTCGCGACACTGCCAAGCCATCCGTTCAACCTCAACACAAGCATACTGATCATAAAACGGCACGCCGAAAACCTCTTCAACGTAGTTCCGTGAAGAAGCATCAATCAGCTCCGCGCCGCTCACAAGGAATTTTGGCTTGATCGTCTGTAGCTCTCTTCTCTGTATCTCCTTGGCTAACAGCAGAATCGAGTTTGAATAACCATCAATCACGTCCGGCTTCAGCTTCTCAATCTTCGAAACCTGAGTCGCCAAGTCCTCAAAAACCGAAACAGCAAAAATGCCATAAAGTCCTAGCAGCCTTTGAAGCCTGCTCGTCTCGGCAAAATGCAGAGGCGAAGTAATCGTAACCCACCTGTCCCAAGGCTTCTGACCCAGAGCGATCTGAGCCCTAAGATGCTTGGCTTTTCTGTACTCGTTCTCAGCCCCGGTAATGTAGATTTGTAAAGGCTTTCCAGTCGAGCCGCTTGTCCGCTGAACCGTCAAATCGGCAATGTTAAACTCCTTTGAAACAACATCATTCACGTTTTCTCTAAGCTCGCCTTTTCTAGTGATCGGCAGCTTGTTCAACTCTTCAACCGTTCTAACGTCCTCAGGCCTGATTCCAGCCTGTTTGAACTTCCTATGATAGAAGGCCGTGTTCTCATACGCATAGCCTATGATACTTCTGAGCTTCCTGTTCTGATACTCACGAAGCCTATCGCGATTCCAAGAGGCGCGCCTCATCATGGTGCGCAAGTAGAAGAAGGCTCTGAGATAGTTCGTCGTCTTCTTGCCTCCAGAACCGTTAAGAGTTTACGTCAACATACGCAGACAGAACACGCGCAATGGATCGTCTAGTGCTTTCCTGCAGTACTGGAACACGTACCTTCAGCAAGCTCTGAACAGCATCTTTTCTGCGCCAAACATAGCCAATCTTTCCCGACAGCTTCTCGCAAGAAACCTCTGAAATCGGAACAATGCCATCATCCACTCCAAGGCTTGAAAAGAACCCAACCTGCTTATGATCATAAGCAACGTACACCGTAGGCACATACGCGGAAGCAGCCAAAACAGCCGGATGCATCTTCGAAGACACGAGCAAGTCCACATTGTCTATTAGCGCTTTAAACTGACCCGCCGTCTTCACGTTCACGATCCTTGCTTGCCCGGCATTCCTCATCTGGCTCACTATGAGTTTGGATATTTCCAGATCGTCATGCCGGAAACCTGTAACGTAATGCGGCAGGAAAACCACGTGAAACCCGTATTCTTCTATAGCCTTGTCCAGAGCCCTGGCATGTGCCTGAACGTACCCGCGGATCCCGGCTTCTGACAAAGTGTTGCTGTAAACTCCTGGACAGACGCCAAGTGCCGGTTTGGAAAAATCCTCAACGGGCGGTTCATGGTCGGCACTAAAAAGCAGCGCGATGTCAGACGTTAGGATCTTGGGTGACCTCACCTTCAAAGAGTCAGCTATCTTGAAAGACACAGGCTCTCTGACGAGAATGCAGTCGCAACGGTTCAGCGCAAGCCTAGACAGAAAACGGCCTATTCTCGTCCGAAATGGCCCAATCGAATTAGGAAACATGACAACAGGTTTACCCAGAAACCTCGCCACCAAAACCGCCATGGTCCGCGGAACCAGCATCGACCACCACGTCATGATCCAGCGGGGGCTAACTGGAAGCAGCGATGAGCCTTCCTTGAAATTCTCGTCACTGCAGGAAACCACCAAGTCGCTCTCTTTCATGTGCTTCAACGTTTCAGCCCGGTAAAGAGCTCCCAAACCCAACTTGACCAAGCAAGCCGAGAAGACTATTGACATTGCCTGGCCCAAAACGAAGACCAAACTGGCCAAAGCACGCAATTTATACTTGAAGCTGTCTCTGCCGATGCCCAGCCTCTTGGCATACGAGTCCGCCTTCTCGTACGGAATGTCAACAAAAGGAGGCAAAACCGCATCTAAAGACAAACCGAGCCTCTTTACTCCTTCAACGTCAACCGTAGACACACAGATAGCAACACCGCTCTTCACAATGCTCCTGATCGTCGAAACATCGCTCATAAAAAGAGCCTGCGTGCCCTTATTCGCCATGTTGCCCACATGAACGATATGCACTCTAAACGGTGACAAACACAACAACCTCCAAGGCTAAGACAAGATGGAGAAACACTTGAACAAGCCAAAATAGAGCCTGAAAACAGGCAAAGGAACGTAAGCCAGAAAAGAACTTAAACGCTTGCTGCAAGAAAACCGCAGGCTAACATAGGGCAGGAAAGCCCCCAACAAAGCCAAAAACCCCGCGCGCCGCGGTTCGGGGGTTATGTCCGGTGTCGCCTTCCCAAGCATTCTGAAAAGCGAAAGCCTACCTGAAAGGTTCGCTTTCTTGAAATTCAAGCTAAACGCTTGCGATTCCTTAACCTTACTTGGCGAAATGGCACGGAGCGAAAGAACGCCATCCTTGCTCATCTGCCTCACCATTCGCTCAGCAACCGGAGTTCTAACAACCACCAATGATTCACCAGACCCCCAGCCTCTGAGTTCAGGAAGCCAAGCATCTCCCACAGAAACATCAGACAACTCGTTAAAAAGATCCGGACACATCATACAACGCAACGGCGTAAAAAAGAAAGGCGAAAAAACATTCCAGTAGGCTTTCCAACCCCTAGTGAACCTGAAGCCAAGATTTCCACCATCCTTCAACCTTATGGACATGGAGCCGGGCCAACCCTTCCCCCTGTAGTCAAGCCCCTCTATCTGCCCTCTTTCGACTTGAAACTTCCTCAGAAGACATTCAGTTCCTCTGAAATCAACCGTGTGCCCACAGAAAAGACCAACATGCAACACAATCTTATCCTTCAAACCCTCAAAAACCGCCTCAGCCTTCCTGATCCCATGAATATGACACGGCAAACCAACAACAGCAAACCTTCCTTCTTCAGACAGAATCTTCTTCAAAGCCACATCCGTGGCCACGGGACAGTATTTTGACTTCGAAGCAGAAGCAATTTCTTCGCGCGTCCTTGCGATGAACGGTTCTGATTCCAGCGGGCTACCCTTTTTCGTTCGAGCAACCAAGGCGCCGTCAATCAAGCCTTTCTCCAGAGCGTAAACAAGCAACTGCGTTATCGTGCCACCGGAAGAAGAGTCAGACTGTATTTCTTTGTCGTTTGAATGTGCAAGGTAGCATCCGGAAAAGTTGCCAAGGAACGGGTCTTCTGGTTTTCTGCCAAAGACTTCGGAATTCAGCTTTTCGAAATCCAGAGAATAACCTGGACAGCACCTGAGACACAAAGAGCAACCATTGCACTCATCTTCCCATACCCGAGGCAAGAGAAGACCGTTTGAAACGCGCATCACGATCGCGTTGGTCGGACAGACTCCACAGCAAGCTCCGCATCCCGTGCAAAGTCCGCCATTAACAACCTCTGTTATGTTGTCCAAAACAGCCCTCTCTTCATCCACTTTCGAAGGCTCTCAATTTCAAATCCACGTTAGACAAGAAAATTCGGAAAACGGCATAAGTAAACAAACTTTCTACAGTTGATTGAAGAATATCAATTAGAACGGTGAGGGGCCATAGACGGTTATCGAGTCCCCGTCTCCTCTTGTCGCTTGCGAGCTATGATTTTGGCTGCTTCCAATATTTGTGCAGCTTGTTTATTCTTCAGCTTATGCCTTTTCTCGCCAAGTTCTTTTATGGCTGTCTCTATGTCCGAGATTTGGATGAAGCCTCTTCTCAGGCTTTCTAACAGCACTGTCCAAGTGTTCCAAGTTTTAAGCCCATACATTCTTGCTAGGTCTGAGAGAGCCTTCTCGTCAACCAGAATTTCGGCTTTTTTCTCTTTTGCAAGCAGAAGCGTTTCAGCATCTGCCCTGGATATGTTTTCTCCTTCCACCAACCTTTTAGAAGCTAAAGCTGCTTTCCTCGGGATGTCTTCAACTATGATCCATCCTTCTTCTACGGCACTCCCTATGACTTGGGCGTCTGAGTGACCAAGCTTAATTCCTTCGTCATACACTTCCTTCTTAACCTTTGATGTGATCACCACATTGTTGAAAAGCTTCTTAACAAGGCGTAACTCGTTTATTTGGGCTAAATGAATTAGGGGTCCAGCGTCAGAAACAACTTCTGGCAAGACCTACTCTCCATATCTTGCCTTCAAATACTCTTTTACGCTCTCAGAATCCCAGTTAACAGGAACGCCTTCTCTCTCCAATATTTCAAGAAACTCGCGCAGAGAAAGTTCCAATATTTCAGCTGCTCTTCCAGCGGTTAATTTGCCCCTCTTATAATTATCAACAACTCTTCTACGCAACCCATCCTCTATAAATTCCTTAATCAGAGTTGAGCGGTCAACATCCTCAAGAACCCTCAAGGCCTCTATCCTTTCCAAGTCACGCTTAGACAACCGTATGGTGACCACAGCGCTTTTTTCCATCACGTTTCCCCCCTAAAGAAAAAAGAATACATTGTAATACATAAGCCTTCCGTCCAGAACGATCACTTCGCTGAACCTAAAAGACTCGCCTGCCATGACTATTTTTCCATAAAAGGAAATTAACTATACATAGGTTGGCTTCCAAGAACCCTTCCTGTCGCCTCTCAAATAATCCACAAAGCCCAGAAGTATTCCCTTGCTCCAATAGTAACCCTTCTTGCCCGAAACAAGCAACAGCGGAGACACAAACGGCAAAGCCAGATAGAAAAGCCTCACCATAAAAGGAGGCTTACTAAATGAAAGAGCCTGATAAATCCCCCCAACAGTTCTCCGCTTATAGGCCTCCTCCTGCTCCGCACTCTCAGTACGCTTCGTCGTCACATAACACTCTTCGCAAAAAGCCACCTTCCCACCCAACTCCAAAGCCTTGAACAAGATCAAACTGTCCTCAGCCTTGCACCCTTTCAACGGTAGCATCCTCTTCAGAAACTCGTACCGTACAAGCATCAACTCCCCACTCGCCGCAATCGGAATCCACCGTCTAAGAGCATCAAGAAAAGAGTAGAAAGACAACTGGGGTCCACTCTGAACGTCAACCCTGACAAATGTCAAAGCAGCATCAGAACTTTCAAGAGTGCGCAGGGCAGTCTCGAAACCGTGGATCTCAGCATCTACGTCATTGAAAGCTACAACATCTATACCAAACGGAACCAAGCTTAGCCCAAAGTTTATGGCATCAAACTTTCCCCTAGGCTCTCTGTAAACAACGTTTGGATGATCAACGCGTTCGCCACAAACAACCACATAAGGATAACCCAAGCGCGTAAGCTCGCGCACCTTCCTGTCTACCGCAGACGCATCCCTTGCCAAAACCACAAAGAAAACACGCATCTCGATCCCAAAACCGAAAGAGCTTAATGATTAATACTGAGCTTCGACACAGACGCCTAATCATATCGAAGTGCGAACAGAGAACAATCGCAATCCTTGGCAGTGTTCCGGTACGTGAAGGAATCAGTTCAACGTTCACGCGTGGTGGGCGCTTTCAAGCAGCATTCTCTTGAGAATCACAACGCCGTCCTTCAGCTGCAGCTTCTTCTGGCCGAGCCTAGGCCTGTAGCTAATGTCAATCTCCTTAATGCCGTAGCCTTTTCTCTCGACAAGGTGGTTCAACTCAACCTCTATGTCGAAATCCTTGGACTTAGGCACCCAATTCTTGAGCACATCCCAACGGATCACTCTCAAACCCGTCAAAGGATCACGCATAGCCACTCCATTAAGCAGACTGTGTGCGCAAGCCAGGAGTCTGTTGCCTAAGTAGAAGGTGTTGCGCATGGCCGTTACTTCAAGATGATGATTGAACCTGTTTCCACAAACCATGCCCACTTCCGGGTGCTTCTCCAAGATTTCTATCATTCGAGGAACATATTTTGCGGGATAGGTGTAGTCAGCGTCGGTGAGCACAACGTACTTTATGTCCCTATCAACTTGCTTCAGCGCTTGAGCGATAGCGTCACCCTTCCCCAAGCCTTCCTGCAAGAACACGTCAGCATCCAAATCCTTGGCAACTTCAACCGTTCGGTCACTACTCTTGCCGTCAACCACGATAATCCACGGCTTTCCCAGATGGCGTTTAAGCTCCGACAAAGTGAGCCCTATGCCCTCTTCCTCATTCATAGCCGCAACTATAGCTAGCACGGGGCTTCGAAAACCCATAGACCACATATCAGACGCCATCGCACATCAACCAAACAACTTCTATGAGACAAATCCGACTCGGAATCATTTAAAGGAATAAGGAATATAGTTCTATAACAAGGTTACTTGACGTACTTCTAAACCGCAACAGTCATATTGAGCCAAATTCCAACAAACCGATCGTGAAACTGGAAAGCTGAAGCCGTAGCGTTGTAACGCCACAATTCAAAGAACAGCTGATAATAAAAGCCCTTGTTCGTTTGATCCCACGCCGCAACTTTATCGACGTTTACTGCAGAACCATCCAAGCTAAGCCTCAAGACCCTAGACAAGTTTCCTTCACGAGAAACGCCCCCAAAAGAGAACAGAACCTGCCTCTCCCAAACACCCCCATCCTCCAAGAACACCCGATACTCAAACAGCGGCTGCAAAACGCTCGGCGTACCGTTAACATTGTTCGGCAAAGACTCATTCTGATTCCTGAACTTCACGTAAACCAGATAATGCTCAAGATCACCCATATGATTGCTAATCCCCAAGTGAATCTTGTAGACACCATTCTCCGAGACGTTGAACGGATAGCCTTCAGCCATGTGCTCAGGCCCAAGAATCCAGAACTCCGAAAACCTCTCACCACCAGGAAGCTTGACGATTATGGCTAAAGTCGGTGACAAGATAACCAAACCTAACGCTAGACACGAAAGCCAGTAAAAGAGCTTGAAATCACCGAAGTTCATTCAGCCCCACCAACCTCAGGCTTCATGTCCAAAACCTGCCTGAAAAACCTCTTCTTAAAGAAATTCCAGCCCAACAGACTCAAAACAAAGAGCACACTCAAACCGACACTTGACACTGCAGCAGACATGAAAAAACTGTCTCTGCTTCTAGCCTCAGCCTCAACCTTCAACGTCTCCGCGGCATCAACAACACCCAGAACCGTGAAACTGCACTGAACAGCAAGCAAGCTTGCATTCCCATAATCGCCAACGCCAAGCAAACCACTGGCTCTAGCTAACAACCCACCAGCTTCATCAAGCCTGACTATCAACGCAGAAACGTTCGCTCCTGCATCCTTCGCCGCGGCCACCGCAGCATAAGCAGAGATCAGATCGTGTTCAGCCTGACTAATCAGACCCCTAGCCTCGACTTCATCCACTGCAAAACACATTTGCGTAGTAACCGAAATCATCAGAACTGAGACAGCAAACAGCAACCCAAGAGTCCTGAAGTCTGTCATATCAATCTCCTCCAAGCGACACACTATCATGCGGAAGCAAGGCTCTTGATCTGCCTAATTCTATCGCTCTTGCCATCTGCACCATTGTTGCCAAGACCGTTGTTGATGCGCAGATGGGTCGCAGAACACATCTGTTCCAGTGAAACCATCTCACTCCTGACAAGCGCATACTGTTTCTGCAAGCTTCTCGCATACTTACAGTACTTCCCGAACCTCTCCAAAAACACTTGGCCTTTCTCTGTCAGCAGGTAATGCCTATCTTTTCGATCCAAAACAATAAGCCCTGCCTTCAGAACCGCCTTCAGATAAGCATTCGCAAGCTTGAAACTCAAGTTTCCGCGGTAGATTATGTGCGTCTTCTTTGCGCCCTCTCGCGCAACCTCAAGAATATCAGCTATTATCTCAATCTTATTCCTGTATTTCACCAAACAAACCTCCACCAGAAAAAGCTTTGAGAGAATACTCACGACACGCGAACTACACGTGCAGCCAGCCGCGGCCGCCCTTCCTCAACTGCTGCTTCTCCTTCTCACAGTCTGGATCCGGCTGAACTCGACGGCTTCGCCAATTGCGCTTTCCGCCAGTGATAGCTGTTCTGACGAATTTTCCCCAACCACCTTCCGACGGAGAAGGCTGAACTCTGACCGCGTCTTGAAGCTTGTGATGCTCCAAGATTTCCCTAAAATTCAGCGGCTTGAAATCCCTCGTTGCAAAGATGACGGTGCCCTTCTCAACAGACAGGGCAGAATAGTCTTTTTCAGCGATTCCTTCGGCTCTGACTTTGTCGTCAAACCGTTCCAGCCACAACCTCTTCCACTGATCCTTAAGCTCATCAACGATTGCCTTCTCGGCCACAGCATCCACTAGCTAATCCCTCCCTGACAGGAGCGGGCAAGAACAAACAAACAACACCAACATCTCACGTCAATGCCTTCTGACTGGTCCCTCTCCTTTTTCCGCAAACCAACAGGAATAGACTGAAACCGCCTTTAAAAAGCCATAGGTAAGAAACAGATATACCGATGTTCTAGAACTTCACTCCATTAGTCTAGAAAAAACGCACAACAAAAAAAGAAAACAGAACAGACCATTCACTTGACACTGAATTAGCGATTTCTCCGGCACAATCCCTCCTTCTGTCTTCTTTAGCTTACCACGAGCATTCCAGGGCTCTGTTGAGGCCTTGATGTTGAGAAAGACCATGGTCTCTTGAAACGAGCCCCATGGTGTTTCTGTTCTGCGCATGTATAAAAAAAAGAATTCTTTTTTTCATGCAGTTTTCAACATTGTTTTTCGGCAGGATTTCAACGTTTTTTCCATAGTCGGAAGATGATGAAACTCGATCATTTCCACAATTCATCATCTTTTAATCTGAAACGAACGATTTCACACATCATCCAGCTCAAACTTCAGATGAAAAAAGGTGCAAAACTACCGCAAAAGCCACTACGATTCCTCAATGGGAATAAGGGAATCAGGATGTTTCTTCGCTTCTTCGCTACGTCTCGTCAGCATTTTGAAAAACTCGCGTGTCTTTTCACGTTCCTCATAGAAGCTCAATATCGTCTTTATGGCATCGCTTCGACTCTTGAACCTGCCTTCTGCCACCCACTTGTCTATTTCCTGAAGCATTTTTTCCGGCAGTCTAAGCTGAACCTGCGCCAACAGAACACCGTAAACAATACTGTTTACAACACACTTAAGCATCTCTCCCAAGAACTAACCCTACACGAGAATAGCAACGACCAAGTAGCGATGTCTCCACTGTCTCCTGCAACTCCCTCTATTTTCTGCAGTTCTTACGTGACAATATCCCAGTCTGACGCGTCTTCTCTAGACTTGGGTGACAATCGTCAATGCTAAGAAGACGGCGTACGCGATTAGTAGTATGATGCCTTTTATTTTGCCAATTTTCATCGTGATCATGTATCCGAAGAAAAGTGTTGCAGTTATCAGAAACACGCTACCGTTCAACCATAATGATTCGCTTGAGACGTGCAATGGGCTGATGACTGTTGTGAGTCCCATCACGATTAGCAGAGTGAAAATGTTGGCTCCCAGACAACCCGCAACTGCTAGATCACCGTGTCCTTTTCTGGCCGCTGCCACTGCAGTCGCAATGTCTGCAACTGAGGTCCCCAACGCGACAACAGTCATTCCCAACACTAGTTCAGAAACACCAAGGATACTGGCGATGTTTACGACTGACAGGACAAGAACCTCTGCTGTTACAAGTGACACAAGCATTCCGAGCGTGAATGAGAGGTAAGGATTCCTTATTTCGTAATGCCTACCAGTCAAGCGCGTCAGTAACTCGATCCTGATCGCGATTTCCTCCGTTTCAGCCTTCCTTTCTTCAGGGGCCTCGATTTTCTCTTGCTCATACACATTTATTATATAGAAAACTGCTAATGCGAGAAGCACTATACCCTCGGTTTGCGATACCACGCCATCCAGCATGAATGCAAAGGTCGCTATCGTGGCAACCATCAAAAATATGCCGTCTCGGATTATCATCCTTCTGTGAACCAAAAGAGTTGCGAATAACGTCGACAGTCCTATCATGAATGCAATGTTGCCTATGTTTGAACCAATAATGTTGCCGAAGGCTATTTCGTTTTCTCCTTGTGTGATTGCGAATAGCGAAACCAAGAGCTCGGGCAGTATGTACAAAAGCGATACGAGAAGTATTCCAAGCGCGATCTTCGTCGTGTTAAGTTTATGAGTCAAAGCAACAACGGAGTCAGCTGTCCAATCCGCGCTCTTCGACAGAAAGAATATGCTGACCACGGACAGCAAAACCCACAGGATCAGAACAACCATCAGACCATCGAGGCTACTAATGTGGATTGTCTTAATCAGTCTTATCAGTGCGCGGCTTCAGCGCCATCCTTAAGCACTCGCACAGTTCCATTTGTGCAGAACAGACCATCTACTCCGAAAACAACCAACAGAAAACGCTAACCTCGCCTCATCTCCAACCTCTACTGACACTTAGACAACATTGCATTTCTGGATGGCAATATGAGGCAATCAATCCCGCAAACCGGAAAATCAACCAGCCTTCTGGAAGCGAAAAATGAGTAATTCCTAAGGCATGAAACGTTTGTACACCGGATGTCCTTTGAAGTGCAGTGTCGTTTCAGACTTTTCCACGGTCCCGCTTGGCAGCCTCATGCAGATCGAGTGCACAATCGCCCCGTTCGGTATGAAACGCACACCGTCCAAAAGCTCGCCCTTAGTCACGCCAGAAGCCGCAAAAACCAGCTCGTTTCCCTTAGCCAACTCGTCCTCATTGTACGTTCTTTCCACGTCAACGCCTTCATCTCTAAGCCTATCCAGCCTCTTAGAGTCGTCCTTCTTGTCCTTCCAAACTTTAACCAGCATCGTGCCGCCAACGCATTTCACAGCGGTCGCGGCTATAGTTGCTTCGGGTCCGGCACCAGCACCTATAAGAAGATCGACACCCGAATCCGGGATGCACGTAGCAACCGCAGCCGCAATGTCGCCGTCAGGAATCAATATTATCCTCACGCCCAGCTCTCTAAGCTTTTTCAAAATCTCCAAATGTCTATCACGTTCAAGCATAATAACCGTAAAATTCCCAAGAGACAACCCTTTCCCACGAGCAACCGTGCGAACGATCCCCTCAACAGGCATTTCCAAGGAAACCTTGCCCAACGAACGATAGTCAGTAGCGACCTTGAAATAGTACCCATCATCAGGCAACACCTGAAAACAGCCAGCAGGAGCGCAAGCAAGAGCAGAGATAGCATCTTTCCTACCCTTAGACGTGGCAGTAGTACCGTCAACAGGGTCTATAACAAACTCGACCTTAGGCCCCTTTCCAGTGCCGACTTTCTCCTTCCGCAAGAAGGCAGGCGCATTGTCTTTTGGCCCTTCGCAAACGATCACTTCGCCTTCAACATCGGTCTGCGCCAAGACCGCTCGCGAAAACTCAACAGCCTTCCCATCAACCAAGTCAGGGTCACCTTGACCAATGTGCAAGGCCGCGCCAACGGCTCCGGCCACGGTGATTCTCGTCAACGAAGGTGCCAGAGCTCTGAGTGAAGCCATAAACCATTTCCTCTGAAGCCTAGTAACTGTTCTCTTGTCCTAAAGATTTTTCTCTCAAACAAGCCTCTGAACTATGAACGCACGCTACTTGTAAACCCTCACAGCCTTCCCCAGAAGCTTATGGTCCAACTCCTCAACGCCCAAGCCAGACTGCCTTGAAAAAACTCGCATCGAGTTCTTCACGTCTGTTCCGCCTTTCTTGACGAGCTTGTCTTTCAGCAGGATATCTGAGTCCAAGTCTGCATACCGTATGTTTCTTATTGCTGCAGCCAAATGCGTTCCGGCAGCTATGCCTATTCCTGATTCTCCCATGCACCCGATCATGCATGGAACGCCCGCAGCCTCAGCGACCGCCGCGATTTTTCTTGCTTTCAGTATTCCTCCACATTTCATAAGCTTGATGTTAACGAGATCAACAGCATCTGCGCGAATCAGGCGCATGGCATCTTCGGGTGAGTGCACGCTCTCATCAGCCATGATCGGTATCGGCGAACTCCTTCTCACTTCCGCCAAGCCATCAATGTCTTCTGCAGGAACAGGCTGCTCAGCAAACTGCACATCATACTTCGCCATCCTCGTCAAAACCTCAACTGCCCGCTTGGGCGTCCAACCCTGGTTCGCATCTATCCTCAACTGCATTTCCTTCCCGACAGCTTCACGGACAAGTCGGACGCGTTCAACATCCTCGTCACGGTCGGCTCCAACCTTGGCCTTCAAGGCTTTGAACCCTTTCTCACGCGCCTCAACAGCATCTTGCGCCATCCTTTCGGGATCATTCATGCTTAACGTCAGATCCGTCAAGACCTCAGTACGGTATCCTCCAATCAGTCTGAAAAGAGGCTTGCCAGCTGTCTTCCCCAGAATGTCATGCAGCGCCATGTCGACAGCGGCTTTGGCAGCAGGATTCCCCTCAACCACCGAATCCATAAGCTCAACGTCGTGCTCAATCCTCAAGGGACACATGCCCACGAGCTTCGGCGCAAACCTGTCAAAGGCTTCAAGCACGGTTTCCTGAGTCTCGCCGGTAACTCTCTTTGAAGGAGACGACTCTCCCCAGCCAACCACATCATAGTCTGTAAGTATCTTTACGACGACGTTTCTGGTTTCGTTGCTCGTGCCTGCAGCTATTCTGAATGGTTCTTTGTAGCGTAACGACACTGCGTAGACTTCGATTTGCTCTATTCCCATCTCAGCACCTGATGCGGACGTTCAATCTCTTCATCAGAGAAAGCTTGCTAGGGTTCTTCAGCAGACGTTTTCTGACGCTTTCTCAGTCCCTTAAACTTAAGCTTCATGGTCAGAATCTTTTCAGTAGCAAACAACCGCGAAGCCAAGTACATAATGACCAGCGTAAACGCAGTCACATAGATTATTCCAAGCCCTGCAGTCCAGTAATCGCCCATCGTAACAGCTTTGGATGCGATTATAGGGTGGCTGTAGGGAATCGCATACAGAGCGATCTTGAACGCAAGAGGCAAAGTGTTGACATCTACATACATCAACAGCAATGAAGGCACAAACAAGAACGGGTAAACATAGCCCACGAGAGACTGGGCGCCACGCACATCTTCAGCAAATGCAGACAGTATTACTGCAAGAGCCAAAGCCGAAAGCAAGGTCACGAAGAGCGAAATCCCAAGAAGCACATAGCCAAGAAGCGACGGCACAAGTCCCAAAGAGACCAAATCCAAGTTTGAGCCAGCCGAGCCCAGGGCACCAAAAGACCCCATGTAGTAGTTGAAGCCAACCATGTAAGTCACTGCACCGATTCCCGCTACAACGATTGAGCCAGAAAGCTTTCCCATCAGAATGGCAAACCGATCCATCGGCAACGTCAGCAACGTTTCCAGAGTCTTCTCCTCTTTCTCCATAGCCACCGAAGTCGCGGCTATCTGCATAGAATAAGTCAGCAGAATCATTATCGTGATCGGCATGGCAATTGCCTGCGACAGCATCAGGGTCGAGAGCACACGCGGGTTGACGCCTTCCTTGATTTCCCCTTTGATGATGGAAGACGAATAGGTGTACACAATGTTAGGAGCATAGTATCTGTTGAACCCCGCTACGAGGTCGTCTATCATCGAAGAGCCTATGCCTTCAAGTATGCCAGCCCCAGAGAAAACGCTGTAAAACTTCACATACGCCGTAACGTTCGTGTCTCCCCCAAAATGTCTGGTCATGTTCGCGCTGAAACCCGCCGGAATCTCGATCAGCTGTGTAGTGTTGTACTTTGACAAGAGACCGCTGGAAACAGCTTCCGCTGGAAGAGTGTTGTTCACAACGAAAACCTTGACGGAACTGTTAAGATAACGAATGAAAGCGTCTGAACTGTTCTCCCCATCATTGTTGATGACTAGAACCGAGGCCTTCCTGGCTTGTTCTGCGGCTGACTCCACCGAGAAACTCATCACCGCACCCAGAACCGGAAACATTATCAACGGAACAATTATCATTCCAAGCAGTATCTTTGGGTCCCTCATCAGTTCCTTAAGCTCTTTGACGAGGATGTTTCCGAAGCCCTTAAGCAAAGCCAACCACCTTCACGAAAACCTCCTCCAAGTTCGCACTTCCAAACTTGTCCTTCAATTCCTGAGGCCTCCCCTCAGCCACCACCTTGCCCTTATTGACCAAAGCAACTTGGTCGCAAAGGTGTTCGACCTCAAGCATGTTGTGACTTGAAAGCAACACAGTCACACCGTGTTCTTTCACATAGCGCTTGATTATCTCTCTAACATGATACGAATGCATAACGTCCAGACCGCTCGTGGGTTCGTCAAGAATGGCAAGCTTAGGCTTGGCCATCAACGCACGCGCAACAAGCAGTCGCCGTTTCATTCCTTTACTGTAAGTCTTCGCCCTGTCCCTCAGTCTCTCACCCAAGCCGCAGATCCCCGCCGCTTCCTGCACCATCTCATGCGTCTCTTTCTTGCTCTCAGTGCGAAATCTGGCCATGAACTCAAGATACTCCCAACCCGAAAGGTTCCGGTAGGCTCCTGCTTCTTCAGGAAGATAAGTTATGATCTTGCGAACCTCCGCCGCATCCCGAACCACATCCAAACCAGAAACCTTCACGGTACCCGAAGAAGGCAGCAACAGTGTGGATACGATACGTAAAGTAGTAGTCTTGCCAGCACCATTAGGTCCTATAAGACCAAAGATCTGACCCGAACCCACATTGAGGGTCAGGAGATCCAACGCCCTTATACTGCCAAAATCCTTGGTCAAATCAACGATCTCAATAGCACTGACCAAACAAGACCCCAACATCCGGTTACTCATCGAACATCCAATAGAAAAGCCTTCTGCAATCAAAAAAACCTTCCAAAACGAAACACACGGGAAAGCAAAACCCACGAGAATCACTGAGAAATGCGAAACCATCCGAGCAAGAACTGAAGAGCATTTAGGACCAGCTTTCGCGGTTTGTTGCCGTTGTGACCAAACAGTCATAAGGCAATGTTGAGATAGAATCTTGGTTGAAAAACGATAGAAATGGCGGACGACATACATGGCTGATTGGAAGGCAGTGTTGAAGGCAGATCCTACGAACTGGCTGTTGGAAGCGGATAATTCTTCAGTGCGCTGTTTTGCATTGATCGGCCTCTTGGGGAGACCTGAGAATGATCCAGAAGTGGCGAAAGCGAAGAACGCAATCATGGAAGCTGGCGCAGTGCCAAAGATTCTGGTGAAGCAGAAGAAGAGTGGTTATTGGGGGATTCCTGAGAATTTCTACGTCCGGGGGAAGTACAAGGGCACTGTGTGGCAGCTTATAATCTTGGCAGAGCTTGGTGCTGACAAGAATGATGATCGGATCAAGAACGCATGCGAGTTCATTCTTGGACATTCGCAGAACCGTGAAAGTGGAGCATTTTCCTTTCATGGCACAGAAGATGCCGGAGGCAGACGTGACAGCGTAATACCATGTCTAACAGGCAACATGGTCTGGAGCCTGATCAGACTCGGCTACCTGAACAATCCAAGGGTCCAGCGAGGCATCAACTGGATCGTTTCATACCAGAGATTCGACGACAGAACAAAGGAGAAACTGAAGGGCTGGCCATATGAAAAGCGGGAAAGATGCTTCGGCAGACATAGCTGTCACATGGGTGTGGTGAAGGCGCTGAAAGCTCTAGCGGAGATTCCTGAAAACAAAAGATCTCTTCGTGTAAGAGACACCATAGAGAAAGGTGCCGAATACATGCTTCAGCATCACATTTTCAAGAGAAGCCACGATCTAAAACAAATGTCGAAGCCTGAATGGGCTCGTTTCGGCTTTCCGCTCATGTAGAACACTGACGCACTGGAGATTCTCGGGATATTGACCAAGCTAGGTTACAGAGACGAACGAATGCACGAAGCTGTGGATCTGGTAGTTTCGAAACAAGACGAACGAGGCAGATGGAAACTCGAAACCACTTTCAACGGGCGTTTTCAGGCGGATATCGAACGGAAAGGCGAACCCAGCAAATGGGTAACCCTAAACGCGCTGAAAGCCCTGAAATCATTCTACAGCAGAACATAGTTGACGCTCGAAAACTTCTCCGAGGTTCAGCTCATACCCTGTGAACCGGTTCTTGAGGTTCGACTCCAGACTGTATAGGCTACTAAGAGGCTATTCAGTTTCCTTCATTCTGTTCCTAATCAAGTATACGATCAAGATGGCTTCGACAAAGATGTTCCCTGCCGCAAAGACAACGTCAGAACCTATCTGGATTGACACTATATAAAAGAGCAAAAGGCCCAGCAAAACCCAGACGAAAACGAAGTTTTTCATCAAGTCAATCGCATTCCTGGATGCTCGCTCACTTTTCTCTCGTCTCGTCCTTGTGTTTGCGTAGATATAGATGCTGACCAAAGTGTGAAATACGGTTCCAGCGCTGATAATGACGGCCCACCAAGCGAACAAGTCAATATCCGACACGGTCATCTGCCTCCTCAAAACTTGCATATCTTATAGAAGAACACCTTGCCAGCGTCTACGAGGAAAAGGTACGTTGCGACCATGAGTATTAAGAGCAACCAGTAGTTAGGCGGAAGAGCCGTGAACCCCATGAAACCGCCTAGAAGCGTGAACGGTAATATAGTCCCAAATGCCACACAGGAAAGCGTAAGTACTGTGAGCCACTTGCCAGGGCGACTTGTCAGAAATGGGATCCGCCTAGTTCTAATAACAAACATGACTAACACCTCAGTCCAAAACGACTCCACAAACCATCCACTCTGGAAAAGACTGGCCGCAATATCCCGTTCCGGCCCTGGGATTGCCATGTTTAGGTGCATCGGAGCGATGAATATGAAAAGCATTATTCCATAAGTGAGAAAGTCGTAGAGTGAACTGAAAGGACCGAAAAATAGGGTGTACTTTCTCACGAAGCCTATGTCCCACCGCTTTGGCTTCTTGATGTACTCTTCATCGACATTGTCGGTCGGCAACGTCATGTTTGCAACGTCATAAAGCAGATTCATGAAAAGAATCTGCATAGGCAGCATAGGCAGAAAAGGTAAGAAAACAGACGCCGCGGCTGCACTGAACATGTTTCCGAAGTTGGAACTCGTCCCCATCAGAATGTATTTTATAGTGTTGCCAAAAATCTTGCGCCCTTCGATTATTCCGCTGGCCAGAACGAGCAAGTCTTTCTTCAGAAGGACTATGTCCGCCGCTTCCTTTGCCACATCCACAGCTGTGTCTACTGATATGCCCACGTCTGCCTCGTAGAGAGCTGGCGCATCGTTGACGCCGTCACCCATGAAACCCACAACGTGCCCATTTGCTTTTAGGGCCTTGATTATGTCGAGCTTCTGCTCCGGGGTAATCCTTGCAAAAATAGTGGTTTCCTCCGCCACTGCCCTGATTTCAGTCAAACTCATCTGCATCAAGTCTGAGCCGCTGACTACTCTCTTGACTGGAACCTTGAGCTCCTCACAAATCGTTCTTGCCACCAGCTCATTGTCCCCGGTCAGTATTTTGACGTCACAACCCATTTCCTTCAGTTTAGTCACGGCTTGATTGGCATCGTGCTTGGGAGGATCAGTAAAAACAAGAAAACCGAGAAGAGTGAGGTTCTTTTCATCATCCACTGTGTAAGAGCTTCGGGCTTCTATGCGGCGGTAGGCAACTGCAAGGATTCGGTATCCGAGCTGCGACAGGTTAAGGAACTTTAAGTCAATCGCCTTTTGAACAGCGCTCATCGGCTCAGCTCTTCCGTCGATTTCGGCCTGTTCGCATTTCGCGAAGATGGATTCTGGTGCACCTTTGCTGATCAGAATGTACGTGTCATCTTTCTTGACTACTGCTGACATGATTCGTCTCTGATAATCGAAGGGAATCTCGTCAATCTTTGTGTATTGTTCAGCGGTTTCTTGTGAATTGTTCCGAATGGCGTATTCCCAGGTTGCAGTGTCCATCGGATTTCCGACAATCGTCTCCCCCACAGCAGCGGAGTTGCAAAGCAGTGAGTAGGTCAGCAGGCTACGATCTGTCTCTTCTCCGAGGGATTGACAGCTATGGAGACCTATTTTCCCGTCTGTAAGGGTTCCTGTCTTGTCTGTGCAGAGAACATCCATGTTTCCGAAGTCTTCGATGGAAACTAAACGCTTGACGACAACTTGCACCTTTGCCATTCTGCTTGCGCCTCGGGCAAGGCTTATAGTCACGATAGCAGGCATGAGCTCAGGTACGAGCCCAACTGCGACCGCGAGAGAGAACAATAGAGAATCGATCAAAGGATGGCCAACGGCCGCGTTCAATGAGAATATTCCAATCGCTAAAGCGAAAGTCAACGTAAGAAGCATCGTCCCGTACTTCTTGATGCCTCTTTGGAACTCTGTTTCAGGGTGCGAGCGGGCTAGGCTCTTGGAAATGGCCCCTAACTCCGTGTTTTTGCCAGTCGAGAGCACGAAGCCCTGTCCGCTCCCGTGCACTACAACGGTGCCCATGAACAGATAATTCGTCAGCTGCTGAGGTGTCGGACGTTGAAGATCGAGTCGGTCCGAAGTCTTCTCAACAGGAAATGATTCCCCGGTGAACGTTGCTTCATCAGTCTGAAGATCCTTGGACTTCACTAGTCTCACGTCTGCTGGAACGATGTCTCCAACGTAGACTGAGACCAGATCTCCTGGAACCAGCAGTTCTGAGTCAATCTGACAAGACTTGCCATCCCTTGCGACGACAGCCTTGATTGACACGTTCTTCTTCAGGTTTTCGACAGTCTTCTCTGCCTTGTACTCGTTGTAGAAACCCAAGACGACGCTGAGAGCAATCATTGAAAGTATTATTACCGCTTGTTTCAGTTCTGAGAAGACGCCAGCGATGACGGCACACGCGATCAGAATGGCAAAGACAGGATTTTTCAACTGCCTAAGAAGAACCTGAACCGCACTGAACGCGTGCGTTGGCAACTTGTTGTGCCCACAGATCTTTAGGCGGCGATTAGCTTCCAGGCCAGATAAGCCATGTTCACTGGTTTCGAGAGCTTCGTAAACTTCCGTAGGCTGAATAGACCAGTAGTCCTTTTTCGTGACAGTCTTCTCTTTCGCCGTAGTGTTGAATCCGCCTCAAGCATGGTCCTCTTTGCTCATACGCGAGATTTTGTTGTTCCTAAGACCATCAAGCGGTATTTAGGGTTTGCGGAGCACTCTTTTCGCACAATCTGCGAATGAAGTAACGAGGGATTCAGGCCGGTTCTTCATGGATATCTATTCTAGTGATGTTAGGATAGTCGCTCCTGATTTCCTTCTCGAGCTTCGTTGTGATTTCATGTGCTTTTTCTATGCTGAGATTTGGATCGAAATGGCACTTAAGCACCAAATGCAGGGCATCGCCGAACCTGCGAATACTGATTCTGCAAACCTCTTTGATTTCGGGAAAACGCTCTGAAACATGCTCGATGTACGAATTCAGCTCAGTTTCGACTCCAGCCATCTCTCTGGACACGCGCTCTACAGCAGATTCAATGTGAACAGTAACCTCTGCGATGCTTGGGTCAGCGGCTTTCACCCTCGTTTCCACCTGTTCAGCAACTTCGTGCGCTTGTTTCACAGTCATGTTTGCGCTGACTTCTAGGTGAAGGTCGACGCAGAGCTTCTCGTCGATTCTTTGGACGTGAATGTTATGAACACCTCTAGACCCCGGCGTTCCCTCGGCCACATCTTTGACTAGTTTCCAGACACTTTCGCTGCCTTCTCCTGTCGGTTCAGTGTGTATCGTGACTCTGGCACTTGGGAATTCGTCTATTATCTCTCTTTCAATATCTAAGCTGATTCGGTGCGCTTCCTCCCACTCAAGGCTACGGCCCAGCAAAACAAGAATAACCACATCGATTCTCTTCCCGCTTAACCGAACTGTCAGCTGACGAACGCCTTCTACTTCCTTCATTGTTTCGACTTTCTTCTTGATTGCTTCGGCGATTTCTTCTTCTGACCGCTCAACAAATGGAAGGGGCACCAAGACACCTCTCTGACATTCTAAGTCACAGGAATATATAGGTGCTCACAGCTCAAGTTACTGAACACCTTTGTCCAGGTAAGAGCGTCTTAGACCAGAGCGTCTTCAAAGGGTGAGGTATATATTCCGGTTTGCACACGCTAGAAATCTGGCATTCTGCGGAGATTCGCCAAGATGGGTGAAGATCAGAAAGAAGAGCAGCAGACCAACATGACACTTGAGGAACTGACTCAGGCGTTGGATGAGGAAAAAAAGCGTTCAGAGGAGCATCTCACGCGACTGAAATACCTGCAGGCAGACTTTGAGAATCTGAAGAAAAGGTCAGATCGCCAGTTGGAAGACGTGAGGAAATACGGCAATGAGCGCTTGATCATCGAACTGCTGGGAGTCGTCGATGAATTGGAAATGGCTGTAAAGTCTGGACACTATTCGAAATCCGCGGAAATCATGAATCAGGGAGTTGAAATGACCCTCAAGAAGCTGAAAAAAGTGCTTGAAAGTGAAGGAGTAAAGCCCATAGATTGCGTGGGCGAACCTTTCGATCCCTCCAAGCACAACGCTGTTGAAAAGGTGGAAAAGGAAGGAGTTGAAGATTGTACGGTGATTGAGGAAGTGAGAAAGGGTTATACTATGAGGGAAAAAGTGATTAGACCGAGCATCGTTAAGATTGTAGCTAAACCTTCGTCAAATTCACAAAAAGGAGTATGTTCAAATGAGTAGCGTTAAACCAGGCGAAAAAGTCCTCGGCATCGATCTCGGAACGACAAACTCTGCAGCTGCCATTTTCGAGGGCGGAAGGGCAACTGTAATACCGAGCGCGGAAGGCCCGACAATGGCGGGAAAGATGTTTCCGTCTGTTGTAGCCTTCACCAAGGATGGACAACTATTGATAGGTGAAACAGCGAAAAGACAGGCGACCGCTAACCCTGAAGGCACGATCTACGAGATCAAGAGAAAAATGGGCACTGACTACAAGGTGAACATCGCCGGAAAAGAGTATACGCCGCAGCAGATTTCGGCTTTCATACTGCAGAAGATAAAGAAAGACGCTGAAACGTTCTTAGCTTCTTCGATAACGAAGGCTGTAATAACGGTTCCTGCTCACTTCAACGACAACCAGCGCCAAGCCACAAAGGATGCAGGAGAGATAGCCGGCTTCGAAGTGATGAGGATAATCAACGAGCCTACAGCCGCATGCCTTGCCTTCGGAGTCGACAAGATTGAGAAAGAAATGAAGATACTCGTTTTCAGCTTCGGCGGCGGAACGCACGACGTGACCGTGATGGACTTTGGGAAGGGCGTCTTTCAAGTGCTGTCAACCAGCGGCGATACGCAGATCGGCGGGACAGACTTGGACAAGGCCGTGATGGACTATCTTCTTGAAGAGTTCAAGAGACAGACGAGCATCGACTTGCAGGGTGACAGAACAGCCGTGGCAAGGCTGAAAGAAGCTGCTGAGAAGGCCAAGATCGAGCTGTCGACGCTGATGGCTACGGATATTGATCTACCATTCTTGTACTCTGATGCATCGGGACCTAAGCACCTACATATCACACTGACTAGAGCAAAACTTGAAGCCTTGGCTCAGCCGATCGTTCAGAAGACAGAGAGAACCATAGTAAAAGCCCTTGAAGATGCAAAGCTGACGCCCAGAGACATAGACAAAATCATACTCATCGGCGGAATGACGAGAATGCCTTACGTGCAGAGGTTCGTGGAACAAATCATGGGCAAACCCGCTGAGCGAGGGGTAGATCCGATGGAATGTGTCGCCGTCGGGGCAGCCATTCAAGCCGCTGTTATCACAGGAGAAGTCAAGGACCTCCTGTTGCTGGACGTCACGCCGCTTTCTCTTGGCGTGGAAACGCTAGGTCACGTATTCACAAGGGTCATCGACAAGAACACAACTATCCCAACGAAGAGAAGTCAGATTTTCACGACGGCAGCGGATTTCCAGACGGCAGTTACGATTCATGTGCTTCAGGGAGAGCGGACCATGGCATCTGACAACGTATCGCTGGGAGTGTTCAACTTGGAAAACATTCCGCCTGCTCCGAGAGGGGTGCCTCAGATCGAAGTAACCTTTGACATTGACGCCAACGGAATATTGAATGTGACTGCGAAGGATTTGGGCACGGGAAAAGAGGCAAAGATAACGATTACGGCATCGACTAAGCTTTCGAAAGAAGAGAAAGAAAGACTAGTCAAGGAAGCTGAACAGTTTGCGGATCAAGACAAGAAGAAACGTGAGGAAGCTGAGCTGAGAAACAACGCTGACAATCTGATCTACACGGCGGAGAAGACTAAGAAAGACCTCGCTGGAAAGATCACACAAGATCAAAACAGCAAGATAGACATAGCAGTCACCGCTTTGAAGGACGCGATAGCCAGCAACGACATGGAGAAGCTGAAGTCGAAGTCTGAAGAGCTCACTAAAGTGCTTCAAGAGGTCGGAACAGCGGTTTATCAGCAAGCAGCTGCAGAATATGCAAAACAAAAGGGGCAAGCTGGCACAGGGCCATCAACGGCAGAAGCTGGACCACCACCGGCGGATAGCGAGGACAAAGTGGTTGACTCAGAAGACTACAAGGTGAAGTAGCCGTTCAAAACGGGCTTGACCAACGAGCCTTATCATGGATTCGATGGTAAAAGGCATGGCTAACAAGAGAGACTACTACGAAGTTCTAGGCGTATCAAAGACTGCTCCGAAGGATGAGATAAAGGACGCATATAGGAAGCTGGCTTTGCAGTATCATCCGGACAGGAATAAGGCTGCCGATGCTGAGGAGAAGTTCAAAGAGGTGTCAGAAGCCTACGCCGTTTTGTCAGACGATGAGAAGCGAAAGCAATATGACATGCTTGGACATGCAGGTTTTGATCAACGCTACACAAGGGAGGACATATTCAGAGGCGCAGACTTTGAATCCATACTCAGAGACCTCGGGGTCGGCTTCGGCATGGGTGGTGGCCTGTTCGACCTTTTCTTCGGTGAACGGGACTTTGGCGATCGAGTGCCCGTGGGTCGCGACCTTGTCTATGACCTTGAAATCAGCTTAGAAGAGGCTGCAAGAGGAGTAGAGAAGGAAATCGAGATTCCCAGAACTGAGAAATGCGATGTGTGCAATGGCAGTGGCGCAGCCCCTAGCACCACGGCAAGAACCTGTCCGAAATGTGGAGGAACGGGCAAGATTCAAAGCGTTAACAGAAGCAACTTCGGCATGTTCGTGCGAGTCCTACCGTGTTCAACTTGCAGAGGCAAAGGCAAGATCATAGACTCACCATGCAGAAAGTGCAGAGGTAGCGGTCTGGTGGAAAGAGAACGGCAGATTTCGATTAAGGTTCCTGCTGGCATAGATGAAGGGTATCAGCTTAGGCTTCATGGCGAAGGAGAAACACCGCCGAACGGCGGCCAACCGGGAGACCTGTATGTTCGGATTCATGTCACACCTCACCAGTATTTCAAGCGAGGCGGAGACGATCTTCTGTACAATCTGACTATAGGTTTTCCGCAGGCAGCTTTAGGCTCAGAGGTTCAAGTGCCCACGCTTGAAGGGAATACCGCAGTGATGATCCGCCCAGGAACGCAACCAGGTGAAATAATCAAACTAAGAGGCAAGGGCATGCCAAGATTCAGAGCGTACGGCAACGGCGACCTGCTCATGCGCGTGGACATAGCGGTTCCTGAGAGACTGACTCAGCAACAGAGAACCCTGCTTGAAGCATTAGCAAAGGAGTTTGACCAAGCTGTACAACCAAAAGGCCGCAGATTGAGGCTTTAGAGAATATTTCATGATGCCTGCTACTGAAGGCTCATCCTTCTTTATCATGATCCTAAGCTCTTCTTCTTTCCTAGGTCTTTCTCTTCGACGTTTCTGAGCAATACTTCGGAATCTGGAAACTGCTGACGTGGATTGCTGCTTTGAGGAATAGGCAAACACAGGAGGCCTGGATGCGTTGACTGATTGTTGTGGGCTACACGCTGTATCCAAGGCGTTTTGCCGCTTGGTCAATCTCTCTCAGCTGTTCGAGGCTCATCTGCGTGACTATCGGCGGAACAGAGATCTCTTCTTTCCGACCGTGCTCTGCCAGTTCCTGGGCCAGTTCCAACAGAATCTCTCTCTTCTCTTCATCAGTATGCGAAGCTTGCACTATCTTGCTGTACTTCTCCATTATGGATTGGTGCTGAAGCAAAAGCTCATCGACCAAGGTTTCAGCATTCTTCCCTTTCTTTCTCAACGCTGGAAAGAGAGCCTCTTCTTCAACGGTGAAGTGCAGCGCTATTCCATGCTCAAAGGCTTCAAGGAAGTCTTTTTGTATATCTGGAGGTCTCTCCGTACCTCCAGCCGTACGCTTCTGAAGAAGATCTATCAACGCTTTCTCAAGAAGATTCACTCTTGTGAAGATCTCCGAGTGTTCCTTGTGCAACGATTCCCAGGTGCCCAACCTGATGCCCTCGATTGGTGCTTCCGTCTTACTAGTATAAAGTTATTAGGAAATCAAAATGCAGACCGTTGCTCAGCTAGATTTAGAATACTTATCCATCTTCTAATAACACACCTTGGAGGCTCACTTGCGTTTCGCTAACAGCATGCAGCCAAGTGTTGCCACGATGCATCATACACGCTATCATGAACCTTGCCTATGATTGAGACATGTGAGAACAGGGAGGTGGATAGCTGTGCGCTCGAAGAGCGCGGAAAATGTTATACAAAAGGACATGGGGATAATGTTTTCAGTGAAAGCATGTCTACCAGAGAGAGAGCGCGCCAGAACAAAAGACCTTGATAGGTAGAAGGGTTTGTCTGAGACCTTTTCGTAGAGATGACGTGAAATATCTTCAAAAGTGGTCCAACGACGCTGAACTCAGAAAGCTTATCGGCGAAGTTGAGCCAATGAGTCAAGCTGAGACTGAGAAGTTCTACAAGGAGCTGCAAGATGACAAAGACCGAATTTGGTTTTTGATCGTCCTCAAGAGAAATGATAGAGTGATAGGAGAAGCTGGATTGCTGAGGATGTTCAGACCTTGGAGAACCACGGACATAACAATCATCATTGGAGAGAAGGATCTATGGGGAAAAGGATACGGGACTGAGGCAGGTCGTCTACTCCTCGATTATGCCATCAACCAGCTAGGTTTTCACAGAGTCTCGATAGGAGTTGTAGGCTTCAACGAGAGAGCGCTAAAGTTTTGGGAAAGTCTTGGGTTCAAGAAGGAAGGAGTCGAGAGAGATGGATACTACTGTGACAACAAGCACAGCGACTTCATCATGATGAGCATCTTGGAAGACGAATTCAAACTGCACAGACGCGTTGTCGGCAGGAAACCATAACGAACCCACGCGCTAGGGTCAGACAGTTTCCAACTTATGCGTACGCATATTTGGCTCGTGAGAATATCGCAGTTACAAGAAATGCAATCGAGACCAGCGCGAGTTTTGTTTCGAATCGAAGTTGGTGAAACAGAGAGACCGAAGTTGACACAGCACACTGCACAGTTTTCGCGCTTTGGACAATCATAATATACAAGTGTCGTCATAAAACTGGACGGTAATCATGAAATCTAAATTCACGTACGTTGGAATAAGAGTCACGAATCTGCAGAGATCCATAGACTTCTACACGAAAGTGCTTGGCATGCAGGTCACAGGTCGAGGCAAGGTTGAGCAAACCAAAGGAGAAACCGTTGGACTCCAAAGCGAAAAAGACGGCTTCACACTGGAACTGAATTACTACGAAAAAGACAGCCCCTACAACACCGAATACACCGCTGGCGAGGGGCTGGATCATCTGGCCTTCAAAGTCGAAGACCTAGACAAAGCCCTAGAAGAAGCCCGAAAAGCAGAAGACCGAACCATTCTAGAAATGAAAGCAGACGGCGGAAGATGGGCCTACATAGAGGACCCAGATGGAATCTGGATCGAACTATTCTAGACACCTGAATCCAGCCAAGCAAACCACGAAACAGATCAAGAATACTAAGGCGCGTGGAGCGTAGCTATTCTTATCAATATCAAACGCGTTCTTGACTATACATGAGGGTTTGAGTTGAGCGTCAACAACTGCCAGTATGGAATATGCGGCGTCTACTGTGGTCAATGCCCCAACGGAAACGGCAGAGTCAAGGCAATAGCGGGTGAACTGAAGAGGCTCGTCGACACGGTTCGCTATGACTGGGTCACTTACGCAGTCAAGTCGTTCAAGTTTGAAGAGTTCAGAAAGGGCCTAGAATGGTTTGCCAATGCGCAATGTCCCATGTGCCTAAACGGCGGAGGCGCATCGTGCGAAAACAGAAAATGCGCCTCCTCAAACAAGCTTGAAAGCTGCCTCCTCTGCAACGACTACCTAACGTGCAAACACACCGAATACCAAAGAGACTGGTACCCCTTCGTCATCGAAAACTACAACCGCGTCAAACAGGTAGACTTCCAAAAGCATCTCGAAGAGGAAGAGGAAAAAGCCAAAGCAGGCGTAAGCCTGATGGCTCATCTTGAACGAAAATGCTGCAAAATCGTCAAACTCGAAGAAAAATAGTGCACATTCTTGGCGAATCAAGATTAATGAAGAAAATGGAGATTGGCTTCATCAGAACCCAATTCCTATCATCACAGCCGGGTGCTCTAATCCCTGCTCTCTTCATCATCTGAAAACATGCGTATAAGCGTAGCTAACAGAAACGAGAACCTACGCTTCTCACAGTCTTAGCAAAGCACAATACCAGTTCAAGTGTCTTAGCATTAAACCTTTTCTATGCTATTCGACGTTCACTGCTTTTGATCTTTCGTATCGGCGATCTTGCCCTGCACCTTCTCTTCCAACCACGTCTTGGTGCCTATCTTCCTTCTATAAGCAAGCTGCCCGGCTCTGTAAAAGACTCGCCAAGCTCATTCAGCAGGGTCATAAGTTGACATGAAATAGTCGCATGGAAATTCCTTGCATAAACCGCAATGCCCGGCATTCCTCTCTTTTGTGCACGGGTAGAATCGGCATTCTCCCCAGAAGGGCCTGTCCTTCACGTGACCACAACCGGCGTAGCTCTTTCCGTAGTATTTGCATTCGCTGCAAAATGAACCACAAGTTGTAGCTAAGTTCAGATCCGCAATCGCGTCCATCTGCATGAACCCCGATGTTCTAAGGAACGTATGTGAAAATATAAGCCTTCATCGAATCAGCAGCATTCCACTCTGGAGGTTTTGCAGGAAGCGATTTGTAACAGCATAGTTTATATGGTGAGAGAAGTACAATGGATTGCCAGTTGGAGAACCCACGAAACTGAGTAGACGGAGTGCAACGAAGAACCGTGCAAGCCCTATTTAAGTTGGCTGTTTTCCTTTTTCAAACAATTCAAATCCGGAAATTCCGTTTCAACAAACTGTCGAGTTGCTGTATCAATTGACAACATCAGTTATATAGTAGTATCTGGTATGGGTTTTCATCTTAAATAACGTGTTGAATCGAGGTGGTTATGAAAATGGTTAATGAAGCAAGAGGACGCTTGTTCCGACGCAAAGACGGCAAATACCTCATCTACGTACCACTAGACTTGGCAGAAGACAGCATGTTCCCGTTCAAGAACTACCAAAGAACAAAGCGAGGCGCCGATTCCGTTCGAGTCAAAGTAACGTTCAAACACGGCGAAAAGAAGCTCCTCATCGAAGAATGGAAAGAGCCAGCCAAAGCATAAAGCTCCATTAGACGAACAGAGAGTATGATTGGTTAGCACGCTGAGCTTCTGCCACTTCTGAACAAACTTGTAGCGTTCAGAAAGGCCCGCCAGTGTGACCCCAAAACTCCTTTTTTTGTTACTCTTTAGAAATCCTGTTTTGTGCGTCATTTCGGTGTGATGATTGTTGTTCAGATTTGGCAAGGCAGACAAGGCCTCCTAGCTGGCTGAGCCGCTTGCCCGCCGATGTTTCTGCACTGACTATTCTCGTCTTGACGTTCTTGTTCTTTGAAATCTGCAATAGCCTATGAATTCTGTTCTTGTCCTTGCTGTCAGCGAGATATCTGTCCGTAAGCATCAGATAGTCTGGTCTTAGACTTCCGCGTTTCCATTGACTGTAGATAAGATCTTCTGCTTCTTCGAGCGAAAACACTGCGACTGCGCCATCATCAACTGCGTTGAGACGTTTCTCCAATGTTTCCACAAGGCAGTCAGCTTCCTCGGAAGTGCTTTGGCCTATTAGCTCGTGGAACGTTTCAGTCTTCACCAGGTTAGCCACTTCATGGATTTGGCATGCAGAACCAGTGAGTTCCCTGAAAGATGTGGCATGCGGACCATTACCCTGCACTAGATACGCATGATGTCGCCGGACGTGCTCGAGAAATTGGCTGGCAAAACTGGTTTTCGCTGGAGCCGCTATTACGATGCTTCTGACTCCTTCGTTGAGCACAGGTCGAATTACGTTAACGATAGATTCATGAAAACTGTACAAAGCGCCCTCGTCTTTTCTTCTTCCCTCGAGCTTCACACTGGCGTAGGGCTTCACAACATTGCTAAACACTTGCCACAGAACCGCGCTGCTCTCCTCCAAACCCACCAGAACCGCTACTGGGTACCCGCGCTTATAACCGTGTCTTTTCGTCGTTCTCGCCACTTTGTCTCTCGCTCAATTCACACCTTATCACAAGAAACCTATGTAAGCATTGTGAACAGGGGGCCAGATACACCGATTTCCTTCAGCTAGACATTTGAATGGTTGTTTGTCAGTAGGTTATGTGTCAATTGATATCTTGAATGCTGAAAACTAATGATGAGGTATAAAAGCCAATGTATCATATGAAAATCTATTGATGTTCTGTAGAAGCTTGATTCCTCAGTTCAAGGGCAACCGAAGAGATCAGTTCGTCATAATCTCAGACATGCTATCATTTGCAATCACCGGCGTAAAGAAGACGGAACTAATGTACAAGGCTGGACTGAGCTCTGCCCAACTCCAGAAGTACGTACGGCTGCTTTTCAGGTCAGAATTGCTGGAATTGTCCAACCGTAAGAAAAGGATTATCTACGTGACTACTGCAAAAGGTAAATGCTTCTTGGAGACGTTTGTCGAACTGGCCAGGCTGCTAGGCTAGAGTCTATTTGGTGACATGAGTTTCTGGAAACTGTAGCGGGAGTTCCGATCAACTGATTCATCAATCGCACGCTGAAGAGAATATGGCATGCATCTAGCATAGAGACTGGAGCTGGCCAGGGGGGTGTAGTCGAAATGGGGTCAAGCCTATTGTTGAAGAGGAAAAAATCGAGGAAACAGATATCGAAGACAGCGAAACAAAAACACTCTTGGATAACAGTTGACTTGGGCTTCAAACAGTCTTCCTCAGCGCTTCTTCATGTATGAAAGGGTTCTTACGTAGAGTTTTTGGAAATGCTCCGCGAAAGTTTCGTCGTACCTCTCTTTTCTCATAGCCATAATCCAAGGCTCTAGCCTCTTCCAACTGGAGACTATGTGAGGTCCCAATCGGTCGTCTATAACATCGAGGTCTACAAACTTTTTCTCCACGAGAAAGCCAACCTCCTCAAAGAAGGCTATGACATCATAGGGATAGTCGCCTACTTCAGAATCGCTTTCTTCCTGAGCTTTGTACTTCTCATAATCTTCAAACTGGAATTCCTTCTCAATCCACTTGAAGGCTTTCCGCAGTCTCTCGTTCTCGCCCCACTCGAAAACCTTCATCGAAATCTCCACATTCCGATGCTTCTCCATGTGTCTAAGCTGGTCCAGAGCAAAAATGGTCAAGAACAGGCCCGCTATGGCTGAGATGATTGCAGAATACTCGACTATCGTGACCAATCCGGCTTTGACCTCGTTCGAATCCAGAATGAATTGATGTGCGCCCTTTTAGATTTTCCTCAAGAAGACTTGGGTCTTCACGAACAAAGAGTGCTTCTGGAAGATGCGGCGATATATATTCTGAATTCAGTTTCAAAGTAGTTATTCTGTTTTCAGAAGACAAATATCGGAAAATCGCATAGAGCGTCAAGAGTGGTGAAAAAAATGAAAACCAAGAGCAGCACCATTCTTGAAACTTCTGAAACAGTTATGATCAACTCGAAACTAGGCAACGTCGACCTTCTAGAGCACCTTTCTAGGGAAGAAAGGAAGAAGGAAGCCAGCAAACCCCTGTACTTGATTCGGTACGAGTAATCCATGCGTTTGCTCAAGACATGAATGAACGATGCACTTTGACGGTGCTATTGTGCTTCTGAGCAAATATAGCTCTCTTTCTGCAGTTCCAGCGGACATCCGCCGCCGCATATCTGCAGTTGCGGGCAGTCTCTGCATTTCGGTTCAGCATATTCTCTTTTTCTTATGCTTGTTGCGAGCGGGTTGTGCCAGATGTGCTGCCAATTCTCCTTCAGAATGTTGCCTAGGCTCTGGAAGTAGCTTTGACAAGGGTACACGTCGCCGTTCGGGCCGATGCATGTGCTGATGTTGGCTGCAGAACAGGATTTGACTCCTAGACCAAGCTTGACTGGATCAAAGCGGCAATACTGGGTGGGTGTGTACCACAGGAATTTCAGTCCAAGCTGGTTGGCTTTGTCGCGAATTCTAGGCAGAAGGTCACCTAGTGTCTCAACTGACAGGGCGAAGTCTTCGCTTATTCCTTTTGCTTTTCCAGAATAGATTAGACTGTTGCATCCGAACGCGGCGACGCCGAGTTTCTTCAGGAAATCGATAGTGTCTAGGAATGTTGATGCATTGTGCTTGCTTAGGGTTGTGTTCGTGGTCACGTAGATTTCAGAGATGACCGCGTTTTTGATACCGGCAACAGTTTCTTTCCAGCTTCCTTCAGTTCCCGTCATCAAATCATGGATTGCTGGCTTGTGTGATTCTAAAGTCACTTGAACAAAATCCAAGCCTGCCTTCTCAAGCTTCCTAACGTATGTTTTGTCCTTCAGCCTTCTTCCGTTCGTGATGAGTCCCGTGACTATTCCTTTGTTTTGTGCGTAGAGCAGAAGTTCCGTCAGGTCTTCTCGAAGCGTGGGTTCCCCTCCAGTGAAGGTCAAGATAAAAACACCGATCTGGTGCAAGCGATCGATCACCTGTTTCCACTGTTCAGTGTCGAGCTCCGGGGTTTCATGTGGTCCTCCGGCATAACAGTGAACACAGTTGTTCTGACATCTGAACGTAAGCGCCAGATCTACGCGCAAAGGCGCCGAAAACGAATGAGTGAACGGTTCCACGTGTTTGACATCGAGAAAGGATGTGGGGCAGATTTTTTCAGTCTGAGCCAGCGTGTTTACGGTGTAAGTGAGTTTTTCATAATCTTTTTTAGCGATTTTTGAATCCACTCGGTACATGCGGCGAATTTCCTTCAAGACCTCTTCTGTAGGTTTTCCCTGCATGAAAAAGTAGGCATACGCCGTCGCAGTCTGGTTCAGGAAAAGTACCGTGTTCGCGTTGATGACCATGACTCCGCGGTTGCCAGGCTCGATTCGAAGCTGAAGTGCTAGACGTGCAAACTTGTCCTTTCCTCTATAAGTGTAGAGACCTTCAGGAATCGTTCGCGAACGGAAGATACTACGCAGCAAACTCGTTCTTCACAAGCCTCCTTTTCTCAGCCTACCCCTCCACCGGCACAAGCACAGGCACATGACACGCAAGCGCATGCACAGGCGCAAGCTGCACAGGCGCACACACAATCGGCGTTGTGATGAGCTGGGTCGTGTGACGCCTTTGCAGACGGCCCTGGAAGGATGGAGTTGGCAAACTTTTCAAGGTTGACTACAATTTTGTTTGAGGTGTTTTCAACTGCGGTTGCGATGTTGTTCGCAAACTCTGCGCCTGGAATTGTTGGAGGCTTTGTTCCTTGAGTAGGTGTTCCAATGTTCGGCTGGTACGTGGGATGTGAGCCGTAGTGCTGATAACCATACCAGTACCACAGCCACAGTGGGTTTGGCTCGAAGGCTCGGTCCTGGAAGGCTGTTTGCGTGCGCGTTTGATAGTTCGGGTCGAGGAAGAGCCAGAGAAGCTGTTCATCGTAAGCGTTAGATGCGAGTTCAGGTGTGCCTGCTTGTTCTACCTGAGTCCAGGCTTTTTCCACTGTTTTCTTGTAATAGTCAATCGTGTCTAGGCGTCGATATCCATGCAGTTTCTGCTCTACGGTATCTCTTAGGAACATTATAGTCTGTGCCAATCTTTCTTCGTCCAAGATACCATCTTCTTTGAGCGCTTTGAGAAAATCAATCTCATAGTATCTGAGAGGCGTTTCGGCCGTTCCTTTCTTTTCTTTGAACGGTTCCATGATCCTTAGCTTGAGTGATGGATTCGTGGACTCGGCCCACACTGCTCTTTTTTGCAGCAGACTGTAAAGAATTTCCGTGACTATTCTGGTTGGCTTCATGTCAAGGAGATAAGAGGCTTCAACAGCCGTTAAACCGCGTCTGATTCCAAGACTTTCCATGCTAATGGTCGGAGGCGAATAGGGATGTTTACGAGCGAGAATGGCAATGAAGACTACAACCACTATTGCAATGACGAAGACGCCGAGAACCAACAGTGCAGATCCATACTGTCCGAAAAACGCGCCTATACCAGCGGACCCCTTTCCGTATTCTGGCAAGAACTCTTTGGGAAAAGAAACGCCAACCGGAAACTGCTGATTAAGCAAAAGATCGTGTTTTTCCCAATAAACCACTTTTCTGCCATCATCCTCCGTTGATGTGCTGTTCCAGAGCACCGAGGTTGTCTTCACTTTGTCGATTGTCACGTTTGTTGGAAGCACGATTGCTACACCCAGGTCGCGTATGGTTGCCGCCGACCACCAAGTTGGGATGAATAGCATTCCAAGGTTGCCAGTGTTCAGTGTGTCGTCGTGGATCATATTGGCAACATTTGTCATGAGAGTGAACCAAACGGTGTGCCCTGCGCTCAAGGGCGAGTGGAGAGTGACTTCGACTTTGTAGTCTTGTCCAGAGCTTGCGTCAACTGTTGTGAGGTTGTTGCCGTTCTGGTCTTTGGCAGTTCCTATCCTGAAGTCACGTACAGGCTGTCCAACATTCACGTGGTTTATGTTGTTGCCAGAATCCAAGGTTAATGTTATGTTGTAGAAGAGATCGATCGTTCCGTCTAGGTTTATCCATATTTTCACCCCTTGGCGGTCAAGATGATAAGTTCCACTCCACGCTGCGGAAGCAACACCAAAAAACATCATCAAAACAAGAACGACACTCAATGAAGACAATAGAAGCTGGTTTTTCACCATTTTGGTTCCTCAGCCACCTCGAACGTGTGCCCGCAGTACGGGCATGTTGCATATGGTACGCCGGAGACGATCTTTATCGAGTTGGCGTCGATGGATGCTGAGCAGTTCGGGCATTTCAACGCTACCGCTTTCATTTCTCCTGAGACTTCGAGTCGCTGCACAATCGTTTTTGGCTGTTTAGATATGTAATAGGCTATCACAGAGCCGGCAACGAACAGGAACGCAGCCACGATTAGTCTTGTCGGTGCGTAGATCGAGGCCAGAGCGAATATGATGCCTAAGAAGAAAAGAATAGAGATGACTATTGCGCCCAATGCTGTTTTGAGTTTCACGATACGTGTGGTAAGGGTTCAAGTAATTTAATGTTATCCTGAAAAGCTGAAATCATGTGTTTGAATACTTTTATATTTCGAAGGCTACACTGTCAGGTTCAAAGAATTTTCGGAGGTGAAACAAGCAATGGCAAAGAAGAAGGGTGATAAATACAAGTGTGAGGAATGCGGACTTGTGGTGGTTGTTGACGACGCGTGTGGGTGCTCCGAGTGCGAGTTGATCTGCTGTGACGTACCGATGAAACCAGTAAAGGAATCCAAGCCGAAAGCCAAGAAATAGAAGCTGCCTGATTCCGGACCAATGAAGGCTAAGAATGACTTAAGAAAGAAAAAAGAGAGCTAGGCTTTGAGCTTGCCTATCTTCTGCTCAAAGACTTTGCGTAGCATTGAGATTGGCAGGTATCCGTTGGCTGTGATGGTGTCGTGGAAGAGTTTCTCGTCGAATTTGCCGCCCATCTTCTGTTCTACCTCTTTCTTTAGTTGTAGAATCAAGTGTTTTCCCAGCAGGTAAGAGAGTGCGTAGCTTGGGGTCTGCGTGTACCTTCTCACTTCTGCGGTGGCTGCTTCTTTAGACATGCCTGTTTCTTTGACAAGCATTTCCACAGCTTCGTCGAAGGTCATTTCTCCTCTTGAAAGTTTCACGTCTACGATTATTCTTACGGCTCGCCAGATCATGTCGTTGACTTGCACTATCTTGGTTTCAGAGTCGGTTATGAAGCCTTTTTCAGCCATCATTTCCTCGCAGTAGTGTGCCCAACCTTCAACAGTTTCGGTTCCGTCAGCTAGTATTCGTATTATGTTGCCTCGGTCTGAACATGCGCCTTGAAGAAAGTGTCCTGGGTATGCTTCATGGACTGCTGTGTTTCTTAAGCTCTTATAGTTCAGGTGTTTGCCTAGGTTGGCCGTGTCTTTGGGTCTGGTCACTATATAGACACCTATTTGCGGTTTGTCGTATTTTGAAGGCATCATCATGGCGGCGAATGGAATGAGGGGAGCAATGAACGCTGGTGTTTCTTTGACGTACAGCTTGTCTTCCGGGTAAACGGTAGCCAGATTTTTCTTCTGTATGAAGCGTTTTGCTTCTTCCATGACGTCTTCAGTGGCCTTCAGCGCTTCCTCAAAGGATCTCGGCGCATCACTTTCAATCTTTTTCATTATGTCTTGCTCGGTTTTTCCTGGCGCTATTTTCTCTGCAAGTCGTTTTCTTTCTGCTTTCAGGTCTTTGAGGTATTTTTCGCCTATCTTGAGGATTTCATCCGAACTCATACCTAGGTCTCGGAGTTTTATCAGTTTCTCGAACTTTTCTTTGCCAAGCGCCCATTTTTCCGTGGTCTTTGGAAGCAGACTGTTGAGCCATTTCATATGCTCTTCTAGCGCTGGTTTGAGTTTCTCGACTGCTTTGTCTAGTCTTTGGTAGACCTTTTCGGTAACTTGGCCTTTTGCGGCGTGTAGCAGGAACTGGAATAATCCGCCTATGCTTTGGGCTGATTCGATGGCGATTTCAGTCCACAGTTTCACTGGCTTTGACTTTTCGAACCTGGAGTGGAATTCCTCTAGGTATGTCGGAGCTTTTTCTAAGCGTGCTGCAATGGCGTCCATTCTCTTTTCCAACGGTGCGTAGTCTCGCGTGAGCATCATGAAGACGAGTCCGCCTATAATGTCGAAGGCATCTGGGTTCAATTCATGCATTCGCAGTTCGTAGAAGTAGAATTTCGAGCTTTCATGGAATCTCTCTAGCACCGTACAATCAAGCTTATGATCTTCGTTCAGTTCTTCGAATTTCACGTTTTCTTTCAGTCGGTTGAGCCATTCTTTCTCAAGTTCAAGGTTCTTCAATAGCCGTTTCGTGGAGCCATCTGGCCAAACGTAGTCGTACGGGTCGTGCAGTCCAAGTTGCGTGGCGTAGTCAGGGTTAGTTTCCAGAAACTTGTCGATCATTTCCTTGGTTAGTTGGTCGAATTTCTGGTCTGCGTTCAAGGTTTTCACCTTTCATTTTTGAAGAAGAGTATTAGCTAGACAGTAATTAAGGCTTGACAAAGAATAAGCAAGCTGTTTATGCGTGGTTCTTCCAAGCGGTTTTCAGCTGGAAAACGAAGTCTTCCTTGTCGTCTGCAATTCGCTTTTTGACTTCCTTCCAAGTGGCTGGGCAGTTCTTGTAATCTACGCCAACAAGTTCATGGATAACTCTGTCAACTTCGTGCTTATTTTGACTTGTGATTTCTATTCCTGCTTTTTTGAAGATTTCTTGAAGATGCCTGAAGTAGCACGTCATGGTCGTTCACTCTGATTCATAGATGGGCTTTAAGAGCTTATGATCCTTATACCAAAAGGCAATACCCAACATCATGCTGGGTCTGGTTCTGAATTCTGTGCTTGTGAACATTATTCTGAAGTATGTTTCTGGATCGTTATTCACGTTTCATAAAAGCTATTGATGGCCAACGCTGAAGTTAACTCGATGATCAGTTCTGACAAGCTTGCAAGCTGTCTCTTCTTCGCTGCATTGGTATTCGTGATTCTGACTCAGACTGCCGACGCATCTTCGACGAATTTTACTGTCGACGTGGAACAAGAAGTGACGAGGACACTGAGTCTTGCGGTCGAGGATCGAGTGTTCATTCATTTTTCCGTTGTGGGCGGTCAGTCTGAAAATACGTTGAACTTCTACATCACGTATCCGAATGGAACCGTGAAGAGCTACGGAGCAATAGGTAGCTTAACCTGTCGCTTCGTCTGCGACAAAGACGGTGAATGCGTTCTGCATTTTTCAAACGCAGATTTCTCTGAAAGCAAGCTTGTGAGCATGGATTGCGAGGTGCAGCATTACGTTTTTGGAATTCCGCAAATGCTCTTTCTTACCATGGTAATCGTGGTATTCTGTGTAGGCGCTGTGGCCGTGTTCATTCTGAGGGGCAAACCGCGCTGAGCCAGACTAAGCGCGCGCAATCGTCTTCAAGCATGCATTCATGTCCTGAAAAACCTTCTTTTCGAACGGTGACCGTTGAAACGGACTGTAGAAGAGAAGACGCGGCTTCGTCTGCGATAAGAAGGAATCTGGTTAGGTTGGGCGAAAAGCTTGCAGTGTTCACGAAGTCTTCACCCAGGAATGCGAACACTCCGTACACTTGAAATGCTCTACTGTTCTTTCTCTCCTCACGCCTGCGTGCTCACCGGAGACGCCTGAAAACCAGTGAAGGGCTTCTCCATTCCCGCAGTTGGGGCATACTCGAGAAACCTTCTCAGAGCTTTCTTGTGGTTTGTCAATCACGTAGACAGCAGTTGAATCTGCCTTCTTAACGCTCTTGCTTCTCACTTTCGATTTTGAACGGACAGTTTTGCCGCATTTTGGGCACCACAGTCCTTCTGCTGTCTGTTTCAAAAAAGAACCGCAATAATCGCAAAAATTCATCTTCACTCACGCATTCGCGCACTTAGATAATACGCACAATCAGAGATTAACACTTTGTGCTTAGTCGATCATCGAGAAAGCTGGTAGAGAAGCGTTTCCGGCTCATTGAAAGTTGAGTTCGAAGCTTATCGGTACGTTTTCTCCCCATGACTGTCTCAGTGGGCATATTTTCTGGGCGATTTGGTAGACAGAGTTGGCTTTCTTGCGTTCGCGTTCATTGTCGGTTTCCAGCTTGATCTTCATGTTGAAGTGTATGTTCGTGAAGATCAGTTTCTCTAGGCCTTCTGCGTTCATCTTCAAGGTGGCTATGGTTTCCAGTTTCTTCAGCCCCAGCTTGGAGTTTCCTGCAATCAACAAGAACAGAGTGTTCATGCACGATGCTAATGAAGCCGTGAAAATCTCTTCTGGCACACAGTACCCCTCTTTCCCGCCGAACTCCGGAGGAGGACTAACTGTGGCGATGTGTTTGCCCTTTATTGTTAGGTCGCATTCTGTTCCGCTTTTCCATTTGGCAGAACCTTCAAAAGTAAATTCCGGCATAAGCCAGTATTGGTTTTCACTTTTCTTAAGGCTTTCCTTTTGAATAGCCTACAGAAAGGTCAGCATGCGTAAAGCCAGTGATTCAATGCTGATTCGTTCACTTCTTGAAATATTCTTTTAATGGTTTCCAGTAGAAGTCAATCCATCCTTGTCTAATGTCGGCTGCCTGTTCCGAAGGAACTCCTGAATGCACCATCCGTACCTCCGTACCCTTCTCTGTTTTCTTGAAAGTCAATTCCAACCTCGAAAGAGGATGTCCTTCGGACCATTCAGTTGTCATCCACTCCTGAACTATTCTCTTTCCCTTCTCCAGCTCCAGATTCTTTCCAGAGATATACCCGTCCCACGCTGTGAACTTCCCACCAACTCTTGGGTCATCTGTTGCCTTGCTTCCAGTGAACGCCGAATGCTTCTTTGCATCAATGAAGGCTTCGTAAACCTCGTCGGGAGTAGCTGAAATTAATGTTTTCTGCCGTATTGTCGATACCTTCATTCCCATAAACGCCTCTACATCCAATAGACAGAGTTGCTTGGCCAACTGATGGACATGATTATGGATAAATCTTCTTGCTATTTCCGCTCAATTAGTTCGATCAGGGTGCCGTCTGGGTCTTCGATGAAAGCTATCATCGAACTGGTTGAACCTAGTTTGAACGGTTCATCTGTGATTGTGACCTTCTCTTTTCGCATAATGCCAATGATCTGTTCCATGCTCCTGACTTCAAACGCGATGTGGTCGAACAGTCGATCCTCGTAGTCAGCCTGAATGAACTTTCTTTGCTTTCGGTATAAGGTGAGTTCGAGTTTGGCTCCTTTGCCTTCGGGATCTTGCAAAAAAGCGATCTCCGCGTTGTTCTGTGGAATCTCGTGCCGTCCAAGAAGCTTCAGACCCATTAGCCTCGTGTAGAAGTCGATAGACCTGTCCATGTTGCTTGTCCGGATGCTGGTATGAGTAAGCATTGCAGCATTCACCGTTTTCAATGTGCGCATTTCGAATATATAGGTGCCGTGGTGCGTGCGTTCTTAAGCTTAAATACAGTAACCCATAATCCATATGCTTGAGGGAAAAATTTGGTAGCCTCAAAATATGTTATGGGAACAGGAATGATAATAGTGGCAGTCGTGGCATTCGCAGTCGGACTGGTTGCAGGTCCAATAATTCTTCCGCCAAGCGCAGCAGCAGACCCGGTATGGGACAACATTGTCAAGACAGGAATAATACAAGCTGGCACGGAACCTGGTTGGCCACCGTATGAATACTTGAACACAACCAACAGTCAGATTATCGGTTTCGAAATCGACTTGACAAACGCAATCGCTGAGAGATTGAATCTCACTGTTGAATGGCATAACATGGGCTTCTCCACCATAATTCCGTCAATCCAATCCAAGGAGCTAGACTTGGGAGTAAGCGGGTTTTCAGTAACCGCGGACAGGTTGGAAGAGGTGGAGTTCACAATGCCCCACAGCATAACGCATGGACAGGTGATAATGTTGCAAAGCAAAGCGACTTCATTGGGTATCACCACGATAACGTCTCTGGCAGACTTGAAAATCCTTGGCCTCACAGTTGGAACACAGAAGGGGACGACAGAACTGGATGAGCTATTGGCGGCTAGTGTGGCGTACAAGGCCTTTGACGACTATGGCGCGGCGATTAACGACATGGCAGGCTTGCAGGGTGTTACGCCTACCGTTGACTGCGTTTATGCGGAGACACCAGTGACTCCGTACTACATAGCTTACTTGCAGACGCAAACCAAACCCACTGTAGTCATCTATGATACGCCTTACTACCCATGCGCCTTTGTAGCCAACAAGAACGCACACACGCTTGTCGCAAAAATCAATGGTGCTCTTTCGGACATAATTGCTACGGGCCAACTGGATGCATTGAGGGCGAAATGGAACGCCTAGTGAAACATCAACGTGATGACAATTGGATGTAGTGCAGTCGCTCCTCCTTATGCTGGGAGGAGTCACCACCACCTTAGCAATATCCATTTTTTCTCTTCTGCTGGGACTGGCTATAGGGCTTCCTTTGGCCTTCATAAGGACTTATGAAAAGAGTCTCGGTTTCTTTGTTGATGTGTTCGAGAAAGTTTTCCGCGGAATACCTGAATTGGTCTTGATGCTCTTGTTCTTCTTCGGCGTGGGCATGTATTTCCGGTTTCCGTTCAAGATTGCTCTGTTCACCGCAGTATTCGTCTTAGGTCTTAGGAGCGCGGCGAACCAATCGCAGATTTTCAGAGGAGCGATAAGAGGAATAGGTGAGGAGCAAATGGTTGCGGCGAGGTCTCTAGGGTTGTCAAGGTTTAGGTCGATAGTGCACGTTATGATACCTCAGGTCTTCATTTTCTCCACACCGGGCTTGGGAAGCGAATACGCGCTCCTCGTGAAAGACTCATCCTACGCATTTGTGATTGGCGTCCTTGACATAATGTTCACTACGGACATGATCAGGAAAGCGACCTTCGACTTCGTAGCACCATATATTGCCGCGGCTTTTCTGTACATACTACTAACCTTTCCGATCGCAACGTGGTTTGACACATGGGGAAGCAGAAGAAAGAAAACGCTGGGGCTGTAGGAAATGGCAGACACGGTGATGGAGTGCCGGCATCTCTGGAAAACATACGAAAAACACCTCATAGCAGTCAAAGATGTTTCTCTGCAGATCAAAGAAGGCGAGATAAAGCTCATTTTCGGACCGAGCGGTTCAGGGAAAAGCACGTTTCTAAGATGCATGGCAATGCTGACGATCCCAGAGAAAGGCGACGTTTTCCTGAGAGAAGAGTGCCTGACCAAACCAGGAGTAAACCTGAACGTCGCGAGAGCCAGAATAGGGTTCGTATTCCAGCACATCTATCTTTTCCGCCATCTTACGGCCCTTGGAAACGTGGAGCTCGCGTTGAGACGAGTGTTGAAACTGTCGAAAGAAGAGGCAAGAGAGCGCGCGTCAGGTGCGCTTAGAGAAGTGAAGATGGAGGAATGGGCGCATCACTACCCAGCTCAGCTTTCAGGAGGACAACAACAGAGGGTCGGCATAGCCAGAGCCTTGGCGAGGAACCCAGACATCATATTATTGGATGAGCCGACTTCGGCACTTGATCCAGAGTTGATTGGGGAGGTAATCGATACTCTGCGCGACTTGGCCAAGAAAGGAACCACTATGCTCATTGTGAGCCACGAGATGCCCTTCGCTCGCGAAGTTGCAGAAGAAATGATTTTCTACGACGAAGGCACAATAGTTGAAACAGGTCCACCAGAGCAGTTCTTCACCAACCCCCAAAGCGAAAGAGCGAAAAAGTTCATGACAAGGCTGATTATGAAAACGAAAAGGGAATGACTTGCTGCCGTTTGAATTCCTGTTCGAATATCTCCCGCTGGTTCTCAACGGTCTGATCTTGACAGTTGAGGTGACGTTGTTCGGCATTTTCGTTGGGCTTGCGCTTGGGATTGTTCTGGCGATCGGCGATATGCACGGTGGAAAGGTCGTTTCAACGTTGATAAGGTTTTATGTGGAGTTCTTCAGAGGAACCCCGATCATAGTGCAGCTTTTCATGTTCCAGTACGTCATTCCCGGCATGCTTCACCTGCCCACGAACACGTATGTAACGGCTTTCTCAGTCTTTGCACTGAACAGCGGAGCATACCAAAAAGGCTACGTCAAAGGGGCAATGGAAGCTGTTTTCGAAGATCAGATGATGGCAGGTCTTTCAATAGGCATGTCAAAAGTCCAAACCATCTTCTACGTAGTTCTCCCCCAAGCTCTTAGGATAGTGATTCCAGCTTGGAGCAACGAGTTCTGCTCCTTAACAAAAAGCACTGCTGCCCTAGCGATAATCGGACTGTTAGACCTCACTGGAGCTGGCTGGCAAATCATGGGCATAAAATACAGAGTACTCGAGACATGGGTGTTCGTGGCAATAATCTATTTGATCTGGATCACTATCGTGGCAAAAATCGCAGACACAGTTTATGAGAGGAAAAAGATTCCAGGAATAGAGATTTCAGCATAAGACAACGCACCCGAGTCAACAGCTGGAGCTCAGATGGCTTTAACCCCATCTGCCGATGAGTGTCTTTCATGCAAACCCCATTTTTCCCTTTCTGCAAAGAGGAATTCCTTGGCGCAGATTTCAATTTGCTACAAATCTGGCGTCTCTTCCGGCTAAGTGTTAAATTCCTTGAGCGATGATTTGTAGGTGAGTTTTATGGGTGAGGAAGAGAAGATCGAGAGTGAGCTGAAGGGCAACACCTTAAGAGTGTACTGGATGCTACTGCAATCTCAGAGTGCTGGTGTAGGTGTGAGGGAGGTTCAGCGTCAACTAGGCTTTTCGAGTCCGGCGTTGGCAAGTTATCACCTCAACAAACTGGCGGAATTGGGTTTGGTAGGGGAGAAAAACGGTGAATATCATCTCGTGCGTGAGGTTCGAGTTGGCGTTCTCAAACAGTTTGCGAAGTTTGGGTCGATCATGTTGCCGCGGCACGTGCTTTATGCAGCGATGTTCACGACTCTTTTCGTGTATTTCCTAACTCAGCTTAGAGACGTGAATTTCTACAGTGTTTTCGCTTTCATTTTTGGCTTGCTTGGAAATGTCGTTCTCTGGTATGAAACCGTCCGTGTTTGGCGGCAAAGACCATAGTGTTCAACGACTTGAACGGTGCTGTTCAAAAACGTTGCATTAAGAGTCTCGTCGACAATAAGGAAATTAGCGAAAGCAAGTTGTAATGGAGTAATGTTAAGATGGCATCTGGAAAACATGTCCTAACGTTCGCCGCTGTTGGCATTTTGATAGCTGCGGGTCTCATAGCCGTTGGCACACTAGGACCCACAGTGCTTCTGCCACTCATTTTCCCGGTTAACGCAGGAACACTCGACATCAAAGTGACTGATGCTCCTGTTCAAGACCTCAGTAGCCTCAACATAACCGTAGACCAGTTTGAAGTCCACCAACAAGAGACCGGCCAATGGATAAACGTAACCATCACTGAAGGACAAGTAACCTTCGACCTAGTCAAACTCAGAAACATAACGCAAGACGCCGCCCTAGACCAAATCCCACTAGGGAACTACACCAAAATCAGAATGCACATACTCTCAACAATCGCACAAATCAACGGCGGCGACGTAATCACCGTAAGATTCCCACCCAACAAACTAGACATAATAGTGCACTTCGAAGTCAAAGCAGGCCAAACCACCAGCCTAATCCTCGACATCCAAGTCGACACCCTCAAAATCGCAGAGAACCCACAACACAACGCAACACCGGTAATCAAAGCAACAGTCATACCGCCAACCTAGGCAAATTACCAATTCCTTCTTTTTCTGTTGAATACCGAAAGGGGGCTTCAGCAATTCGATTAAGAGACGCTTTGTTTACGTATAGAGCAGTAAGGATAGGTGATCGCTGATTGTCTATCCTGCATCTCAGGAAAGCCATTCATTGATGCGAGTTTCGGCATACTCAAACGAGATTTTGCCGTATCCTTTGAGTTTGCTCAGTTTTCCTAGGAGTGTTCTCATTTGAGCCTCGTTGGCCAAGCTGAGCGTCGTTCTTACAAACTTGTCTCCCTCATCCCATTTTTCGGCAGTGTATGATACTGTGTTTTCTCCAGTTCTCTTTGCTCTCGGGATTATTTCGGACATATCTGCTTGTTCTTTGTTTGGGAATGAGACGTCAATTCTGAAGGGCTTGGTGATTTTCAATGGTTTGAATTCATCTACCCTTGAAAGTGCGCGTTCTGCCGCCGTCTCGATGAGCCTCCTGGCTTTCGACGGAGGTAAGCATTTGGTTGTTTTGCTGTTAGAAGAGGTTTTGACTTGCACCGTTTCGATTCCCGGCAAGAGTGCTAAGGCTTCTCTGACTAAGGCTTGGTCTCCAGTGGCCATAATCACAGGTACACCGTATTCAGAGAGTGCCTGCGCCTCGAGAGCTGTCTCTCCGACAAACTTGTCATTGATCTTGATTTTGGGGCCTGGGGTTATCGTGTGACGGAGGAATCCATCTTTGGTGTCTGCCATCGCGTGATACCCAACAAGAACCGCACCGTCTATGGATTTGTCGGTCGCCTCTTTCAGTCTGTTTGGCAAATCAGGCCCCTGAAAAAGCTTCGCTCCTTTTTCAAGCTTCTCCGCAATCACATTCTTATGTGGACCACCAGAACCATGATAGTCGACCACTCTGACATCAGTGGCACCAGCAGCCCTTAGACCACGAATAGCGGCGTTGACATCCTCGGTCACCTGAATTCTGCCGAATTCTTCAAACTCTTTGCATCCGTAGAGGATCTGATGCCAGTCGTTGATCCCAGAAATCCCTTCCATGTCATCAAGAATTACGACTTTCAGATCTTTTCGAGTATGCTTGTCCAAATGTCTCGCCCGCAATTAGAAGAGAGATTAGTACGCGTCAAGGAAATAAAATGTTCGTCACGAACCTGCGAGAGTGTGTGCATTCTTTTGTGGTTGGGTTGGTTGGGGCAAAGTTTTGTTCCAGAACATCACAGTGTGCTAGGAATGTATACCGAAGAGCGATAGCGTTCTAAAGCCCCTTCCATCCCATCGATGGCGGGTCAATGCCCATTTGCCAAAGAAGTGCAATGAGTTCCCCTCTGTGATGAACCTCCTCTTCGAATACGTGAACGAGTATATCTTCGGCCGTGATTCTAGTGGGCTCGTGTTTTTCACTCGTGACTGTGTACGTTTTCCTGAGCCCCGCGCTTGATAATGAGTCAAGGTACTGCTGCATCCGTTTCTCGACGTGCTCCATGTAGGATTCGACTTCCTCGAAAGTTTCGTATTCATCGAATTTCCTTTTGGAATGGAGGTTTTCTTTCTTAAGGAAATCTAGCCAGTAGTCTATTGCTCCTAAAGTATGGACGAATATGTTCCTGAACGAGTTGAAGCTTGCTTCCCGGTTCTTGGTGAACTCTTTCCAAGATAGTTGGGCAAGGGTCTCAAAGTACCTGTGTCTTACGCTCTCATTGTATTCTAGGAGGCTTTTTATATCAACCATTCTTGATTCACGAATGTTACGTTGATCTGAATCAGTATTTAAGACTACCATTGCGGTGTCCGCGGCGCAAAAGCAACAAAAAGCTTGTCGTTTAAACCATGTGTTAAATAGTGGTGGTTTAGTGCCTGAGGCACACGATCCCTTCAGCGTTGAGAGATGCAAGTGGTGGGGGTTTGGACAGCCGATACTCGCTCACACCTTGCTCCTCGGGACCAACCTAGGCCTAAGGTGAAGTGTCAGATGTGCGGAGGTTCAGTCCCGCTGAACCAGATCGTCGAGCGAGACGGCAGGCAGGCCAACGATTAGACGGGAAATCTAATAGATGAAAGTGTTCTAGGTGGGCTCGTGAGCGTTCTCAGTGCGACAGGAAGCCCATACGCACGGGACGCACTGAGCTCGATTTCCATTGTGTTCCCGATAAAGAGAACCTACGATTTAAGTGGCTTTCATTTCATGCAACGCTTTTCTCTATTCTTTCGAATTCCGTAAAGCGTATTGCCTAATCTGGCGCGCGTCGTTGTTCTGATGTTGATCTAAAATGGTTCTTGTTCTTCTTTTGCTTCTTCGAATCTGATGTGGGCTTGTTCAACAGTCAAATCCTTGCTGTGGTGAAAGATGCTCGGCGAGGGGTATCCAGAGCTACGAGATTCCAGCGTCTTTTTTCAGAGTCTCCGCTTTGTCGGTTCTCTCCCATGTCATGTCTGGGTCGTCTCTTCCAAAGTGTCCAAATATGGACGTTTTTCTGTATATTGGCCTGAGCAAGTTCAGATGATTTATGATTGCTTTGGGTCTCATGTCAAAGTGTTTTTTCACTAGTTCAAGTATCTTCTCATCGGGAATCTTTCCAGTGCCAAACGTGTTCACCATTACAGAGACTGGTTGTGCTATGCCGATCGCGTACGATATTTGGACCTCGCATTGGTCTGCCAAACCTGCAGCAACAACGTTCTTTGCAATGTACCTAGCCATGTAGCAGCCCGATCTATCAACTTTTGACGGGTCTTTTCCTGAGAAGCATCCTCCGCCGTGGCTTCCGACGCCTCCGTAGGTGTCGACGATGATTTTTCTTCCTGTTAGGCCTGAATCTGCGAGGGTTCCTCCGATCACGAACCTTCCTGTTCCGTTGATGTAGTATTTTGTTTCGTTGTCCAGCATGTTTGAAGGTATGGCTTTTTTTATGACCTGTGCTATTATATCTTGCCTGATCTTTTCTGTCTCAACGTTCTCGGTATGCTGGGCGGCGATGACAACAACACTCACTCTTTTCGGTTTTCCGCCAACATATTCAACGGTGACCTGTGACTTGCCATCTGGCCTCAGATATGGCAGAATTCGGGTCTTCCTACATTCGGAGAGTCTCTTCACAAGTTTGTGGGCGAGCATTATTGGCAGAGGCATCAATTCCTTCGTTTCATTCGTTGCGTAGCCGAACACCATTCCTTGGTCTCCGGCTCCCTGTTCGTGAGTCTCAGTCTCAATGACTCCTACAGCAATGTCTGGAGACTGTTCTGTAATCGAAACCAACACGCCACAAGTTGCCCAATCCATTCCGTCTTTGGCATTGTCCAACCCTATTTCCTTCAACGTTTGTCTGACAACGCAGGGAATGTCAACGTAGCATAGGGTTGTGATTTGACCAGTGACTATTACGTTTCCTTGCATCACCAAAGTTTCACAGTCGACTCTTGCCTTGGGGTCCTTGCTTAATACAGCATCCAGCACGGCGTCTGATATTTGGTCTGCGACTTTGTCTGGGTGGCCTTCTGCCACAGATTCTGAGCTGAACAGATATCTTCCGTTGTTTATCATGGAGGCCCTTCAGTCGGATTTCCGTACGCGCTCTTAATAATCTCTCGCTCTTAAGAAACTTTCCGAGTCTTCTCGTATCTCTAAACCTGTACGTACCCAACAAACTGGCTTTGGCAGAATCTGAAGCAGCGGAAGGGTCTAACTCATTTCTCTAGAGAGAATGGCCAACCCTACCAGCATCAGAACGGTGAAGGCTATTAGGGAACCGAAGCCCATGGCAGATTTGTATAGCCCGGTTTGGTATGTTGTCCAACCCAAGCTTATGAAGTAATCCGTTATAGTGACGCCGTTGAAAACCCCAAGGAAAGCACTTAGTAGAAATGCGATTGCGATCACCAGCAATCCGGTTTTCTTCTTGTTGAAATAGAAAGCTAGAGCAACCAACCCTACAGCGAAGGCAAGGGAGAAAACGACTGAGTCAAACAGTATGGTTGTAAGCAGCATAACAGACACTCTGATTTCTGTTATGCATTATTTATCAAGTTCTCTTTTTTCTTTTACCATATGTTTGTTGGTGGGGGAGCATTAGCACACGCGTCTGAGCGTGATTCCATCCCAAAATGCAGACTGGCAAGCGCGTCACCTAAGCATTGATCTTCTTTATCAACCAAGCCACTTTTTGTCCAAAGACTTTGATCGTTCTTATTCCTTCTTCATCTTTCAGAACGTCTCCCTTAGATCGTCCGAAAGCCACATTCCAATACGTTGATCCAGGAACAATCATCTCCGAAATCATGAAGAAGAACATCAGCTGCGCTAGAGTGAAGTTGTGACCGGCTCTGCGAGCAACCACAATCGGTCCACCAACCTTATTCTTCAAAGGCTTTCCTTTTGCGCTATAGAACCTGCTGATAAGGCTCATCATTTGAGGAGTGGCAGCTCCGTAATACACTGGAGTCGCGAGAATAATGCCGTCGGCTTCTTTCATCTTGGCAAACACCGATTCAAAATCGTCTTTGATGTGACATTTGCCTGTTTCTGAACAGCCCCGACAGCCATCGCAAGGCTCTATTTTCTTCGCTGCAAGGCTGATAAGCTCCGTTTCCAGTCCCTCATTCTTGATTTCCTCTAAAGCTATTCGAGTGAGAATCTCACTGTTGCCTCCCGGCCTTCCACTTCCCACTATGCCTACAACCTTCATTCCAGAATCGCCCTGTCTCCTCGAAAACTATACTCAAGACAATATAACATTTCTGTCCCATGAACCGATCGCGCGCGAGATATCGCTGATTTAGTGTTGAGTGACCAGAGTATACCACGAATGGAAGAAAGAGGAATTCGGTAATGTCTCCAGTCTGCGGATGGCCCAAATCCCATCCCCCTACACTATTCATGGATGTGCGGGTCTTCCGCGCAGACCTCCCGCATGCTAGTTTTTTCTTTTTTTCTGGCTCGCAGGCGCTATGAAGGGATTATTGCTACAGCCTCAATCTCCACTTTGAATCCATCATAAAGAACCACTTGAACCGTGCTGCGCGCAGGTTGATTGATTGGGAAAAACTTCGCATACACTTTGTTCATTTCCTCAAAGTCCTTGAAGTCTGATATGAATACGGTTGTCTTGACAACGTGTTCCATGGAACTTCCGGCGGCTTCTAGAACACTGGCCATGTTTTTTAGAGCTTGTTCTGTCTGTTCTTTGATTGAACTGCCTTTCAACTCACTTCTTGCCGGGTCTACTCCAATCTGTCCTGCGATGAACAAGAAATCTCCAGCCTTAACGCAATATGAATATGGTACGGCCAGCTTAGGCAACTTATCCACTTTTATGATTTCCTTCTTCATATTCGATTGACACCTTTCTTTTGTGTCACACATCAATAAAGAGGGCTATTGTTCTTTTATAATTTTAGCGTGCAGGCTCAGAACTCTGCCTAAGACCGAAACAACGTGAAAGACCGGCGATATGGGACAAGAGCTTTCTTCCATCTATCCTTTGAACTTATTTCGGTTTTTGCGGAAAAGTTATAGGTGAACCGAGAGCAACTATTCGAATTGGTGTTCAAAGTGCTTGAAGGCAGGAATGTGAATTTGAGGGTTATGGAGAAAGAGGATTTGCCTTTGTTTGCAGAATGGGTTAACAAGCCTGAGTTCTTTGGTGAATACAATCCTCTGAGACAGACATCCAAACCAGAGATAGAGAAGGACTATGATAAGAGCACTCTTGAACAAACGGGGTTCATCATTGAGAAGAAAGACGGAAGCAAAATCGGTTACATATGTCATTTTACGTTAGTGCATCCTGTAGGAAGACCGCTGGAAATAGGCTATTCTCTGGTTCCAAATGAGAGAGGCAAAGGTTACGGCACAGAAGCCGTCGAGATAATTGTTGACTACCTGTTCCTTTCAAAGAGCATAATGCGCGTTCAAGCATGCACAGATACGAGAAATCTGGCTTCTCAGAAAGCCCTGGAAAAAACAGGTTTCAAGAAGGAAGGAACAATGCGCAAATATCTTTTTTCAAGAGGAGAATTGAGAGATGCTTACCTGTATAGCATTCTCAGAGAAGAATGGAAACAACCCAAAATACTAACAAAAACCGCTTGAAAATAGTCATTTTCTGATTTCGCAGAAAAGTTATAGCTGACAAACACCAACTTATCGGAACTGTGGAATTGATTGCCAACAGAGTCAAAACAAGTGCCATTGGCTTATCTTTGTCTCGTTGACGGATGATTTTTATGACCCAGATAAGCAATGAAGAACTAATCAAAAAAGCAAGATCTGTGCTCAAACCAAGAAAGATTAAGCACGGATTTACAGTTGGGGACGTTGGATGTGCATTGGTTACTGATAAAGGCAATGTCTATCTTGGCGTCTCTATTGATACTGGTGGTGGTATGGGATTTTGTGCTGAACACAGTGCTATTGCGGCAATGGTCACACACGGCGAACACATAATCAAGAAAATCGTAGCAGTTGTTGAAAATGGAATACCTATATCTCCGTGCGGAAGATGTAGAGAATTTATGCACCAGATTCATGAAGAGAATTTTGATGCGGAGATTATTATCGGGAAAAACAAGTCGGTCAAGCTCAAGGATTTGCTTCCACTTCCTTGGGATGCCAAAGGCTAGTTTTTGCATATTCTTAAGCATTGAGAGTCTTTTGTCTGGTCTCATTGAAAGAGCAATTCCAAAGTCAGACAATGGTGATAAACTCACCCTTGGTTAGGGCAAAGTCTAATCAAACCATAGGAACGGCGCGAGCTACAGCTACTGCTGTTATGGTATTAGGAAGGAAGTTTGCCCAAATGCTTGACAAACCAAACAACTGTGTGATCTGTTTTGAATCCTATTTTGTTGTAGAGCCGTTCTGGGTTTCCGTGCTTTTCTGTGTATAATATGTGAAATGTGTTTCCTTCTTTGATGGAATCCATTACGGTGTGTGCTACTAGAGTTGTTCCGATGCCTTGTCTTCTATACGTTTTCAAAGTTCCTACGTTGAATACTCCTCCAGTTTTCATGAAAGAAAGCAGACCACTGATTCCCACAGGCTTCTTTCCAACATATGCCAGGTAGCATTTTGCTCCTTTCCGCATGATTTCAAGAATGAATGCGTCAACTCCTTTCTTCCACTCGAACGGCATTTCAAAAATCGCCAATAGGAGCCTGCTGTACACGTCAACTTCACTTTCTGATATTTCCTTCACCTTGACTTTAGGGTTCAGTTTGTCTTCCAGGTTTTTTCCTTTGAACACCATCGCTGATTCTTCATCTTCCAGCGAGCGCGCAAACCCATGATTCCACAGAAACGCACTGAAAGAGCGTGGACGGGTCAGCGCCGTAGTCCTAAACCGAACATCCGGAAAACCCTTTGACACGAAATGCCTCGTGACTACCTCCAGCAGGTTCTCAGCCTCGTCTTCCCTAACGTCAATGTCAGTTGCATGATTGAATTGAGATATGGGAATTTCGGGGTAACAGGAGACAACTGCTCCATTCACTTCTGTTCCCCATGGAAAAGCTAGAACCATATCATGCCAGAACCGTTCAAATCTCTCGGTGCTTCTCAAGCCTTATCATTCTTTCATAGCCAGAGTTTCGGTTTTATGACTTGTGGAAGAACTCAAAAAGAGGCTGCGCGCTCTTGGCTGGTCAGAGTCTCAATCTGCGGTTTTTCTTTTCGGGTGTAATGCACATCTTTAGAAAGATTCTAAGGCGCGCACGATTTGCCTTATTCATGCTTTTTGAAGAAGACACCCAAGTTCCGTGGGAGAATGCCAAGATCATCTAGAATGTCGAGATGCTTCAGTTTTCTGAGCGTTTCTTCTGGCAGCTTATCGCGTGATGCTCCATCCAACAGTAGGGCGGTTTCTTCTTCGGAGAACTCCTCTTCTTCTCCAATCCATCCTATGAATTGCTTGTTTAGAGGACAGGCTCGCTGGCAGTGCATGCATCCTTGGAGACAGTTGTGCCAAGATTCATCCATCCACCTAGGGAATGGGATATCGCCTTTCTTTTCGTTGTGATAGACTATGCAGCGATCGGCTCGCAGAAGGAAGCGATCAGAAGGAATAGCTCCAGTTGGGCAAGCTCGGCGACACAATTCACATTCTTCACATCTCTGTACCATTGTTGCTTCTTGCCAACTGTCTTCCTTGCAGGGCATGTCGGAGTAAACGGCCACAAGTTGGAGAAAACTTCCCATACCGGGGACATAGCAGATGTTGTTTCTGCCGTATTGGGAAAGACCGCTTCGCGCTGCCAAAAGTTTCAGGGGCAGTGCAGTTCCTGTCGACTTGTATCCTTTTTCGTCGAGTATCCCTGCGAGCAGGTTTTCAACTTGCTCTCTTATGCCGTTGTATGCTGTGTAGGTTGGAGGAAGGATGAGTGGGCGTCGATTCCCATTCCACGTGAAAATCGCTTGGGTCTGAGGTCTGGGGACGGCAATGACAAGCATTGACTGTGCCTTTGGCAAGTTTTCAGGGATTTGAAAGCGAAACCAGGCTAGTCGGTCTTGATAAAACTGGTTGTCTAGCAATTCTTGGTTGTGTTGTTCGTCTATCTGTTTCTGCAGTAAACGTAAATGGTTAATAGAAACTGTTCGTGCCTGATAACCAAGCTCTCCTAAGCGGCTAAACAGTTCATCGACAAACCTATCCATGATAGAAGACAACCTTTTTGCCATATATAAGCGATGGCGAGTGCGCCAAAAATCTTCTTGGTCAAAGCGCAGATGATTTCATATAAGGCGAGAACGGCTATGAAATTGATGGAGTTCATCTTGTGGTCTATGAACAATATAACAAAAAGCCTTCAGCTTTCCACTCAAGAGAATCGACGACGAACTGAGAGGCTTGGCCCATATAAAAACGCTCGAAGAGAAAAAACCTGTCCGGGGGCTGATTCAGGGTTTATCTTCGATTTAAAGCTTGCAGAAGGCTGATCAAGGCTTCCAGGAATTAGGATCACACCTGCGCAGTTGTCGTTGCCTCTATTTTCCAGCGCGTGCACATCAGAAAGAAGATTATTATAGATGCATTCTCCGGAATATCTGGGAGCAAAGAGAGATAGAGGGCATGCAAATAGGTCCTGAGACTTTGTTTATGGCAATCTTGTTTTTGGTTCCTTTGGTGATGGCTTTCCTGTCTCTGACCCTGAAGGACTCAACAAATCGGTGGGCAAACATTGTCTTGGGCGTATCTTATACTGGTCTTCAGCTCTATGAGTTAGCTTACACTTTTACACTGGCACAACCATCTGCATATAGGATACTGATGGATATTTCTAAAGTTGTGGCTCCAGCATTGATTATCTGGTATGCATGGAAGTCCAAGCAGTAAGTCTGGGTCTTAGCTGAAGACCTCTGGTCTTTTCTATTTTATATTTGGGCTTGGGGGACAGAGTTATATCCAACCAACCAAGAACTTGTTAATAATTGTTAGATTCTTATTGCTTTAGCATTTATCATATGGCTTCTAACTTGGGCTTCTAAGAAGTTTTGAAATGGATAGAGCTATTTTTTCTTTCTTTTCCTTTCAATTTTTTTGGAAAATTGCGAGATTTCTCCCTAAATTATTAATGCAACTTGAGACGACAATGGTGAACCAGCAAGAAAGAGAAGGTGGTGAATGTAGCTATCAAAAGGCTTCTCATGAAAGGCCTTGCGAAACTTTCCAGAAGACCGAAGGCGAAGGTTTCCCTTGAAAGGTTAGGAGGTTTTGTCGTAGACATTGGAGGTGGTGGAGAGGGTATCATAGCCAAAACATGCGAAAGGGAAACTGTGTGTGTGGATATTAATAAGAGAGAAATCGGTGAGGCTAGGTCTAGAGGTGCAGTTGCCAATTGGGTTTTATGTGATGCTTGCTCTATGCCTTTCAGAAATGGCACTTTTGACGTAGCCACATTTTTCTTCTCACTTATGTATATCAAGACGTCTGAAAGAAAGCATGCTGTCATGGTAGAGGCTAAAAGGGTTCTCAAATCGGATGGATTGCTCTACTTGTGGGATGCAACCATTCGGGAAAAACCAGACCTAGACGTTGTATTTGTAGAAGCCAATTTGCCAGATGAAGAAAAAATCTATACAGGATACGGAGTGAAAGGAAAGGAGAAAGAGCAAACTCTAGAACTCATTAACAAGTTAGCCCTTGAAGCAGGATTCAGAGTTACCAGAACTGAATCTCACAAAAACTGGTTTACAGCATGTTTTCATTGAATACGAATACCTAGCATAAAACTTTGCACCAACCAGGACGACGACGGAACGACGACGACCACGACGAACGACGGCTGACAGGCGACGGGGCAACCATGGTCTTCTAATGGACGGCTAAGGACTGTATATTCGATTCAGGCAATAGTAGAAAGTATAAGCAGCAATAGGGTAGGTAGTATCGGAATCGAGTATACGGTCGCGTCAATTCCTTTTCAAAAACCTATCATAGGATGGCTGTATCTTTTTTGAGACGTCTTTATTTTTTCCTATTTGCTTTTTTAGCGCATTGGGCACTGCAATATTTGTTTTTGTTATCTAATGTCGTAAAGACTTTTCCGCAAATTGAACATTTCTTTTGAATGATTCCCATTCAGTAAACCTCATCACTACAGTTACGATTCAACAAATATAAGATTGCGTTGGTTGGGAGTAAAGTTTTATCCCCCGTTTTTTCCATGCTCCCACTATGTCAAGACGAACCAGTGAAAAGTCTTTTAAAACTTTCACAGTGTAATACTACTAATAGCAAGTATTGCTTCGTGGAGATTAGTGTATATGCCTTCATTGAAGAAAAAGAATGCTCAAAAGAAGAAAAAACACTCGGACAAAGTTGGGAAATAACGCAGATTCCGCGTTTTGTGTCCATGCCGGCCTTTGCCGTTTGTCTGCTGCGCCCTTAACCAGGTTAACCTATCCAGAAAATGGAATATAGCAACCAAAGGCTCAAGGGGGGGAGTTTTATCCCGATTTCCTAAGTTGTCTTTGTTATTATTCTTGGTTCTTTCCATTCTTCTCTGAGAATGCTGAACATGCAGTCATCTTTCCATTTTCCTCTGCAGAAGAAGGTTTTTCTTAGGATTCCTTCTCTCTTGAATCCTGCTTTCTCAAGAGCTTTGCAAGATGCAATGTTTTCTGGGTCAGCTTTTGCTTGGATTCTCTCTAAGTCTTTTGAGAGAAACAGGTAGTCAACCATTATCATGATGGCTTCACTAGCATAGCCTTTTTTTCGTTCATTAGGCACGACAAAGTATCCGACCTCTACCTCTCCTGCCGACAAAAGGTGAGCTATGTTTCCAATCTTTGTTCCGTCCTTCTTCTCTATAAAGAACCACTGAGAATCCTTTAGGTTGTCGTAAAGTTTCTCCAAATCGGTTTTCGTCTCTTCTCTGAGTTGTTCCAACTCTCCCCTAAAATCGGGATTGTTGTCCCATTCGTGTAGCAACGGTAGGTCTTCCTTCTCCACTATTCTAAGGTTCACATTCTTGCCTTCAAGCAAGCCGATTCACCAACCTAGCAGTCTGATTCGGTGTGGCTATAACTTTTCCGCAAACAAAAACTGGCTCAAAAAGAGTGATAGAGGTTGCTTTTGTGGGCGACAAATCTACTAGCGCGCGCCCTTACTGACAACCCTGACTCATTGCTCCTTGGGAATTGACCTGTTTCTCTTAGTCATCTTGAATAGCATCAAATAGCCAGGGAGGATCGCGAACCCAAGGGTTCCCCAAATCCCCCAGATCAAGCTTTTGTTAGCCA
>Ga0315285_10000014_pt1 | contig 177575 bp, 169 predicted proteins | sample YL17G09_36_MG_FD_203698 | JGI IMG/M metagenome (GOLD analysis project Ga0315285, IMG submission 203698) | Sediment microbial communities from Yellowstone Lake, YNP, Wyoming, USA - YL17G09_36 | ecosystem: Environmental > Aquatic > Freshwater > Lake > Sediment | place: USA: Wyoming | collected... | reverse complement strand
TTGGGCGCCGTCGACGACGCCACGAGCAAGATCCTCGGCCTCGTCTTCCGGCCCCAGGAGGACCTTCGGGGCTACCTCCAGCTCATGCACGACGTCATCTCCAGGCATGGCGTGCCGGGCGCCGCCCGGGGGAGGGCCGTGGAAAGGATGGGACGCCAGCTACAGCGAGGTATTCTTGCGCTGGGAGGTCTTCTCCTGTTTCCGGGCATCGGGCGCGGCGTATTGGCAGGGCCAGTCCGCGCGCGGGCGCCCACGACGAAGCAGGGAGGCCCGTCGCGGCACGCCGGCCGGCAACGGGCCTCCCCGGAAAAGGTCTAGCGCCACACGGTTTCCTGGTCGTCACGCGACAGGTCCCCGGACCCCCGGCGCTAGTTGCAGTACTCGTCACACACGCACTGCTCGACATCCAAAGGCAGGACGCGGATTTCGGCCTCAACGTACACAGATCTCACCTCCGTTGCCCCCTTGCTTCCAGTATATGCCATTGTGACATCCAGGTCAATACCGGAATCCCGTACGGCACGCATGATGCATTACGGCAGCGATCGCGTACTGGGTCATCCTGTGCCTCTGCCTAGCCATGCTCCCCCTCTCCGGTTGCCGGCACAAGACTGGCGGTGACGCGGTGCCCGGTGAGGGTGAGGGGTCGGCGACACCCCAGCGGAGTAGTCCGACTTTGGACCCTGGGGGGTGGCATTTTCACTGTCCGTTGACATACCACGCCGGGAGGCCGAGGTGGCATCCTTCGTCAGACCTCCACCAGCGCCGTCAACCTCTGAACGGCCAACCGCATGATGTCCCGCCCGGTTTCGCCGTTGCTGAGGGCGGAGTCGGAGAAGACGGCGTCGGGGAAGTAGTTGCTGAGGGCGTGGCGGGTTGCAGTCGTGTGCGCCGTGCGCAGCCAGGAAGGAACCGCGGCCGGCGGTGGGACGAGCTTGGACCCCAGCACCATCTCCGGGCGGACCGCCATCATCAAGCTGGTATCGACGTCCCCACCGCGCGCCACAGCCTGCAGGTCGCCGCCGAGAAGGTTGGGCAGACAGGCGACCGTCGCGTCCACATTCGGCCACAGCGACTTCGCCTCACCGGTGGCGAGGATGAGCGCATTGTAGACGTTACCACCATGCATCAGGAAGTAAAACTGGCGCTGGAAACCCTGTTCAGACAGGCTCTTTATGTAGCCACGCACGATGCCGAACAGCGTCGGCGTATCAACCACCAGGTACCCCGGCCAGCACGTGAAGTCGAAGCAGTTGCCAAGCGTCAGCGGGGGTGCTACGATGCCGCCCGCGGCCCGCGCGGCCTCCAGGCAGATCGCGCTGGTCAGGATGCAATCAGCGGACACAGGCAGGTGCTGACCGTGCGCCTCGATCTGGGCTACCGGGATGAACGTGACGCGGCCGGCCGCAGCCCGCACCTCACCGGCGGTCATGGCACTGAACTCGAAATCAGCCGACGTCCACGGCATGGCGCTGACCCTCCTTCTTGGCCGACGACCGCAGCAACCTCCCGACCGGGACCAACAACGCCGAATACGCCAGGCTGCAGGCGACTACCAGACCGAGGACAGGAATGTAGCCCGTGTGGTCGATCAGCCAGCCGCCTACGGCCGGCCCCGGCAGGCCGGCTAGGCTGGGCGCAGACAGGAACAACGCTCGAACGCGCCCCCGCTCCTCAGGCCGGACGATATCCCCCAGCAGCGCCTCAAAGCTGGGCATGCCCGCGGCGACCATTACTCCGTAAAGGGCAAATACCACGTAGGTGTATAAAGCGCCTGCCGGCCACATCAGCAGGAAATGACAGAGGGCGGAAAGTGCCCCGTTGACAACGAGGACGGGAATGCGGCCGACCCTGTCGGCGAGAAGGCCTACCAGTGGAATGGCGCCGAGCATAACCGCGCTGACCATGGAGTAGAGGAAGCCTACCTGCGACTGGGGCAGGTTCTGGACGTCGAGCAGGTAGACTGGAATGAACGGCACGATCAGGTTGTTGCCGAAGGCGACGACCATTTCCGCCAGAAGCAGCCACTTTAGCGGCGGCGCCAGAGACCTCACGCGGTACGCCCGCAGGATCGCGCCGGGCATCGGACCCGGAGCCGGACCGGCCTCGGCGCGCCGACGGTCGCGGACGAAGAACGCGGTGATGAGCAAGGCAAGGGTCGCCAGGGCCACGCGCCAGGCGAAAAGGGCACGAACCGGAAGGCTGGCCACCGCGGCCCCGGCGAGGAGGGGGCCACATACCTGGCCCGCCTGCCTCACTCCCATGAGCCAGCCGAAGACCTGCCCGCGCCGCCGGGGTGAACAATGCTCGGAAACCAGGGCGTTGTTGGCCACCCAGACTACGCTGGGTGCGACGACAAACATGGCGTACGATACGACCAGCCATTGCCACACACCAACAAGGCAACACACTAACGCCCCCAAGGCCTCCAAGGCGAAACACGCGGCGATTATCGGCCATCTCCTGAACCGGTCAACAAGCACGCCGGCCAGAAGCGGGGCGGCCACCCCAACGCTCAAGGTGAGGGCGGAGACAGCGCCGAACGCGGTCATGGTCGCGCCGAGGTCGGCGAGGTAGACAACGAAATAGGCCTGGGTTAACCCGGCTCCAATGGCCGAGCACAGGATCGCCGCCCCCAGAGGCAAGACCAATCGGAGAGGAATGACCCCCTGTCCCTTGATGTCTTCCATCCCAGGGCTCCTTCCGCGTCTTGCAGTAACCCTTGATATTGTAAACTATGGAAAGGCTGGTGTCAATGATGTAGGGTAGTCCCAGCCTTCTCCGGTGGGATAAAACGCCCCGGTCAGCCCGCCGTGCGTACATCGAGAGCGCCTGGGTTGCCCCTGGTCGCCAGCGGCTCGTAACGGCAGTGGGGGTCGCACGCCAAGATATCCCCTGTGTAGGCATAGGCGGCAGCCCGACACCCGCCGCCGCACTCCGCCAAATACGCGCACTGCTTGCACTTCCCTTTGACGACTTGCCGAATTCGGCGAATGTCACTGAACAAGGGACTATTGCGCCATACCTCCGCAAGCCCCCTCTCCCGCAGCGACCAAGCTCCAATGCTTGCCGCAGTCCTCGGGCTGTTCAGGTACGTGCAGGGAACGACATATCCGGCGGGGTTGATGGCGCACCACGTGACTCCGCCGGAACACGAGTGGGACGGGCGTTCAATGATCGGCGGGTTGAATGCGTCCGAGAAGTTGACGGCAAGCGTCTTCATATTCGGGAGATGTTCCTTGATCTGGTTCAAGAGCATGACCACTTTGTCGTTGCCTAGCGCGAACTCGTGACCCTCCCTGCCTCGCCCCAACGGAAGGAAACGCAAGATCCTGACTACCTGGACCCCCAGGCGGTCCAGCTCGTACATCAACGGCACGATTTGATCAATGTTCAGGGTGGAAGCGACGGTGGCAACGCGTATTTCGGGAATACGCGAGTCGCATGCCCTTTTGAGCCCCGCCAACGCCCTCGCGTGAGCCCCGGAGACGCCCCTGAACCAGTCGTGGACGCGCGACTCCAGCGCGTCAATACTAACCTGGATGGTTCTCAGGCCCGCACTCTCCAGGTGCTTTATCGTGTCGGGGTCGAGAAGTGTACCATTGGTAGACAGTAGCGCCGACATCTCCCGTCTCGAACACTCTTCGATTACGTCGAAAACGCCTTGGAACGTCAGCGGCTCGCCACCCGTGATGCTGACGTTAAATACGTCTAACCTGTCAAGCTCGTCGATCAGCCCCAGGTAGTCTTGGACATTCAGGTCGGTTTCGCGACGCCCGTCCACGGCATCGGCATAGCAGTGCCTGCACAACAAGTTGCAGGCTGACGTCACTTCAACGCTGACACTGATGGGGCCTTTGAGCGGGGTGCGGCTGAAGTCGCCGATCACCACCCCTCGCTCCGATTCATTTTCATTGACTAGACGCCCGCGCCCCCGCTTTGGGAGACGCTCGGCCGCCGGGCCGGAGTCAAGCAGGCCAAGCTCTCGCATTTGCGCCAGGAAGTCTTCAAGCTCGTTCCTGAGCGAGTCGGGAGGCTTAGGGCTTGCGGCCGCTACCGCGGCCAGTACTTCTTCGAAACCGGCCCCTCTTGCGCAGGCCTCCAGGGCGGGGGCGGCGTCCAGTCCAACCTCGTAAACGCTGCGTGTCCGCCGGTCGAATACGAGCAAACCCCATTCCTCGCGCCTCACTTTGACGCCGGAGGACAAGGCCAACTGCACGATTAACCCTCCAAAGGCGCATGGGCCCTACGTGTAGGGCCCATGCGCTCATCTCCTAGTTCGGCCAGCTCCCTGCAGCGCACGACGGATTAAGAACCTTACGGATAAACACGCGAAATCACCTCCCTGGGAAGCATTGCCATGGCTCCTCCCAATTACATTAAACTATTCGAAGGGGTGCTTTGTCAACTAGCTATTATTTATATCGAACACATAGTACCGCTAAATGTTTCGCGGCCAATAATCTTCTAATACGGTTGAGGCCCAGGCGCAGTCTGGTAAAGCGGCATTGGCTCCGCAATGACGATTCTTAAACCTGGGGCAAGAGCCGGCAAGCTGGCAAATGACTCGGGGGGAATCGAATGCCAGGGACATAGCCCGGCGCGTCCGCCAGTATACATAGGGGCGGGGGCGGCGACCCCGACGGACGCTTCCAGGGAGGCGCGACCCACGCGCGACCGCAGGCGCGCCACGAATTACGTGCTGGCCCTTGCCGCCGTCGCCGTCACCGTGTTCATGGTGATCTACTCCAGGATCGCCTTTGAGGCGGCGGTGAGCGGCCTCAGGGTCTGGTGGGACATCGTCTTCCCCGCCCTGCTGCCGTTTTTCATCGGCTCGGAGATCCTGATGGGGCTCGGCGTCGTGCACTTCATGGGCGTGCTCCTGGAGCCGATCATGCGGCCGGCGTTCAACGTCCCCGGGGCGGGGTCGTTCGTGCTCGCCATGGGGCTGGCCTCGGGCTACCCCATCGGCTCCATCCTGACCGCCCGCCTGCGCCGCCAGGAGCTGGTCAACAAGGTCGAGGGCGAACGGCTGATGTCGTTCACCAACACCGCCGACCCGCTGTTCATGAGCGGGGCCGTGGCCGTGGGCATGTTCGGCGTCCCCGCCGCCGGCGGCCTGATCATCGCCGCCCACTACCTGTCCAGCATTGCGCTCGGCGTCTTGCTGCGCTTCTGGGGGGGGTCGCCGCGGGGCAAGAGAGGCAGGGGCGGCAGCGGGCAGGCCCGCCCGCGCGAGCCCGTGGCGCGGCCCTCGCTGCGCCGGGCCCTGGACGCGATGATCCAGGCGCGCGAACGCGACGACCGCTCATTCGGCCAGCTGATGGGCGACGCGGTGAAGAACTCCGTCAGCACCCTCCTGCTCGTCGGCGGCTTCATCATCCTGTTCTCGGTCATCATCCGCATCCTGGATGTGTCGGGCGTGGTCGGCGCCATCTGCGCCGGGCTTGGGCCGATCCTCAAGCCCCTGGGGCTGCAACCCACCCTCGCCCGGCCCCTGATCAGCGGCTTCCTGGAGATCACCATCGGTACCCAGGCGGCGAGCCGGGCCGCCGCCCCGCTCCTCGGGCGGCTGGTCGTGGCCGGGGCGATCATCGCCTGGAGCGGGCTGTCTGTGCACGCACAGGTCGCGGCCATGGTCCAGGGCACCGACCTGAACGTGAGGACCTACGTGGTGGCGCGCGTGCTGCACGCCGCGCTGGCGGCGGGGATCACCGCCCTGCTGTGGCCGCTCTTCGGGCTGTACCGGGCGACGTCGCTGCCGGCGGCGGCGTGGTGGTTTGCGGCGCCGCCGGCGATGGCCGGGCCGCTGGGGGCGCTGGGTGGGTTGACGCTACAGGGAGCGCTGGCGTGGCTTGGGCGGCTGGGCTTCTTCTGCGAGGAGTTCATGGTCCTGGCGGCGGGCCTGGCGCTGGTCTCGGTCTCGGCGGCGGCGGTCAACGGGGCGCGGCTCCTGGTGGTGCGCCTGCCGCACCGGCGGGGCTAGGCCCGCTGCGCCGGGCGCTGCCCGCACGGCGGGGTGTACAGCCGGCGCAGCTCCGCCTCAACGTCCATGCGCAGCCGCTGCGTGGAGAACGGCGTGGGGTAGACGGCGTACATCATGGCCCCATCGCGGTTCCGCTCCCAGCACGGCCGCCGCTCGTGGGTCGCAAGGCGCGTCTTCGGCGTGGCCGACTCGCCGACGTCGAGCACGCGGTACTTGTCGCCCTGCTTGCACAGGACTGCGTAGACGCCGGCCTTGTCTTCCATCACGCCGAGTGACGGGCACAGCGTGAAGTCGTACCTGCCCAGGTGGACGATCAACCCCCCACCCCCTGTGGCCCATCGACGCGCCCCGCCGCCGCGGCCCACCGGCGCGCGCCGGCGCGGCCCGCCGGCTACTTCGACGCCTTCAGCTCTTCGCGCCCCTTGTTCAGGGTGTCCAGGGCCGCCTGGAGGGCATCCGCCCCATCGCCCAGGACCTTGCCGGCGTAATCGAGCGCGCCCGCGCGGATCTCGCGCGCCACCTGGCGCGCCCGCTCGACGACGTCCTGCGCCTGCGATTGCGCCTGGGCCACCAGCGATGACTCCTCAAGCAGCGCCACCGCCCGCTTGCGGCCCTCCTCGACCAGGCGCTCGGCCTCCTGCCGCGCCTCCTGCAGCAGCCGCTCTCTCTCCACCACCATCCGCTGCGCCTGGCGCAGGTCGTCGGGCAGGTGGCTCTTGATATCCGCAAGGAGGGCCATGGCTTCCTCGTCGTCGACCATCACCTTGCCCGTGAACGGCACCCTGCGCCCCTCGCCCAGCACCCGCTCGAGCTCGACGAGAAAGGCCAGCACCTCCATGCCGATTCCCCCCGGCTCGACCCGGCCACCAGAAGCCGCGCCCGCCCGGAAGGCGGGGCGCCCCCTCAGTCGGACGCCGTCTCTTCGCCGCCCACCGTGCACGGGCCGCCCGAGCCCAGCTGCCGGTCGCCGCTCTTGAACTTCTCGCGCAGGCGCGCCTCGACGATCGGCGGCACCAGCCCGCGCACGCAGCCGCCGAAAGACGCGACCTCCTTCACGACCCGCGAGTTCACGAACGCGTACTCGCTGGAGGTGGTGATGAACACCGTCTCCAGGTCAGGCTCGAGCTTCTTGTTCATCTGCGCCATCTGGAACTCGTACTCGAAGTCGATGAATGCGCGCAGGCCGCGGATTATCACCCGCGCCCCGCAGCGCCGGGCGTACTCGACCTGCAGCCCCGAGAACGAGTCGATGGCCACGTTGGGGATCCCCGTCGTCACCTCGCGCAGCATGTCGAGGCGCTCCTCGACCTTGAACAGGGGGCGCTTCTCGCGGTTCACGAACACGGCCACGATCACCTGGTCGAAGATGCGCACCGCCCGCGTGATGACGTCGAGGTGGCCGTAGGTCACCGGGTCGAAACTGCCAGAGTACAATGCCTTGCTCACGGATCCCCCTCCCCGTACCGGCCCTCCATCCCCGTGCCTCCCACGGAGACGTAGAAGGAGAGGACCGTATCGCCGTACGACTCGCGCCGGATGCGGGACAGGCCCCCCGCCGCCTCCGGCAGCGCAGCCCTGCGGCTGTGTTCGACAACTACTACCCCGCCCGCCACCAGAAGACCTGTCCTTCCGATCATGTTCAAGGTGTCGGCGGCCAATCCTCCCTCGTACGGCGGGTCGATAAAGATAAAACCGCAGCGCGAGCCGCGACGCTCCAGGGTTGGCAGGGCCCTGGCGACGGGGGCGCACACGACCGCGGCGGCGGCCGCGAGGCCCGTCAGGGCGAGGTTCTCGGCGATGAGCCGGCAGCACGCGCGGTCAGACTCCACAAACGTCGCCCGCGCGGCGCCGCGCGACAGGGCTTCGATGCCGACGCTGCCGGTGCCGGCGTAAAGGTCCAAAAACGCCGAGCCGGAAAGCGGCCCGGCGCCGAGCCGCCCCGCCTCAAGGATCGAGAACAGGGACTCGCGCACGCGGTCCGCCGTGGGCCGCAGGCCGGCGCCCCGGTTCCTGGGGGCGCTTCCCGACTTGAGCCGGCGACCGCGCGCCGAACCCGCGATGACGCGCACCTCGCCACCCCCCAGCCCGCCGGCGCGGGCACGCGGCACCGGTGTCGTGTAACGCCGCCGGTGCCGCATAGCCACGCCGGGCATTGGGCATTGCTACGACCGATGGGGGCGGCCGTGTAGGCCGCACTCACCCGAGGCTCTTCCTCCGGTTTCTCCTCTCCCAGGGACGGGCTGACCACCCGTCCCCTTTTTCTTGGGCGCCGTCTTGCTCAGGCACTCTCGTTTCTCAGGCGCCCGTTGTCGCGGGCACGAGCTCGTACGCCATCTCGCCCATGCCCAGCGCGGCCGCCTCTTCAATGTGCAGGAGGCTCTTGACGCCGTTCAGCTGGCCGAGGCGGTCGGGCGGCGGCGGCACCGCCGGCGCGCCCGGGCCAGAAAGCGCCGGGGCGGCGTCGACAAGGTCCAGGGAGCAGCGGTCGGCGGCCACCGGGTCCAGGCCGGCGACGATGCCGACATTGCCCACAAGCGGCGGCAGGACGCAGTCCCAGCAGTCGCAGCCCACGGTCACGTCCTGGATGAAGTTGATGTAGACGACGTGGCCGGGGGAAAAGAGGCCGGCCACGGCGGCGGCGGCGGCGGCGAGCCGCCGCGCGAACGCCGGCCCGACGCCGGCCGGGGCGGCCAGGGCGCCGCCGCGGCACGCCCAGCTGCAGTTGTTGCATGACATGCAGCGCGCGTCGTCGCGACGGGGCCGGCCATCCTCCAACCGCAGCGCGTCAAACGGGCAGCTCTCGACGCAGCGGCCGCAGCCGTCGCAGCGCGCGGGGTCCAGGACGGCGCGGTTGACGAAGTGCTGCGCCGCCTTGCCGGCCTTGGTCGTGCAGCCCATGCCCAGGTGCTTGATCGCCCCCGCCGTGCCGCACATGTCGTGGCCCTTGACGTGGCTTAAGACGACCATCGCCTGCGCCCCGGCCACCGCGCGCGCCACCTCCACGGCCTCCAGGGCCGGCGCGGCCGCGGCCCCGGCGGGCACGCGCGCCGTGACGCCATCGGACCCCGTGGGCCCGTCGGCGATGACCACCGGCGCCCCCACCGTCTCGGGCACGAAGCCGTTTTGCGCCGCCGTCCGCAGGTAGTCGGCGGCGGTGAACCGCCCGACCTTGTACAGCGTGGTCGTGTCCGTCACGAACGGGTCGGCGCCGGCGCCGCGCAGCAGGTCGACGACCGCCCGCGCCACGAACGGCCTCAGGTAGCTCGCGTTCCCGCGCTCGCCCATGTGCACCTTGACCGCCACCCGCTTGCCGCCGGCGTGGGGCAGGAAACCCGTGGCCTCGACCGCTGATCGCAGCGCGCCGCCGAAGACCGGCCGCTTGTTGTAGTCGATGAAGTAAAGACGCGACATCGCCACTCCCCCTTCCCGCCACCGGGCGGGCGTCGCTTCTGTCCCAAAGTCATAGCTTCCGCCCGGCGACAGAATATCCTGCCGGGGCGGGGCGGCATACGCGCCGGTGGGGGGCATGGCGCGCCGGCGGCCGGGCAATGCGGCAGCCGGGGAATACGGCCGCCGGGGAATGCGGCGGCCGGGGAATACGGCGGCGGCCCGGTGGGAAGCTAGCCACGGGCAGGCACAGCATGAACCACGCAAGGGGGAGAGGCCTTGACGCGCGTCCGCCAGCCGCCGTTTTTCCCGATCACCGAGTTTCCGGTGCGCACCGACCTCGCCGTCGAGGCGCGCGAGGCGCTGGCCGGGGACGTGCCGGGCGTGACCACGACCGAGGAGCGCGGGCCCCACGTCAAGGTGACGCGGGTTGACATCACGTCGCCGGCCGGGGCCCAGCGCATGGGCAAGCCGCAAGGCCACTACGTGACCCTGGAGGCGACCGGGCTCCGCCAGCGCGACCGCGACCTGCAGGACGAGGTCGCGCGCGTGCTGGCGACCGAGCTCGCGCGGCTCGTGGGCAGCCTGGTGACGGGGCACGAGTTCACGACGCTGGTGGTGGGACTGGGCAACTGGAACGCGACCCCCGACGCCCTGGGGCCGCGGGTGGTGTCGAAGATCCTGGTGACGCGGCACGTGCGTGACTTCATGCCCCAGGAGCTCCGCGGCCAGCTGCGGCCGGTGGCGGCGATCTCGCCCGGCGTGCTGGGCACCACGGGCATCGACACCAGCGCCATCGTGCGCGGCGTCATCGACCGCGTGCGGCCGGACGTGGTCGTGGCCGTCGACGCGCTGGCGGCGAGGAGCCTGGAGCGCATGCTGACGACGATCCAGCTCGCCGACACGGGGATCTCGCCGGGCTCCGGCGTCGGTCCCGAACGCGGCGGCCTCGACCTCGAAACCCTGGGCATCCCCGTGGTGGCCGTCGGCGTGCCGACGGTCGTGCACGCGATGACCATCGCCAGCGAGACGGTGGCGGGGCTGGCCGAGATGCTGCACGGGACGCCGCGGCATCTGGGCGCGCTGGAGTCCATGCCCCCCGAGGAGAAGCACCGCCTGATCAACGAGGTCCTGACCCCGGCCGTCGGCGAGCTGATGGTCACGCCCAAGGAGATCGACGTCTACGTCGACGACCTGGCGCGGCTGGTGGCGGGGGCGATAAACGTCGCCCTGCATCCCGGCGTGGACATCGACGAGCTATCCAAGTACCTGATGTAAAGACCCCGGCGCCAGGAGGTCCAGGTTCCGGCGGCGGGCGGCCTCGCGCAGGCCGGCGTGGGTGGGGCTTTTCAGGTCGGGGTCGGCGGCGACGATGGCCGCCGCGGCGCGGTCGGCGGCCGCGATGAGGCTCGCGTCGCCGAGGGTCTCGGGGAAGTGCACGTCGGGGAGGCCGTGCTGGCGCAGCCCGAGCGGGTCGCCGGGGCCGCGCAGGCGCAGGTCGGCCTCGGCCACGGCGAAGCCGTCGGACGTGCGCTCCAGCGTCGCCAGGCGCTCCGCGGCGAGCTCGCCCTCAGGGTCACCGATCAGGAAGCACACGGCGGGGCGCGCCGAGCGGCCGACGCGGCCGCGCAGCTGGTGCAGCTGGCTCAGGCCGAACCCCGGCGCGCCTTCGACGATCATCACCGTCGCCTCGGGCACGTCGACGCCGACCTCGACGACCGTCGTCGCCACCAGCACCCCCAGCCTCCCGTCGCGGAAGGCGGCCACCACCGCCTCGCGCTCCTCATCCGGCAGGCGGCCGTGCACCACGGCGGGACGCAGGCCGGGGTAGTGCCGCACAAGCCACGGCAAGACCTGCATCACGGCCGGCCCGCCACCACTGCCTTCGCCCCCGATGCGCGGGCACACCACGTAGCCCTGGTTCCCGCGCGAGACCTCGCGCTGCAGGGCGTCATACGCCTCGTGGCGGCGCGCCGCCTCAAGCCGCACCGTGGCCGGCGGTCGCCGCCCGGGTGGCAGCTCATCGAGCGTCGACACGTCGACGTCGCCGAAGGCCACCAGGGCCAGCGTGCGCGGGATCGGCGTCGCCGTCATGACCAGCACGTGGGGCGGCGGGCCCTTGGCCTCAAGCTGCAGGCAGTGGCCGACCCCGAAGCGCTGCTGCTCGTCGATCACCGCCAGGCCCAACCGCGCGAAGCTCACGCCCTCCTGGATCAGGGCGTGGGTGCCCACCACCACCCCAGGTTCGCCCCCGGCGCAGGCGGCGAGGGCGTCGCGGCGGCATGACCGCTCAAGCGCCCCGGCGAGCAGGTGAACCTTGACCCCGCATCGACCCAGGATGGCCTGGAACGTGCGCGCGTGCTGCTCGGCCAGGAGCACGGTGGGTGCCATGACCGCCACCTGCAGCCCGGCCTCGACGGCGCGGGCGGCGGCTATCGCGGCGACCACCGTCTTGCCCGAGCCGACGTCCCCCTGCAGGAGCCGCAGCATGGGGCACGGCCGCTCCATGTCCCGCCCGACCTCGGCGGCGGCGCGCTGCTGCGCCGCCGTAAGCGCGAAGGGCAGGGCCGCCAGCACGCGCGCCTCAAGCTCGCCGGCGGGCGGGCAGGCGAGGCCGGCCATGGCCGCCCGCCGCCGCCGGCGCAAGGCCACGCCCAGCCGCAGCATGAACGCCTCCTCCGCGGCGATGCGCCGCCTGGCGGCCAGGAGTGCCGCCTCGTCGGGCGGGAAGTGGATGTCGCGGCGCGCGGTGGCGGCGGGGGCGACATCCAGGGCGGCGCGCACCGCGTCGGGGAGGGGGTCGGGCCCCTCGGGGGCAAGGTCCAGCGCGCGCCAGACGAGGGTGCGCAGCATGCGCTGCGAGATGCCGGCGGTGGTCGGGTACACGGGGACGATGCGGCCCAGGTGCAGGGACGGGCCCACGCCGGCGCTGGCGCCGGCGCCGGCGCTGCCGCCGCGGCCGTCCTGCGCCTCAGCCTCCCACTCGGGGTTGAGGATGCGCAGCGACGGGCCGCGCCGCTCGACGCGGCCCCACAATATGACTCGCCCGGCCTCCTTGAGGCGCCGGGCGAGGTATGGCTGGTTGAACCACATGGCGTTGACGACGCCGTCATCGGCCCGCACGCGGGCCGTCACCAGCGCCCGCCGCCCCGGCAGCCAGCGCAGCGACGCCGCGACGACCGTCCCGCGCACCATGCCGCATTCACCGTCAGGGAGCTCGCCAAGCGGCGGGAAATGCCGCCGGTCCTCGTGGCGCCGCGGGTAGTGGCGCAGAAGGTCATCGACCGTGCGCACGCGGAGGGTCGCCAGGGTCGCCGCGCGGCGCGAGCCCACCCCGGGCAGGTCCTGCACCGGGGCGTCGCCGCCCCCATCCGGCGTCCCGCGACGCGCCCGGCTCACCGCCCATTACGCCCCCTACTCGACGGATATGATGTAGTAGTAGTGCGGCTGCCCACCGAAGCGCAGCTCGACCTCGTGGCCTTCGTGGCGACCCTGCACCGCCGAGGCCAGCGCGGCCGCCTCCTCGCCGCTCACGTCCTCGCCGTAAAACAGGGTGATGACCTCGGTCCCGGGGCCGGCCATGTCCGTCACCAGCCGCAGCGCGACATCGTGACGGTCCTGACCCGTGGCCTTGATGTCGCCGTCGTGCAGGCCGAGGATGGTGCCGGAGGTGATGGACATGTCGCGGTACTTCGCGTCGCGCACGGCGAAGGTCACCATGCCCGTCTTGACCATGGTCATCGCCCGGCGCATGACCTCGATGTTGTCGTCGATCTCCATGCGCGGCCGCATCGCCACCAGCGCCGCGATGCCCTGGGGCACGGTGCGGCTGGGGACGACGTAGACCTTCTTGCTGGTCAGCTTCGCCGCCTGCTCGGCGGCGGGGATGATGTTGGGGTTATTGGGCAGCACGATGACCTTCTGCGCCCCGACGCGCTCGATGGCGCCGAGGATGTCCTGCGTGCTGGGGTTCATGGTCTGGCCGCCGGCGATGACCTCGGCGGCGCCGAGGCTGAAGAATATCTCGCCCAGGCCGCGGCCGGGGGCGACGCAGATGACCGCCGGCCCCTCGCCGTTGCTCGCCGCCTCCTCGCCGCGCTCTGGCACGTCCATGTCGGCGACGCCGGCAACATGCGGCTGCGGCCCGGCGGCACTCTGGGTGCCGGGTGCGGCCGTCGACGGCGCCCTTGCGGCAACCGCGCCATCGCCCGCGGCGGCGACGCCGTCGCCCGCGCCATCGCCCGCGCCGCTCCTGGCGCCGCTCCTGGCGCCGCCCCGCGAGGCCTTGAACTCCTCGTGCTGCTGGCGCATGTTGATGATCTCGACGCGGTCAAGCTCACCGTGCGCCATGGCCAATCCCAGGACGACGTGCGGCTCCGCCGTGTGCACGTGGACCTTGATCAGGCTCGGCGTGCCGACCACGAGCAGGGAGTCGCCGCGCGGCTCGAACTCCTCGCGCAGCTTCTCCTGGGACATGTCCGACCCGCGCAGGAGGAACTGCACGTCGTAAGGATGCGAGAGGTCGGCGAGCTCGGCGACCGCCTCCTGCGTCGGGCCGGCGGGCACTTCCGCCGCCGCCCCCGCCTCGGCCCACCGCTCGCCCGCCACCGTCTCCGCCGCGGCGCGCAGGATGAAGACCAGGCCCTTGCCCCCCGCGTCCACCACGCCGGCGCGGCGCAGCACGGGCAAAAGCTCGGGCGTGCGCTCGAGGGTGTACTCCGCCCGGCGCACGGCCGCCGCCAGCACGGTCGCGACATCCCCGCCGCGCCGCGCCTCGTCGAGGGCGCCGCGCGCCGCCTCGCGCGCCACGGTGAGGATGGTGCCCTCGACCGGGCGCATCACGGCCTGGTACGCCGTCACCACGCCCTCCTGCAGGGCGCCGGCCAGCCCCGCCGCGTCCAGCACCTTGGCGCCCTGCGCCCCCTGGGCGAACCCGCGCAGAATCTGCGAGAGTATGACGCCGGAGTTGCCGCGGGCGCCCATGAGCGAGCCCAGCGCCGCCGCCTCGGCCGCCTGCGCGAAGTGGCACCCCGCCGGGGCCGAGCCGTCCATCTCCTGCATCGCCGAGCGCAGGGTCAGTGACATGTTGGTGCCGGTGTCGCCGTCGGGAACCGGAAACACGTTGAGGGCGTCGACTTCAGCCCGCCGCTCGTCGAGCAGGTCACAGGCCGCCCGCATGATCGCCCTCAGGTCGTCCCCGCAAAGGCCCTCCCGCCCCAATCGCTTCACCTCCCCGGGCCGCCACGGCAGCGGATTTCCGGCCCGCCCCCCGCCCGCTACCCGCATGGTCAATGATGCCCCACGCGCACGCCCTGGACGTGGATGCGCACTGTGGCGGCCTCCAGGTCAGTCATGCTCTCGATGGCGTACTTAACCTTGTCGATGACGTTCTTGGCCACCTCGGAGATGCGCACCCCGTAGCCCACGATGATGTACAGGTCGACCGACACGCGCCGCTCGTCGACCAGCACCTCGACGCCCCGCGACAGGCTCTCGCGGCCCAGAAGCTCCGCCAGGCCATCCTTAAGCGTGCGTGACGCCATGCCCACGATGCCCGGGCACTCAGTGGCCGCTACGCCCGCGATGGTCGCGATCACTTCCTCGGTCACGATCAGCTTTCCCCACGTCGTGCTTGTCTCTTTGGGCATCATATACCCCCCGCCATCCGGGTACCCCTCTTCATTCGCCCTGTGCCATTTCATTTCCTCCTTGTGGCCTGGCAGTGCGCCGGTGGGCCGCGCGAATGGGCCGCGCGGCGCGGTCGTGCCCGAACGGATGTTTCCTCGCGCTGGCTGATACAGACGCTGGAAGTCGCGGCTGCGGTCGCGGTTGCGGGCTGGTATCATGGCACACGACGGGGCGGGGGCCGGAAGGCCCCCGCCTTCACGCGCCGGGCATGGGGGCGGGGCGCGACCCGGCGGTCATTTGCGCTTCGGCCTTGTCAGGGGGCAGGCCGTGTGCTAAAATTGAAGTGTTTGAAAGCGGGGTGGTCGCATGTCCAAGCGTTGCGTGGTTTGCGGCAAGGAAGCGGGGCCTGGCCACAAGGTCAGCCACTCCAACATCAAGACCAATCGGCGCTGGGAGGCCAACCTCCAGCACATCCGCGTGGTCCTGGACGGCAAGCACACGCGGGCCTACGTGTGCACGCGCTGCCTGCGCAGCGGCCGCGTGCAGCGGGTGGTCTAGGGGCAGGGGCGATTACTGGCTAAGCGGGGCTGGGTCACGCCGGCGTGATCTGGCCCTTGCCGTCGCCATCGCCGTCGTCGCCGTCGCCGCTGGGCGGGGCCTCCCGCGCCCCGGCGAGCACGCGCGCAAGCTCCCCGGCCGTGTAATGGTACTTGGTGCCGCAGAAGCGGCAGCAGAGCTCGACGCCCTCGCCTGAGGCGACGGCGTCGTCGAGTTCTCCGGGGCCAATCGCCGCGACAAGCTCCCGGACCTTCTCCGGCGAGCACCGGCACGCGAACGCCAGCGGCTGCCGCCCCAGGATGCGCGGCGACGCGCCCAAGAGCCGCCGCGCGAGCTGCTCGGGCGTGACGCTCGCCGCCACCCAGCGGCTGACCCCGCCGAGCGCGTTCACGTTGTCCTCGAGGCCGCGGGCCAGCTCGTCGTCCGCGCCGGGCGGGGGCTGCAGCGCCGGCGACATCTGCCGGCCGGGCAGGAGCTGCAGCAAGTACCCGCCCGCCCCGCGCACCCGCCCGCCCGGCCCCACCAGCACGCCCAGGCCGACGGCCGACGGGATCTGCTCCGAGCGGCGGAAGTAGGCGGCCAGGTCGGCGGCGATCTCGCCGCTGACCAGGCGGCACGACCCGGCGTAGGGCTGCTTCAGGCCGAGGTCGCGGACGACGTGCAGGTAGCCCGACGACCCCACCGCGCCGCTGACGTCGAGCTTGCCGTCGGCGCGGGGCGGCAGCTCCACGGCGCCGTTTCTGGCGTAGCCGCGCACGTGCCCCGAGGCGTCGGCGTCGGCCACGATGCCCCCCAGCGGCCCATCGCCGGCCACGCGCAGGGTGACGGTCTGGGCGCCCTTGAGCGTGGCGCCCAGGAGGGCCGCGCCGGTCAAGGCGCGGCCGAGGGCCGCGGTGGCGGTGGCGGAGAGGCCGTGCCGCCGCCGCGCGTCATCGACGAGATCCGTGGTGCGCGCCACCAGGACACGCACCCGGCCCTGGGCGCCCGTCGCCCGCACCAGGTAGTCGTGCAAACCGCCTGCCTCCTGCCGCCCGGGCCCTATCAGCCGGTGCCCCTGGAGAAGGCCCGGAGCATGACGAGCACGACCCGCCCCAGGAAGCGGGGCAGCCGTATGACGTGAAAGCGTATGGCCAAGCTGATCCCCCCCGTCCGTGATCGCCCACGGCCGCGGAAATGGCGTGTAGCGACGGGCGCCTACCGCCGCCGGGACAGGAGGTAGCCCCCCAGGCCCGCAAGCGCCAGGCCGAGACCGCACCCCAGGACGCGCGGCGGCAGGGCGAAGAGCAGGACGACGCCGCCCAGCACCAAGAGGGCCAGCCCGAGTGCGCGCTCGCCGCCGCCGGTCCCTAATCGACCCCTGCCCAGGTGACCCAATGCGCTCACCACACCATGGCCGTTGCCCTGCATTATATGCGGGGCGGTGGGTGGGTGCGCGCCGTCACCGGCGGACGGAGCCCTCCGGTGCCGACTTCAGCGCGGCCACGGCGGCGCCCATGTCCGGGGCGCAAAACAGCGCCGTGCCCGCAACCAGGATGTCGGCGCCCGCGCGCGCCGCGCCGGCCGCATTCCCCAGCACGACGCCGCCGTCGACCTCGAGCAGGGGGCGCCGCGACCCGGCCGGCAGCGCGTCGATGGCGCGGCGCAACCGTGACAGCTTGTCCAGGGCCGAGGGGATGAAGTCCTGCCCGCCAAATCCCGGGTTGACGCTCATCACCAGGGCGAGGTCGAGCTCGCCCAGGATGTAGTCAAGCGCGGACGGGGGCGTGTGCGGATTGAGCGCCACGCCGGCCCCGGCGCCCGCGTTACGGATCGCGGACACGACGCGGTGCAGGTGCGGGCATGCCTCGACGTGGACGATCAGCCGCGACGCCCCCGCGGCGCGGAAGGCGTCGAGGTGGTGCCACGGCTCAACGATCATCAGGTGGACCTCCAGCGGCAGGCTGGTCGCGCGCTTGAGGCAGCGCACCACGTCCGGGCCGACGGTGATGTTGGGCACAAAGCGCCCGTCCATGACGTCGATGTGCAGAAGGTCGGCCCCCGCCGCCGCCGCCGCCTGCGCCGCGGCGCCGAGGGCCGCGAAGTCGGCGGCCAGGATTGACGCGCTGACCGTGGGCACGGTCCCACCCCCCTTTGCCTCCCTGGATCCCCGCCCGGCGCCCGTCGTTTTACGGGCAGCGGGCGGTCAGCGGCGCCACGCCGGGACGCTCTCGATCTCGGCCAGCAGCTTGAGGTAACTGTCGTAGCGCGAGGCGGGAATGGCCCCCGCGGCCACGGCGTCTTTCACCGCGCACTGCGGCTCGGCCCGGTGGCGGCAGCCCGCGTACCGGCACCGGCCCAGGTACGGCTGCATCTCGGGGAACAGGCCGTCAAGCTCGGCGGCCTCGACGCCCGGCAGGTCAAGGGCGAAAAAGCCCGGCGTGTCAACGACCATGCCGCCCCCGCCGACCGGCATGAGCTCCGCGTGACGGGTGGTGTGCCGGCCGCTGCCGGCACGCTCGCTTACCTCGCCGGTGCGCAGGGCGAGTCCCGGCTCAAGGGCGTTGAGCAGCGTGGACTTGCCCACCCCGCTTACCCCGGCCAGCACGCTGGTACGGTCGCCGAGGAGCGGCCGGAACTCGTCGAGCCCGTCGCCGCGGCGCGCGCTGGTGGCCAGGGCGCAAACGCCGAGCCTGCGGTAGAAGGCGACGGCGTCGCGCACCTCCTCGGGCGTGGCCAAGTCGCACTTGTTCAGGCAGACCACGGCTGACAGCCCCACCGATGACACGACCACCAGCAGCCGGTCGATGAACGACGCCGAAAGGTCGGGGCGGTGGAACGAGGCGACCACCACCGCCTGGTCGACGTTGGCCACCGGGGGCCGGGCGAGGACGGTGCGCCGGGGCAGGATGTCCTCGATGACCCCCGGGCCGTCGGGCGGGCAGGTGACAGCGACGCGGTCACCGGTCAGCACGCGGCTGCCCCCGAGCCTCAGCCGGCCGCGCGCCCGGCACTCCACCGCCCGCCCGTCGACCAGTACCAGGTGCAGGTTGGAACCCGCCCGCAGCACCAGCCCTTCAGACATGGCCTCCCCCCATCAATGAACGACGTTTACGACGGATGACCTCAGCGGACGACGTTCTCGGATGCGATCGTCTCGTCGATGTACACCCTGACAAGCGCTGAACTCCCGGTCCACGTGATGTCGAGGGTGAACCGGTCGCCGGCGAGCCGGTATTCCTTGTACACGTCGTGCGGGCCCAGGTCGTCGCTGACCTCGACCCGGACCACCCGCCGCGGCAGCCCGTCCTTGGGCACGACGATCAGCAGCGTGGTCGTGGGGCCGCCGCCCTCGCCCCGGCTGACGACGAGGTCGACCGGCGTCCCGATGCCGACGCTTGTGCCGGGCGCCGGGACCTGGTCGATCACCGTTCCCGGCGGCAGGGACGACGCCTGCTGGATGATCTGGCCCGCCTCGAGCTGCAGCGCGGCCAGCTGCGCTTCCACATCCGCCAGCGGCAGGCCGCGGAAGTCCGGCAGCGTGCCCGGCGCCGGCCCGGCGCTGACGTCCAGGTCGACGGCTGTGCCCTCGGCGACCTCGGTGCCGGCACGCGGGTTCTGGCTCACGACGTAGTCCTGGGGCACTTCATCCGACTCGACGTAGTCGATGTCGCCGACCTTAAGGCCGGCCGACTGCAGCGCGACCTTGGCGTTGCGCAGATCCATGTTGGTGACGTCGGGCACGCCGCCCGAGACCAGCTTGGGCCCGAGCGAAATGGTCAGGCTGATCTGCCGGTTGCGGCGGACGACCTCGCCCGCGCGCGGGTCCTGGGCCATCACCTGGTTCGCCGGCGCCGACGGCTCGTTGCGCTCGGCGGCCACCACCCAGCCCAGCTCGGCCTCGTGCAGCCTCTGCTCGGCGGCCCTGATGTTGAGGCCGACCACGTCCGGCACCGTCACCGTCGGGACGTTCATCCAGGCCAGAAACCGCCCGACGCCGACGCCGAGCACGACCGCCGCCGCGGCAAGACCCAGCGCCAGCAGTATCACGCGCCGCAGCCGCCCGCCCCGACCCCCGGCGCTCATGCGTCCCCCACCAGCCCCGCCCGGGCCGCCCGGGCCGCCCGCGTCGCCCGGCCCGTCCCCGGATGCGTCCCCTGGCCCGCCGAACTCGCCGGATACGCGTCTCTGGCAGGCCCTGATGGCGGCCAGCATTGCCTCAGCCTTCTGGTAACGGTCCCTGGGATCTTTGGCCAGCGCGCGGTAGATTACCTCCTCAGCCCACTCAGGTATGGCGCGGTTGAACGACGACGGGGCGGGGATGAGGGCCTCGACGTGCTGCATGGCGACGGCCACCGCCGTCTCACCGTCAAACGGCACGCGCCCGGTGACCATCTCGTACAGCACGACGCCCAGAGCGTAGAGGTCGGACCGCTCACCGATGACGCCGCCCCGCGCCTGCTCGGGCGAGAAGTAGTGCACCGACCCGACCACGATGCCGTCGTGGGTGATCGGGGCGGCGGTGACGGCGCGCGCGATGCCGAAGTCGGTCACCTTGACCCGGCCGTCCGTCGTCAGCAATATGTTGTGCGGCTTGATGTCGCGGTGTATGAGGCGGTTGGCGTGGGCGCAGGCCAGCGCCTCACATATCTCGGCGGCGATGCGCAGGGCGCGCTCCATGGTCAGCGGGCCGCGCGCCCGGATGAGGTCCTTGAGCGTGCGGCCGGCGACGTACTCCATCACGATGTAGTGCGTGCCGTCCTCCTGGCCGACGTCGTACACGGACACGATGTTGGGGTGCGACAGGCTCGCCGCCGCCTCGGCCTCGCGGCGGAAGCGGCGCACGAACTCCTCGTCGGTGGTGAACTGCGGCCGCAGGACCTTGATCGCCACCGTGCGGTTCAGGTACGTGCAGCGGGCGCGGTAAACGACGGCCATGCCGCCGCCGCCGATGCGTTCCAGTATCTCGTAGCGCTTGCCCAGAAGCCTGCCAATCACCAGCCTCACCCCGCTTGCCGCCCGCGCCCGTCCGCGCGCGGCGGCGGCAACGGTCCCATCACCGGCCCCGCTATAAGCACCATCACCGTGACGTTATCGTGACCGCCGCGCTCGTTCGCCAGGGCCACCAGCCGATCCGGCGCTGACGCCGCGTCGTGGGCGACGGCGGCGGCGATCTCGTCCGCCGCCACCAGGCTGGTGAGCCCGTCCGTGCACAGCACCAGCAGGTCGCCCGGGCCGAAATCCAATTCCACCATGTCAGGGGCGGTATCGCCCTCCGTGCCCAGCGCCCGCGTCAGCACGTTGCGGTGCGGGTGCACCATGGCCTCACGTTCGCTGATGTCCCCAGTCCGCAGGAGCTCCCCCACCAGGGAGTGGTCAACCGTGAGCAGTCGCGCCTCTGCGCCGCGGACCAGGTAGGCGCGGCTGTCGCCGACGTGCCCGATGGCCGCCCGGTCACCCAGGACCAGGGCGCAGCTCAGGGTGGTGCCCATGGGCGGTCCGGGCCGCTCCGAGGCGGCGGCGGCGGCGATCACCGTCTGGTTGGCATCGATTATCGCCTTGCGCAGCAGGCCGCCGAGGTCTATCTCGCCCCCGCCGGCGGCGCCAGGAGTGCCGGCGGTGCCGGCGGTGCCGGCGGCGTCAGCGGCGCGGGCGGCGCCCAGACCCGCCTCCAGGCCCTGCCGCGTGGCGGCCACCGCCAGGTTGGACGCGACCTCGCCCCACTGGTGGCCGCCCATGCCGTCGGCCACTGCGGCGAAGAACGACCCCGGCCAGGCCTCAAGCGCCCCCAGCCAGCACACATCCTCGTTGGTTTGACGCACCCGTCCCACGTCGCTTCTGGCGAACCCCCGCACCACCCGCCTCGCCACCCCCCACGCTCGCCGCCAGGCGGCACGTCCGCCGCCAGGGGCGCACCCGCGACGCGGGCCGCCCGTGTGATCATTCTCTTTGCCGGGTCCGATTCCTCTGCCCGGACAGAACCTGGCAGGACGTGCCACCGGCGGCGCGCCAGGAGGCCCGCCGGCGCGTCACAGCCCGCGTCACCGCCCGCGTCACCGCCGGCGTCACCGCCGGCGCAGCCGGGCGTAGAAGAAGCCGTCACAGCCATGCACGTGCGGCAGAAGCTGCAGCGTACCCCCGCCCGCCGCCGGTTCAGCGGCGAGCGCGGGCGGCAAGAGCGGCCGCAGGTCGTCGCGCAGAAACTCCGGATGAGCGTCGAGGAAGGCCGCGACCACCTCCTCGTTCTCCTCCGGCTCCAGGCTGCACGTCGCGTACAGCAGCACCCCGCCGCGGCGCACCGCGCCGCTCGCCCCGGCCAGGATGGCCAGCTGCAGTCGCGCCAGGCGCGGCAGGTCCGCCGGGACCTTGCGCCAGCGGGCGTCGGCGTTGCGCCGCAGCGCCCCCACGCCCGAGCACGGCACGTCACACAGCACGCGGTCGGCGGCGTCCGGCAGGAGCTCCCCCAGCTCGCGCGCGTCGCCGCACTGTGTCGACACGATGTGGATGCCCAGCCGGCGGCTGGAGCCGCGCACCGCGGGGAGCTTGTACTCGTCCCGGTCAAGGGCCACCACGCGGCCGCGGTCGCCCATCAGCTCGGCCAGGTGCGTGGCCTTGCCGCCCGGGGCGCCGCAGGCGTCGACCACCGTCTCGCCCGGTTGCGGGGCGAGCAGCAACCCCGCCAGCATCGCCCCCTCGTCCTGGACCTGGAACAGGCCGCGCTTGTACGCCTGGAGGTCCTCCACCGCGCCCCCGGGCTCGATCGCCAGCCCGCCACAATCCGGCGGCAGCGTCCCCGCCGGCCGCGCCGCCACCCCCTCCGCCGCCAGGGCCGCCAGAAGCTCCCCCGGCGTGACGCGCAGGCGGTTCGGGCGGACCACCACCGGCGCCGGCTGGTTGTCCCAGTCGCAGAGCCCTCTCGCCCCGTCAAAGCCGTAGCGCTCGACCCAGCGCCGCACCAGCCACTCCGGGTGCGACCGGTCAAAGACCAGGAAGCCCACCGGGTCCTGGGCGGGCGGCGGCGGCGCTGGCTCGTCCGGGGCGCGCGCGACGGCGCGCAGGACCGCGTTCACGTAGCGCGCCGTGCCGGCGTGGCCGTACTTCTTCGCCAGCGCCACCGACTCGTTGACCGCGGCGTGCGCCGGCACGCGCAGGAAGCGCAGCTGGTAGACGCCCAGGCGCAGGATGTTGCGGATCCAGGCGGTCATCGCCGCCACGCCGCGGTCGGCGCGGCTCTCAATGATCCAGTCAAGGGTGTTGCGGCGCTTCAGCGCCCCGTACGCGAGCTCGGTGGCCAGGGCGGAGTCGCGGCGGTCCAGGGCCTGGCGACGCAGGAAGAAGTGCAGGGCGACATCCGCGTGGTCGCCACGGCGTTCCACAGCATGCAGGGACAGGAGCGCCGCCTCGCGCGCCCCGCTGACCGCGCCGCCCCCGTTGGCGGCGCCCGCCCCTTCACCCCCGACCTCAGCCACGGCCTCACCCCCGCCCGGTTCAGTCGCGCCGGCTGCGCAGTATCAGGAGGCGCAGGAGCTGGGCGATGGCCAGGGCCGTCGCCGCCAGGTACGTGAGGGCCGCGGCGCCCAGCACCTGCCGCGCCGGGCCGAGCTCCTGCGGCGCCAGGTAGCCGCCCTCCTCGAGCACGGCCAGCGCGCGCCGCGAGGCGTTGTACTCCACGGGCAGGGTGACCACCTGGAACGCCACCGCCGCGGCGAACAGCACGATGCCGATGTCCATGAGGTAGCCCCACGAGAATATCAGGCCGACCAGGAACAGCGGCCACGCCAGGGTTGACCCGAAGCGCGCCGCGGGCAGGATGCTGTTGCGTATCGCCAGCGGCGCGTAGCCGGTGTCGTGCTGGATCGCGTGCCCGGCCTCGTGCGCCGCCACGCCCAGGGCGGCGATGGACTGGCTCTCGAAGACCGTTTCTGACAGGCGCAACACGCGGACGCGCGGGTCGTAGTGGTCAGACAGGTTGCCGGGGATGCGCTCGACCTTTACGTCGTCGAGCCCGGCGCGGTCCAGGATGTCGCGCGCGACCTCGGAGCCGCGGCGGCCGGCCCGCGTGGCCACCGCCGACCAGCGGCGGAACGAGCCCCGCACGCGGGACTGCGCCCACAGCGCGAACGCCAGCGCCGGCAACACCAGAAAGAGGAAACCCGTGTCGCCGAAGTAGTAACCCATGCCCGCTCCTCCTCCCGAATAAACCGTGCCTTAGCCGGGGTAAACGCCACTCAGCCGAGCCGCTCGCCCGGGGGAAGCGGCCGCCCCCGCAGGTAGTCGCCGGCCGCCATGCGCCGCCCGCCCGCCGCCTGGACCTCGACGATGCGGTAGGCACCCGCGCCACAGGCGACGACGATGCCGGCGTCTCCCGCCGCCAGGACCGTGCCCGGCGGGGCCGCCGGGGCCGCCGGGGCCGCCGGGGCCGCCGGGGCCGCCGGGGCCGCCGGGGGCGCCGGGGCCGCGGGGGCTGACACGGGCGGGTCCTCCGCCTGCCCACGCCACACCTTGAGCGTCTCCCCACCCCGCGTGGTGAAGGCGCCGGGCGCCGGGGACAGGGCGCGCACGAGCCCGGCGATGCGCCCGTCCGGCTTCTGCCAGTCGATGCGCTCGTCGGCGCGGTCAAGCGGCGGCGCCAGCGTGGCCAGGGCGCAATCCTGCATGCGGCGCGGCGCCGCGCACCGCGCCAGCAGGTCCAGGGCAGATACAAGCAGGGCGGCGCCCCTTGACGCCAGGCGCTCCCCCAGCGTGGCGCTATCGTCGGCGGCGGCGATGGCCACCCTATCCTGCAGTATGATATCCCCCGTGTCCATGGTGGCATCCATGTGCATGATCGTGACCCCCGTCGCGGCGTCGCCGTTGATCAGGGCCCACTGCACGGGAGCGGCCCCGCGGTACCGGGGCAGCAGGGAGAAGTGCACGTTGATGCAGCCCAGGCGCGGCACGGCCAGCACCGCCGGCGGCAGGATGCGGCCGTAGGCACAGGTGACCACGACGTCCGGCCGAATGCCCTCAAGCCAGGCGGCGAATTCCGGCGCGCGCACGGAAGCGGGCTGCGCGACCTCCAGGCCGCGCTCAAGCGCCCACTCCTTGACCGGGGGCGGCGCCGGCCGCCGGTCGCGGCCGCGCGGCCGGTCAGGCTGCGTGACCACGGCGGCGATGGCGTGACCGGCCCCGTGGAGCCCCGCCAGGACGGGAACCGCGAGCGCCGGCGTGCCCATGAAGGCGACCCGCAGCCGCGGCGCCGCGGTTTCCTCGGCGGCCTCCTCGGCGGCCTCCTCGGCGGCCTCCTCGGCGGCCATCAGGGCCCGGAACTCCTCTTCAGACATGATCCGCCTGGCGCGGTCAATGATCAGGCACCCGTCCAGGTGGTCGATCTCATGCTGCAGGGCGCGGGCCAGGAGCCCCTCGGCGTCAAGCCAGACCCGCTGGCCGCGCTCGTCCAGGGCCTCAACCGTCACCCGCTCGGCCCGCGTCACCTCGGCCATCACAGACAGGCTCAGGCACCCCTCCCACGATGTGGCCTCGCCCTCGCTGCGCGTCACGCGCGGGTTCACCAGGCTCAGAAGGCCGCTGCCGGCGTCGATGACCACCACCTGCCAGGCCAGCCCGACCTGGGGCCCGGCGAGCCCGACGCCATCGGCCTCGCGCATCGCCGCGGCCATCTCCCGGAGCCAGGACCGCACGCGGTCAGTGACCTTCTTCACCGGGCGGCAGCGCCGCCGCAAAGCGGGGTCATCCCCCTTGCGGATGACAAATGCCAGCGGACCCACCCCCTCCCCGCCCCCAGCCGGGACGCGCCCCGCCCCCGGCGGCGGCCGGCCCAGCGTCACGTGCGTATCGCGACACCATCACATTATAACATGGTTACTGGGTCAACATCCAGCGCCGCGCGGACGCCCGCGGGCGGGCGGGCCGCCTCCAGCACCCCCCTGGCCGCCGCCGTCAGGCCCCAGACGTCCTCCCCGCGAAGCATCGCCTGCCAGCGGTGGCGGCCCTTGATGCGCGCCAGCGGCGCCGGCGCGGGACCGAGCACCTCGCCGCCGGCGGGCAGGGCGCGGCGCACCTGGTCGACGAACCGGCCGGCGAACCGGGCGGTCGCCGCGGCGTCGCCGCCCGAGAACTGGACGAGGACCAGGCGGCGGAAGGGCGGGAACGAGAGCTCGCGCCGCGCCTCGATCTCCTGGCTGTAGAAGGCGTCGTAGTCCTGGCGCTGGGCGGCGCGGATGCTGTAGTGGCCGGGGTCGTAGGTCTGGACCACGACCTCGCCCCCCAGCGGCCCGCGGCCGGCGCGGCCCGCCACCTGGGTCAGGAGCTGGAAGGTGCGCTCGCCGGCGCGGAAGTCAGGCAGGTTCAGGGCGGTGTCGGCGCTGATCACCCCGACCAGCGTCACGCTGGGCAGGTCAAGGCCCTTGGCCACCATCTGCGTCCCCACCAGCACCTGGGCGGCGCCGTCCCGGAACGCCCGCCACAGGGCCTCGTGCGACCCCTTGCGGCGCGTGGTGTCAACGTCCATGCGCACGACGCGGGCGCCGGGGTGAAGGCGGCAAAACTCCTCCTCCACGCGCTGGGTGCCGACGCCGAAGAAGCGGATCTTGGTGCCTTTGCACGACGGGCAGACCGTGGGGGCGGGCCGGCTGAAGCCGCAGTAGTGGCAGCGCAGGAGCGAACCCGGCGCGTGCAGGACCAGCGACACGTCGCAGTGCGGGCAGCGCATGACGTGGCCGCACTCGCGGCACAGGACGAAGGTGGAGTGGCCGCGGCGGTTGAGGAACAGGATGATCTGCTCGTTTTGCGCCAGCCGTTTCGCGGCGGCGGCGGCGAGGGCGCGGCTGAACATGCTGCGGTTGCCCGCCTTGAGCTCCTCGCGCATGTCGACGACCGTCACCGCCGGCAGCGGCCGTTCGTCGATGCGCGTGGTCAGGCGCAGGAGCGTGAGCCGGCCCGCTGCCGCCGCGTGGAACGACTCCACCGACGGCGTGGCGCTGCCCAGGATGGCCACCGCCCCCTCGGCCGCGGCGCGCCTGAGGGCGACGTCGCGGGCGTGGTAGCGCGGGGCGTCCTCCTGTTTGTAGGTGCTCTCGTGCTCCTCGTCGACGACGATCAACCCCAGCCGGGGGACGGGGGCGAACGCCGCCGAGCGGGCGCCGATGACCAGCGTCGCGTCGCCGCTGCGCGCGCGGCGCCACTGGTCGTGCCGCTCGCCTGCCGACAGCGCCGAGTGCAGGATGGCGAGGCGCGGCCCGAAGCGCCGCCAGAACACGTCTATGGTCTGCGGCGTGAGTGCGATCTCCGGGACGAGCATGATCGCCGACCGGCCCTGCGCGAGGACGGTGGCGGCCGCACGCATGTACACCTCGGTCTTGCCGCTGGCGGTGACGCCGTGCAGCAGGAAGGCGCCGCCGCCGCCGGCGCAGGCCGCCGTGACGGCGGCCACCGCTGTCTCCTGTTCGGGGGTGAGCGGCGGCCCGGCTTCCGTCGCCACTGCCGCCCGCCCGGCCAGCGGGTCACGCCCGACCTCGCGCTGGACGAGGCGCACCTCGCCCAGTTCGGCCAGGCGCGCCAGCACGCCGCGGGCGGCAGCCGGCGCCATGCCGGCGCGCGCGGCAACCTCGCCCAGCCCCGCCCAGGTTTCCGCGGGCGCGGGGCCATCCGGCGCACCGGGCGCGCCGGGCGCGGCGAACGCCCCCAGCGCCTCGAGCGCCTGCAGCACCGCCGCCTGGCGCGGCCCGCGCCGCGCCGGGGCCGCCTCCGCCGCCGCGTCCCCCCTCGCTCCCGGCGGCACTCCCAGCGACGCGCCCACGCGGGCGGCGAGAAGCTCTCGCCGCGGGCGCACGCCAGCCCCGCCCCCGGGCAGCATGGCGTGCAGCGCCTCGTCAAGGGAGCAGCCGTAGTAGCGCGCCACCCAGTCAGCCAAGTCGACAAGCGGCGCGGGCACGGCGGCGTCGGCCTCACGCACCGCCATGATATCCTTGATTCCGGCCACGGGCGCCTCGGCGGCAAACGCCACGACGTACCCCGGGACGACCCGCGGTCCCAGCGGCACCAGCACCGGCGTCCCGACCCGCACCCTGGCTGACAGATCCGGCGGCACCCGGTAGTGCAGCGCGCGGCCCAGCGCCGCGACCGCCGGGTCGATGACCACGGCCGCGTAGCTCACGGCGCCGCCAGTCACGGCCCCGCCAGTCACGGCGCCGCCGCCGCCCGGCGCTTGAGCGCCGCCTCCACTGCCGCCTGCACCGCCGCCACCACGTTGGCCGGCTCGGCCATCCGGCCCTGCCCTTCCTCGCCGCACGCCAGCTCACCCTCGGCCGGAGAGATGATGATGTAACCCAGGCCCTGCAGCCGCGCCAGGTTCCCCCGGACGATGGGGTTTGCGTACATCGTCCGGTTCATCGCCGGCGCCAGCAGCACCGGCCGCTCCGTCGCCGCCGCCATGACCACCGAGGTCAGCAGGTCGTCGGCGATGCCCGCCGCCAGCTTGCCCACGCAGTTGGCGGTGGCCGGGGCGATGACGATGACGTCCGCCTGGCGGGCCAGTTCGATGTGTTCGATGTCCCACGCTTCAGGCGGGCTGAACATCTTCAGGTGCACGGGGTTCCTTGAGAGCGCCTGAAAAGTGGCGGGGGCCACCAGTTCGGTGGCCGCCCGGGTCATCACCACGTGGACCTCCATGCCGGCACGGCGCAGCAGGCGGACGACCTCCGCCGCCTTGTACGCCGCGATGCTGCCCGTGACGCCGAGCACGACGCGCGCCCCGCCTCCCATCGTCCTCCCCCTCCCGGCAGCGCGGCGACCGGTCCCGGCGGGCCGCGGTGGGGCCCCGGGCGCGTTGGGCGCGCCGCGCGGCGCGGCTACTTGATCCCGATCCTGGTACGCTCGTACTTGAGCCGGCCCCTGGCGATCTCCTCCAGGGCCACGCTCACCGGCTTGGTGGAGGCCGTGTCGATCACGGTCTGCTTGCCGTTGGTGAGCTCCCGCGCCCGCTTCGCCGCGGCCACCACGAGGGTGTACTTGCTGTCAACCTTCTTGACCAGAGTGTCCAACGACGGGTTAAGCACGCCCCTTTCACCCCTCCCCGTTGCCCGCCGCGCCGGCCGGCCCGTAAAGCCGCCAGGTGCGGCACTTTTCAGCCACGACGACCGCTTCGAGCTCGTTCACGGCGTCAGGGAGGGAATCGTTGATGATCGTGTAGTCGTACCTCCTTGCCTGCTGCATCTCCTTTGCCGCCAGGGCCATGCGCCGGTCGATGGCCACCGGGGAATCGGTCCCCCTGTCCGTCACGCGCCGCTGCAGCTCAGCCAGGGTCGGCGGCGCCGTGAACACGAAGACCGCCTCCGGGTAGCGCTCCATCAGCACCGCCGCCCCCTGCACGTCCTTCTCGACGATGACGTCCTTTCCGGCGGCAAGGAGCGCGTTCATCGGCTCGCCCGGGGTGCCGTACAGGTGGCCGTAAACCTCGGCCCACTCCACGAAGCGCCCCGCCTCCAGGCCGGCCTTGAACTCCGCCGGGTCGAGAAAAAAATAGTGCACGCCGTCCACCTCTCCCGGCCGTGGCGGCCGGGTCGTGGCCGACACGCAGTAGACGAGGTCAGGGCGACGGCGCAGGACAGCCTCGCGCAGGCTGCCCTTCCCCGTGCCTGAAGGCCCGGTCAGCACGATCAGCAGCCCCCGTGCCGGCATCGGCCGCGCGCCCCCTTATTCCGCCGCGGTGCCTTCCTCGCCAACGGCGTCGCGGGTTGAAAGGCGGTGGGCGACCGTCTCGGGCTGCACCGCCGACAGGATGACGTGGTCACTGTCGGTGATGATCACGGCGCGCGTGCGGCGGCCGTAGGTCGCGTCGATCAGCACGCCGCGGTCGCGGGCCTCGCTGATGATGCGCTTGATGGGCGCCGACTCGGGGCTGACAATAGCCACGATGCGGTTCGCCGAGACGATGTTGCCGAAACCGATGTTGATCAGCCTGATATCCACAACTGTCCCTCCCCGTCCGACCGTCACTCGATGTTCTGGGCCTGCTCGCGCATCTTCTCGAGTTCGCTCTTGGCCTCCACCGCCGCGCGGGCAATGGCCACGTCCCCGGCCTTGGAGGCGATCGTGTTCACCTCGCGGTTTATCTCCTGCAGCAGGAACTCGAGCTTGCGCCCCGCCTGCTCATCCTGGACCATCACCTCGCGCGTCTGGTCGAGGTGACTTCCCAGCCTGACGAGCTCTTCGTCGATGTTGCTGCGATCGGCGAACAGGGCGACCTCTAGGGCGAGGCGGTTCTCATCGATGGGGCGCCCGGCCAGGAGCTCCTCGGCGCGCTTCTGGAGCTTTGAGCGGTACTCCTCGACCAAGGACGGCGCGCGGGCGGCGATCCCCGCGCGCAGCTCCTCGAAGCGCTTCACGCGCCCCTGGAGATCACCAAATAGGGCCCGGCCCTCCTGCTCCCGCATTTCCACCATGGCATCGGTGGCGGCGCGTATCACGCCTTCTAGGAGGGGCCAGACCCCTTCAAGGTCCTGCTCGGGCTCTTCTACTGTCAGCACATCCGGCAGCTGGGCGATAAGCTCGATCCCCCAGCTTCCGGGAAGGTTCAGCTCTGACTGCAGTTCCCTCAATGACTTATGATAAGCCATCGCGAGACCTTTGTCAACCTTGAGCGCGCGCGCCCGGCCGTCGACCTGGCGGCAGGCGATGTGCAGCTCGATGCGGCCGCGCGCCACCCTGGAGGACACCAGGCGGCGCGCCCGGTCCTCCAGCGGCGAGAGGTCGCGCGGCATGCGCACCACGACCTCGGCGAAGCGGTGGTTGACCGAGCGCACCTCGGCCACGAACTGACGCCCGTCCAGCTCACTCTCGGCACGCCCGTAACCCGTCATGCTGCGCAAACTTGACCGCCCCCTCCCAGCCTTGCCCGATATGTTTCTACCCCTTCCGTGGCAACTCCTTCCGCTCGCCGCGCAGAAGGGCGCCGATGCGCTCGATCGCCTCGGCCAGCACCGGCTCGGGGGTCGTCAGCGACATGCGCACGTAGCCCTCGCCCGACGGCCCGAACGCGACGCCCGGGCTCACCACCACCCCCGCCTGCTCCAGGAGCATGGTGCTGAAGCTGGCGGACGTGTGGCCGGCGGGCACCGGCGCGAACACGTAGAACGCGCCCGGCGGCCGGGGAACCGCCCAGCCGGCGGCGTTGAGCGCATCGACCACGAAGTCGCGCCGCCGCCGGTAGACGCCGAGCATGCGGCGCGAGAACTCCGGGTCGGTCTCGCGCAGGGCGGCCACGCCGGCGCGCTGCACGGCGGTGAACTGGCCGGAGTCCGTGTTGTTCTTGACCTTGGCCAGGGCGGCGACGGCGTCGCGGTTGCCGGCGGCGAACCCCAGCCGCCAGCCGGTCATGTTGAACGGCTTGGACAGGGAGTAGAACTCCACCGCCACATCAAGCGCCCCCGGCACCTGGAGCACGCTCGGCGCCGGCGCGTCGTAGCTGATGTCAAGGTACGCCGCGTCGTGGCACAGGAGGATGTCGTGGCGCCGGGCAAAGGCCACCGCCCGCTCCATGAACGCGAGGTCGGCCACGGCCCCGGTGGGGTTGTTGGGGTAGTTCAGGAACAGGATGCGGGCGCGGGCGGCGACCTCCGGCGGCACGGCGTCGAGGTCGGGCAGAAAGCCCCGCTCCGCGAGGAGCGGCAGGGGGAAGACGTCCCCGCCGCAAAGCAGCGTCTGCGCCGAGTACACGGGGTAGCCGGGGTCGGGCACCAGCGCGATCGCGCCGGGCTCGATGAACGCCCAGGCCAGGTGGGCGATGCCCTCCTTGCTGCCAATGACCGCCAGCACCTGGCTTTGGGGGTCGAGCTCGACCCCCAGCCGCGCGTAGCGCTCGGCCGCGGCCTCCCTGAACTCGGACGTGCCCTCGTAGGGCGGGTAGCGGTGCGTCTCCGGGTCGTACGCCGCGTTGCACAGCGCCTCGACCACGTGGTCGGGCGTCGGCAGGTCCGGGTCGCCGATGCCCAGGTCAAGGACGCGCACGCCGCGCGCCAAAAGCTCGTCGCGCCGGCGGTTCAGCTCCGCGAACAGGTACGGCCGCAGGCGCCCAAGACGTGAGGAGACGCGCATTTGCCCTCGCCCTCCCTCAAGCTGCCTCTTATCGCGTGCCTTCTGCCGCCGCAGGCGCCGCTACTCCCCGCGCCGCGGCCGCCGCCGCACGCCGCCGCTACTCCCCGCGCCGCGGCCAAGTGCCCGTGAAGGCCTCGTTGGCCGGGCCGGAAAGCCAGACGTGCCCGTCGGCCGCCCATTCGACCTCCAGCTCGCCGCCCGGCACGGTCAGGGGCGTCACGGGCCCCGACAGCCCCTTCAGCTGCGCCGCGACGGCGGCGGCCGAGGCGCCGCTGCCGCAGCTCAGGGTGGAGCCGCTGCCGCGCTCCCATACAAGCATGCGCAGGCGCCCCCGGTCTTCAACCGCGACGAACTCGACGTTGGTGCGGCGCGGGAAGACGGGGTGCGTCTCAAGGGCCGGCCCCCAGGTCTGAAGGTCGACCTCGCCGATGTCCTCGACGAACACCACGCAGTGCGGGTTGCCCATGGAAACGCACGTGGCGAAGAAGTCCTTGCCGGCGGCGGCGATGCGCTCGTCCACCACGCGATCAACGTCGCGCCCGAGCATGGGGATCTCGCTGCGGCGCAGGCGCGGGACGCCCATGTCGACGCGGACGGTGACGCCCTGGCCGCCGGCCGCCTGGGCGCTGCTCGTCCGGCCGCCGGGCACGAAGTGGCAGGCCACCACGCCGGCCAGCGTCTCTACAGTCAGCCGCTCGCCGCGCGCCAGGTTGCGGTCGCGGGCGAAGCGCGCCAGGCACCGCATGCCGTTGCCGCACGCCTCGGCCTCGCTGCCATCAACGTTGAACATGCGCATGCGCAGGTCGGCGCGCGCGGAGGGCAGGGCGAGGATGAAGCCGTCGGCGCCGATGCCGAAGTGGCGGTCGCAGGCGCGGCGGGCCAGATCCTCAAGCTCAGCCTGCGGCGCCCCGGAGAGCCCGGCGCGCTCGCCGTCGACGATTACAAAGTCGTTGCCCGTGCCTTCCATCTTCACGAAGTCCACTTCAATGCACCCCTTCCCCGGGCGCCCGACGACCGGGGCGTCCCTGGCGCGGCCGGCAACGCCCGCGGCCCGCCCGGCGACGCATTCGGCGCGGTCGCCGCGTGCCGCGGCCGGCGCACGGCGCCCTCCCACAGCGTCCCCGCCACAAGCGCCACCGCCAGCACCACGCCCCACTCGGGCAGCCCCAGCCGCGCGGTGTGAAACGCCGCCCCGAGCGCGGGCACGTAGACGACGGCCAGCAGCATGAGCCACGACGACGCCACCGCCAGGAGCAGGTACGGGCTTGCCACCAGCGACCGGCGGGCCGCCGGCGACCGACCGGCCGACGGCTCCCGGCGCGCGGGGGCCTGGCCCGGGACCGCCGCGGCGCGGCACTTGAACACGTACACCAACTGGGCCGAAACCAGGCTGGCCAGCGCGACCGTCCGCGCCGCCTCCAGGCCCAGCCGCCCGAGTCCCCACACGTACGCGGCCAGGGCCGCCCCCGCGATCAGCGCCCCGCGCACGAGCGCCTGCCACAGAAGGCCGCCGCCCAAGAGCCCCTCGCGCACCGGCCGCGGCGGCCGCAGCATGGCCGCAGGGTCGGGCGGCTCAAGGCTCAGCGCCATGGCCGGCAGGCCGTCGGTCACGAGGTTCATCCACAGGATATGTGCCGGGGCGAGCGGGAGCGGCAGTCCGGCGAGCACGGCGGCCAGCATGACGAGAACCTCGCCCGCGTTGCACGACAGGAGGTAGCGGATGAACCGCCTGATGTTGTCGTATATCGCCCGCCCTTCCTCGACGGCGGCGACGATGGTCGCGAAGTCGTCGTCGCCCAAGATGACCGCCGCCGCCTCGCGCGTCACGTCGGTCCCGGCGCGGCCCATGGCGATGCCGATGTCCGCCTCCTTGACCGCCGGGGCGTCGTTGACGCCGTCGCCGGTCATGGCCACGACGTGGCCGGCCGCGCGCAGGGCACGCACGAGCTTGAGCTTCTGGGCCGGGGACACCCGGGCGCACACGCCCGCTTCGCTGGCCAGGGCAGCCAGCCGGCGCGATGACGCCTTCTCAGCGACTTCGCCGGTGACCACCAGGTCGCCGCCGCCGGCGAGCCCGACCTCGCGGGCCACGGCCAGCGCCGTCCGCGGGTGGTCGCCGGTGACCATGATCGGCAGGATGCCCGCCTGGCGGCACTTGCGCACAGCCGCGCGCACCTCGGGCCGGGGCGGGTCGATCATCCCGAAGAGCCCGAGGAACGTGAGGCCGCCCTCGGCGGACCCCTCGGTCGGGGCGCCCCCCTCGGCCAAGTCGGCCGGCGTCTCACCGGGGAGCCGGCGCCGCGCTATAGCCAGGACCCGCAGCGCGCGGCCGGCCATCTCGTCAGCGGCCCGCGCCACCGCGGCGCGTGCCGGCGCATCCAGGGTTTCCTGCCCGCCCCCGCCGAGCGTCCCCCGGCAGCGCTCGAGGATCGTGTCCGGCGCGCCCTTCACGTACGCCCAGAGCTCATCGCCGGGGCCACGGCAGAACACGGCCATGCGGCGGCGCTCGGATTGGAAGGGAACTTCGCCGACCCGCGCGTGTATTCCTTCCAGGCGTTCCTGGCGCAACCCGGCCTTGGCCGCCGCCACGACCAGCGCTCCCTCGGTGGGGTCGCCGCGGATCGCCCACCGCGACGTGCCCGCCGCCGCCCGCAGCCGCCGCAACCCCGCGCGCCGCGCGAACCACGCCAGGACGCGCAGCGGCCAGACACGGCGGCGCCGGCGGCGCTCCGCGCCGCCCGCAGCGCCCGCACCGCCCGCGCCGCCCGCAACAGCCTCCAGCGTGGCGTCGCTGCACAGGACGGCCGCCAGCAGGGCCGCCCGCAGCGCGTCCTCGGCCGCCGCAGGCGCTTGTGCCGCGCCCGCCGCGGGGTCCCCGTCAGGCCAGGGGATGAAGTCGCCGCGCGGCTCGTACCCCTCGCCCGTGACCCGCCACCGCCGCCCGCCGGCGTACACCTCGCGCACCGTCATCTCGTTCTTGGTCATGGTGCCCGTCTTGTCGGCGCAGATGACCGTCGCGCAGCCCAGCGTCTCGACGGCGCGCAGCCGGCGCACGATGGCCCGCCGCCGGCTCATGCGCTGCACGCCCAGCGCCAGGCACACCGTCACCACCGCCGGCAGCCCCTCGGGCACCGCGGCCACGGCCAGGCTGACGCCGGACATGAACATCACGTGCAGCGGGTTGCCGCGCCACGCGCCGACGCCCGCCACCAGCGCGCACACGGCCAGGCACAGCCCGACCAGGACCCGCCCCAGCCCGGCCAGCTTGCGCTCCAGCGGCGTCTTCCCCTCGCCCGACCCCGCCAGAAGGCCGGCGATGGCCCCCATCTCGGTATCCATGCCCGTGGCCACGATAAGCGCGCGGCCGCGGCCGCGCACCACCGTCGTCCCGGCGTAGACCATCGACCGCCGTTCGGACAGGGACGCCCCCGCGGGCGCCGGGGCCGTTGACTTGCGCACCGGCGCCGACTCGCCGGTCAGGGCTGCCTCCTCCACCGCCAGCGCGGCGGCCTGCACCAATCGCCCGTCGGCCGGGATGCGCGAGCCGGTCGAAAACGCGATCACGTCCCCGGGCACGACCGCCGACGCCGGCACGTCGCGCAGGGCACCGTCGCGGGCGACCGCGGCGCGCGGGGCCGCCAGGTCGCGCAAGGCGTCCAGCGAGCGCTCGGCGCGGTACTCCTGCACGAAACCCAGGACGGCGTTGAGGCACACGATGGCCAGGATGACCGTCGCGTCGGCGCGCTCGCCGACCGCGTACGAAATGGCAGTGGCCACCAGGAGAAGGCCGACGGTGACATCGTTGAACTGGCTCCCGAGAAGAGCCAGCGCCGAGCGCCGCCGGGCGCGCCGCAGCTCGTTGCGGCCGAACCGGCGCAGCCGCCCCTCGGCCTCGCGCTGTGACAGCCCGTGCCCGGCGACAGAGTGGTAGGATGCCTCAACCTCGCTGACGGCGGCGGCGTGCCAGAGCTGGCGGGCGGCCACCGTTTCCCCTCCCCGGCGTGATGTCTTCACCCGCGCCGCGCTGGGCGCGGGCTTCTTATGCGCCGCGCGGCGCGCGAGCCCGTGCGTGGGGCGCGAACGCGTGCGCGGCGCGGTGGGACGCGAATGCGGCCAGGCCCCGAGACCACAGTATCTGTATGCCTGCGCCCGCGGCCCTATGCGGTATCGCCCCCGCCGCCCCCGCCGCCACCACCGTCCTGGCCGCTGCCCCCGCCCTTCTTCTGGTGCAGGGCCACGAACAGGTTGCCGAACGTATCGAGCGAGGCCAGGAGCACCTCGCGCGGGTCCTCGATGCCGCGCTTACTGAGCTCAGATATGAGCCACCGGCGGTCAAGCTTCACGCGGGCCAGTGAGCGCGGCAGCATCTTGCCATCGACGATGAGCGTCGTGGACACGCCCTCGTAGCGCGTAGGCAGGCCGAGGTCGGCAGGGGTGGCGGGGCGGCACTGCGAACGCTGAACGACGCTGAGCTTGCCCGAGTTCTCCATGATCGCGAACTCAACGTCGGCGATGTTCCAGATGCCCTTCTCGCGCAGGTTCGCCAGCAGGTCGTTGACGTTGCAGCGCAGCGCGCGCAGGTTGCGCTCGATGATCTGCCCGTTCTCGATGACCATTGTAGGAACGCCGCTGAATACGCTGCGCGCCAGGTTGCTCTTCAGCGACAGGAGTGCGACCCCGATGTGGGCGGCGACGATGACCGCGATCGGGATTATCGCCTCCCACAGCGGCAGCTTGGTGTTCTCGATGGACAGCACGGCCAGCTCGCCCAGCATGATCGCCACGACGAAGTCAAACGGCGAGACCTGACCGATCTCGCGCTTGCCCAGGAGGCGCGTGCTGAACAGGATAAAAAAATACATCACCAGGGCGCGAACCACTAGACTGAAGAAGGTGTTCAACCCGCCGCCACCTGCCCCGTGGCCCGGCCGTCGCCGTCACGGGGGTAGTATGCGCTGGACTCGTGTCGAACAGCCGAGGGGGGAGGAACACAGCTCCACCGTGCGCGGCTTCCGGGGCATCGAGGCTTCAACCTCACCCGGCCCGAGACGGCTTGGCAATAATCTTGCGGCGCACATCGAATATGAAGGACAGCAACTTCTCCATCGAGTCGTCGACCGCGGGCCCCTCGCTGTTGTACGTGATCGTTTCCTTCCCAATCATTATGGCCCCGTAGGATAGGGCATCCTGCCTGGACTTGGCGTCGCGGTAGTCCTTATTCCTCACGTTGACCTCCACGACGCCAGTTGCGCGAAGGTAGCGACTGTGACGGGTTGTACTGTCCTCAAATCCGACTTCATTGAAGGACACCCTGAATCCTTTGCTGTCTGCGCGGTCGCCGGATTGCCTGGAGCGCTCGCCGGTTCGCTGGCCCGTTGGGTGTGAGCGCGTGCCAGTATTCTCTCCTCTGGCGCGGACTTGCCCGCCCAGGAGCAGAAGGTCTGAGTACTCCTCCTGTTCAAGGATCTCCCTCGCAAGCGTGACGGCCTCACGCGCCAAGGATGTCAGCTTCGCATCCTCCTCTTCAGTTCTGTGCTGGTTCACCTCCGCCTCAACTGACGGTTCCATTCGCTTGAGGCACTTTACCAGACCATCCCAATCCTCGTTGAGTTCGAACCCCGCTCTAGCAGGCGAGGGCATAAGGAAATCTGCGTCAATGAACCCCGTTACATAGCCACCTGCAAAGACACTGCTTTCGAGCCCCTCGCCCTCAATCGATGAGATGCTGTCGACAACAACAACACCGGCGTTTCTTATTGAAACCTTCCCCGCTCCACGGCTATCGTAGCCCAGTTGCACAAGAACCTTCTTGGACCGATCCCCGTGTACGTAGCACGTAGAGTAACCCTCGGCCAGAGGAGGCAGATCCATTGCGGTCGCGGCGACAGCCTCAACTGTAGTTCCCACGCGTATTGCCACCTCAAGCCGCCCGGTCGTGATGGGGCTGGAGAACTTGCCTCCGATTACCTTCTTCAAGCGATCTTTGCCCAATGCGCTTCTCACGCCCAAGGGATTCACCTTGAGTTCCTCGATCACGATTGCCATCCCGGGCTCCGGCAGAGAGTCTTTCTTGGAGGCAATCTCCCAATTATAGTCGCGTTGACCTTCGCGCAGAACGATCTTGATGGTCGGCTCCGAACGTGACTTCCTACTATGAAAGGTGGCCTTGCTGGCGAACCTCTGGAATGCAAGAAGCCCAATGCCGAGACGCCCGATCTGTTGAGTCTTCAGGTTGGGCTTGTCCGACCTAGCGATGTGCCCCAACATTCGTCTCCACTCAGCCAAGTTCATTCCCGGCGCATCGTATCTGACAATAATCTTGTGACGGGCGAGGGCTATTTCTGCATGACATACTGACGACAGGTTATCCGAATTCGGGTCATTCACGGCATCAAGAGCATTGCTTATATACTCCTTCAATGCGTCTGCAGCCGAACCGTACATGCCCCCAAAGTACGTCAGCGCCCGTGGAACGTCCATTCCCATTGCTTCCTTGCCCACTTGCTCGCCCCTTCCTCAACAGGAGGATTCTCTCGGTTTGTACGTGGTGAGGGCAGACCAACGCTGGAAATGCTCTTCCTCCGCGAGAGACATCAGGAGGGTAGCGTAGTATCCTACGTCCTTGAAGTTCAACGATGCCCGCAGGAGGTTTCTGCCCTCTACGTTGGCGTCACGAAACCATCCGAGATCATCTCCGAGCAATTCCAGTAGACGGTGGAGTCGCCGAACCCGACGTCTCAGTTCGGCCGCTCCCAGTGCATCGGGCTTCCTTAAGCCAGCTTCGAAAGCCACGCGCTCCACAACGAGACGGGGCGGGGAGGCTTTGCCCTGAAGACATTCAAGGAGCGCGGTCGAAGTCCAGCCTATCGCTTCAGCCAGTGCGTCGACCGTAGGGAAACGATGCTGCTCCGTCCACCAGGACACTACCTGATCCCAAAGCAACGCCACAGGGGCTTTCTGGGTACATGGGCCACCGAGGAACTCCCTTACACGGCGCAAGTTTTCCCCCGCCGGTCGTCTGCTTGAGTGCGGCGAAAACCACTTGCGCACCGAGTCCATGGGGATGCCGAGGGCATTCGCCAGTTGTCGCTTATCCCATTTGTTCTCCTCGGCTACTCGTAGCAGCGCAATCAAGATCTCATCCTGACCGGGAATGTCCATTGCCTAGCCTCCCTACCAGGAAACTCATTCGCTGGGATTTCCTTATCTCCTGCAAACTGGCGCAGCAAGTATATGGGGGGTCGCCCCGTGTCATGTAATGCTGAACGTCCTTGCCACTGTCGAAGGTGCTCATCGCCGACGTCACTCCCATGCATCCCCCTTCCACTGGCGACCGGCCGCTTCCATTCCCAGAAATTGTTACACGTGAAACATTGGCCCCGGATGTTACAGCCGCAACAACTTCCCGAGCCACGGGATCGGCTCCTGGCGGTGCCGCCCGAACAGGTCCTCGAAGACGTAGTGGGCGGCCAGCATGCGCCACGGTCCCCAGCGCCGCCGGACCTCGGCCAGGATCGTCGCCGCTGGAACGAGATCGGCCTCGAACAGCAGCTGCGAGTATATCTTCTGCTCCCACGGCGGCACAGTGTCAAAGGCGTCGTAGTGGTGGAAGACGGCGAAGAGCAGGTAGCCCACCGACGCCGGGCCGACCCCGAATACCTTCAACAGGCGGCCCTCGAGCTCGTCCTTGCCCAGGCACCGCAGCTCGCGCTCATCCAGGCCCCCGCCGCGGAACGCCGCTGCCTGCCGCAGCAGGGTCTTGGCGCGGTAGCCGACCTTGAGCGCCCGCAGCTCCTCCTCGGGCGCCGCGGCCAGCCGCGCCGGCTCCCAGAAGCACGAGAGCTCGCGGCCATCGAAGGCAGCGCGGCCGCCAAAGCCGGAAAACAGGTTTTCCATCATCTGCACCGAGCGGCGGACGGTCGCGTTCTGCAGCACCACGGTGATGACCAGGAACTCGTAGAGCGACTGGAACGCGTTCAAGCGCATGCCGCGCCGGCGCTCGACCGCCGGGCCGAGGAGCGGGTCGCCCGCTGCCAGGGTCGAAAAGCCCGTCAAGTCGGCGTCAAGGTCGAAGCGCCAGCGCACCTCATCGGCGACCGCGCCGGCCGCGGCCGGGTCGGGCGGGACGACCGAGAAGATGCACAGGTCAAGCGCCGGCGCGTCGGTGTCGCCGTGGTTCTCCAGCTTGACGCCGAAGACGTGGGGGCCAAGGCGCATCGTCGACCAGAACCGCCCGGGCTCGAAGGTGACGTCGCTTGATGGGAAGTAGGACGGCTTGAACACTGTGGCATCGAAGTTGAAAGGGGCCATTGGCACAAGTCCAACGCGGGTACAATGCTCGAGTTTGATCATCGTTTCATCGCTCGCCCCTCCTGACCCACGTGCGGCGCCCACCCGCGCCCCCGCCGCCCCCGCCACCGCCACCCCCGCCACCCCCGCCGCCCCCGCTGCTCCTGCCGCCACCGTCGCCCCGCCTTGCCCCCGCGGGCCCGCGCCCCGGCCGTGCCCTGCGTCCCGCCGCCGGCCGTGCGTTGCGCCACGCGGCCACGGCCGCGGCCAGCGCCGCGCCGTCCGGGCTGCGCTCGCCGTAGCGGGCAACGTTGTATACCCCGGTCATCGACGCCGCCGCGCCGGCGTCGCCGCCCCACCCCTGGCACAGGCGGTCCAGGCTGGGCGCGAACTCGTCCGGGGTCTCGGGGGAGCGGCGCGCCCGCCCGGCGCGCGCGCACGACCGCAGCGCCGCCCGGTACAGCGCCCGCGCCTGGCGCATCCCCGGCGGCAGGTGCTCCAGCGACGCCACCGGCTGCCCGCGCCACGCCGCCAGCCGCCGACCCAGCCCGCGCAGCGCCGCCAGAAGGCCGGCGCGCGCGCCGCGCCACGACCACACCGATTCACGCCACTCCGCCCCGCTTCCCGCCGCCAGCCGGTGGCGCCGGCGCAGCGCGCGGGCGAAGGCGTACAGCACGCCGGCCACCACGGCCGCCGCCACCACCCAGCGCATGGCCTGCAGAAGCCCCGGCAGCGCGGGCTGCGTGGCCGCCGCATCCGTCGGCACCGGCGACCCCGCCAGCCGGAACATCTCGCCGACGTCAAGGCCGCCCTCCCGCCCCAGTAGGCGCCACACGAGCGAGGCCACGGCAAAGGCGATGAACCCGACCACCGCAAGCAGGGCGTACAGGATGCGGCTCAAAAGCCACCACACGGGCGAAAGCAGCCGCAGGGCCGCCAGCACCGTCCCCGGCGATACGGCGGCGGCGACGGCCACGCCGACCCCCAGGAGCCCGGCCACCCACACAGCGGCGATCCCCGCCCAGCGGGCGGTGCCGGCACCGCGCAGGGCTTTGGGCGCCGCCGGGCCGAGGGTTGACACCTCGGCGAGGTTCGCCACGCCCAGCAAGCCCAGCCCGCTCGCGAACAACGCCACCACAGGCCACGGCGACAGGGCCGAAAGCCCGACGCGCTGTCCCCCGGCGGCCACGATCGCCGCCACGGCGAGAAGCGCGACCAGGCCCGCCGCGCACACCAGGAAGCGGTGCCGCGCCTCCTGCGGCCCGACCTCCTCGCTGCCCAGGCTGACCCCGCGCCAGTACAGGAGGCCCCCGACCAGGAACGAGCGCAGGGGCGGCCCCAGGGCCAGCGGGTCGCGCAACGACTCGAGGATCCCCGCAAGCCACGCCGTGCCCAAGATGGGCCCCCCGGCAAAACAGGCGGCGCGCGCCGCCAGGGCGACCGCGACCAGGCCCGCCACGCTGGCCAGCGCCCGCCCCAGGACCAGCGGGATGCGCGTCCCGGTAAGGACGCGCCCGGCGACCGTGCCCGTCACCACGAGCAGAAAGGCCCACGCCAGGGGCAGGATCGTCGCGCTCCCGGCGAGCGGCGTGCTCGCGCCGGTCGCGGCGGGCCCCCCGGCCAGTGCCAGCGCCGGCCATATCCAGGCGACCTCCATCGGCAGGGCCAGCAGGAGGTACGCCGCCTCCATCCCCCAAAGCGGTGCCCGGCGCGGCTCGCCGCCGGCGTCCGAGCCGGCCTCAGGCCTCCGCCTCGATGCGGATCTGCGCGACCTCACGCCAGTCACCCCCCTCGCGCACCCACCAAACCCTGAGCCCCGCCGCGCGCGCGCGCCGGATGGCCGCCGCCATCTCCTCCGCCGACGCCGCCGGTGGTGCTTGTGCCGCCAATACCCCCGGCGCCGCCCGCGTCCCCGGCGCCGCCCCGCGCGGGGCCACGACCACGACCCCCGCCGGGTGGCCGCGCCGCCGCAGCTCGTCCAGCGCCGCCACCGCCGCCGGCGCCAGGTACGATGTGACCAGGACCGCCGATGCCCCCCAGCGCAGGCGCCGCACCTCGCCCAGGATCGTCTCCGCCACCGGCCGCGACCCGGGCGGGTTCGCCCGCGCCAGCGCGGTCAGGATCTCGCGCAGCTGCTGCGGGCTGCGCCCGGCCGGGGCGCGTACCGGCCGCCCCGTCCCCGGCACGCACGAGTTCGTGTACACCCCCACCTCGTACCCCTTGCCCGCCGCGTCGCGCGCCAGCCCAGCCGCGGTCATCACGACCAGCTCCAGCAGGTTGGGGCTGAACCCGTCCCACGCCCGGCCGTGGGTGTCGACATTGACGAACAGCGCCAGCTGCAGCGCCGCCACTGGCTCCGCCCGCCGCACCTGCAGGCGCCCCGAGCGGGCGGTGGCCTTCCAGTGCACCAGTCGCAGCGGGTCGCCCGGCGCATAGTCGCGCACCCCGGCCACGCGGCCCGGGTCCTCGATGAGGAAGCGCCGCGCCAGGAAATCCCCCTGCGGCCGCGCCGCCGGCGCGCGCGGCGTCAGCACGGGCACCAGTCGCGGGTAGACGACGAGCCGGTCAAGCTGCCGGCGGTCCTCGGTGCGGGAGTAGAAGCCGAACACGTCGCCGGCCTCCAGGCGCGCCGGCCCCAGCACGTGGTCGCCGCGCACGACGCAGCGCAGGTGGTGGCGTCGCGTGACGCGCTCGTACCAGCCAAGCGCGAAGAACATCTCCAGGCACGCGCGGCCGGCGTTCGGCGAGGCGCGCCCCACCCCCGGCGGCACGAGCCCCTGCGGCACCTCGTCCAGGACGTGCAGCCACGGCACGGGCAGGACCTTGGCGTTGGTGACGCGCGAGTCGACGGCGACCTCTTCGCCCCAGAACGCGCGGCGGACGCCGAAGCGGCGGGAGTACAGGAGGCCCGACAGGCAGTAGCGCTCGCCAAGCCACGTCGCCAGCGCCACCAGGCCCACGAGCACGGCGAAGAGGAACAGCGCCGCGCTGCGCAGGATGATCGCGGCGGCAAGCAGGAGCACGAACAGGGCTCGAGCGCCGGCGCCCGCCATGGCCTACGCCCCCTCCTCCACCGGCACGGGCACCGCGGCCACGACCTCGGCCACCAGCTCGTCGGCCACCCGGCCCCGCAGCCCGCTCTCGACGTTGAGCATCAGCCGGTGGGCGATGACGGCCGGCGCCAGGTACTTCACGTCATCGGGTTTGACGTAGTCCCGGCCGCGCAGCGCCGCCAGGGCCTGCGCCCCCCGGTACAGGGCCAGCGTGCCGCGCGGGCTCAAGCCCAGCTCGATATCAGCGTGGCCGCGCGTCGCCCGGCTCACGGCCACCGCATAGCCCTCGGCCGCCTCGCCCACCAGCACCTCGCGGCAGGCGCGCTGCATCGCCGCCAGCTCCTCCGGCCCGGCGACCGGCTCCAGGGTGGCCAGCGGGTCATCGACGCGGAAGCGGCGCAGGATGGCGCGCTCCTCGGCCTCCTCGGGGTAGCCCATGCGCACCCGCAGCATGAAGCGGTCAAGCTGCGCCTCGGGCAGCGGGAACGTCCCCTCAAGCTCAACCGGGTTCTGCGTGGCCATAACGACGAACGGCCGCACAAGCGGCCGCGTCACCCCGTCGACCGTTGCCTGCCGCTCCTCCATGCACTCCAGGAGGCTTGACTGCGTGCGCGGCGTGGCGCGGTTTATCTCGTCCACGAGCAACACCTGGGCGAAGACCGGGCCGGGCCGGAACTCGAACTCGCCCGTCTTCTGGCTGAAGAAGCTGACGCCGGTGACGTCCGACGGCAAGAGATCCGGCGTGCACTGGATGCGCTTGAAGGTGCAGCCCAGAGACCGCGCCAGCGCCTTGGCCAGCATCGTCTTGCCGATGCCCGGGACATCTTCAATCAGTACGTGACCCTCGCACAGGAGCGCGACCAGGCAAAGCTCCACCGCCGCCTCCTTGCCCACGATCACGCGCCCGACGTTTTCCCTGATGCGCTCAGCCATCCGATGGATGGCCGCAATGTCAGCCACAATTGCACCTCCCCGGCTACTCCTGCTATTCCCTCGTGAGGATTCCACGGCATGGGGGGGTATCCCTGCGGCCGGGAACCGGGGCCTGGGCGGAGCGGGGCCCAGCACGAAGGCTGCGTCGCCCTCCTGCCGCGTGCAGGAATCTGGCGCGCCGCGATGAAGGAAATGGCACGAGTGCTCGCAGCATTGCCGGCAGGGAGGGTGAAACGTGGCTCGTGGCGGTTCAACAGCAGGAAGCACGCCTCAGCCCGCGCTGTCCCCTGGCGCCCGCGCCCTGCTCGCGGCCCTGGACGCCCACGGGGCGCTGCACCTCAACACGACGCCGCGCTTCCCCAACGTCACCGACATCGGCGGCTCCTGGTCCAACGTCATGGAGCTGCTCGAAGCGAAGCTGTGCTTCCTATCGCGGCTCGTCCTGGGCAAGACCACCTACCTCAGCCTGCACCTCTACGAGGCGTGCGCGGCGCTGGCGCCAAGCGCATCCCGCGCGCTCGACGCGCAGACCGTCGCCGACCCCCTGGCGCCCGACCTCTACCGCTTGCTCGAAGACGCCGGCCCGCTGGCCACCGACGAGCTGGCCCTCATGCTGGCCGTGGAGCCGCGGCGGGTGCGCCAGGCCTTATCCCGGCTGCAGCAGGGTCTCTACGTGACGGTGTTCGGGCCGCAGCGCCACCTTAACCCCAACTGGGACACTTACGGCTGGTGCACGCGAGCGCAGTGGGAGGCGGCCTGCCCCCTCCTGATCAACCCGCTCGACCCGCCCGACCTGTCCGGCCAGCCCCAGGCCCGCGAGCGCTTGGCCTCAGCCCTGGGGCCGTACCTGTCCGAGCGCCAGGTCAATCGCACAATTGCGCTCCTGGAGCGCCGCTAGCCCTCGTCAACCCCGCCCCCGGCGCCTCTTCGCGCCTCAGCTCCCACTTCAGCATGTTCCCCACCGGCGCCAGGCGCCGCATGCCGAGCTTCTCCAGCACGCGGATCGACGCCGCGTTGTCAGCAAGGCACTCGGCCGTCACGCGCCGCACGCCCTGGGTCCACAGCCACGCGACCAGCGCCCGCGCCGCCTCGGTGGCGTACCCCTGGCCCCGGTAGGCCGGCACGAGGCCGTAGCCGATCTCCACCATGCCCGCGGCGTCAGGTGGCTCCTTGCAGCCGATGTCGCCGATCAGCGTCCGGTCGGCGCTGTGGATGATCAGCCCGCCCCAGCGCGCCCGCGCCGGGTTCTCCCCCAGCCCCGCGGCGATGAGCGGCAGGATCTCGCCGAGGTCCGGCCCGGGCCAGTCGTCGGGCACGCGCACCGATAGCATCCGGCCCAGCGCCGCCTTGTCGGTCATCGCCGCCCGCACGAGGTCCAGCCCGAACGGGGTCAGGGTCAGCCGTTCCGTGTGCAACTGGGGCATCGTCTCTCACCACTCCCCGCGGCAAGGTCGATCCCTTCACCCCGGCAATGCGCGCCATTACCTTGCTTTCTTTCCAAGGACCGGGTACGATAGAATAGGAGGGGAGCGAATTCATTCTTCTCCCCCGAAGGGGGATCCGCCAGTGAGACGGTGGTTTCGCGTTACCGCGTCGATCGTGTGCGTCGCCGCCCTGCTCGGCTGCTTCTTTCTCCTGATCGTCAGCCCCGTGGCCGCGGTCGAGCCGCCGACGACCAGGTACGCCCTGATCGTCGAAGGCTGGGAGCCCTACAACTACAACCCCAACATCCCCAACGACCCCAACCAGCCGCAGCGCCTCCTGTGGTTCTGGGGCGCCACCAGCGGCATGTACGACATCCTGCGCAATGACTATGGCATACCGCGTGACAACATCCACTTCCTGTTCCAGGACCTGCGCTGGGGCGACACTCGCGTCACGGCCACGTCGACCGTGGCCAACCTGACCGCGGCCCTCAATGACCTGGCCAACCGCATGACCGAGGACGACCAGCTTTACTGCTTCTTCGTCGACCACGGCTACCAGAGCGGCGGCCACAGCTACTTCTCGCTCCAGGACGGCGGCATCTCCGACACATGGCTTGATGGCCGGGCCGACGCCATCGCCGCCCTGAACCAGACGTGGGTCTTCACCCAGTGCAACAGCGGCGGCTTCGCCACGGTGATGGCCGCCCCCGACCGGGTCATCTCCACCAGCACGCGCATCGACGAGACCAACGCCGCGGCGTACGCCGAGCCGTTCCGCGACGGGCTGCACTTCACGTCGGGCGCCGCGCCCACCGTGTCAGCCGCCTACGAGAACGCCCTGAACAGCATGTGGAACGACTACCGCACCGGCTCACGCCAGAACAGCGCATTCAAGGAGCACTGCCTGATCAACGACTTCGGCGCGGGCGCCGGCCGCTACGGCCGCTACCTGCAGGTGGGCAACTACGTCGGGCCGGACACCCCCTACGGGCAGAGCTTCCAGTTGAACAACTTCGTCGTGAGCACCAGCCAGCAACAGGTCACCGGCTCATCCGAGGTCCTGGTGCGCTTTGAGTTCTATAACCCCACGGCGAACAACATCGTTTTCAACACCGTCTGCGTCGGCTGCCGCGACCCGCAGGGCACAAACCGCGACTTCGGCCCCATGTCCAACGTCACCCTCACCGCCGGCGACAGCCTGCTGTTCGAGGCCCAGACGACCGTGAACATGCTGGGCACGTGGCACTTCTGGCCGGCGTACAACATCGGCGGCTGGTGGGGTCCGTACAAGTGGCATGAGATCCTCCTGGGCGTCGACGGCTGGGTGGCCGCCCGCGACGCCTTCATCCGCCGCCTCGGCAGCCGCTTCGACTGCCACCAGGGGCCGTACTACTCGTCCGTTGACCCCGCCCTGGAGATGACCAACTTCGCCGTATACGGCCCGGTCCTCAGCGACACGGGCTTTGCGCGCCCCAATGACGTCATCACCGTGCGCTTCACGTTCAGGAACACCGGCGCCACGACGATGACCTTCTCATCTTACGGCATCTTCGTCGGCTGCCGCGACCCCCAGGGGGCAAACCGCGACTTCGGTCACCAAGCCGAGACCCTGGCCCCTGGCGCGTCCGTCACGCGCGAGGCGACGATCACCGTCGATCAGGCCGGCACGTGGACCTTCTGGCCGGCCTACTACTACAACGGCCACTGGGGCCCGTACATGTGGCAGAGCATGACGCTGGACGTGTACGAGCGCACCCTCGTGCCGCGGTCCGCCGGCGCCGCGTACTACACGGTCGGGACCCAGGCCAGCACCGGCTTCGGCACGGGCACCGTGCGCGCGGCGGCCTACGGCTACGCCGTCACCCAGGTCGGCACCTCCTACGTCTGGGAGGGCCAGTCTCCGATCACCGGCGGCTGGTTCAATGCCTGCTTCGTCAGCCTGGCCAGCCTGCGCAGCTTCATCGACGGCGCGACCGGCACCATGGCCCCCGGCGTGCGCCAGTGGTGGCTTGACGTCGGCCTCCCCGCCATCGGCGGCTGAGCGCGACGCCGAGCCGCGCCGACCCGAGCCGACCCGCGCCGCACCGCGCCTGACCGCGTGGCGGGCGGCAGAGGCGACAATGCGGGCGCCGTGGCCCATGCCACGGCGCCCTACCATTTCCCGGCATGCCGCTGTGAACGGGGCTCAGGCAACCAGCCCTACCACCCATAAGCCTCGGCCAGGTAGCCCAGGTAGCGCCACCGCCCCCACTGCTCGTAGAGCTTGTCCGCGTCGGCGGGCGTGACTTTGACTTTGCCTATCTTTTTCCACACCAATTGTATCATCTCCGAGTCGAAAGCCAGGTGGCTGTAGTATCCGAGGAGTGCCATGGTCGTCGCCGCCGCGTACGGGCCGACACCCCTAATATCCAGGAGCCGCCGCCGCACCGCCGCGTCGTCCAGCCGCGGGTCCAGCAGGCCCTCCAGGTCAACATCCCCGGCCACGACCCGCTGCGCCAGCTGGGCGAGGCTCTTGCTGCGATAACCATAGCGCAGCTCCAGGCGCAGGAACTCCTCCCCCGCCGCCGCGACGGCCTCCGGCGTCGGGAACGCGCGGCCACCGCCCGCCACCGCGGCCACCGGCTCCCCCAGCGCCTCAACCAGCCCGGCAACCATCGTCTTCGTCCGCTTCCAGGTCGTGTTCACGGTCAGCATGACCTTGACCACATCTTCAAACACCGATGTCGACCGGATCATCCGCCCCAGGTGCCGCCGCGCCACGTCCTCCCGGCCCTGCCGCCGGCAGGCCGCCCAGAACTCGCTGAAGTCCTCGTCGAGCCGCAGCATCCGCCGCACCCGCGCCTTGACCGCGGCGCTCTCGGCGGGGCTCAACCGCTCGCCGCCCGTCTCAATGACCAGGCACCCCGGGCCCGCCCCACGCGCGCGCGCGCCGCGCTCGGACGCCTCGGCCGCCCCGGCCGCCCCACCGCCGGCCTTCCCACCGCCGGCCTTCTTGCTGATCGTCAGATGCACCACGCGCCCGGGCGCAAGCCGCTCCACCCGTTCCAGGCGGCCCGCCTCCCCGTCCCACGTGAACGGCAGGAGCCCCGGCCAGCCGTGCGACTCGACCGTTCCCCGGAAGTTGAAATCAGGGCCGACCTCGATCTTCAGCGCCACAGGCCCTCCCCCCCGCCCCGCACCTGCCCTAGGCAATTCGGCGCCGCCGCTGGCGCCTCCTCCCATGTGCCCGACCGCTGGCGTCGACGCCGCCGGGACTCCCGCGGCGATGGAGGGATCAGCGCGACGGCCAGAGAACTAGTGGATCGATCCGGCAGAACAGGGCGAATCGCAGACTAGAGCACGAGCCCCCAATCGTCCCCCGTCCTGACTGGAGGCGGTCCCTCCCGCCGGGACAATTCACACTGGAGGGGTTGAAGCATGCGCCGTCGCCTCCTTTACGTCGTGGCCATCCTCATACTGGCGTGCCTCCTGCTGCCGCTGGCGGGCTGCGGCGGGCAAAAGCAGCAACAGGGAGATGCCGCCGGGGGCTCCGCGTCGTCCCCAACGGCGGCGGGCTCGACCTCACCGCCCGCGCCACCAGCGGGCTCGACCTCGCCGTCCACCCCACCAGCGGCGGGCTCGACCTCGCCGTCCACCCCACCAGCGGCAGGCTCGACCTCGCCGTCCACCCCACCAGCGGCGGGCTCGACCTCGCCGTCCACCCCACCAGCGGCAGGCTCGACCTCGCCGTCCCCTCCGCCAGCGGGCCCCTCGTCCTCGGGCGGGCAGGCGGGGAAGGGGGCAGTAACGGGCAGCTACCAGGCGCTGGTCGCCAACCAGCAGTTGGGCATGACCGTCCACCAGGTGTTCTACGCCGAGATGATCGCGGGCGGTCTGGGGACAAGCTACACGCCCTCGACCCCCGGCAACGTCTTCTGCCTTGTGGACGTCGAGTTCTCTAACCTGTCCCAGGGCACGGTCAAGATCAACCCGCTCGACGTGGTGATGCAGGACCCGGGCAGCAACCGTTATGGTCAAGGGATAGGCCTTATCATGGGGCCGCCCCCGGAGATCCAGAACCTCGGCCTGACCGATCTCGGGGCGGGCCAGAAGGTCCGTGGCACGGTGCTGTTCAGCGTGCCCGCGACGGAGCCGCTGTCGCGCCAGGTCGTATTCACCAGGACCTCGCCGGAGCTGGCGGTGGAGATCGCCGGCCAGGGGGTCCACCTCGCCGGGCCGGCGGCCCAGCCCGGCCCCGTCACCCGGTCGGGCGTCGAGCTCACGGTCCTGGAGTGGCGTACCACGGACAAGGTTTCATCGGGCTCGTGGAGCAGCTCCGCCCCGGAGGGCAGCATCCTGTTTGTGGTAACCGTGCGCGTGAAGAACACGAGCCGGGCGCCCACCTTCACCATGAACCCGCTCAACTGCCTGCTCAAGGACTCGGCCGGGAACAACTACACCCACAGCATGCTGGCCCTGGGGCTCGCCAACCGGCTCACGGTCACGGAACTCGCTCCCGGCCAGTCTGCTGAAGGGGCCATAATGTACGTGGTGCCGAAGGACGCGAGCATAGTCGAGGTGTGGTACAAGACGGGCGCCCTGGGCGGGCCGCTGGCGGTCAGGCTCCAGTAGAACTGGGCCAAGAAGAACGCCCGCGACCGCGCGCGGGACGCGGTCCCGACGCTCTCAACGCGCGCGCACGCGGCTATTGGCTGGGAAATAGGCATTCTGCCGGGCAGGGAGCTCCCGGGGGGGAGGCCGCAAGCAGGAGGCCTGGAAGGAGGCGCTGTCTCGTGAAGCACCTGGTACATTACAAGGGCTGGACGGGCGACGAGATCCTGGAGCTCCTGGAGAAGGCCGTGTACATGAAGAGCCACCGCCAGGAGTACGCCAACGTCTTGAACGGCAAGACGATGGCGCTCATCTTCCAGAAGACCTCGACGCGCACCAGGGTATCGTTCGAAGCCGGCATGACCGTGCTCGGCGGCCACGCTATCTTCCTCGACTGGCGCAGCACCAACCTGATCATGGCCGAGATCAAGGACGAGATCCGCTACATATCCGGCAACGCCGACATCGTCATGGCCCGCCTGCTGCACAACAAGGACCTCCAGGAGATGGCCGACTACGCCACGGTGCCGGTCATCAACGGCTGCTGTGAGAAGTACCACCCCTGCCAGGGGTTCGCCGACCTTTTGACCGTGCGCGAGCGGCTGGGCACGGTGAAGGGCAAGAAGCTGGTCTACGTCGGCGTGTGGAACAACGTGCTCAACTCGCTCATCGACCTGTGCCCCAAGACCGGCACGTACCTGACGGCCGTGACCCCGGTCATCAACGAGTCGGCGATCGACCCCGAGCTCAACGCCGCGGCCGAGAAGAGCGGCTTTTTCACCAAGACCCTGGACGTGCGGGCGGCGGTGCAGGACGCCGATGTCGTGTACACCGACTCCTGGGTCGACATGGAGTTCTTCCTCGACCCCAAGTTCGCCGCCGAGAAGGAAAAACGCGTCAAGCAGATGATGCCGTACCAGCTCAACCAGAAGCTCCTCAAGGGCACCCGCGCGCTGATCATGCACGACATGCCGATACACACCGGCTACGAGATCGACCGCGAGACGATCGAGAGCCAAAACGCCGTCATCTTCCAGCAGTCGTGGAACCGCATGTACGGGCAGAACGCCTTGATACTGCGGCTTCTGGGCCTGGTCTGAGGACGCGCCGGGGGGCGCCCGCGGGCGCCTCCCGTTCCTTCACTCAGGCCAGTTTGGCCGTCCCAAAGCAGTCCCGGCTGCATGTGTCCCTGCATACGCCCCGGCAGGTCTCGGTGCACAGGTCGGGGCAGTTGGGCGGCGCGAACGGGGTGGCCTTCGCGGTGATCTTGGATGTGAGGTACAAGCTCGTCACCTCCCATGCGTTGATGCGGCACGCTCGGCGTGAAGCCGTGCCATAGCCATCATGGCCGCGCGCAGTGTCCATCATGTGCCGCTGGCCCGCCGAGGCGCGGGCCGGGCTCCGACTCTCATTCTACCAGAACAGTCGCGCGTAACGTGTCGTGGTGTACTATACGTCCATCGCTGCCTTACCCCATTTGTTGACAGCGAGTGCGCAGGCGGTCGCCGGCGAGTGCCAGCGGTGCGCATATAAACGCGGGGCGCCCCCGGGCGCCCCGCCGTCTTCACTCCGGCCGGGTTGCAGGCGTTCGGCTCAGTAGAAGTAGCTCTCCCAGCTACAGGTCTCGATGCAGCCTGGCTGGCACCAGGCCTTGCACCAGGTATCACACTCTTCGCACGGATCCTTTGAGAGGGGCCCCACCATACCCCCGGCCTTTGACGTCAGGTACATGATCTTCCACCTCCCCGTTGGCGGTATCATCGGCGTGCCTATAGGATGATTTCTATACAACGATGGTATTTCCTTCCAATCAGACCACGCCATTCATCGCAATTTGCGCGCGGCTTTTCGACAACGTTCTGCCCGCCCCAAACGGGGAACCTGCGCGGTACATAGGTCCCCGCGCCGCCACTGCGGGGAACGCGGTAAGACCCGCGACGGCGCCCGGCGCCGCCGGTGAGGACGCTGAGGCGCCCTGAAGGGCCCGGCTGCTGGCGCTCTACGGCCCCGATCCGACCGGCCTGCAGAGGAGTTCCGAGCGGCGCGGCCTGGTGAAGCTGGCAGTCGGCTGCGAGGGACGGGCTCGCTGACGGCCTCTCCCCTTTATGTCGGTAGCGCCTCCATGTGCAGTATGCTCCCGGTCTTGTGCTGAGCCTGATCACGGGCACGCTCGTCGATCGCTTCGACCGGCGCGGCAGAAGCCGGGCGCACTGGCAAACTTGCCTCAGACCCCCGGCCAGTAGAGGAAGACGCGGGACGAGCGGGAGGTGGCGGCCCTGGACAAAGAGCCCCTGGACATCAGCAGTGGCGCGGCAGCGGGGTTATCCGCCGGCGCCCGCGAGCTTCTGGCGGCCCTCGAACGCCACGGCGCGCTGCACCTGAACTCGACGCCGCGCTTCCCGAACGTCAGCGATCTCGACGGCGCCTGGCGCGACGCCATGGACCTGGTGGCGGGTAAGCACTGCTACCTCTCGCGTCTGGTCGGCGGCAAGACCACCTACCTGAGCCTGCGCAAGCCGGGACAGTGGTTATTCTGGCCAGCATACTGGTACGGCCACTGGGGAGGGCGAAAATGGTTGGTAGGTGTTCCAGGAGGCGGCGTGGAATATGTATGGCTAAAGTAGCGGCAGCTTAGTTAACCTGCTCTAAAGGAGGATGGCCTTGAACTACCGGTCTTCCCGCATGACTGCGGCCCTCATCATACTGGTGCTCTTCCTGACGGCGCTGGCCGGTTGCGCCCAAGGCGGGTCGCAGCAGCCGCCCGCGACGGGCGGCGATGGCGGCTCTACTACGCCGCCCCCGGCGACTACGCCGCCCCCGGCGACCACGCCGCCCCCGGCGACCACGCCGCCCCCGGCGACCACGCCGCCCCCGGCGACCACGCCGCCCCCGGCGACCACGCCGCCCCCCGCGACGCCGCCCCCGGCGACGCCTCCCAGCACGCCACCGCCAGCCGCCACGGGTGGCACGGGCGTAGCGGGGCCCGAGGCGGTGTCAGGGGTCGCCGCGGGGTTCGGTCTCGAGCTCTCGGTGCTCCACTGGTTTACGGCGCACAGCGTGGGCTCGCGCTCGTGGATCAGCTCGGCGCCGGAGGGCAAACTGCTCGTCGTGGTCAAGCTCCGCATCAAGAACGTGAGCCGTAGCCCGAGCATAACCGTGAACCCGCTGTACTGCGTCTTGAAGGATGCCGCCGGCAACAGCTACGGCAAGAGCATAATCGCCCTCGGGCTCACCACGGAGCTCGAGCTGACTGAGCTGGCGCCGGGCCAGAGCGTGGAGGGCACCCTCCTGTTCGTTGTCCCCGAGGACGCCACAATGGTCGAGTTCTGTTACAAGGGTGGGCCGCTGGCGGTGAAACTGGTGCCGTAGGGCGGCGGTACATCGTCTGTGCCATGCAATCCCGTCATCTTGCGCCCCCTGTGAGCGCCAGCCCGCGCTCCAGCTTCGAGCGCGGCTCGCCCCGCACCGCCGCTGGCCCGCCGGGGCCGGCCGCGGCGGCTAGGGCCAGGACGTGCGATTCGACCGCCAGCGCATCGGTCGCTGAGCCCAAGGCAGCCGCCTCGACCTCGACGATGTGCTCGGCGGGCGCGCGCAGCCGCTGGTCGCGCGCACCGAAGAAGGTGACGCGGTCCATGACCAGCTCAGCGCGGCGCGCATCGCCGAGCAGCACGGCCCGCGTCAGGCGGCGCGTGTGCGCCGTGAGGATGGGCTCCAGCGGGGCGGATGCAACGCTTCTGGAGAACGCGGCGGTCAGGGCGGCCACGGCAGCGCGGTCGCGGGCCACGGCAGCGGGGCCGCGGGCCGCGCCTGCGGGCAGGTAGGGCGCGATGAGGCCGAGGACCTCCGCCACGGCGGCGGGGGTGAGTTCGCGTTCAAACTCGGGTCGCTCGGTGAGGTTGCCGGCCACAGAGCCGGGCAGCTTCACCGTGATGATGAGCGCCCGCCCAAGTACCTGCCGCACGCGCAGCGCGACCAGCGCGAGGCCCAGCGCCCTGTCGCGGGTGTCCCAGTAGACATCGCGCACCAACCGCCGCGCCGGCGGTCCGAGCCGGTACGGGCCGAGCCGCGCCCGGCGGCGGAGGCTGCGCCACAGACGGACCCCCTCCGGCCTCCTGACGTCAACGGCCAGGCGGACCTCGCTCTCGGTCGGAACCACGCCCACGACATTCACCCCGCTCTTCTGCGCACGGGGCGGCGGGCCTTTCGCCTCGCCGCCCCGTCGCTCTTCATTCACTGGGCCCGGCCCGCTCCCGCCGACGCCTACCCCTCGCGCAGCCGCTTGACCTCGGCGGTCAGCGCGGGCACGACCTGGAACAGGTCGCCCACGATGCCGTAGTCGGCGACCTTGAATATCGCCGCCTCGGGGTCCTTGTTGACGGCCACGATGCACTTGGACGACGACATGCCGGCCAGGTGCTGCACCGACCCCGAGATGCCGCAGGCGATGTACAGGGTCGGGCTCACCGTCTTGCCCGTCTGCCCCACCTGGTGCGAATGCTCGATCCAGCCCGCGTCCACGGCGGCGCGCGACGCGCCGACGGCGCCGCCCAGCGCCTTGGCCAGGCCAGCGATGATGCCGAAGTTCTCCGGGCCCTTCATGCCGCGGCCGCCCGAGACAATGATGTCGGCCTCGGCCAGGTCCACGACCTCGCCCGCCGCCTTGATGACTTCGGCCACCGCCGTGCGCCGGTCGGCCGCGTCAAGCGTCACCGTCACCCTGCGCACCTCGGCCGCCCGTCCCTCCTGCCGTGCCGCCGGCGGCAGCACGTTGGGCCGCACCGTGGCCACGCACGGGCTGCCCTTGAAGCCGACCTCGGTCACCACCTTGCCCGCGAACACCGGCCGCGTGGCGCGCAACCCGTCGGCGCCAAGATCCAGCGCGACGCAGTCGCTGGCCAGGCCGCACCCCAGCCGGGCGGCCAGGCGCGGCGCCAGGTCGCGGCCGATGGCCGTCGCCCCTAGAAACAGCAGCGCCGGGCCGGCGGCCCTGGTGATATCGGTCATCACGCGGGCGTAGGCATCGGTCGTGTAGTCCTTGAGGGCGGGGTCGTCGGCCAGGTACACGACGTCAACGCCATGCTCGCCCAGCACCTTGGCCAGCGGCTCCACGCCGCTCCCCAGAAGCGCCGCGGCAAGCGGCTCGCCCCGCTTCGCGGCGAGCTCGGCGCCCTTCCCCGCCAGTTCCAGCGTCACCCTGCGCAGCCGGCCCTCGCGCGCCTCGGCGTAAATGAGCACCCCTTGCGCCATTTGCCCCACCCCCCTCAGATAACCTTGGCCTCGGTGCGCAGAAGACCGGCGAGCTTTGACGCCGCGTCCGGCGGCTCGCCCTCGACCATGCACTTCCTCCGCGCCCGGCTGGGCACGGACATCGCCAGCACGGTCGTCGGCGACCCGGCGGCGCCCACCTGGCCGGCGTCCAGGCCCAGCCCGGCGGCGGTGAGCACCTTCATCTCCTTGCGCTTGGCCTTCATGATGCCGGGCAGCGACGGGAAGCGCGGCTCGTTCAGGCCCTTCTGGGCGGTGATCACCGCCGGCAGCGGGGTCGAGACGACCTCGGCGAACCCGTCCATCTCGCGCCGCGCCCTGGCGCACTTGCCCGATTCATCGATGTCCAGCTTGGTCACGACCGTGACCTGGGGCAACCCCAGAAGCTCGGCCAGCGCCGGCCCGACCTGCGCCGAGTCGTCGTCGACGGCCTGCTTGCCGCACAGCACGAGGTCGTGGGGGATGCCTTTGAGCGCCGCCGCCAGGGCCCGCGCCGCCGCCTGCGCGTCGCCGCCCGCAAGCGCCTCGTCGCACAGGTGCACGGCCTCGTCGCAGCCCATGGCCAGCGCTGTGCGCAGGGCATCCTTGGCCCGTTCCGGCCCCAGCCCGACCACCGTCACCGTGCCGCCCACGCGCTCCTTGATGCGCAGCGCTTCCTCGATCGCGTACTCGTCATAGGGGTTGACAACGAAGGTGATGCCCTCTTCGACGATCCCCTTGCCGTCCGGCGCCACGGTAATGCGCGCCTCGGTGTCGGGAACATTCTTGACGCAAACGACGATGTTCATGCGCCTTCCGCCCGGCCCTTATGCGGCCGGGCTCCCTCCCTTCGCGGGTGATGCGCGTTGCCCCGCCGGCCACCCTTACCGGATGCCTCCTGCGGCCACACAAGAGGCTGCCCGGGGTCGTGACGCCTCCGTCCTGGCCCCGCGCAGCCCCCACCTCTAGCGGCCTTGACCCGACAAGCGCCAGTCTTCCATGCCCGTGATAGGATTCGCCCCCGCCGCGACATTTCCTTCCACCGCGGGCGTGTTGGGGGAGGGTTTCCCGCGGAGGCCAAAGAAGCTCTCAACCCTGTTGGGCCGCCCCCACCGGGCAATGCCCGGCACCTGCGGGAAGGCTGCGGGGCGGCGGGAGGACAAGAACCGTGACGCCTGAGGGGATGGACCTCGACCCTGAAAGCCGCATCCAGCTTGAGAGGCTCTTCGACCGGGAGATGCGTGCCCTGTATGATGCGTGGCGCACGAAGTGCAATTACCGCGCCACGCGGTTTCTCCGGCTGGTCAAGAACCGGGGCGGCCTGGAGGCGGCCAAGAAGCTGCTCGGATCGCCCGGCGTATCCCAGGGCTTCACTGCCCTAACCGAACTCGGAGGGTTGGACCTGACCGTGGAGGCCCTGGTGCTACAGCCCCGGTGGCGGAGCCTCTTCAGTGACGAGAGATCACCGTCGCCCTGAAGCGGATCCTCGCGGCCAAACGCACCGCCTGAACGGGAGGCTGCGCCCGGTGGAAACGGTAGCGGGAACGCCAGCGAAAACGGCCACATTCACCATCGGCCACTCGCGGCACGACCTCGAACGCTTCGTGCAGCTTCTGCGTGACAATCGCATCGAGGTCGTCGCCGACGTGCGCTCGCGCCCATACTCGCGCTTCGCCCCGCAGTTCAACAAGCGGGCCTGTGCGGACGCCCTCAGCGCGGTGGGCATACGCTACTTGTACCTGGGGCAGGAGCTGGGTGGCCGGCCGGAGGAGCCGGCCTTCTACGATGAAGCGGGCCAGCTTCAATACGACCGCGTGGCGGCGTCGCCGGGCTTCAATGCCGCCGTGGAGCGCCTTGAGGCCGAGGCCCGCCGGCACCGCGTCGCGCTGATGTGCGGCGAGGAGGACCCGGCCCGCTGCCATCGCTGGCTGCTCGTGGGGCGGCGCCTCGTTGACGACGGGTTTGCGTGCCGTCACATCCGCGGCGACGGCCGCGTGGAGGAGGGTTGACACCGGCGCGCGTCTGACATTCGTGTCGAAGACTGGCGTTTGTGGCGCTAGGTCACACTTGCGGCGTTCATGGCCAGCGCCTCCTCCAGTTCCTTTGCCAGAGGCGTGACGTCTCCTGTTGTTTCGCATGTCGGAATGTCATCGTCCTCCACCTGGAGTAACTCCGCGACTGCGCCGCGCGACATGTCGCCGTGGGAGATGGCCATCATCACGGCCTCCCGGAAGCCCGCCGGCACGCGATCGTCAATGGGGGACCTGGATGTCCACGGCGCCGCTTCGGCGATCAAGTCCGGCTTCTCAAGTAGGCGCGCCAGGGTCCCGCCCAGCAAGCGTTCCTCCCTTAGCCGGCGGAGGATCGTCGCAGCCCCACAAGACCGGGGGCGCGCGCGAGGCGCGAGCCGAAATGCCGGCCACCGTTGACCGCCCGGGGCGCGTAGTGGTATATTTAGCACCGGGAGGCGACGTTCGTGAACTACGATGTCGTGACGATGGCCGCTGTGGCGGCGGAGGTCAAGGGGCTGGCCGGAGCGCGCGTGGCGCGGGTCGACCAGCCGCTGCCGCTTTCGGTCGTGATCGGCCTGTTCGCCGGCGGCAGCGGGGCCGGCGGCGGTGCGCGGCGTCTGCTGCTGTGCGCCCACGCCGGCCTGGCGCGCGTGCACTTCACCGCCGCCCGCTATGAGAACCCCGCCCGGCCGCCGGCGTTCTGCCAGCTCCTGCGCAGCCGGCTCGACGGCGCGCGCCTCGTGGCCGTCGAGCAGCAGCCGCTGGAGCGCGGGCTCATGTTGACCTTCGACGCCCCGATCAGTTCAGGCGGCGGCCGCTTCACCCTGCACGTTGAGGTCATGGGCCGCCACTCGAACATCATCCTGGTCGACGCCGACGGCCGCGTCGTGGACGCGATCAAGCGCGTCGGCGTGGAGAAGAGCCGGCCGCGCCAAGTCCTGCCGGGCCTGGCATACGCGCCCCCGCCGCCGCGGCCGTCCCTGCTGAACCTTCCCGCCACCCCGGAGGACCTCGACGCCGCGCTCGGACGCGCGGCCACGCTGCAGCCCACCTCGCGGCGCGCCGGCATGAGACATGGGGGTACGCCGCCGGGCGATGCTGGGGCGGCGGGCGCCGGCGCGATGGCCCTTCTACAAGTCGCTTTGCCCTGGCTTGGCCCGGTCTGGACGCGCGAGACCGCCGCGCGCGCGGGCCTGGGGGCGGATGCGGCGGGCGCGGCTGACACGGCGGATGCAGCCGGCACAGCCCGACCCACGCTGAACGCCGAGGACTACCGGCGGCTGGCGGCGGCGCTGGACCAGCTCTGGTCGGCGCTGGCGGCGGGGGAGTTCGCCCCGCGCACCTACCACGACCGCGATGGCGCGGCGGCCGCCTTCTCAGCCCTGCCGCTGACCCATCTCGCGCACCTGGCCGAGCGCCCGGCGGCGTCGATGAGTGCCGCGCTCGACCTGTTCTACACGGCCCGCGAGGCGCGCGAGGACCTGGCGCAGGGCCGCGCCGCCCTGGCCGGGCTGGTCGCGGGCCACGTCAAGCGCCTGGAGAGGAAGCTCGCCCTGCAACTGGAGGCGGCGCGGGAAACGCACCACGCCGATGAATTGCGGCACCTGGGCGAGCTGCTGACGGCGGGGCTGTACACGGTGCCGGACGGGGCGGAGGAGGCGTTGGTGCCCGACTTCACGCAGCCCGACGCGCCCCCGGTGCGCATTCCCCTCGACCCGCGCCTGCCGGCGGCGGCCACCGCTCAGCGGCTGTTCGCTGAGTACCGGCGCGCCCGGCGCACCGGCGAGGCGGCGTCGCGCGAGGCGGAGCGCAGCCGGTCGGAGCTCGCGTACCTGGAGAGCGTCGTGGCCGCCGTCGAGGCGGCGAGAAGCCCGGCCGACCTGGCCGAGGTGCGTGCCGAGCTGGTTGACGGCGGCTACGCCGGAGGGCGGCCGCGGCGGGAGCACGGGCGCCCCGGCGCCACCCGCCCGGCGCCGGTCGTCCAGCCGCAAAAGCCGCTGCGCCTCCAATCAAGTGACGGTTTGACAATACTGGTCGGGCGCAACAACCGCCAGAACGACTACCTGACGCTGCGCCTGGCGGCCCCCGACGACATCTGGCTGCACGTCAAGGACGCGCCGGGGGCGCACGTGGTGCTGCGTGTCCCGCCGCGCCAGGAGGCCCCGGACGCCGCGCTCCTGGAGGCGGCGCAGGTCGCCGCCTACTTCAGCCGGGTCCGCCAGTCGAGCACCGTTGGCGTGGACTACACGCGCCGGCGCCACGTGCGTAAGCCACGCGGCGCCAAGCCGGGTATGGTGATATACGACCACCACCACACCCTGATGGTGGCCCCCGCCCTGCCGCCGGCGCCCGCGGGATCAGCGCCCGCGGAGCCGACGCCCGCGGAGCCGACGCCCGCGGGGCCGACGTCCGCAGGATCAGCGCCCGCGGGAGAGGGCCCGCAGGGCCGCGACGAGACGTAGGTGCCTTGCGCCCTGCCTTACGCCCCTCACGCCCTGTCGCTGGGAGTCCCCGGCCCGCGACCGCGGGTGGCGGCCAGGTACGACAGCAGCGCGACGGCGACGCCGACGCCCAGGCCGTTCCACATGGCCGCCCGGTGCGCCTGGTACCCGAGGACCCATGGCGAAACGATGAGCCACAGCCCCAAAGCCACGACCGTCCAGCTCGCCCACCTCGCCCAGCTCGCCACGCCGGCCCAGATCACCCGCATTCCGCGACGCCCCCCAATCGCATCATGTCAGGAGAAGCATAGTCGCGGAAGCGCCCGCCCATGCCGGGCTCGCCCGACCCCCATGCGGCGCGCGGGGGCATCGTCAAGCCCCGCCGCAAGCCGCCCGTCACAAAAATCGCAGGGGCCGCCGGCCGGCCCCTGTCGCGAGGTGCGCACTCGCTTGATCCCTGGTTGCCTTGCCCCTGTGGTCGCCTTGCTCCGGCCGCCTACGCTCCGGTCATGCCGCTGCCGCCACCAGCCGTCCCACCAGCGAGCTGCCGCTCCTGGGCCTCGATCATCCGCTTGACCATCTGCCCACCGACGGACCCGCAGTCACGGGACGAGATGTAGCCCCAGTAGCCGTCCTTGACCTGGTTGGCAATGCCGACCTCGTTCGCCATTTCGTACTTGAACCGGTTCATCGCCTTGTAGGCCTCGGCCACCACGTGCCTGTTGCTGGACTCTGCGCCTCTAGCCATTCGCTCACCCCCATAAGCGGTCTGGCGTCTTCAGCCCGAGAATAGTGTGCGTTAACGACGATGTCGATATGCTGTTGACTTTCTGTCACCCGTGCCAGACCAGCCGTTGGGGGTGATGCCGTTTTTTTGCAAAATAGCCGGCGGTGACGCGACGCCCCTCGTCAGCTGGGGCGGCTGCCCGGCTTGACCACTGGGATGCCCTGCTGGCACAGCGGGCACTCAGCGGCGTCCCAGGTGTCCACGCTGACCTTCACGAGGGCCACCAGCGGCAGCTCAAGGGATGCGCCGTTGCTGCGATCGACGACCGCGCCCAGGGCCACCGGCACCGCACCAGCAAAGCGTACGGCGGCGAGCACCTCGTCCGCCGAACCGCCTGTCGTAACCACGTCCTCGACCACGGCCACGCGCTCGCCCGGCTTCAGGGCAAAGCCGCGGCGCAGGGCCATCACGCCCTCTACGCGCTCGGTGAACAGCGCCCGCGCCCCCGCCGCCCGCGCCACCTCGTGGGCGACGATGATGCCGCCCAGCGCCGGCCCGACGACCGCTGAGAACGGCACTTCCGCTCCGGTCCCCGCCCTCAGCCGCCGCGCGAGCTCCGCGCCCAGGCGGGCGGCATGCTCGGGATACTGCAGTATCTGGGCGCATTGCAGGTAGCGTGCGCTGTGGCGACCCGAGCTGAGCCGGAAGTGGCCTTCCAGCAGGCAGCCGGTGGCGCGCATCAGCTCCAGGACCTCGTCGCCGGTCACGTGGGTCGCACCCCCATTTGCTCTATGATGCCGCGCGCGGCGGCCCGGGGGTCGGGGGCCTGCGTCACCGGCCGCCCGACCACGATGTAGTCGGCGCCGGCCGCGATCGCCTCGCCCGGGGTCGCCGTGCGCCGCTGGTCGGCGGCCGCGGCGCCGGCAGATCGGATGCCGGGGCAGACGATGGTGAAGCCCGCACCGCAGGCCGCCCGCACCGCCGCCGCCTCGCGCGCCGAAACCACGACGCCGTCACACCCGGCGGCCTGCGCCAGCCGCGCCAGGCGCGTGACGACGGCCAGCGGCGGTTCGGCGATGCCGAGGTCGCGCCGGAGTTCGTCCTCGTCCAGGCTGGTCAGGAGCGTCACGGCGACCACCAGCGGCCGCGCGCGCCCGTGGGCTTCAGACGCCGCGCGCGCGGCGTCCACGGCCGCTTCCATCATACGTCTGCCGCCGGAGGCGTGCACGTTGAGCATGAACGCGCCGTGCCCCGTGGCGGCGGCAACAGCGCCGGTTACGGTGTTCGGGATGTCGTGGAACTTCAGGTCAAGGAAGACCCTGCCGCCCGCCGCGACCACCGCCGCGACCGCGGCCGGTCCGGCGGCGCAGAACAGCTCCCAACCGACCTTGAAACTCGTCACTGTCCCCTTCAGGCTCGACACCAGTCCCGACGCCGCTTCCACCGTCGCCACGTCAAGGGCGACGATCAGGCGCCGGGCATCGACCGCCGCGGCTGCCGGGGGCTCAGGCCCGCGCTGCATCACGCCACCTCCTCGCCGCCCCGATGATATCGCGCAATGATCGGGCGCCGGCCTCCACCAGGTACGCCCTGATGCCGTCGACGACCCTCGCCGCCGCGCCGGGGTCCACGAACGTCGCAGTGCCGACTCCCACCGCCGCCGCCCCCGCCAGGATGAACTCGACGGCGTCGCGGGCGTCGCAGATGCCGCCCATGCCGATGACGGGCCGGTCGATGGCCTCCGCCACGAGCCACACCATGCGCAGCGCGATGGGCTTGATCGCCGGGCCGCTGAGGCCGCCGAAGACCCCCCCCAGCACCGGACGCCGCCGCTCGGCATCGATGGCCATGCCGGCGACAGTGTTGATCAGCGCCACGGCGTCAGCCCCGGCGTCGACCACCGCCCGCGCCACCGCGCACACGTCGGTCACGTTCGGCGTCAGCTTGGCGATGAGCGGCAGCCGCGTCGCCGCACGCGCCGCGCCGACCGCCGCCGCCGCCTGCGCTGGATCGACACCGAACAACATGCCGCCGCGGGCGACATTGGGGCAGGAGATATTGACCTCGATCGCCGCCACGCCGTCCGCCCGGCTCACTGTCCGCGCCAGCTCGCCGTACTCGGCGGCGGTCTCCCCGGCGATGCTGGCCACGATGGGCACGCCAAGGCCGCGCGCGGCGGGCAGCTCATCGCGCAGGAACGCTTCCACGCCCGGGTTTTCAAGCCCAATCGAGTTCAGGAGCCCGCAGGCCGTCTCGACGAGGCGCGGCGGCGGATTGCCGGCCCGCGGCCCAAGCGTCACCGACTTGGCCACGATGGCGCCGAAGAGCGGCGCGAAATGGGCGTACTCGCGGCCGAAGCCGGCCGTGCCCGAGGCCGCCAGGACGGGGTTTTTCAGGTGCAGCGCCCCGATATCCACCTCGAGGCTGGGCCCCGCCGCGCTCATAGCGCCACCTCCCGGGCGTCGAAGACGGGCCCGTCCCGGCACACGTGCACGTAGGACGGGGCGGTTGCGCATCCGCCCGCGCCCGCGCTCTCGCCCGCGCCCGCGCTCTCGCCCGCGCCCGCGCTCTCGCCCGCGCCCGCGCTCTCGCCCGCGCCCGCCGCGGGCCACGCGCAGCCGCGGCACGCCCCGACCCCGCACGCCATGTGCGCCTCCAGCGAAACCAGGCAGCGCACCCCGGCGCCGCCGGCGATGGCCGCCACCCGCCGCAGCATGGGCAGCGGCCCGCACGCCCACACCTCGCACGGCGCATCCACGGCCCCGCTGGCCCGGCCGCCCCCCTGGCGGGCCAGGAGATCCTCCAGAAGGTCTGTGACCGGCCCGTGGTGCCCGGATGTGCCGTCATCCGTGGCCACCCTCACGCGCGCTCCCCAGCGGCCCAACTCCGCCACCGAGACCAGCTCCGCCGCCGTGCGCGCCCCGACCAGGGCGTGCACCGTCCGGCCCGCGCTCGCCCGCGCGGCGAAGACCAGCGGCGCCACGCCGGCCCCGCCCGCCACCAGCGCCAGCGCGCCGCCCTGGGCGTCAGCGCGGGCGCCGCTCTGGGCGCTGGCGTGGACGCCAGCGTGGGTGCCGCCGCCCGCAGCGTCAAAGCCGCGCCCGAGCGGGCCGAGCACGTCGAGGACGTCCCCCACGGCGACGCCGGCGATAAGCGCCGTCCCACGCCCCACCACTCGCACCAGGAGGGCCACCGTGCCCGCCGCCGGGTCGGCGTCGTGCACGCTCAGCGGGCGCCGCAGCAGCGGCTCGCGGCCGTGACCGCAGTGCACGTGCAGGAACTGCCCCGGCCGGGCGCGCGCGGCGAGCCCCGGCGCCTCCAGCAGCAGGCGGACGTACCCCGGCGCCGGTTCTTCGCGCCCCAGCACGCGGCATTCCGCGGCCGCCCAGGGCGGCGGCGCCGCCCCAAGGGGGGCGCCGCCGCCCGCACGTCCCCCGTGGGCGCTCATCTACCCGCCGCCCCGGCGAGGCGACCGGATCCGGCTCCGCCGGCACGGTCAAGGCCGGTGCTGCCCGCGGCGCGGTCAAAGGCGACCCGGCCGTTCACGATCGTCATCACCGGCCAGCCGCGCAGCCTCCGGCCGGAAAACGGCGTGTTCTTGCCCAGGGACACGAAGTCCTGCGGGCGCACCTCGAGCTCCAATTCGGGGTCGATCAGCGTGATATCCGCCACGCCGCCAACGACGATGCCGCCCAGCTCCAGCCCCACGACGGCCGCCGGCCCGACAGTCAGCGCCGCGATCGCGCGCAGGAGGTCGATCTCGCCGGGCTCCACGAGCTCAGTGAACACCAGCGGCACCGCCGTCTCCAGGCCGCTGATGCCGAACGCCGCGTACGCGTACTCCTTCTCTTTGTCGTCGCGGTGGTGCGGGGCGTGATCGGTGGCGATGCAGTCGATGGTGCCGTCGCGCAGGCCCTCGCGCAGCGCCGCCACGTCGGCGGGCGTGCGCAGGGGCGGGTTCATCTTGGTATCGGTATCATAGGAGGTTTCCCAGACCAGGCGGTCGGTGAGGGTCAGGTGGTGCGGGGTCGCCTCGGCAGTGACGCGGATGCCGCGCCGCTTGGCGTCGCGAACCATGGCCACCGTGCCCGCGGTGCTGGCGTGGGCGATGTGGACGTGGCCGCCGGTCATCGCCGCCAGCATGATGTCGCGCGCGACCATGGCCTCCTCCGCCGCCGCCGGCATGCCGCGCAGGCCGAGGCGCGTCGAGTATTCGCCCAGGTTCATCGCCCCGCCCGCCGCGAGGTTCAGGTCCTCGGCGTGGGATATTATGGGCCGGCCCAGCATCTTGGCGTACTCGAGGGCGCAGCGCATGAGCTCGGCGTTCATCACCGGCCGGCCGTCGTCGGAGGCGGCCACGGCGCCGGCCGCGAACATGCCCCCGAGCTCGGCCAGCTCCTCGCCAGCCAGGCCCTTGCTGACGGCGCCGACGGGGAACACGCGCGCGCCGTCCGCGGCCCGGGCGCGCTCGCGCACGAACGCCACGCGCGCCGCATCATCAATGGGAGGGTGGGTGTTGGCCATGCAGCACACGGCGCAGAAGCCGCCCGCCGCTGCCGCCCGTGCCCCGCTGGCGATGGTCTCCTTCCACTCCTCGCCCGGCTCGCGCAGGTGGACGTGCAGGTCGATGAACCCCGGCGCCACCACCAGGCCGCTGGCGTCCAGCTCGCGCACGCCGGGGGCCGTGATGCCGACGTCGACGGCCTCGACGCGGCCGCCGCGGATGAGCACGTCCGCCGGGCCGCACCGCCCGCTCTTGGGGTCAACCACGGTCCCGCCCGCAATCAGCAGGTCAATGCTCATTCGGCGTCACCTCCTCCCAAGAGCAGGTACAGCAGGGCCATGCGCACGGCGACGCCGTTGGTGACCTGCTCCTCGATCACTGACTGCGGCCCGTCAGCGACATCGGAGGTGACCTCGACGCCGCGGTTCATGGGTCCCGGGTGCATCAGCAGCGCGTCGGGCGCGGCCAGCGCCATGCGCTGGCGGTTGATGCCGAAGAGCTCGGCGTACTCGCGCGTCGTCGGGAACAGCCCGCGCTGCTGCCGTTCAAGCTGCAGCCGCAGGGCCATCACCACGTCGACGCCGGCGACGGCGTCCTCGAGCCGCGTGCAGACGCGCACGCCGAGGCGGTCAAGCCCCGGCGGCAGGAGCGTCGCCGGGCCCGCGACGCGGACCTCGGCGCCCATGGTGACCAGCCCGTACATGTTCGAGCGCGCCACGCGGCTGTGGTAGATGTCGCCGACGATGCCGACCTTGAGGCCGGCAAGGCGGCCCTTGTGGCGCCGCATGGTGTACATGTCCAGGAGCCCCTGGCTGGGGTGCTCGTGGGTGCCGTCGCCGCCGTTGAGCACCGACCCGCTCACGCAGCGGGCCAGGAAGTGCGGCGCGCCCGACGCCGGGTGGCGCATGATGATGGCGTCGGCGCCCATCACCTCCAGGGTGCGCGCCGTGTCCTTGAGGGTCTCGCCCTTCTGCACGCTGGATGTGGCCGCGGTGATGCTCACCGTGTCCGCGCTCAGGTACTTGGCCGCCAGCTCGAACGAGGTCCGCGTGCGCGTCGACGCCTCGTAGAACAGGGTGACCACCGTGCGCCCCCGCAGGGTCGGAACCTTCTTCATCTTGCGCCCCAGTATCTCGCGCATGGAATCCGTCGTGTCCAGTACGAGCTGGATGTCCTGGGCCGGCATGCCCTCCAGGCCCAGGAGGTCCTTGTATGCCAGTGACACCTTCCGCCCTCCCCCACCGGCACGTTTGCATGAAAGTGGCCCGCTACGCCGGAGCCGGCGCGGGGCCGCGGGAGCGGGAGGTCTTGTCGTCCCTGCCACGCCCCTTGGCGACCTCACTGGGCCGGCCTTAAAGGGAACCGCCGTTGCCGCCGTTGCCGTTCCCGTTGCCGCCGTTGCCATTGCCGCCATTGGCCGCCTCCACGATCACCACCCGGTCGTCGCCGTCCGTCTCGTCGAGCATCACGCTCACCGATTCGCGCCGGGCCGTCGGCAGGTTCTTGCCGACATAGTCGGCGCGGATCGGGAGCTCGCGGTGGCCGCGGTCCACGAGCACGGCGAGCTGGATCGCGCGCGGCCGCCCGAGGTCGATCAGCGCGTCCAGCGCGGCGCGGACCGTCCGGCCCGTGTACAGCACGTCGTCCACGAGCACGATGATGCGACCGTCGACGTCGAACGGCACGTCCGTACTGCGCAGGACCGGGCGATTGCGGCGCAGGGCGAGGTCGTCACGGTAGAGCGTGATGTCGAGCACACCCAGCGGCACCTCGGCGCCCTCGATCTCGCGCAGGATGGCCTGGATGCGGGTGGCCAGGTGCACGCCGCGGTTGCGGATGCCGACCAGCCCGAGGTCGCGGGCGCCCTTGTTGCGCTCGATGACCTCGTGCGCGATGCGCACCAGCGCCCGGCGGATCCCCTCGCGGTCGAGGATCTGCGCCTTTTCCCTCAACGCCACTCCCATCCCCCCTTAGAAAACCCAGGTCTAGTATCCCCCCGGCCCGCCTTCCGGTCGCGTGGGGCGTGAAGCGGAAAGGCCTCCCCGCGACACCGCGGGAAGGCCTTGAAGGCTCCACTACGACCCATCAGCTTTGCCCCCTTGCCGGCCTCGCCGGGCCGGCTTAAAGGATTCGATCCCTAGCACAATCGACGCCATCGATTCATCCTGGCGCAGACGATATCAGAAACCGGGCACCGTGTCAAGTAAGTTTTTGCCAGACCGTGTCCAGATTGAGGCCGCCGCCCCCCGACCGCCCTACCGCCCGCCGTCGTTGACGTACAGGTCCGCCGCCCGTTCGGCCGAGGTCACGATGCCCTTTATCATCGCCGAACTGAAGCCCTGGTGCTCCATCAGGTTCAGCCCGGCAATGGTGCACCCGCGCGGCGTCGTCACCTTGTCGATCTCCATCTCGGGGTGATTACCCAAGGTCAGCAGCAGCGAGGCGGCGCCGCGCGCCGTCTGGGCGGCCATGGCCAAGGCCTCGGCGGCGTTGAACCCGATCTGGATGCCGCCCTGCGAGGCGGCCCGTATCGCGCGCAGGAAGAAGGCGACCCCGCACGCGCACAGGGCCGTGGCCGGGATCATCTGCTCCTCGTCGATGACCAGGGTCGTCCCCACGGCGTCGAAGATCGATGTCGCCACCTCGAGGGAGTCGCTCGCCCTGTCAGCCCCGCCCGCCCCGCCCGCCCCGCCCGCCCCGCCCGCCCCGCCCGCCCCGCCCGCCCCGCCCGCCCCGGCGGGCGCCGCCAAGCAGGTCATTGACTCGCCGATAGCGATGGCCGTGTTGGGCATGGCGCGGACAATGGGGACGCCTTGGCCGATGTGCTTGCTGATGCTGGCGATGCTCACCCCCGTGACGACCGATATCACGGTGTGCCTGGCGGGGACGAGCGCGGAACGGATCTCCTGCAGCAGGGCGCCGAGCTGCTGCGGGGTCACGGCGATGATAACGACCTCGGCCCGCCTGACGGCTTCGGGGTTGTCAGTAAGGATGACGAACCCCAGCCGGCCCAATGGGTTAAGCAGTTGGGATCTACGCCTGGTGATGATTATCTGCCCGGGGGCGTAGCGCCCGGACGCGATGAGGCCCCTGGCGATGGCAGTGCCGATGTTTCCGCCGCCCAAGATGGCGATCTGCGTGGTAGAGTTCATGCTACGCTCCTTCTTGTGCGTTGTTTAGAGGATCCTGCAGCCAGGGCCGGGCGTCGGGGCTGCTCAAGGCTCGCTCTCGCTCCCGCGAACCGGGTCAGCCGGGAGCAGCCTCTCCTTCTTCTTCAGCGGCAGCGAGGATCTCCTGCTCCGAGGCCCCAGTTCTGACCCCGTCGGTAGAAGGAGAAGGAGCCGGTGGCTGCGAAATGAGGGAAGGACGCGTGGGGCGGGCGGGAGGTGGTCGCGGGTGCGTTACGACCCCTGGCGGACGTGGTCCGGGCACGCGCTGGTCGGGCCGTTCCTGGTCCTCGGCGGCGCCTCGGCGCTCCGCGATTACCTCTTGACGACGCGCCGTCTGACCGGGTACTATCACTACCTTCCCGCCGGTCCGGTCGACCCTTGTGCCGGCGGCCTTTCGGCCGCGCCCGCCGCTGGACGCGCGGTGGCCCGGCGCGCGCTCATCCTGGGCGCCACCGGCAGCGGCAAGACGCGCACCGCGCTGCACCTGGTGGAGGAGGCGGAGCGGGCGTGGGGGCCGCCCCTGGTGCTGGTGCCCCGCGGCTACCTCGACTGGCCGCCCATGTCGCCGGGCGCTAGTTCAGGACCCGCGGCGATGCCGTCGATGCCGGCGGTGCCCGGGCTCGGGGCGGGGCGCGCGGTGGTGCTGTTCCTGGATGATGTCAGCGACATGTGCACCGACGAGGGGCCGGTGGGTAAGGGCCTTTCGATGAGCGCCGGGCCCCAGGTGCAGGGGATGGCGTTCGGCAGGCGTCTGGGCGACGTCATGGCCGGTCTGGGCGCCGTCGCCGGGCGGCTGCTGGTCTTGGCCACATCGCGCATGCAGGACCTCGTTGCCCGCGGCGTCGACCTCGGCGCCTGGCCGTGGAACCGCTTTCAGACGATCGAGCTGCCGGAGCTCGGCGAGGTGCCGGCCGTGGCCTGGGCCGCCCTGCTTGCTCAGGCGCACGGGGTTGCCGCCGGGCCCGCGCCGCTCCGCGCCGCGGCGTCGGCGCGTCACGAGGGGGCGCGCGAGGGCATCCGCCTCGCCCTGCTGCAGGCCGGGGCCGCCGCCTGGGACACCGTCGCCGGGGCCGCCGCCGCCGGGGCCGCCCCGCCCTCTTCGCTTGACGACATGTGGCAGCGGCTGCGGCAGGGCTTGGCCGCGCCCGACCAGGGGGGCAACCCCGATGTCGTCGACGTCCTGTCCGCCCTGGCCGTCGCCCGCTACTACGGCATCGCGCCCCGCCAGGCCTTCGTGCTCGCCCTGACCGCCCGCGGCCTCGCGCGCCGGGCCCGGCTGGCGCGCCGCTCCGCGCGGGGGCGGCGCAAGCCGGGGCGTGACGAGGCACGGTCGCCCGCGCCCCGCCAGCCGCTCTCCTTCCTGGGCCGGGCCGCCGTGGCGCTGCGCCTCCTGGGCCAGCGCGGCTGGGTCGCTGAGGCCGGCGGCGAGGTGCACGCGGCGCGCTTCCAGCTGCCGTGCGAGGAGAACCTGCGCCCGCCGGCCACCGACATCGTGCCCGCCCTGCACTCGCTTTACGGCCCGGACGCCGCCGCCGCGCTTGCCACCTCGCACTTCTGCGCGGTGCGCCTGCTGGCCCACGGCCACGCCCAGGCGGCGCGCGCGACCCTGCGCCGGGCGCGGCGCGTCAACCGCCGCGACCGGCTGGCGGGCCGGCTACTGGGCGACATGGCGCGCGCCACCGGGCGGCCCGCCCTCGCCCTGCGCTACTACGGCTACACCGGCTGGCTGGGCCGCAACCCGCACCCCGAGACCCTGATCGGGGTCGCGGCGGCGCTTCTGGACCTCGGCCTGCCCGGGCCGGCGGAACGCCACGCGCGGCGGGCGGTCGCGGTCCTGCCGGGGCGCGCCGAGGCGCACTTGAACCTGGGCCTGGCGCTCCTGGCGCGGGGCGACCGGCTCGAGGCGCTCGGCTGCGTCAGGCGGGCGCTGGCGCTGGACCGCGGCTGCGTCGCCGCCTGGACGGCGCTGGGCGAACTGCTGCTCACCCTGGGCCGCCGCCGCGTCGCCGCCAACGCGTGCATGGTGGCCGTCGCGCTCGACCCCAACGGTCCCACGGCGTGGCGCGGGCGGGGCGCCGCCCTCGGGCGGCTGGGGCGAGGCTTCGAGGCCCACGAGTGCCTGCGGCGCGCCGTCGAGCTCGACCCCGGCGACGCCGCGGCGTGGCGGGAGCTGGGCGCGAACCTGGTGCGCATCGGCGACTGCGACGGGGCGGTGGACGCCTTCCGCCGCGCCATCAGGCTTGACCCCGGCTGCGCCCAGGCGTGGTCCGGCGTCGCCTCCGCCCTCGCCGCGCGCGGGCGAGCGGCCGAGGCGGCCGGCTACTACCGCTGTGCCCTGGGCATCGACCCGGGTTACGTTGAGGCGTGGGCGGGGCTGGGGGAGGCGTACGCCGCGCTGGGGGATGACGGCCGCGCCGGCGAGTGCGGGATGTACGCGGCCGGGCTGGCGCCGGCCCGCGCCGTCCCGGGCAGGCGGGCGCTGGGGCTCGTCTTCCGCGTGCTCGGTCTGGCCTTCCGGGCGCTGGGGTTCATCTTCCGGGCGCTGGCGTTCCTGTTCCGCTGGATCCCGGGCATCCCGCGCCAGCCTCCCGCAGCCAGGCGGGCGCCTTGATGCAGAAGGGCTCGAGGTCGCGCGTCGTCTTCAGCGCGTAGTCGGGCCCGGCCGAAAGCAGGGACGGCGCGTCCAGCGTCCCCCACAACGCAGCCGCGGTGGGGATGCGGGCCGCGCGCCCCGCCTCCACGTCAACCACCGAGTCGCCGACCATCAGCGCCGCGCGCGCCGGGCACGCCAGCCGCTCCAGCGCCAGCAGGAGCGCCGCCGGGTCGGGCTTGTGGCTCTTCACGTCCTCGTGGCACACGAGCACATCGTGCATCCCCGCCAGGCCGGCGAGCTCGAGGTCGGACTCGGCCGGCACGCGGCGCTTGGAGGTTACGATCGCCACCCTCTGCCCCCCGGCCAAGAGCGCCTCCAGCGCCTGGGGCACGCCCGGGTACGGATGCACCCGCCCGGCGTGGTTGGCCATGTAGAAGGCCACAAAGTCACGCACCATGTCTTTGGACGCCTCGACGTGCAGCCGCGCCATGATCACGTCCAGGGGCAGCCCCCACAGCCGGTCGACCTCGCCGGACGCCTCCGTCGAGCCCAGGTACTTGTCCAGGATGTAGCGGGTGGCCAGGCGATAGACCTCCGACGTGTCGAGCAGCGTGCCGTCCAGGTCAAACAGGATGGCCCGCGGCCGGTCAGCCCGCAGCCGGTCAGCGCGCGACCGATCAGCCCGCACCCCCATCGCCCCCCTTCTTCGCCCGCAACGCGTCCAGGGCGGCCGTGAAGTCGGCCGGCGGCGGGGCCTGGAACTCCAGGCGCCGGCCGTCCGCCGGGTGGCTGAACGCGATGCGCTCGGCGTGCAGGGCCTGTCCGCGCAGGAGGCCCGCGACCTCCGGCGGGTCGGCGCGCCGCCGCCCGTACACGGGGTCGCCCAGCACCGGACAGCCGATGTGCGCCATGTGCACCCGGATCTGGTGCGTGCGGCCGGTTTCCAGGCGCGCCCGCACCAGGGACGCGCCGCCCAGCCGCTCCAGCACGGTGAAGTGCGTCCGCGCCGGGCGGCCGCCGGTCACCACGGCCATGCGCTTGCGGTCGCGCGGGTGGCGGCCGAGAGGGGCGTCCACCACGCCGGCCGCGGGCGGGGCGCCGCGCACCAGCGCCAGGTACTGGCGCTCAACCTGGCGGTCCTTGACCTGGCGCGCCAGGTCCTCGTAAGCGGCGGCGGTCCTGGCCACGACCATGAGCCCGCTCGTGTCGCGGTCGAGGCGGTGGACGATACCCGGCCGCCCGCTGGGGCCGACGCCGGCGATGTCCGGCCAGCGGGCGAGGAGCGCGTTGACCAGCGTGCCGCCGCGGTGGCCGGCGGCGGGGTGCACCACCATGCCGCGCGCCTTGTTGACCACGGCCAAGTCGCGGTCCTCGTACACGATTTCCAGGGGAATGGACTCGGGCCGGGCCTCATCGTCACCCTCGACTGGGTCGGGGATGCTGACCGCCACCACCTCGCCGCCGCGCAGGCGCGTGGACGGGCGCGCCGTCTTCCCGGCCACCGTCACCGCGCCGCCGGCGATGAGGCGCTGGGCAGCGCTGCGCGTCAGCCCGGCGGCGGCGCCGGCCAGGAACACATCGAGCCGGACGCCCCCCTGGTCCGGCCCACAGGAAAGCTCAACCACGCGCGGCACGAGCCATCACCCCCGGCCCTCCCCGGCACCCCTCAGCCCTGGCTTCCCCCGGGCGTCGCCCGGGCGTCCCGCGCCGCACGGCGGTAGCCGGCCCAGACGGCCAGCGACGCTGCGGCCGCCAGGACGATGCTCGCCGCCTGGCCGACCGTCAGCCAGCCGGCGACGTGCACCCCTTCGCGCCAGAACTCGACGACGAAGCGCTGCACTGAATACAGGCCCACGAACAGCCACCACACGAAGCCGGCGAACGGCGGGCGCCGCCCCGCCAGCACGAGCACGCCGTACACCACCAGGCCCAGCGCGCTATCATAGAGCTGCGTCGGGTGGCGCGGGACGTCGTAGAAGCTGACCGCCCAGGGAACGCTCGTGGGCACGCCGTAGCAGCAGCCGTTGAGGAAGCAGCCGATGCGCACGATGCTGTAGCCCAGCGCCAGCGCGGGCGTGATGATGTCGGCCACCGGCCAGAACTTCAGGCGCGCGCGGCGCACCCCGAACCAGCCCGCCAGCGCCCCGCCGGCCACGCCGCCGTGGAACGACAGCCCGCCCAGGTCCAGGCGCAGGATCTGCACCGGGTGGGCGAGGTAATAGCCGTACTCCAGGGCGCAGAAGACGACGCGCGAGCCGACCAGCGCGCCGACGATGATGAACAGGAGGACATCTATGAACCTGCTGGAATCCATGCCGCGCTTCTTCATCTGGCGCAGGGCCAGGAACGCCCCGAGCAGGAACGCGATGTCCAGCGCCAAGCCGTAGCTGTGGACGGACACGGGCCCGATCCGGAAGAGCTCCGGCAACACTCGTTATCCCCTCCCCGCCATGACGCGCCGCGGGTAAAACAGGAGCCGCCACGCCAGGACGATGGTGCCGACAACGATCGCGCTGTCAGCGAGGTTGAAGACAGGCCAGAAGCGCACGTCGATGAAGTCGGTCACCAGGCCCGTCCGCAGGCGGTCGAGCAGGTTGCCCGCCGCCCCGCCCAGCACCGCCCCCAGCGCCAGAAGCGTCCACAGGTCGCCCGTGCGGCGGAGTATGAAGGGCATGGCCACGAGCACCAGCACCCCCAGGGCCACGAACAGCCCGGTGCGGCCGGCGAGCATGCCGAACGCGGCGCCCGGGTTGCGCACGTGGGTCAGGAAGACGAGACCGTCAAGGAGCGGGCGCGACTCGCCCACCGGCAAGCGCGAGACCAGCGCCTTCGTCCACAGGTCGAGGGCGAACACGACCGCCGCCAGGAGAAAAGATGCCACCGCGCGCATCACAGCGCCTCCCCCACCCTATGCTCTACTCATTGTAGCACAATGGTGGCGCGGACATCAAGCACCTTCGCGACCGCCGCGACCGCCACGGTCCCGGCGATCCCCACGGCCGCCGGGGGTGGGCCCGGCCCGCCCCTCGTCCTGCGGCGTCGACGACGTGCCGTACACCTCGACCGCGTCCCAGGCATCCTCGCCGTCCAGCCCGCCACGCGCCGGCGCGCCCTCCGCCGGGCGGCCGAACGGCGGCCGGACCACCGCCTCCTCAGGCGGGCGGCCACCCAGCGACGCCGGCGCCACCTCGTCCTTGCAGGCGCGGCAGAGCTCGGCCTCCGGCACCGCCTCCAACCGCGCAAGCCCGATATCCCGCCCGCAGCGCAGGCAGCGGCCGTAGGTGCCGGCGCGAACGCGCTCCAGGGCCGCCTCCACGCGCAGCAGGCGGTCCAGGAGCTGCCGCCGCTCGCCGAACTCCTTGCCGCGCTCGTAAAGGCTGGTGCCCACGTCGGCGGGGTGATTGTCGTAGGCGGCCAGCTCCTGCGCCCCCGGCCCCTCGCCGAGAAGCCACCCCTCCTCCCGCTGCCGGGCCAACCGCGCCTGGATCTGCCGCCGCTCCTCCACGAGGCGCGCCCCCGCGTCACTATCACTCATTCGCACCACCGCCTCTCAGAGGTTCCCTTCAGGCCCTCCGGGCCCCCCCGGGTTTCTCACGGCCCGAGCTGGCTCTGCACGATGCGCACGATGTCGGCGATCAGCGAGCCGACCACGGGCAGGTTCAGCATCAACGTGCGCCGCAGCAGGACCAGGGTCAGGGCGCCGAGCACGCTGAAGCCCACCGCGATGCCCACGCCGCGCGCCAGACCGGCCACGAAGTTGACCGTTATCAGGCGGCGCGGCTGCTCCAGGAGCTCGATGTACTCCGCCAAGCGCATCCTTTCGAGGGCCGCCGCCAGCCGGCGGGCCTCCGCCACCAGGAGCCGCGCCCGTTGCGCCTCCGTCTCGTCGGGCATGCCGCCTCACCTCGAGCCCGCCCGCCATCCCGCGCGCCCGTCCTACATCCAGCGCGCCCGTCCGCCATCCGGCGCTAGTGTGCCCCGCCGCCGCGGACCCCAAAGCGCACGATACGAGCGGGCCCGCACCGCGCGGGCCCGCCTGGAATCCCTGTGACGTCTTGCGACGCCTTGTGACGTTTCTTTAGCCGGCGCTACTGCGCCGCGCCCTCGCGCACGCGCACCGGGACCGCGAACGCCCTGGCCACGGCCTCCGGCGCCGCGCCCTGCACGCGCACGACCTTCGACCGCGACGCGCTGCCGGCGACCAGCGCCACCCGCTGCCGCGGCACGCCGAGGGCGCGGGCGATGAACGCCAGGCACGCCTCCGTGGCGCGGCCGTCCTGCGGCGGCGCCGCGACGCGCAGCCGCAGCGAGCGGCCGAAGAGCCCCACCGCCTCGTTGCACGACGCGCGCGGCTGCACGTGAATCCGGAACAGCAACCCTCCGTCAGTGGTCCAGGCCTCCAAAGACTCCTCGGGCAACTTCTGGCGTCACTCCTCCTTGACCGGCGGAGCGAGCACCGTCTCCGCGTCCGGGCCGGCGGCGGGCGCGGGCGGCCCCTGCTCGGCCTCAATGTCCTCCACCTGGCGGTCCAGGAGCTCGAGGTGGGTCGTGATCATCCCGCGCAGGCGCGAGCGCAGCACGTAGAGCCTCTTTTGCAGCTCGTCCGCCTCGGCCCCCAGCCGTCGCGTCTCATCCTTGGCCGCCTGGATGCGGCGTTCGGCCTCGTTCTCGGCCTCGCGGATGACGAGCTCGGCCTCCTTGCGGGCGTTGGCCTTGACGTCCTCGGCCGCCTGCTGCGCGACCACCAGCGTCTCGCGGAGCGTGGACTCGACCGACTGGTACTCCCCCAGCCGGGCCTGGAGGTCGTCGATGCGCCCCTTCAGACCGGCATTGTCGCGCACGAGCGACTCGAACTCGCGGACCACCTCGTCCAGGAACTCGTCGACCTCTTCCTCGCGGTAGCCCCTGAAGCCGCGGTGGAACTCACGATTATGAATGTCCAGCGGCGTCAATGCCATGCACCCACCCCCCGCATCCGCCGCCCGTCGCCGCTGCGGCTTGTGCCGGCGGCGGATTCCCGGCGGCGGTCGCCGACTTCTACAACAGGATGCCCATGATGATGCGCTCGAGCACGCTGAGCAGGAGCAGCGCCACCAGCGGGGACCAGTCAAACCCCGCCCCGCGCGTGGGAAGGAGGCGCCTGATGGGCCTCAGGACGGGGTCGGTGACCAGGTCCAGGGCGCGCACGACCTGCGCGAACGTGCGGTTGTACGCGGCCGGGCGCACCCACGTCAGGATCGCGCGCACGATGATCGCCCAGAACATGAGCTGAAAAAGGAGCTGGACCACCCGGGCCGCCCAGACGTTCATCGCCCCAGCCCCTCCCTCGCCCCGAATATCGCCCGCCCCACCCGCACCAGCGTCGCCCCCTCCTCGACCGCCACCTCGAAGTCGTCGCTCATGCCCATCGACAGGTGCCGCAGGACGGGTCCGCCGGCGCCGGGCACAGCCGCGGCGAGGAGCCGCAGGCGGCGGAAGTGCAGCCGCGCCGCCTCGGGGTCCCCGGCCTGGGGGGCGATGGTCATCAGCCCTTGCACGTCAAGCCCCGGCAAGGCGGCCGCCCTGAGCACGAGCTCGACCGCGCCCTCGGGCGCGACGCCGAACTTGGTCGCCTCGCCGCCGACGTTGACCTCGACCAGGACCGGCACCCGGCCTGCCCCGGATGTCGCCTGCGCGCGGCGGTCGATCTCAACCGCCAGCTCGAGGCTGTCCAGCGAGTGAATGATATTGAAGCACTCTACCACGTATTTTACTTTATTGCGCTGCAGATGTCCAATGAAGTGCCAGCGCACCGGCCGGCCGGCCAGGGCGGCGATCTTTGACCTGGCCTCCTGGTAGCGGTTCTCGCCGATGTCCGTGACCCCGGATGCGACCGCCGCCGCCACCGCGTCGAGCGGGACGTCCTTGGTCACCGCCACCAGGCCCACCGCCGCCGGGTCGCGGCCCGCCCTGGCGGCCGCGGCGGCGATGCGCCGCCGCACCTCGGTCAGGTTCCGCGCGATGGTCTCAAGCCCCTGGTCTTCGGGCCCCACGACGACCCCTCCTCCCGCGGCGCGCCGCGGCCGCCCGCGCCCGCCCGTGTCCCCGCCCCCGACACCCTACGGCACGGGCATGCCGTCACGCGCCAGGTAAGGATTTATCACCACGCGCACGTTGGGTTCGATGCCCTCGACCGCCGCCTGGCCCGCCGCCGCGCCCAGCACCTCCACGGGCACGAAGCGCAGGCTGGCCTTGTAGGCCACGAATGCCCCGCGCCGCCCGTCGCGGACCGTCAGCGCCCGCTGCGGCACGACCACACCGTACCACCGGCCGACCACAAGCTCAACGTCGCCGCAGCGCCACGGCGCGACATCGAGGAACGGGTCGGGGGCCACCAACACCAGCGGCCGCTGGCCGTTGCGCTCGCGCCCCGGCCCGCGCACCTCGACGGGGACGGCGTCGGCGGCGCTCGACCCGGGCCGCTTCAGCCACGCGCGCTGGCGCGCCGCCACCTCCTCGGCGCGGGCGCTGGGCAGGCACACGATGAAGTATGTCTCGATTGTATCGATCACCTTGAGCAGCGGCTCGCCGGATGTGACCGACCGCGCCGCCGCCGCCTGCGCCTCTTCCTGCACATCTCCCTCCGCCGGCTCCCGCGCCTCGTCCTCCGCCGCCGCCTGGATCGCCGTGGCCCGGCTGGCGAGGTCCGCCACCTCACCGGCCCCGAGATTCCCGAGGCGGCCGGGCTCCAGGCCGGCCTCGAGGCCGTCGACGTGGAAGCTGACGACCCCGGCGATGGGCGATTCGACCAGGCACGCCGGCTGCGACAGCGTCTTCTTGAGGCCGTCCCGCTCCACCTGCAGGGCGCCCCGCCGTTCCTCGTACGAGGCAACCGTGGCCGCGTACCGGGCGTGCCGCCCCATCGCGTCCTCCAGGGCGCGGCGCAGGCCGGGCAGCTCGGCCACCTGGCCCTGGTCGCGCGCTTGACGCCAGGCCAGCGCGCACCGATCCACCTCGGCGACGGCCACCGCGGCCGCGGCCGCGGCGTCGGCGGCCCTTTGGCCCTCCTTCGCCTCAAGCTCCCTGAGGGCGGCCTCGACCTCGGCCAGCTGCCGCTCGACCTTCTGCCGCCCCTGGGTGTTGACGATTTCGGCCAGGACCTCCCCGGCCCGCACGCGCTCGCCCTCGGCCACGTACACGTAAAGCGTCCCCGACGCCGGGGACGCCACCACCTGCTCGCAGCGCGCCAGCAGCGCGCGCACGGGCTCGCTGTCCTCCACCACGCCGTCGGCGGCCGTGGCGAAGCGCAGCAGGTGCGGGGTGACGCCCGCGCGCGCCCACGTCACGCCGATCCACAGCACGAAGATGAGGGCGAAAACGCCGAGCCAGCGCAGCCGCGGCCGGAAACGGCCGCGCGCCGCGCGTCTTGGGGCCAAGACGCCGCGCGCGCGACGGCCCACGGGACGGCGAGCGACGGGGTCCCGCGCCACGCGGCGGCGCGCCATGGGACGCGCCGTGGGACGCGCCGTGGGACGGCGCGGCGCCTCGGCCCGCGCCAGGAGCCAGCCGCCGGGGTTAAAACCCCGCCGGCTGCTGGCCGGACGACCGCGCCCCGGACGACCGCGCCCCGGACGACCGCGCCCCGGACGACCGCGCCCCGGACGGCCGCGTCCCGCACGGCGCATGCCCCTCCCCCTCCCCTCGCCTCCAGTCAAGTATTAGACCCAGTGGCGCCGTACTCCTTCCCGCCGGCCCACCGGTTACCAGGGGCGGAAACTGCGCAATCGCAGCGAGTTCGTCACCACGGACACGGAGCTCAAGGCCATGGCCGCGGCGGCGAAGGTCGGGTCGAGGAAGGCGCCGGTGAGGGGAAAGAGCGCCCCGGCGGCAAGCGGGATGCCCAGACCGTTGTAGATGAAGGCCCAGAACAGGTTCTGCTTTATCGTCCGCAGGGTGCGGCGGCTCAACTGCAGCGCCGCCGGCACGCCGAGGGGGTCGCCGGAGACCAGTGTGATGTCGGCCGCCTCAATGGCGACATCGGTGCCGGTGCCGATGGCGATGCCCACGTCGGCGGCGGCCAGCGCCGGCGCGTCGTTGATGCCGTCGCCGATCATGGCCACCGGGCCCTGGCGCTGGAGGTCGCGCACCGCCGCCGCCTTGTCGGCGGGCAGGACCTCGGCCGAGACGCGCTCGATGCCGGCCTGGCGCGCGATCGCCGCCGCCACGGCGCGGGTGTCGCCGGTGAGCAGCACGACCTCAACGCCCAGGCGCCGCAGCGCGTCGATCGCCCGGCGCGCGGTGGGCTTGAGGGCGTCGGCCACGGCGATGAGGCCCGCGATGCGCCACGGCCCGGCAGCGGCCGCCGCCGCGGTCCCGGCAGCGGGCTCCGCGGCAGTCGCGGCAGCCTGACCCGCGACAGCCGCAAACGCCACTACGAGCGGCGTTTTGCCCTCGTCCTCCAGGCGCCGCGCCGCCGCCACGATGTCCGGGGTCAGGACCCCGCGCTCCCGCGCCAGGCGCAGGCTGCCCACCGCCACGCGGGTTTGTGCCACGACGGCCTCGACGCCGCGCCCCGGCAGCGCGCGGAAGTCGCTGGCGCGCTGCTCCGCCTGACGTTTCCCTTGCTGCGCCTGCGCCTCCTGCTCCTCCTGCGCCTCCTGCTCCGCCCGTTCGACGACCGCCCGGCCGAGGGGATGCTCTGACGGCCGCTCGGCGGCCCCCGCCATGCGCAGCAGCTCACGGCGGGATATGCCGGGGGCGGGCAGGACGTCGGTGACCACGGGGCGGCCCAGGGTCAAGGTGCCCGTCTTGTCGAACGCCACGGCGCGCACGCGCCCGGCCCGCTCCAGGCTGGCGGCGTCGCGGATGAGGATGCCAAGCTCGGCGCCGCGCGCCGTCCCGACGGCGATCGCCGCCGGGGTGGCCAGCCCCAGGGCGCACGGGCAGGCGATGACGAGCACGGCGACCAGGCTCAGGACGGCGTGGGCGAGGCGCGGCGGCGGCCCGGCGAAGTACCAGATGAGGAAGGCGGCGACGGCGACGGCGACCACCCCGGGCACAAAGCGCGCCGCCACGGCGTCCGCCAGGCGCTGCACCGGGGCCCGCGACGCCTGCGCCTGCTCGACCAGGCGGATGATCTGGGCAAGGACCGTCTCGGCGCCGACGCGCGTGGCGCGAAAACGAAATGACCCGGTGAGGTTCACGGTGGCGCCCACGACCGCGTCGCCCGGACCCTTTTCCACCGGCAGGCTCTCGCCGGTGACCATCGACTCGTCGACGGCGGAGTGGCCGGATGTGACGGTGCCGTCCACGGGGATGCGCTCGCCGGGCCGCACCACGACCTCGTCGCCGGGCAGAAGGCCGGCCGCGGCGACCTCGACCTCGGCGCCGTCGCGCACGACGCGGGCGGTGCGCGGGGCCAGCCGCAGGAGGCTCTTGATCGCCCGCGACGCCCGGCCGCGCGCCCCCTCCTCCAGCAGGCGGCCGAGGAGTATCAGGGCGACGATGAACGCGGCGGTGTCAAGGTACGCCGCGGGCGCGATGCCGCGGGCGAGGAAGTACGCCGGGAAGAGCGCGGTGGCGGCGCTGAAGCCATAGGCGACGGTGGTGCCGATGGCGATGAGGACGTTCATGTCGGCCGCGCCGTGGCGCAGGGCGGCGACGGCCCCGCTAAGGAAAGGCCAGCCGGAGAAGAACTGCACCGGCGTCGCCAGGGCCAGGAGCAGCCGGCGGTCGCCCAGAAGCGGCAACACGCCGGGGAACATGGTGCCCAGGAAGATGGGCACGGCCAGGGCGATGGCGACCGCGAAGCGCAGGCGCAGGTCGCGCGTGCGGCGGCGGCGCGCGACCTCGACGCGATCAGCGACGTCAGGGCCAGCGGCACCGGCGGCGCCAGCGTCACCCCCGGCGCCCCCGGCGCCAGCGCCGCCCGGCGCGGCGGCCGCTGCGCCCGGCGCCCCCGCCGGGGTGGCGTCGTACCCCGCCTTCCTCACCGCCGCCACCAGGTCGGTGACCCCGGCGCGATCCCAGTCAAGGCGCACCCGCGCCAGGCCGGCGACCAGGTTCACCGCCACGTCCGAGACGCCGGGGACAGCGCGCAGTGCGGCTTCGACGCGCGCCACGCACGCGGCGCAGTGCAGGCCGGTCACGCTCAGGACCAGCGTGCGCACGCCGGGCGCTTCATCCCCCTTGTGCTCGCCCGCACTGCCCACATCGCCCGCACCGCCCGCATCGCCCGCGTGGCTCATCCGCCGCTCACCCCCGTCACCCTGCTCCCCGTCGCCCTGCTCCCCGCCGCCCCGCGTCCCGTCGCCCTGCTCCCCGCCGCCCCGCACTCCGTAGTCTGGCCGCGCGCGCGGCCGCGGATGCCTCGTCGCAGCCCACGGCCAACGGCGACGCGGGCCGCAACCGCTGCACGGCGGCGATCATGAGCGGCGCAGCGCACGTGAGCACGAACGCCGCCGTGCGCGCGGGACTCGTCAACGCTGGGTGCGGCAGGAGCGGATACAGGCCGCCGAAGTAGTCGGCGCAGTCGTTCACGAGGTTCCAGCCGGCGCCCGCCAGAAGGTACGGCCAGGGCACGGGGAAGTACCGGGCATACACCAGCGCCTCGATGGCCATGCCGAGGTGCGACAGGGTCAGGTGCACGTCGTCGAAGGCCACCCGCCCCCACAGCACGACGCCGCCGCCGATGATGAACGGCGTCCACAGCCCGTACTTTACCATGTTGACGTACGCCAGGCCGGCCAGGACCGGCGCCCGCCGCCCCTGGAGCAAGAAGAGCAGCAGAACGCCGAAAAGCAGCGTCGACAGCGGTGAGTCGGGCACCAGCGGCAGAAGCCACCACGGCGTGGCCGCGATCTGGCCCCAGTACCACCAGATGCCGAAGCCGAAACCGCCCAGGTTGATCAGCGCCAGCACCCAGAACGCGGCGCGCCGCTCCGGCAGCGCTACCGCGGCCCGGAACAGGCGGCAAAGCCAGAAGCCGCCCGCCCCGCCGCGACCGCCCGCCCCGCCTTGCCTCAACTGCCCGCCCCCCCTCCGCCACGCAGCGCGATCACCGCCGCCATGCGCCCGGCCCGCCCGGCCTGGCGCCGGTGCGAGAAGAACAGGTCGGCGCAACACGACGTGCACAGGCCACTATCGTATATGTTCTCCGCCTTCACCCCGGCCGACTGCAGGAAATGGCTGTTGGCGCCCAAAAGGTCCGCAGTGGTGCATCCGTCGGCGCGCCGCCCGACGAAGCCGCCGCAGGCCTCGCGCAGCGGCACAGCCACGACATCGTCGACCACATAGCAGCACGGGCGGATCGCCGGTCCGATGGCGGCCAGGATAGCGCCGGGGTCAGAGCCCAGCTCGCGCGTCATCGTCGCCACGGCCTTCGCCGCCACGCCCGCCACCGTCCCGCGCCAGCCGGCGTGAGCCAGTCCCACGGCGCCGCGACGCGGGTCGTAGAGCAGGATGGGCACGCAATCGGCGAAGAAGCCCAGGAGCGCCACGCCCGGGGCGACGGTGACGATGCCGTCGGCGGGCGGCAGGATGCGCGCCGGGTCGAGGCTGCCGCGGCCGCGGTCGCCGGCCGTAACCACGGCCACGTTCGTCCCGTGGACCTGGCGCGCCGCCGTCAGCGCGCCGGGCTCAAGCCCCATCGCCGCGCACAGGCGGCGGCGGTTCTCGCGCACCCGTTCCGGGTCGTCGCCGACCTTGAAGCCGATGTTGAGCGAATCAAGCTCGTCCACGCTCGTGCCGCCCAGGCGCGTGCTGAAGCTGGCCACGACCGGCCCCGCCCGCTCCAGCGCCGCCGCCGCCAGCCAGCGCACCCCGCCGCGCTCGCGCCAGGCAAAAGCCCCAGTCACCGCCCTTGCCGCCGCTTCCGCCGCTTCCGCCCCTTCTGCCGCAGCCCCCGCCCCTCTGGCCCCCTCCGCCGCCGCCACGCCGTCACCCCCACTACAGCCACAGCTTCAGCATTGGCCGGGATCCGGCCGTCCAGGACATATTCGGCCCCCACGGGGGCGGATCCTGTGGCATCCGCGCCTAGAGTGCGCTGCCCAAGAAAAACGGCACAGCGACGGCCGCCTTGACGAAGGGGCACACCTTGATCGGGATGATCGGCCCTCGTGCCAGCGCTACCCTAATGCTATCATTGTGGGGCGCAGCGACACAAGGGGTAGGGCTGATGGAAGAAGGTCAGGATGGAGGCCGGCCGCCGGGCGGATCGGGGTGTGGGAGGCGGCGACGGACCCTCAGGTCCGCGCCTTGGCCGGCTCGGACGCCGGCAGGTCGACCAGGATGACGTCGGGGCCGATGCGCACGATGCGCTCCCACGGGATCAGGTACTCGGTACCGCCGCCGAACAGGCCCAGGAACCCGCGCGGGCCGGGCACCACGATCGCCGTCACCCGTCCCGTCTCAAGGTCCACCTCGACATCGGCCATCGCGCCCAGGCGGCGGCCGTCCGCGATGTTGACCACGTCGCGCACCCGCAGGTCAGAGGATTTGGCCACGCCGCCCACCCCCCGTCGCGCACAGGGCACCGGTACAGCATATGAGGCTGGCGCGGCGCGGGTGCTTCGGAGGGCGCGGTACTATCGCGCAATGTCACCGCCGGGTTCGCCCCTTTCCGCCGTGCTGCGGGAGCCCAACAAGGAACGGCGTTCTGGCCCGGTATTCCCGGTACTCCTCCCCGAATCGCTGGGCCAGGTCTTTCTCTTCGATGGCGGCCCGCAGCGCGGACGCGCCCGCGCTCAAGACCAGCATTGCAGCGCCAATCACCGAGCCGAGTGAGAGCACGGTCCCGGTGAGCATCAGCAACAGCCCGATGTAGAACGGGTGGCGGGAGCAGGCGTACGGTCCGCGGGTCACGAGCCCCCCGCCGCCGCTGCCCAGGAACCCCCACGCCACCACTGCCAGGAGGACGCCGGCGGCAAGCACCGGCACGCCGGCCGCCAGTCTGAGCGGAGTCTTATGGCCCCAGACCACGCTGGCGATGACGGTAGCCCCCAGGGTCAGCCCCCATAGCAGCACAACCGGCTGCGCATCAGAAGAACGGCCCATAGTCGACCTCCACGTGCCCCGCTCCTTGCTCCGCGAGGAGCGCGCCCCCAGGGATGCGCCGGCAGCTATACTATTCTCAAGGAGTCTGCAAAACCCTTCCCTTAGCGCCTACCAGGAGCCCGCGTTGACCATGTTCGTGCCGACCGCCTGCAGCACACCCGGCGCCTCGTAGAAACAGCCGTCCAGCACGAAGCCGTCTTCATAAAGGAGCACGCACGATGCCGCAGCCCCGGCTGAAGACTCGCTGAAGCTGAGCTCTACGGGCTTGTCGCCCACCGGCGGGCCGCCTGCGCCGGGCGTCCCGGCCAGCAGGCAGCGTACCACTACTGGAACCCACCCCGCGCCGACCTCGACAGGCGTATTGAACTCGGCCTGACCGAACGCATCGGTCTGCCACATGGCTACGACGTGGTCCCGGCTGAGAAAGACACGCACCACGGTCGCGCCCGCGGCGATCTCCAGCCGGTAGTCGGGATACGGCGTGGGCAGCGGGTTGGCGTTAGGGTCCTGGCGATAAGGTTGCAGGCTTGAAGCCACTTCGGACAGTCGCGCCCGCCCCGCCGCATCTACGTCACTCTCGACCACCCTGACTTCATCCGCGGCCGAGATCAACCGTGCGAGGGACGCAGCGTCGGTCACCACCGCGCCGTCGGGGCGGCGGTTCCCCTGGTGCTACCAGTTGACCGTATGGGTACAATTGCTGAACGCTATGCTGCACCCCAAGGAGGCCGCGCCCTCCGGCGGCGGATGATGGCGAAACGTGCGATTGGATCTAGGCCGCCCCGAACAGGATACCTCGTGTTCATCCACAATATCCCATCTTGGGGGGGTGCCAGTGTAGCAATGCGTTGGGTCGTGCCGCCACAGTACAGGAGGGGAAGCTGTTCTTGACATCGGAGTACAAGGTCGACGCGCTCCTGGCGACGCCACGCTGCATCGATTGTGGGCACACGTGAGTCGAGCTACTCGGGGCGACCTGTAAGACTGGCTGCGTTGGCACCTGCTTGACCATGTGCCGGATAGAGTCGAAGTACTGGTAGTTGCTGATGTCAGTAGCCACAAAACAGCGCGCGGGGAACACAGCGAGGGCTCTCGTCATGAGAGCCCTCGCTGTACCCAAAGGCCACGGTCTCACTCGCTCGCGGCGCCCTGTGCCGGCTACGTCTTGTGGCCGCCCGCCACCACCCACTCCCACAGCTTCTGCAGGTCGACCCCGTGCCCCTTCAGCCACTCCAGGAGGAAAAAGCGAATCTTGGGCGGCGTCTTGGGGTCGTAGGCGACGGCCGCCACCTCCTCGATCCCCGACGCAACGCCCCCCGCCTCCCCCGGCGCGGCCCAGACGGCGCCGGAGACGGAGGAGGACGCCGTAGCCGAGGCGGCGTCGCCACCGGGCGCCGCCGCGGCGACCGCCGGCTCCCGCAGGTCAAGGAAGCACAGGGGCGGGAACAGCACGCACCACCAGTTCGCCCCCTGGCCGCGCCCGATCACCACGCGCAGCGCCTCGTAGTCGCCCGCCGGCAACACCAGCTGCCCGTAGTCCCTATCAGGGAAGCCGAAGCTGCCCAGCTGTATGGTCACCGGGTAGTCGCGGCCGTTCTCGGCGATCTCCCGCTCGACCGCGCGCCGCAGGTCGTTGAGGTCGCCGGCGATGAGCCGCCGCGCCTCGGCCTTGCTGGTCACCGGCGCCAGGAGCGGCGTCAGTTCATCCAGGACAGCGTCGCGCGCGTCCAGCTTGAGCTGCTGGTCGGCCGCCGCGTCGCTGTTGGCCACCACGTGCAACCGGATGAGGTTCGACTGCGTGTACGCGCGCTCGGACCGCCCGGCGACGGCCAGGGGCACCTGGACCAGGACCATCGCCACCAGGCCGACAACGACCAGAATGCCCAGGGCGTGCTTCCACCCCGGGCGGAAGATGCCGCGTACCTTCTCGCGCAGGGTCCGCCGGCCGCGGCGCACCTTGGCCGGCGCCGGCTCGCCGCCGCCCGCGCCAGCTCCCGCGCCAGCGCTCGCGCCCGCACCCGCACTCGCGCCCGCACCTGTGCCCACACCCCCGCCCGCACCCCCGCCGTCAAGCCGCGCCCCCAACGGCGCGTCACCCGACTCGTCATACAATCGCATCCCGATCACCTCCGTGCCCATGCAAGCTTCTTGACGCTCGCCCGTTGCCCGTCAATCGCCGGTCCGTGCCCGCCCGCCCCCGCGCCCGCGCATGTTCATGCGCATACTAAATGAACTTGCGCATGTGGGTCAGGGCGGCCTTCTCCAGGCGCGAGACCTGGGCCTGAGATATGCCGATCTCCCCGGCGACCTCCATCTGGGTCTTGCCCTCGAAGAACCGCAGCGTCAGGATGAGCTTCTCGCGCTCGGTCAGGCGGTGCAGGGCCTCGCGGATGGCGATGCCCTCAAGCCACTGCGCGTCGTGGTTCTTCTCGTCGCTGATCTGGTCCATGACGTAGATCGGGTCGCCGCCGTCGTGGTAGATGGGCTCAAACAGCGACACCGGCTCCTGGATCGCGTCCAGGGCGTAGACTATCTCCTCGCGGGGCATCCTCAGCTCGGCGGCCACCTCGGTCAGCGACGGCTCGCGGGAGAGCCGGTTCACCAGCGAGTCGCGCACCTGCAGCGCCTTGTACGCCACATCGCGCAGTGAGCGGCTGACGCGGATGGGGTTGTTGTCGCGCAGGTAGCGCCGGATCTCGCCAATGATCATCGGCACGGCGTAAGTGGAGAACTTGACGTTCTGGCCGAGGTCGAAGTTGTCGATGGCCTTCATCAGGCCGATGCACCCGACCTGGAACAGGTCGTCCACGTACTCGCCGCGATTATTGAACCGCTGTATAACGCTGAGGACCAGCCGCAAGTTGCCGCGTACCAGGCGGTCGCGGGCGGTCCTGTCGCCGCGCTGCATGTCTTCGAATAGGATGCGCATCTGGACGTTGGTCAAAACGGGAAGTTTCGACGTGTTTACGCCGCAAATCTCGACCTTGTTGACCACGCCGCGGCCCCCTCCGGCGCGCCATTGCTGAAACGCCGCCTCATTCATGATTATGTCCTCTGGGGGCCGCATTTATACATCTTGTGCCAAAATCAGCCATCTTTGGCGACTGGCAGAAGAAAATGAATGGGCGCGTCTAATGACGCGCCCCACATGATGACCCGGTCACTGGCGCCCAGGCCGGCCCTGGTCCCGGGCGTCCCCGGGCGTCCCCGGGCGTCCCCCGTCGGCCCCGGGCCGCCGCTACTCCAGGCGGGCGATCTCGCGCCTGAGCCGCCTGATGATGCGCTTCTCCAGGCGCGAGATGTATGACTGCGATATGCCCAGCATCTCGGCCACGTCCTTCTGCGTCCGCCCCACGCCGTCCCGCAGCCCGAAGCGCAGCTCCATGATCCGCTGCTCGCGCCCGCTGAGCACCAGCATGGCGCGGCGCAGGAGCTGGCGGTCGACCTCCTCCTCTATGCCGCGGCAGATGATGTCGCCCTCGGTGCCCAGGACGTCCGACAGCAGGAGCTCGTTGCCGTCCCAGTCGATGTTCAGCGGCTCGTCGAAGGAGACCTCGCCGCGCAGGCGGTGATTGCGCCGCAGGTACATGAGGATCTCGTTCTCGATGCAGCGCGAGGCGTAGGTGGCGAGCTTGATGCGCTTGAGGGGGTCGAAGGTGTTGACCGCCTTGATGAGGCCGATGGTGCCGATGGAGACGAGGTCTTCGATGCCGATGCCCGTGTTCTCGAACTTGCGTGCGATGTACACGACCAGGCGCAGATTGCGCTCGATCAGGACCGAGCGCACGTCGCGGTCCCCGTCGCGCAGGCGGTCGAGCAGCAGGCCCTCCTCGTCCCGCGTCAGGGGCGGGGGCAACGCCTCGCTGCCACCCACATAGAGGACCGGGTACAGGGATATCCCCAGCCTGCGCAGGAGCCGGAGCAGGATAATGCGACCTTTGGCCTTGACCTGGGACATGGCCCCCCTCACGCCATCAGTCCTCCCCGGGGTAACTTGGGCTGCCCTGCCCCGCGGGACGCCGGGCGGCGCCGGGTGCGGCCCGCCGGGCGGCCACGTCCGAGGCCAGCTCGGGGGGCAGCAGGGCCTGAAACGCCCCGTCGGGGGCGAGCGAGCGCATGGTGAGGGCGACAACGGCCGGTCCGACGGGGATGCGCAGGCCGCCCTCCACGACCACCACCGCGTCGGGCCTGAACCCCAAGAGCACGCCGCGCTCCAGTCCGACCGTCTGGTAGGGTATGGCGCGCAGGCGCGCCCAGGCCTCGACGCCCCCCTCGTCGGCCGCGGGCCCGCCCGCGGCGCCCCCGTCCCCGCCCGCGGCGTCGCCAGCGCCGCCGGCGCACTCGAACAGCGGCCGCACGCCGGGCGGTACCAGGCGGCGCATGGCGCCGTACTCGGCGATCAGCACCGGCCGGCCCGAGAACGGGTCCAGAAGGCGGTTGCCGGTATCCAGCAGGGCGCGCAGCCGCACGACCTCGCCGCCGCACGACACCTCCACCGGCACCACGAACGCGCCCAAGAAGGCGTGCCGGCGCGCCAGGTCGCGCACGGCCCGTGCCACGACGAGCGCCACCGCCGCGCCGGCGGCCAGGGCCAGGGCGCTGGGCTGCCACGTCGCCCACGGCCCGCCGCCCAGGTAGCCGGCGGCGAGCACCGCCCCGCCGGCGGCGAACGCCGCGAGGTAGAAGCAGCCGAGGACGCGCAGGAACGCGCGCCAGGGCGCAAGCCCGAACGCCACGAGGATCATGAGGCACGAGGCGAGGAGCTTGGCCGTCAGCCCCGCCAGAAGCGGGTTGCCGGTCAGGAGAGGCAGGAGGGAGTAGGCGGCGCCCAGCAGGGCGCCGAGAACCAGCCGCAGCGGCCGGATGGCCGCCGCCGCCAGGCGTCCCGCCGCCCACAGCAGCACGTAGTTCATGGTCAGGTTGACCAGCACGAGGACGTCAACGTACACGCCGTCCACCCGGGGACCCCCCGCCGGGCCCGACCCTCTTTACGTATGAGTTCTATTGGGCGACGGGCCGGCTTATGACACAATTATAGGGTCGGGCGTCGCGAAAAGCGTGTCGCTTGGGCGCGGCGCGCCCGCGGTGCGCTTCGACACCGCGCGACGCGGTGGGGCGAGGATGCGGGCGGGACAAGGACGCGGGTCAGGTGAGACGCGGGTTGGGGGAAGGCTCAGCTCCCCTGGCGGCGGCGCAGGAACGCCGGCACTTCCAGGTCGTCGCCGGTGAACGAGCCCGGGTCGACCTCGGCCAGGTCGGCGGTCACGCGGGCCGGCTGACGCGCGTCGAAGCCGGTGGCGATGACGGTGACGCGCACCTCTTCCTTCAGCGCCTCGTCGATGACCGCCCCGAAAATGATGTTCGCCTCAGGGTCGGCCGCGGCGGCGACGATCTCCGCCGCCTCGTTGACCTCGAACAGGCCGAGGTCCATTCCCCCGGTGATATTGAGCAGCACCCCGCGTGCCCCCTGGATGGATGTCTCGAGGAGCGGGCTGGAGATGGCGGCGCGGGCGGCGTCGGTGGCGCGGGTCTCGCCGGAGGCGACGCCGATGCCCATCAGCGCCGTCCCGGTGTCGGACATGATCGTGCGCACGTCGGCGAAATCGAGGTTGATGAGGCCGGGCACGGTAACCAGGTCGGATATCCCCTGCACCCCCTGGCGCAGGATGTCGTCGGCGAGGCGGAACGCCTCGAGGATCGACGTCTTCTTCTCCACCACCTGCAGCAGGCGGTCGTTGGGGATGGTGATGAGGGTGTCCACCTGCGTCCGCAGCTCGGCGACGCCCTTGTCGGCCACCTCGCGCCGGCGGCGGCCCTCAAACGTGAACGGCCTGGTCACGACGCCCACCGTCAGCGCCCCCTGCTCGCGCGCGACGCCGGCCACCACCGGCGCCGCCCCGGTGCCGGTGCCGCCGCCCATGCCGGCGGTGATGAACACCATGTCAGCGCCGCGCAGCGCCTTGACGATGAGCTCGCGGCTCTCCTCGGCGGCCTTCTGCCCGACCTCCGGATTGGCGCCGGCGCCCAGGCCCTTGGTGAGCTGCGCCCCGATCTGGATGCACTCGGGCGCCTTGGACAGGGAGAGCGCCTGCAAGTCGGTGTTGATGGCGACGAAGTCGACGCCCTTGACGCCGGCGTTGATCATCCGGTTGACGGCGTTGGAGCCGCCGCCGCCCACGCCGACCACCTTGATCACAGAGTACTGTTCGACTTCGACGTCCAGGTCCAACGTGCTGACCCCCTTCTGCACCAACTCGTGCCCGGTCACAGGAAATCGCGCAGCCACGCGCGGACGCGCTTGAACACCGTGCCGCCGCCGCCCCGGCCCCCGGCCTCGCCGCCGTACACCTGCTGGCTGCCCACGTAGCGCAGGATGCCGACCACCGCGGCGAAGGTCGGGTTGCCCACGATGTCAGGCAGCCCCGACACCCCCTCGGGCACGCCGACGCGCACCGGCAGGTCAAGCTGCGTCGCCGCGACCTCGGCGATGCCGCGCAAAAGCGCCGTTCCGCCGGTGAGCACGACGCCGCCCGGCAGCATGCCCTCGTACCCCGAGCGCTTTATCTCGCGCGCGATGAGCGCGAATATCTCCTGCGCCCGCGGCTCGATGATCCCCGCCAGGACGCGCTCGGAGACCTGCCGGCGGCGGTCGCCGGCCGCCCCCTCATCCTGCGCCGCGGCCACGGCGCCGGGGAAGAGGTGTCCGCCACCGCCGAAGGGCCCGCCGCCGCCGAACGGCACGCCCGAGCCGCCGGGTCCGCCGGGCCCGCCGGGCCCAAAGCCCGCGCCGGCGGTCAGCGCCCGGATCCCCGGGATCTCGAAGAACGCCTCGTCGCGCGCCTGCTCGCAGGCGGCGACGCCGTGCTCGACCTTCAGCCGCTCGGCATAGGGGATGGGGGTGCGCAGCCCGATGGCGATGTCGCTGGTGATGTAGTCGCCGCCGACGGGCACCGCCGAGGCGAAGCACAGGCTGCCGTTGGTGAACAGGCCGATGTCTGTGGTGCCGCCGCCGATGTCGGCGACGACGGCGCCCATCTCGCGCTCGGCGGGCAAAAGGACCGCCTCGCCGGCGGCGAGCGGCGACAGCACCACCTCGTCCACCTCGAGGCCGGCGCGATATACGCTGCGCAGGAGGTTCTGGATGGAGGTCACCGCCCCGGTGACGATCTGCGCCTCGACCTCCAGGCGCACGCCCAGGAAGCTCACCGGGTCGCGGATGCCGTCGGTGCCGTCGACGATGAACTGGCGCGGGATGACGTGGATGATCTCGCGGTCGGCCGGGATGCTGACGACGCGCGCCGCATCAAGCACGCGCGCCACGTCCTCGGGGGTGATCTCTTTGTCGTCGCGCGCCACGGCGACCACGCCGCGGCTGTTGAATGAAGCGATGTGCCCGCCCGAGATCCCGAGGCACACGGACCGCACGCGGACGCCGGCCATGCGCTGGGCCTTCTCCACCGCCTCGGCGACGCTCTGGACGGTCGCCTCGATGTCGACGACCGCGCCCTTGCGGATGCCGCGCGAGGGGCTGACGCCGACGCCGACGACGTTGGTGTCGTCGCCGTCCTGTGGCTCGCCCACGACCACGGCGACCTTCGACGTCCCAACATCCAGCGCGGCCACCATGTTACGCCTGCCCATCGGCCCAACCCTCCTCCTCGACGCCCGGAACGGCGAAGCGGCAACCGGGCGAACGGCAAGGCGAACGGTAATCGGTCGCCCCTCATCGCCTAATCTGATTCAACGCCTGCCGGCGACTTCCTTTTTTTCGACGGCCCAGCGGATCAGGTGCCGCCGGATGCGGCCGAGGTTCTGGAAGATGCGGTAGCCCAGGGCGAAGAGCGCGGCGTAGTAAAGCTCGACCCCCAGGCGGTCGCCGACGTAGGTGAGGAGGGCGGCCAGGAGGCTGTTGCCGAAGAACCCGGTGAGGAACACCAGGTCGTCGAACGACCCCTCCATGCGCGCGCGCAGCCCGCCGAACACGGCGTCAAGCGCCGCCAGGAGCGCGATCGAGAGGTAGCGCGCGTAAAGGAGCGGCAACGAGATGGGCAGCAGGAGGCCGGCCGCGACGCCCACGGTCAGGCCAAGAAGCGCCCACCACATCGACTCCTCACCTGCCTTTGTCTCACGGCGCGGCCTCGCCCGCCGGCTGCGCCCAGCGGAACAGGAGGCTGCCCTCGAACGCCGGAACGACCACCGCGGTTTCCTTGCTGACCCGCACCTCGATGCCCCACAGCGCCAGCGAGTCGATGACGCCCCCGCGCATGCGCAGGGCGGCCTCCAGCGTGTCGGGGTCGCCGATCGCCAGCACCTGGACGGGCGGCGCCGTGCGCGTGTTGTTCACCGAGATGGTCGGGCCGGCGCAGCGCACCTCGCTGGTGGCGATGAGCCGCTGGCCGTTGATCGAGATGGCCTCCGCGCCCGCCGACACCAGCTCGTTCACGACCTTGAGGATGTCGTCGTCGTGGATGATGAACAGGTTGGGGTCCTCGCCGGGCTGGGCGGCGCGGCGGCTGTCGTCCATGACCACCGAGATGCCCGGTCCCACGACGGGGACGAGCCCGGCCGCCATGCGCGCCTTGTCCAGCTCGGCACGCAATGATTCAATGGCGGCCTGGCCCTGGCCGACCTCCGCCAGCTGCGAGCGCAGGCCCGAGACCTCCCGCCGCAGCAGGTCGCGCTCCTCCTCGGCGCGGTACAGGAGGGCGGTGACCTCCTCCAGGCGCTGGTAGGGCAGGGCCCGCGTCAGTTGAAGCTGCGTGCGTGCCTGCACGGCCAGCATGAAGCCCAGGACGATGCACACGCACATCAGGGTGATCTTGCCCCCCACCCCACGCCTGGCCCCTGTCCCTCGCGTGCCTGGTATCCCACGCATGGCCGCCACCCCCGCTGCTCACTGCTCCGGCTACGCCGTCAGCGCGTCAACGACCGGCATCATGACCCCGGCCCGGCTGACCCGCCACCGGGCATCACCGCCGGCGGTCCCCGGAACCGCACGTCCACGTACTCGACGGCCGTCCCCGCGCGGTGCAGCTCCTCCAGTACCGGCACAAGCCCGCCGAGGCGCCCGTCCAGGCTCTCATCGGCGGCGCCCACCAGCACCCGCACGCCGTCGCGGGTCGTCATCTGCAGGCGGTCGCCGTCGCCCACCCGCACCTCGGCGATCACCAGCCCGGCGTGGCGGCGCAGCACCGCCGCCAGCCGCAGCGCCGGCCGCACGGGGCCGGGCAGGAGGTCGCCGACGGCAGGAAGGGACGTCGCGCCCGTGCCGGATGCAATCGTCAGCGGCACCCGCGGCAGCTCCGGAAACGGCCCCGGGCCTGTCCCACGCGCGACCACGACGCCGCGCTCGTCGGCGGCGGCCCACCCGTCGCCGGCGATGACCACGGCGACCGGCACCGCCTCGCGCACCACGACCACCGCCCGCCCGGGCAGCTCCCGCCTGACGACGGCCTCAAGCACCAGCGGGCACGTGAGCAGGCGTGCGGCGGCGCGGCGCCCGGAGACGAAAAGGAGCGGCGTCCCCGCGCGCAGCCCGGCAAGCCGCGCGACATCGGCGGCGGCGAGCTGGTGATTGCCCCGGACCTCAATGACGCCGGCGCGGAACGGCGGCGGGAGAGTGACAAGACACAGCACCGAAAGGGACAAGCCGATGCCCATGAGAACCGCGCGCCGCCGCGCGGTGCCAACCATCCGCCCGCCACGCGCCCAGGCCACGTTCACATCTCCTCACAACCGCGCTACGCGATGCGCTCGATGTCCGCCCCCAGGCCGCGCAGCTTGACCTCGAGCGCCTCGTAACCGCGGTCGACGTGAATGACGTTCTCGACGGTCGTGACGCCCTCCGCCTCCAGGCCGGCGACGACCAGCGCGGCGCCGCTGCGCAGGTCGGTGGCCGTCACCGTCGCCCCGGACAGGCGCTCCATCCCCTGGACCACCGCCGTGTACCCCTCGGTCTTGATCGACGCGCCCATGCGCCGCAGCTCCTCGGCCTGGGTGAAGCGGTTCGTGAACACCGTCTCGGTGATGATGCTGGTCCCGTCCGCGACGCTGGCCAGGGCCATGAACTGCGGCTGCATGTCGGTGGGGAACCCGGGGTACGGCAGGGTCTTGTAGTCGACCGCCCGCACCCGCCCGCGCGCGCTGACGTGCACCACGCCCGCCCCCGCCTCGACCTCGACCCCCGCCTCGCGCAGCTTGGCGGTGACCGCCTCGACGTGCTCGGGGATGACGTTCTCGATGGTGATCGCGCCGCCCGTGCCGGCGGCGGCGACCATGAACGTGCCGGCCTCGATGCGGTCGGGGATGACGGCGTGCTCCGCCGGGCCCAGCCGGGAGGCGCCCTGGACGCGGATGACGTCTGTGCCCGCGCCCCTGACGCGCGCGCCCATGGCGTTGAGGAAGTTCTGGAGGTCGACGATCTCCGGCTCCTTGGCGGCGTTGCGCACGACGGTCGTGCCCTCGGCCAGGACGGCGGCCATGATCAGGTTCTCCGTAGCGCCGACGCTCGGGAAGTCAAGGTGCACCTCGCAGCCCACCAGGCGGTCGGCCTCGGCGTAAATGAAGCCGGCGCGCTCCTCGATCCTCGCCCCCAGCGCCCGCAGCACGCGCAGGTGGTAGTCGATGGGCCGCGGCCCGATGGCGCAGCCCCCCGGGTAGCACACGCGGGCGTGCCCCAGCCGCCCCAGGAGCGGGCCCATGAGGAATATCGACGAGCGCATCTCGCGCATGAGGTGCTCGTCGACCTCGTGGGTCTTGAGGTTTCTGGCGTGGACCGTGATCGTGCCCCGACCCGACCGCGGGTCGAATCCGGCCTCCACCGCGGCGCCGAGCCAGCGCAGGATGTCGAGCATCACCTCAACGTCCTTCAGGTCCGGCGTATCGATGACCGTGCACGGCTCAGCGTTCAGTATCGCCGCCGAGAGCATCGGCAGGACGGCGTTCTTGGAACCGCTGGCGCGCACGCGGCCAGAAAGCGGCCGCCCGCCCCGGATCACGAACTTGCCCACCCGCGTTCACCCCCCGACCACCCGGACCTCCAGGTCCAGGCGCACCCCGAACTGATGGGCCACCCGGTCGCGCACGATATCGATCAGCCGCAGCACGTCGGCGGCGGTGGCGCCGCCGAGGTTGACGATGAAGTTGGCGTGGCGCGGCGAGACCAGCGCCTGCCCGGATCGCAGCCCCCTGCAGCCGGCGCGGTCGATCAGCACGCCCGCCGGCTTGTCGGGCGCCGGGTTCTTGAACACCGACCCCGCGCTCGGCTGGCCGAGCGGCTGGGTGCGCCGCCGCCTGGACATGACCGCACGCACGCGGTCGCGCACCACGCGCGGGCCGGCGAGCCCGAGGCGGAACCGCGCCTCCAGGACGAGCGTCGCGCCGCCCAGGAGCGCGCTCACCCGGTAACCGTAACCGAGGTCGGCCAGCCCGGCGGTGCGCTCGCCAGCGGCGTCGAGGAGGCGCGCCCACTCCAGGCACCCCGCCACGTCGCCGCCCAGCGCGCCCGCGTTCATGACCACCGCCCCGCCCACCGTGCCCGGGATGCCGGCCATGAACTCGGAGCCGGTGAGGCCCAGGCGCATCGCCAGCCGCACCACCTCGAGCAGGCGCGTGCCGGCCCCGGCGGTGATGCCCGAGGCGTCGCCGGCGATGTGCCGCAGGGCCTTGGTGGTCAGGACCACCAGCCCGCGCACCCCTTCGTCGCGCACCAGGAGGTTGGAGCCCGCCCCCAGGTACATGACCGGCCATCCCGCGGCGGCCGCCCACTGGACCCCGCGCACCAGGTCGCCGGCGTCCGCGGGCACGAACAGCAGGTCGGCCGGCCCCCCGACCTGGAACGTGGTGTGGCGGCCGAGCGGCTCGTCCGGGCGAAGCTCGCCCCGCACCATCCTACGCAGGTCCGCGGTCATTGGTGAAAGTCCGGCCATGGCGGCACCTCCGTCACGCCCCGCCGGCCGCGCGCAGGCGCTCGATGAGCTCCACCCCCGCCATCCACACGTTGCCCGCCCCCAGCGTCAGCACGAGGTCGCCGGGCCGCACAATGGACGCCAGGTGCTCGACCAGGTCCGTCCGCGCCCCGAACACCGGCGGGCGCGCGCCGCCCCGCGCCTCGACCTCGCCGGCGATGAGCTCCGACGACACGCCGGGCAGCGGCTTCTCCCCGGCGCTGTAAACCTCGGCCAGGACGAGGATGTCGGCGGCGCCCAGCGCGGCCGCGAAGCGCCGGTAAAGGAGCCTGGTCCGGGTGTAGCGGTGCGGCTGGAAGACGCACACCACGCGGCCGGCCGCGGCCCGGCACGCGGCGTGCAGCGTCGCCCGGATCTCCGTCGGGTGGTGGCCGTAGTCGTCGACGATCCACACCTCGCCCGCGACGCCCAGCGTCTGGAACCGCCGCTTCACGCCCTTGAACACCTGAAGCGCCGGCGCCGCCGCGGAGAACGGCAGCCCCAGCCGGCAGGCGAGCGCCAGGGCCCCGGTGGCGTTGGACACGTTGTGCAGGCCGGGCACCTTGAGCTCGACCGCGCCCAGCGGCTCGCCGCCCCGGCGCAGGATGAAGCGCGACCCCGTCGGCTCGAGCTCGACGTCGGTGGCGCGAAAGTCGGCGTCAGCGTCCACGGCGTAGGTGACGGTCGCCCCGCCGCCGGATCGCGCCGCCATGCGCTGGAGCCGGACGTCGTCGGCGCACAGCACCCGCGCCCCCCGGCCGTCGACCCGGCCCAGGAAGCGCTCGAACGCCGCCACCAGGTTGGCCATGCTCCGGTAGTGGTCGAGGTGGTCGTCCTCGACGTTGGTCAAAAGCGCCGCGAACGGCTCCAGCCGGACGAAGGTGCCGTCGCTCTCGTCGACCTCGGCGACCACGTACTCGCCCGCGCCCAGCCTGGCGTTGCCGCCGATGGCATCCAGGTCGCCGCCGACCAGGATCGTCGGGTCGAGCCCCGACTTCTCCAGCATCAGCGCGACCATCGACGTCGTCGTCGTCTTGCCGTGCGTCCCGGCGATGGCCAGCCCCTTTTTGGGCGGCGCCATGATGCGGGCGAGCATGTCCATGCGCGGCACCACCTTGATGCCGCGGGCGCGGGCGGCGACGACCTCGACGTTGTCGTCGGGCACCGCCGAGGACACCACCACCGTGTGCGCGCCGTCGACGTTCTCGGCCCGGTGGCCGATGAACACGCGAACGCCGTTCTGGGCCAGGCGCCGCGTGCCGGACGACTCCTGGAGGTCGGAGCCCGAGACGGCGCTGCCGCCCTGGGCGAGGATGTGCGCGATGGCGCTCATGCCGACGCCACCGACGCCCACAAAGTGATACCGGCCCGGCCCAGGGTCCAAAACAGCGCGCCCCCTTCCGCCGGGGCATCCCCCGCACGCGCACGCCCGTGCCCGGACCGCCGCGGCCCACCGTACACAGGCCATTGTATGCCGGCCATAGTACGCAGGCCATCGTATGCGGCCGGCGCGGGAGTGGTGCCCGGCGGGCTTTTCGTGGCAACGGCTTGTCCCCGCCACGTGCCCCGGTCGACCTCACCCTCCGCCGCCTTGACGTACCCTTGTCGCTCCGCACCCCGTCGCACTCACCACAGCCTGGTCGCTCTCAGCGCACCCTGGCCGCGCTCAGCGCACCCCCGTCGCCAGCGCGAGCACGCGCTGGACGATGACGTCCAGGGCGTCCGGGCGGCCCAGCCGGCGGCTCGCCCCGGCCATCGCCTGGAGCCGCGCGGGGTCGTCCAGGATCGCCGAGGTCGCCGCCAGGAGCCGCTCCCCGTCGAGCTCCGGCTCCGCGATGACCAGGGCCGCGCCCGCCCGCTCCAGGGCGCGGGCGTTCTGCCGCTGGTGGTCGCGCACCACGTTCGGGGAGGGGACCAGCACGGCGGGCACGCCGCGGGCGGTGACCTCGGCCAGGGTCATCGCCCCCGCCCGCGCCAGGACCAGGTCAGCGAGGGCCAGCGCGTCAGCCATGGCATGGAGGTACGGCTCTACTCTGATCTTCCCAAAGCTGGCAGGTTCTATTCCCGCCGCCGCGACGGCCGCCAGCGCCCCGGCGTGGTACGCGGCGCCGGTGACCCACAGCACCTGCGTCCCGCGGCCCAGGAGGCCGGGCAGGGCGGCGGCGGTGGCGCCGTTGATCGCCCGCGCCCCGCGGCTGCCGCCCAGCACCACGAGCACCGGCCGCGCCGGGTCGAAGCCCAGGCGGCGGGCGGCCTCCTCCCGGCCGGCCAGCAGCACCTCGCGGCGCACGGGGTTGCCCGTCACCAGCACGCGCGCCCGCCGCGCCAGGTGGCGGCGCGTCTCCTCGACGGGCACGTACACCTCCCGCGCGACGCGGGACAGCAGGCGGTTGGCGGCGCCGGGGTAGACGTTCTGCTCCTGGATGGCCACCGGCAGCCGCAGCAGCGCCGCCGCCAGGAGCGCCGGCACGCTGGCGTAGCCGCCCGTGCCCACGACGACGTGCGGCCTGAAGCGCCGCAGCACGACGAGCGCCTGCGCGGCGCCACGCGCCAGGGCCGCGGCCCCGCGGGCCGCCAAAAGCGGCGACTTGCCAGCCACGCCGCCGCCGCTGAGGGCGACGAACGGAATGCCGGCGCGCGGGACCAGGTCGGCCTCCAGCCCCCGCGCCGTCCCCAGGTACAGAAGGCCGATGCCCGGGCGCTCGGCGCGCAGCCCGGCGGCAATCGCCAGCGCCGGGTAAATGTGGCCGCCGGTGCCGCCACCCGCCAGCGCCACGCGCAGCTCGCCCGCCCCGCGACGGTCACAACGCTTCACGGCGCCACCCCCGCTCCCTGCCGGATGCGTGCGGCCCGCGCCCGATGCGCGCCGCCGCGCCCGGCCGGCCCCGGCGAACGCCCAAACGTCCGCCACTAGTGTAACAGAAGCCTACCATAGCGTCAAGTGACGCGCATCCGCGCGCGCGGGCCCCCCTACCTCGCGGCGCGCGACACGCTCAATAATACGCCGATGCCCACCAGGCTGAACACCAGCGACGACCCGCCGTAGCTGATGAGGGGCAGCGGGATGCCGGTGATGGGGAAGAGGGAGACGATGACGCCGATGTTGATGACCGCCTGCAGGCCGATCATCGACGTCATGCCCACCGCCACCAGGCTGCCGAAGGTGTCGGGGGCGCGCACGGCCACGCGGTAGCCGCGCCAGGCGAAGGCGGCGAACAGCGCTACCACCGTGGCCGCGCCCAGAAACCCCAGCTCTTCGGCGATGATCGCGAATATGAAGTCCGTGTGGCGGGCCGGCAGGTAGAAGAACTTCTGCCGGCTGCCGCCCAGGCCCAGCCCGAAGAGCCCCCCCGAGCCCAGCGCGTACAGGGCCTGGATGATCTGGTATCCGGACCCCTGGGGGTCGGCCCACGGGTTCACGAACGCGAGCAGGCGCCGCCGCCGGTACTCCTCGCCAAGCACCGCCCACAGAAACGCCGGCAGCGCCACGAACCCCAGCCCCAGGAGGTGCCCAATCTTCGCGCCGCCGGCGAATATCATGATCACCACGCAGCCGGCAAGCGACACGGCCGTGCCCAGGTCGGGCTCAAGCAGGATGAGGCCGAACACGGCGGCGACCGCGACAAGCGGCGGCAGAAGCCCCGTCCAGAACCGGCGCATCCCCTCACCGCGCCGGGACATGTAGCGCGCCAGGAAGAGCACGAACGAGAACTTCATGATCTCGGCCGGGTTGACCCCTAAAGGCCCCAGGCCGATCCACCGCCGCGCCCCGTGCGACACGCGGCCGATGCCGGGCACGAGCACCAGCACCAGGAGGATCAGGTTGACCACAAACAGCAGGTTGGCCCAGCGCTCGAGGTGCCGGTAGTCGACGCGGCTGGCCACGTACATGCCTGAAAGGCCCACGGCGGCCCAGAGCGCCTGGTACTTCAGGTAGTAGAAGGCGTCCTGCGACTCGGCGATCAGCGCGACGGAGCTGGCGCTGTACACCATGACCACGCCGAGCGACAATAGCGCCATGACCACGCCCACGATGACCACGTCCACCGTGCGTTTCTCGCCCACGAGCCTCACTCCCGCCGCGCCGGGCGGCGCCGGATGACGAAGACGACGGAGACGAGCGAGCGCGAAGGCACGGCGCCGGGCGGCTAGGCGGCCCCGCCGGCCACCGCCAGGAGCCCAAGGAGCGCGGCCACGCCGCCGCACAGGATCCCGAAGCCCCAGAACCGCCGCACGACCAGCACCTCTGACCAGCCCAGAAGCTCAAAGTGGTGGTGCAGCGGGCTCATGCGCAGGATCCGCCGCCCCACGAGGCGGAACGCCGCCACCTGCGCGATCACCGACGCCGTCTCGATGACAAACGCGCCGCCGAGTATGGGCAGGTACAGCCCGGTCCCCGACAGCAGGGTCACCGCCGCCAGCGCCCCGCCCAGCGCCAGCGACCCGGCGTCGCCCATGAAGACGCGCGCCGGGTGGCGGTTGAAGGGCAAAAACCCCAGGCAGCCGCCGGCCACGGCGGCGGAGAACGCGGCCACGACCGGGCGCCCGACGAGCAGGGAGAGCCACGTCGCCGCCAGGAACGCGACCGCCGCCAGCCCGGCCGCCAGGCCGTCGAGGCCGTCGGTGATGTTCACGGCGTTGACCGCCGACAGCACCACGATCACGACGAATAGCACGAAGTACGGGCCGAGGTCGAACGAAAGCAGCGTCCCCGGCAGCGTCAGCGTCGTCGGCAGGCCCAGCGGCCCGATCATCAGGGCGGAAAGCACGAGCGCCAGCGCCACCTGGGCTAAAAGCTTGTAGCGCGCCCGCAGGCCGAGGGGCCGGCGGCGCACGACCTTGGTGAAGTCGTCGGCAAAGCCCAGCGCGAAGAAGCCCAGCGTCACCAGAAGGCAGGTCAGGGACGCCGGGGCAAGCGGGATGAAGATGAGCGCGCTCACCACGATGGCGGCGACGAACATGACCCCGCCCAGGGTCGGCGTGCCGGCCTTCCCCAGGTGCCGCCGCGGGCCGTCGCTGCGCACGCGCTGGCCCAGTTTCAGGCGGGCCAGGAGCGGCACGACGATCGGTCCCAGCACCAGCGTCACCAGGAGCGCCGCGACAAAGGGCATGCCAACCGCGACCGCGTATCGCGAAACGACCTCATCTCCGCCCACTACCCCGCACCCCCCAGCCGCCGCACAAGGTCGGCGACGACATCCTCCATGCGCGCCAGCCGGGAGCCCTTGACGAGCACCGTGTCGCCGGCGCGGACCTCCCGCGCCAGGAGCGCCGCCGCACCGGCGTGGTCGCCGCACTCGCGCACCGCCGCCGGCGGCATGCCGGCCTCGCGCGCCGCGGCGGCGATCTCCGCCGCCGCCCCGCCCACCGCCACCAGGAGCGCCACGCCGCACCCCCTGGCCGCCTCCGCCGCCTCGCGGTAGGCGGCGGCGGTGAAGTCGCCCAGCTCGCGCATCTCGCCCAGCACGGCCACGGCGCGGCCGCCGCCGGCCAGCTCGCGCAGGGTCGCTACTGCGGCGACGACCGAGGCCGGGTTGGCGTTGTAGGTGTCGTCAATAATAGTTACGCCGCCCGCCCGGCGAACCGCCATGCGCATTCCCGCCGGGGCGAACTCAGCCAGCCCGCCGGCGACATCAGCCAGGGAGACCCCCAGCTCCAGCGCCGCGGCGGCCGCGGCCAGGGCGTTGGCCACGTTGTGCCGCCCGGGCAGCGGCAGCTCGACGCGCACCTCGCCGCCCGCCGCCGCCAGCGTGAAACGCTGGCCCGTCCCGGCGACGGTGAGGTCGCGCCCGGTCACCGCGCACCCGGGGCCGAAGCCGAAGTACGCCGCGCGCCCGCCCCAGCCGGCGCCCAGCCGCCGGCACCACTCGTCGTCGCCGTTCAGGACGGCGAAGCCGTCGGATGGCAGGGCGTCGAGGACCTCGCCCTTGGCGCGGGCGATGCCCTCCAGCGAGCCCAGGCGCTCCACGTGCGCCAGGCCGATGTTGGTGATGACGGCCGCGCGCGGGCGGGCGATCTCCGCCAGCCGCGCTATCTCGCCACGGCCGCGCATGCCCATCTCGATCACCGCCACCTGGTGGCGCTGGTCAAGGTCGAGCAGGGTCAGCGGCAGCCCGATGTCGGTGTTGTAGTTGCCGCGCGTCTTCAGGACCACGAAGCGCCGCGCCGCGATGGCCGCCAGCATGTCCTTGGTCGTCGTCTTGCCGGCGCTGCCGGTGACCGCGACCACGTCGGGGTCAAAGCGGCGTCGGTGCCAGGCGGCAAGCTCGCCCAGGGCGCGGCCGGTGTCGGGGACGACGATCAGCGCCGGCGTCGGCCCACCCGGCGCGCCCGCCAGGGCGGCGCGGACCGGCCCCAGCCGGTCGGCCCGGACCATCGCCGCCCGGGCGCCGCGCGATAGCGCCTGAATGATGAACTCGTGCCCATCGACGCGCTCGCCGGGCAGGGCCACGAACATGCCGCCGGGCACGACGGCGCGGCTATCCACGGCAACCGCCGCGATCGGCGTCCCCGCCGGGCCCAGGGCGACCGTCCCGCCGGCCGCCGCCGCCGCCTCCGCCGCCGTGAACAGGGTTCGCCCGCCGCCCACCGCCATCACCCCGCCCCCGCCCGTTCGTGGAGCGCCCGCGCCCGCTCCTGGAGCGCCCGCGCCGCGACCTCGCGGTCGTCGAAGTGCACGGTGCGGTCGCGGAATACCTGGTACGTCTCGTGCCCCTTGCCCGCCACCAGCACCACGTCGCCCGCCCCCGCCCCGGTTACCGCCGCCGCGATCGCCCGCGCGCGGTCGGGCTCGACCGCGTACGAGGCGCCCGGCGCCGCCCCGCGGATCCCGGCCTCGATGGCGGCGATTATCGCCAGCGGGTCCTCGCGGCGCGGGTTGTCGGAAGTCACGATGGCGTGGTCCGCCAGGCGCGCGGCCAGCTCGCCCATCACCGGGCGCTTGGTGCGGTCGCGGTCGCCGCCGCAGCCGAACACGACCACCAGGCGGCCGCGCGCGAGCTCGCGCGCCGCGCGCAGGGCGTTGGCCAGCGCGTCGGGCGTGTGGGCGTAGTCCACGAACACGTCGGGCAGGGCCGCGTCCGGCGGCCCAACCACGCGCTCCAGCCGCCCCGGCACACCGGTCAGGGCCCCCACGCCGCGGATCGCGTCCTCAAGCGCAACCCCCTCCAGCAGGGCGACCGCCAGGGCCCCCAGGGCATTGGTGGCGTTGTAGCGGCCGGCGAGGCGCAGGGCCACCGGCGCCGCGCCGGCGGGCGTGGTGACGCGAAAGTCGCAGCCGTCCGCCCGCAGCCGCAGGTCGCCACCGCGCACGGCCGCCCCCGGCCCCCAGCCGAAGGTCAGCGTCGGCGCCGGGCACAGCGCGACGAGCCTTTCTGAGAGCGGGTCGTCGGCGTTGATCGCCGCCGCCCCCGGCGGGAACGGCAGGCAGACGACCCCTGGCTCTAGGCCGGCGCTGCCCCCCAGGCTGGAAAAAAGCGCCGCCTTCGTCGCGAAGTAGTCGTCCATGTCGCGGTGGAAGTCGAGGTGCTCGGGCGTCAGGTTCGTGAACAGGGCGGCGGCGAACGGGCACCCCACGACGCGGCCCATGGCCAGCGCGTGGGAGGAGACCTCCATCACCGCGGCGCCGGCGCCCCCGGCGACCATCTCGGCCAGAAGCGCCTGGAGGTCGGCCGACTCGGGGGTCGTGTGCTCGACCGGCCGCGGTTCGTCGACGACGAAGTTCTGCACCGTGCCGATGAGGCCGGCGCGGCGCCCCGCCTGCCGCAGGGCGGCCCGTACCAGGTACGTGCTGGTGGTCTTGCCGTTTGTGCCGGTGATGCCGATCAGGCGCAGGCGCAGGGCGGGGTAGCCGTGAAAGCGCGCCGACAGGAGCGCCAGGGCGCGCCGGGCGTCATCCACCGCGAACGCCGCCGCCCCCGCCGCCGTCGCCGCCGCCGCCGCCTCACGAGCCGCCGGCCAGCCCGCCTGCACCGCCACCGCCCGCGCGCCCCGCCGCGCGGCATCGGCGGCAAAGGCGTGGCCGTCGCTGACCGTGCCGACCACGGCCACGAACAGGTCGCCCGCCTTGACCCGGCGCGAGTCGTAGGCGACCCCCGTCACCTCGACCCCCGCCGCCGCGCCGACATCCGGCGCCGGATGAAGACCCCGGACCAGCTCGCCCAACCGCACGGGATACCGCCCTCCTCCGCCTCTCCCGCCCTGGTACGCCCCGCGGCAGCGCGGCGCGCCCGGCTCGATACCGTGTTATTATGTCTTTTGCGCGCAAACTCCTCTTGGCGCCGCCTGGGGCTTTGTGCCCGCACCCGCCGGCGCCCGCCCTCGCCCCTCACCCGCCGGCGAAGATGACGCGGATGGGGGCGCCGCTTGTGACCTGCGCGCCGGGGGCCGGCGTCTGCCCCACCGCCCGGCCGCTCCCCTCCTGCACCATGTTCAGGCCCAAAAGCCCCAGTATCTCCGCCGCCTCGCGCATCGTCATGCCCGTGACGTCGGGCACCGTGACGAGCTGGCTGCTCCGCGCCGCGCCGCTGCCGGATGCGGCCAGGGTGCCGCGGACCGTCGAGCCGGAGCGCACGTGCGCCCCGGGCGGCGGCGTCTGCGCGCCGATGACCTCGCCCGTGCCGTCCCAGCTGCCGGTAAGCCCGGCGACGTGCAGGACGGCCGCCGCCGCCTCGGGCCCGAGGTTGATGATCGAGGGCACCAGCACGTCGCTGCCCGGGGGCGGCACGACGTCCTCCCACCCCTCGCCGCTGTACCCCGTGGGGCCGGCCTTGATGTCCGGCCGCGGCGGCACCTCGAGGTAGCGCAGCACGTCGTACAGCACCGCCGCCACCACCGGCGCCGCCACCGCGCCGCCGTAGTACGACCCCTGCGGGTCGTCAAGGCACGCCAGGACCGCCAATCGCGGCTCGTCGGCGGGGGCGAAGCCGAAGAAGTAGCTGTCGTAGTGCCCGGACGCGACGCGGCCTTCCACCACCTTCTGCGCGGTGCCGGTCTTGCCGCCCACCAGGTAGCCGTCCAGGCGCGCCCGGCGGCCCGTCCCCTCCTGCACCGCCTTGACCAGCGCCTCGCGCAGGCCGGCAGCGGTGTCGCGCGATATGACCTGGCGCGCCACCTGCGGCGAGAAGACCTCAAACGGCTCGTCCGCGCCCGGCCGCCGGAGCTCGCGGGCGATGAGCGGCCGCATCAGCGCGCCATCGTTCACGATGGCCGCCAGCGCGCGCGTCAGCTGGTACGGGGTGATCGTCAGCGTCTGGCCGAAGGCCATCACCGCGAGGTCAACCGGCTTCACCGCCGCCTGCGCCGGGAACAGGCCGACGCCCTCGCCCGGCAGGTCGACGCCCGACGGGTCCAGAAGCCCGAACGAGCGCGCGTAGCGGTAGAAGTCGGGCGCCCCCAGCCGCAGCCCGACCTGCACGAAGCCGACGTTGCACGACCGGACGATGATGTCTGACATCGACGCGCTGCCGTGGCCGCCAACGCAGGAGATGCTGGCCCCCGGCACCTTGATCGACCCCGGGCAGTAAAACCACGAGCCCCAGGTGACGGCGCCCTCCTCGAGGGCGGCGGCGGCGGTGATCGGCTTGAACGTCGACCCCGGGCAGAAGGTGTCGCTGATGGCCGTGTTGCGCCAGGTGGCGGCGGGGGAGGACGCGTAGTCGTTGGGGTCGAAGCCCGGCCGCGACGCCATGGCCAGTATCTCGCCCGTCCGCGGGTCGAGCACGATCACCACCCCGCGCGCGGCCTGGCTGCTCTGCATGGCGCGGTCGAGCTCGCGCTCGGCCACGAACTGGATGACCTCGTCGATGGTCAGGATCAGATCGGCGCCGTCCTGGGGCGCCACGTAGCGGTGCACCGCCTGGGGCAGCTCGCGGCCGTAGGCGTCGTACTCGACCACGATGCGCCCCGGCACGCCGCGCAGCTCGCGGTCGAAGGACACCTCGACCCCCTCCAGGCCCTGGCTGTCGATGCCGGCGAAGCCAAGCAGGTGGCAGGCGAGGCTGCCCTTGGGATAGAAGCGCCGGCTCTCCTGGGTCAGCCCCACGCCGGCGATCTGCTCGTTCTTTATGGCCGTCGCCTCGGCGTCTTCGACCCGCCGCTTGACCCAGACGAAGGCGACCGGCTCGCGCAGCCGCGCGGCGATCTCGGCGGCATCGACATTCAAGAGCCCGGCGAGCTTCTCGGATGTGCCCTCGACGTCGCGCACCTCGCCCGGGATGGCGTACACCGAGTCAACGCGCGCGCTGATGGCCAGCTCACGGCCGGCACGGTCGTATATCGTGCCGCGCTTGGCCTGCACCGGGATGTCGCGCAGCCTGACGTTGAGGGCCTTCTCGCGCAGGGCCTCGCCGCGGACGAGCTGCAGCCACGCCAAGCGCCCGGCGAGGACCGCCGCCGCGACGACAGCCAGGAGCAGCAGGAAAAGTATGCGCCGGCGCTGGCCGACGCTGGGAGGCAGAGCCACCTTTTACACCTCCCGGCCCCGCTCGGGCGGCGGGGGCCGGCCCGGTCAGGGCAGGGGCGTGGCCTCGACGGGCGCCGTCGACGGCAGCCAGCGCAGGAGCGCGGCCGCCAGGCGCAGGAGCCAGCCGCCGCCGCCCGCGCCGCCCGGCTCGCCGCCGGCGGGTTCATCCACGCCGGCCGCGGCCATGTACTGGGTCGCCGGCGATTGCCGCCCGGCACCCTGCGTCAAGACGCCCGCGGCGGCGTACACCGCGCCAGGCTCGGCCGACGTGGCCAGGAACGTCACGCTGCCGCCCTCGGCCACGGCGGCGTTGACGGCGGGCGAGGGCGCCATCACCAGGCGCACCTCCTGGGGCCGCGTCATGCTCAGGCGCGTCGACGCCTGCTCTTCGATGCGCGCCACCGCACCCAGCTGCGCGCCCTGCAACCGGAGCTGCTCCCCGGCACGCTCCAGCGACTCGATCTGGCGCTCGAGGTTACCGATCTCATAGCCCAGGCGCGCCACCGCCGCCGTCCGCGTCGTGAGCGTCAGCATTAGCACCACGGCCAGCAAGCTGAACGCCACCACCAGGGCGCTTGGCCGCGCCCCGCGCCGCGCCGCGCGCCGCGCCCCCGGCGCCAGCGGCGCCCGCAGTGAGGGCGCCGGAGTGACGCCGCGCCCCCGCGCCCGGCGCGCTGAGGGCGCGCCGGGGCGGTACGCGAGGCGCCCACGCGCAGGCCGCGGCACGGCCTGACCCCCCCGTCCCCGCCCCGGTGCCGGGGGACGGCGGTCATGAGGCCCTGGGTGGTAGCGTCGATTCACTAGCAACGCTATTCGACCTCCTCCTGCCCTAGAACGCCCGCGATCGTCACCCCCGGCGCTCCACGGCGCGTAGCAGCGCCGACCGCGCCCTCGGGTTGGCCTCGACCTCGGATTCATCCGGGACTATAGGATGGGCCGTCAGGACCCTCGCCACCGCCCGCGCCCCGCACCCACAGACGGGAAGGCCGGGCGGGCAGCGGCACTCGCCCTCGAGCCCGCGGAAGAACCGCTTCACGATCCGGTCCTCCAGCGAATGGAACGAGATGACACAGATGCAAGCGCCTGGGGCCGTCACCGACACCGCCGCCGGCAGGGCGGCCTCAAGCGATGCCAGCTCACCATTCACGGCGATGCGCAGCGCCTGGAAGGTGCGCCGCGCCGGATGCGGTCCCCGGCGCCGCGCCGCGGCCGGTATCGCCGACTTCACGGCCTCGGCCAGCTGCCCGGTGCGCTCGATGCGCGACCGCCGCCGCGCCTCGACGATGAAGCGCGCTATGCGCGCCGCCCACCGCTCCTCCCCATAGCGCCTGATTATCGACGCCAACCCGGCGGCGTCGAGCGAGTTTACGAGATCAGCGGCGCTCGGCCCCGCCGTGCGATCGTACCTCATGTCCAGCGGCCCGTCGAGATTGTACGCGAAGCCGCGGGCCGCATCGTTGAACTGCAAGCTCGACGCCCCAAGGTCGAAAAGCACGCCGTCGACGGCGGCGATGCCGAGGTGGCCGAGGATGGCGTCCAGGTCGGCGTAGTTGCCGTGCACCAGGTCCACGCGCGGCCCGTCCGCCCCGGCCGACCGCAGCCGCGCCGCGGCGACCTCTAAGGCCGCGCGGTCGCGGTCGATCCCGACCACGCGGCCTCGCGGCCCGACCCGCTCCAGCATCCCCAGCGCGTGCCCGCCCTCGCCCACCGTACAGTCCACGTAAACCCCGCCCGCGTGACACGCGAGCAGGCGCAGGACCTGCGCCTGCATAACCGGTACGTGTTCGGCCACCTGAATTCGCCCCCCGCGGGGCCTTCCCGCTAGATGCCCAGGTCCGCGAGCTTCTCGGCCGCCGCCTCAGGGGACAGGTTGGCGGAGTACTCGGCCCAGGACTGCTCGTTCCATATCTCAAGCCGCGTGATCAGCCCGATCACGACCACGTCCCTGTCGATGTTCGCGTGCTCGCGCAGCGCGGTGGGGATGAGGATGCGCCCCTGCTGGTCGAACGGGCACTCGGTGGCGTTGGCCATGAAGAACCGCACCAGCGCCCGCGCGTCCGGCTTGGTCGGCTCCAGCCGGCGCAGCCTGTCCTCGAACGCCTCCCACTCGGCCATGGGGTAGACCCACAGGCACTTGTCCAGGCCCACGGTGACGATGCACCGCTCGCCCAGCGCATTGCGGAAGCGCGACGGGATGATCAGGCGGCCCTTGTCGTCGATAGCGTGCCGCGCCTCGCCCCTGAACACCCGCGCCACCCCCTCTCACGGGTCCCCATTATCCCCCACTCTCCTCCACAGCAAGTTATGGGTTCTGCACCCCCTTCGAGATTCCTGCAAGATTGCAAAAAAAAGATCGCGCCGCCCGCGCGAGGAGCCACCGGTATGCTATGGATTCAATCGTGGCGGGCGGCGGCCAAGAGGAGAGGGCCGGCGACGGCCCTCCCGCGCCGCGGAACCTCGCCCGGGGTCGTGCGCACCGGCGGCGCGCGGTCACACCTCATACGTTACGCCGGGTCCGCCTGCACGTACCTGCAGTACGACCAGCACGCCGCCGTGCAGTCAGACCCGCAGCCGCCCACGCACTGGTCGTAGCACATGCCGGGGCAGGACAGGACAGCCGTCGCGCTGCCGTGGGCATCGACCTTGGACGTCAAGTACACTTCGCACACCCCCTCTCCGCAACGACGCCGCTGGCGACGCCGCCTGAGGTGATCGCCTGTATGGAAAATTCTGGGACGGGGCCGGCAAGTCCTGTCTCGTCCAGGACGAACCGCGCGAAGCGTGGCGGGCAGGGGGATCACCTGGCCGATCGCGGCCCTTGACTCCGGGCGCGCCTTGGGGTACAATGAGTACGTTGCGCGGGCGTGTAGCTCAGTGGGAGAGCGCCTGGATCGCACCCAGGAGGCCAGGGGTTCAAGTCCCCTCACGTCCACCAATTGAAACGCAGCGACCCGGCAGCCGCCGGGTCGCTCTCTTTCGGCCGCACTTCGTCGCGGCACAGCCTACGGCTGCGCCGCGGGCTACGAACGCCACGGGCTACGGCTGCGGCACGGGCTACGGCTGCGCCGCGGCCAGCACCGTCACCCAGACTTTGCGCTGCCGCGGCCCGTCGAACTCCGCCAGCATGACGCCCTGCCACGTTCCCAGGCGCAGGCGGCCGTCGCTCACGGGGAGGGTCACCGAGTTGCCCACCAGGCTCACCATCACGTGCGCCGGGGCGTTGCCCTCGCCGTGGCCCCAGGTGAACTCCTCCGGCACCAGCCATTCGAGGTGGCCGATGACGTCGCTCTTCACCGCCGGGTCGTGCGCCTCGTTGAGCAGGACGCCGGCCGTCGTGTGCGGCACGAACACCAGGCACGCGCCGTCCTTGACGCCGCTGCGCTTGACCGCCTCGGCGACGCGCCCCGTGATGTCCACCAGCTCCTGGCGCGTGCTCGTCGGAACCTCAAGCTCGATCACCCCACCCCCACCCCCCTGGACGCGCCGCCGCGACCGGACGCGCCGGGCCGACCGGACCCGCCGGGCCGGCCGCACGCGGCGAAATGGTCCATCACGCGCTGCACGGCGAAGATCGCCAGCCGGTAGTCCTCAAGGCGCACGTTCTCGTTCGGGGCGTGGATGGCCGACCCGGCGTGGCCGGCGCCCAGCGACGCCATCGGGATGCCCAGGTCGTCAACAAACAGCGGCAGCGGGCCCGACCCGGCCATGGTCGGGTAGACGACGGCGTCCTGGCCGTAGACCTCGCGCGCGGCACGGCACGTGGCCTCGACGATGGCCGCGTCGCGCGGCGTCCGCGCCGCCGCCGACCGGTCGCCGCCCGAGACCTCGATGTCGCCGAACCCGCTCTCCACCAGGTGGCGGCGCAGCAGCTCCTCGATGCGGGCGGGGTCCTGGCCCTCGACGAGGCGGATGTCGATCAGGGCGCGGGCGACGTTGGGCAGCACCGTCTTTGAGCCCGGCCCCACGTACCCGCTCTCCAGGCCGCAGATGCAGCAGCTGGGCTCGAACAGCAGGCGCTCCAGGAACGCCGCCCCCTCGGGCTCGTCCTTGAGCCCAAACTGCTTCTGCATCGCGCCGGCCTCAAACGGGAGCGCCTGAAGCGCCGCGCGGTCGGCGGCACCGGGCGGCCGCACGCCGTCGTAAAAGCCCGGTGCGCGCACGCGCCCGTCCGGCCCCAGGAGCGACGCCAGCGCCCACACCAGCCGCCACGCCGGATTCGGCGCCACCGCGGCGTTGGCCGAGTGCAGCTCGGACGGCGCCCCGCGCGCCGCCAGCTCCAGGTAGCATATGCCCTTGGCGCCCAGGTAAACGACGGCGCGGCCGCTCTTGTCGCGGTGGCCCGACTCCCACAGGCCGCCATCGGCTGAAAGCGCCCGCCGCTCGGCGTCCAGGGTCGCCTTGAGGTGCAGGCTGCCGATCTCCTCCTCGCCCTCGACCACGAACTTGACGCTGAGCGGGAGGCGGCCGCAGGCCTGGACGTAGGCCTCGACGGCCTGGATGCGCGACATGAGCCCGCCCTTGTTGTCCGCCGCGCCGCGGGCGATGAGCGTGCCGTCCCGCACCTCGCCGCCGAACGGGTCGACCGCCCAGTCGGACGTGGGGTCGGGCGGCTGCACGTCGTAATGGTTGTAAAACATCAGCGTCGGCGCGCCGGAATCATCGCCGGCGCGACCGCCGCGCAGCTCGCCCAGGACCACCGGCGGCCCGCCACCCCTCACGACGCGCGCGGCGATGCCCGCCCGCAGCATGCGCTCGGCCACGTACTGGGCGGCCTCGTCCAGGCCCGCGCCCCAGGCGGAGACGCTGGGGATGCGGCACAGGTCGCACAGTTCCCCGACGTAACGGTCAAACTCGCGGTCGACGACGGCCGCGGGCTCTTCGCGCGCGCCGGTCATCGCGCCCTCGCCCCCCTCCCCCGCACAAGCCACCGTGCCCTGGCCAGCCACCCCTGTGGCGCCCCCGCCGCCCGCTTCGCCCCCGTGGCTTGCGACGCCCCTGCCGGGCGTATCACCCGGCGCTCAGTGACCACGGCCCCGAGCGGCACGTCGTGCTCGGCGGGAGGCACCGCCGGGACGACCTGCGCCTCAAACGCCACGCCGACCGTGGCGGCGCGGCCGGCGCGGGGCAGGAAGCGGTCGTAGTAGCCGCCCCCGTAGCCCAGCCGGTTCCCGCCCTCGTCAAAGCACGCCCCCGGGACGATGACCAGGTCGATGTCCGCGGGGTCGGCGCGCGGGGCGTCGGGCGGCGGCTCGGGGATGCCATACGCGCCCGCCACAAGGAGCGCCCCGGGCGCGAACTCGCGCGGCTCCAGGGCGCGCCCCTCGACCACCGTGCGCGGCAGCAGGACGCGCTTCTTCTTGGCTAGGGCGGCGGCGATCAGCGGCGCGGTGTCGACCTCGCTGCGGAAGGTGGCGTAGGCCATGACCGTCGACGCGCGGCGGAACTCGGGCAGGGCCGCGACGCGCCGGGCGATGCGCCGGCTAAGGCGCGCGCGCGCGGCGGGCGCAAGGGCGTCCCGGCGCGCAAGCGCCGCGCGCCGCACCCGGGCCCGCAGCACGCGCAGCACGCCCGCATCGCCCCCCTCGCCGCCCAAGCCCCCCTCGACGCCCGCACCGGCCCGACCCGCAAAGCTCACTCCGCCACCTCCGAGAAGTACACGACTGATACGACCTCGTCCAGTCCCACCGGCCGCTCGTAGATGCGGCTCAGAAGCTCCGCCGCCTCCTGCACGGTCTTCATCTCCGGGCTCTCGCCCCGCAGGTCGCCCGCCTCAAGTTCACGGACCGTCTTCACCACCACGCGGTCGATGACGGCCGAAAACAGCCTCCTGCGCTTCTGGAAACGGTCGCCGTGGGTGACCCACACGATGTCACCCTCGGCGTACTTTGACCGCTTGTCGCCCAGGCGGATGGTGCAGCTGTTGTTGCGGCAGACGAGGCGGCCGTGATACACGGATGAGTAGAAGTTCAGCGCGCGCACGGTCAACCCTCCCCCCAGGCCGGATTTCATGCCCTATTCGGCTGACCCGAGGGAAATCCCTGCCTGACGTCACCGGCTAAAGGTATTATTGCCGCCGCCTGCGCCGCGAAATCGCCCGCGCCTTTGAACAGCGCCCGCCCGAGGCCGCCCGATTGCCGTTCTATGGCGCATTCGGGCAGGACTCCCGCCGGCTGCCCTAGAAATATGGCCGCAAACCACCCCCTCGCCCTTCACTCACAGATTCAGCTAGTGGAGCGGGATGGAACAGGAGGATCCGACCGCCACGAAGGAGAACACCTCCCAGGAGAAGGGGCAGGAACGACCGGCAATGACCTTCGTGGAGGACGACGTGGGCGAGGTCAACCTGAGTCAAGCTGAGGCAGACGCCCTCATGCAGATGGAGAAGTACTCACATCCCTCTGGTTTCTCCTGATTCGGAAGGAACGGTTCTTGCTCGACGTCTACCGTGGGAGAATCGACCTGTCGAAGGTGACATACAATAACCGCGCACACCAGGTGGTCGTGTTGGTGCGCCTGGACCTGGGTAGCGGGGTATCACACCGCTACCCTGACTCGCAAGAGATAGTTGGACCGCACCTCCACGTATACCTCGGGGGCTATGGCGACAAGTGGGCACAGCCGGTGTGGAACCTCTTCGACCTCTCGAACCCCCTCAAGGCCCTGGACGACTTTATGCGCTTGTGCAACATAACGCGCCCACCGTTGGTGGAAGGGAGGCCCCTCATGTGATCACGGAGATCGAGCGCCTCCTCGGGCAGTACGCCGCTTGGCTGCAAGAAAAGACAAGTGTGCGCGAGGTCGCCGACGCTGTGGAGATAACGACGCCGTATCTCGACCGTCACAACGACTATCTGCAGATCTACGTCACGCGAGATAACGGCGGCTTCCGCCTCACCGATGACGGATACATCATTCAGGACTTGGACAGCTCGGGCTGTGAAATGAGTAGCCCGAAGAGGCGCGATCTGCTGCGCATGACGCTCAATGGGTTTGGCATTCAGCTCGATGGTGAAGCCTTGGTGGTTCGCGCCTCCTCAGACAACTTTCCGCTCAAGAAGCACAACCTGGTGCAGGCGATGCTGGCGGTCAATGACCTCTTCTACCTCGCGGTGCCGCTGGTATCGAGCCTGTTCTTGGAGGACGTGGGCGCCTGGCTGCGGCTTCGCGACATACGCTTTGCCCCCAGGGTGAAGTTCACTGGCAAGACGGGCTTCGACCACCTGTTCAACTTTATCATTCCGGCCTCTCGGCGCCAGCCGGAGCGGATCGTTCAAGCCATCAACCACCCCAACCGTGACAAGACCCAGTCCGTAGCTTTCGCGTGGATCGATACCAGAGAGGTGCGCCCCGAGGGCTCAAAGGCATATGCGTTCCTGAATGACTCGTCCGCAGCGCTCAACGCTGGAGTAGTGGAGGCCCTGCGCAAGTACGACGTGCGCCCGGTCCCGTGGACCCGCCGCGAGGAGGTCGCGGAGGAACTGGCGGCATGATGCGGGGGTTGTGGGTGACGTGACGGTGACCTGACAGCGGTCCAGCAAGACTGGAGGGCGGCGACCGCCAGGTCGCCGCTCTCTCTTCGCTTCACAGGAGCCGCTCACCCCACGGTGAACAGCACGTCGCCGGTCGAGACCGGCTGGCCCTTGGCGACGGGCATCGTTTGGATAACGCCATCCGCCGGCGTGGCGATCTCGTTCTGCATCTTCATCGCCTCGATCACGACCCCCACCTGGCCCTTGCGCACGGTCTGGCCCTGCGCAAAGCGCACGTCGATGACCGTGCCGGAGAACGGCGCCTTCACAGCCGTCCCGCCCGGCGCCCCCGCCGCCGGAGCAGCCTGCGCCGTCGCATCGCGCGCCGCTTCCACCTTGGGCTTCGCCGCCACGGGCCCTGGGGGCGATGCTGCCGCCGTTGTCGCCGCAGCCGCCGCAGACGCCCGGCCCGCGGGCAGCTCCTCGACTTCAACCTCAAATGCTTCGCCGTCTACCGTGACGCGAAACCTTCTCGCCATCCCGCGCGCCTCCTTCCACCATGGGCCCCGGAACGACCCCGCATCAGGTCCCGGCGGCCGGCCGCCGCCCACCCGCTTGCGCCACTGCCGCCGCCGGCAGCGGCATCTTCGGGTTGCGACATGCAGCAGGCGATGGCCGCAGCCAGGGCGGCGGCCTTCTTCTTGAGTTCGCGGCCCGACTTCTCCGGTCCAGCCGCCCTACCCGACCCACCAGCCTGGCTCGACCCGCCAGCCTTTTTCACGCCACGGCGCCGGCCGCCCGGGGCGACGCCGGTATTGACATCGCGTGCCACCGTGACCCCTCCCCTCGCCCGCTCCGCGCCCGCCGCGCCGGCGATAGCCGCGCCGGCGACGGCCCGGCGGCCCCGGCGCGCAAACCCGCCTCACCGCGCGCGCCGGATGCCGCGCCAGACGCAGCGCCAGATACCCTATACGGGTATGTCACATGGGTATGTTGCCGTGTTTTTTCGCCGGGCGATCCTCGCGCTTCGAGCGGATGCCGCGCAGCGCCGCCGCCAGGTGCGGCCGCGTCGCCGCGGGGTCGATGACCGAGTCCACAAACCCGCGCGCCGCCGCGATGTACGGGTTGGCGAACTTCTCCCGGTACTCGCGGATGCGCTCCTCGCGCGCCTTGGCCGGGTCGGGTGCGCCGGCGATCTCGTCGCGGAATATGATGTTCGCCGCGCCCTCCGGCCCCATGACGGCGATCTCCGCCGTCGGCCACGCCAGCACGCGGTCAGCGCCCAGGGAGCGCGAGCACATGGCCAGGTACGCACCGCCGTAAGCCTTGCGCAGGATGACGGTGATCTTGGGCACCGTCGCCTCGGAGTACGCGTAAAGGATCTTCGCCCCGTGGCGGATGATGCCGCCGTACTCCTGCGCCGTCCCCGGCAGGTAGCCCGGCGTGTCCACAAACGTCAGCAGCGGGATGTTGAACGCGTCGCAAAAGCGCACAAACCGCGCGATCTTGTCCGACGCGTTGATGTCCAGGCAGCCGGCCAGGGCGCGCGGCTGGTTGGCGATGACGCCGACCGGCACGCCAACCAGCCGCCCGAAGCCGACCACCGCGTTTGGGGCGTAGAGCGCGTGCACCTCCAGGAAGTCGCGGTCGTCCAGGACCGGCAGGAACGCGTCGCGCACATCGTAGGGCTGGTTGGACTCAGGCGGCACCACCGCCCGCAGCTCCTCGGCGGCGCGCCCCTCGCTGTCCAGCGTGCCCAGGCGCGGCGGGTCGTCGAGGTTGTTCGACGGCAGAAAGCCCAACAGGCGCCGCACCGTGGCCAGGCACTCGTCCTCGCCTGAGGCGTAGAAGTGCGCCACGCCGCTGGTGCGGTTGTGCGCCGCCGCCCCGCCGAGATCCTCGACCGAGACCTCCTCGCCCGTCACCGCCTTGATCACCTGCGGCCCGGTGATGAACATCTGGCCCGTCCCCGCGACCATGAACACGAAGTCGGTCAAAGCCGGCGAGTACACGGCGCCGCCGGCGCACGGCCCCATGATCACCGATATCTGCGGGATGACGCCTGAGGCCAGCGTGTTGCGGTAGAATATCTTGCCGTAACCGTTCAGCGCGTCGACGCCCTCCTGGATGCGCGCCCCGCCCGAGTCCTCCAGCCCGACCACCGGCGCCCCGGCGCGCACGGCGAGGTCGAGGACCTTGCATATCTTGTCGGCGTGCATCTCGCCCAGCGTGCCGCCGATGACCGTGAAGTCCTGGGCGAACGCGTACACCAGCCGCGCGTCTACCTGGCCGTAACCCGTGACCACGCCCTCCCCGGGTGCCTCGACCTTGGCCATGCCGAAATCCGTCGCCCGGTGCGTGACGAACGCGTCGAGCTCCACGAACGTCCCGGCGTCGAAGAGCCGCCCCAGCCGCTCGCGCGCCGTGAGCTTTCCCGCCTCGTGCTGCTTCTTTGTGCGCGCCTCGCCGCCGCCCGCCCGCACCTTGTCGAGCCGCCGCTCGAGCTCGTGCAGACCATCGCCAATGGGCATCGCTTGCGCCTCCTTCCCCGCTCCCCCGCGGCCCGCGGCCCGCCGGGCAGCTGGCCCCGCGTCCGCCGCTCGCGTCCGCCGCTCGCGTCCGCCGCCGTCCGCGGCCCTACGGCCGCTGCACGAACTCGACCAGCACCCCGTTCAGCGACTTGGGGTGGACGAACGCCACCAGGGCGCCGCCCGCGCCGCGCCGCGGCGTTTCGTCGATCATCCGCGCCCCCGCGTCCTTCGCCCGCGCCAGGGCGGCGTTCACGTCATCGACCCGGAACGCGATGTGGTGGATGCCCTCGCCGCGCGACTCCAGGAACTTGCCCACCGGCCCCTCAGGCGTCATCGGCTCCAAAAGCTCAAGCTTCGGGCCGCCGACCGCGAACATGGCCACGCGCACGCCCTGCCCCGGCACCTCCTCGCGCCCGGCCGGCCCCATCCCCAGCGCCGCCGCCCAGGCCGGCGCCGCCTGGTCGAGCGACCGCACGGCGATCCCCAGGTGGTCTATGAGAAGCGCCACTCTGCGCCACCCCCTTCGTTTATACCCCCGATGGCGGCAGGTATTCCCCGAAGACCCGCCGCAGGACCCCACATATCTCGCCCAGGGTCGCGTACGCGCGCACGGCCGCGACGATGTGGGGCATCATCGCGCCGCCGCCCGCCGCCGCCGCATCCAGCCGCCCCAGCGCCGCGGCGACGCGCGCTGCGTCGCGCGCCGCGCGCACCTCGCCGAGGCGCTCGAGCTGGCGCGCGATGGCCGCCTCGTCCAGGCGCAGCACGGGCACCGTCGCCGCCTGCTCGTCCTGGTAGGCGTTCACGCCCACCACCGTGCGCCGCTTCTGATCCACGTCGCGCTGGTAGCGGTAGGCGCTGTCGTGGATCTCGGCCTGGATGAAGCCCTTCTCCACGGCGGCGACCGCCCCACCCATCTCGTCGATGCGCCTCAGGTAGCCCTCGGCCTCGGCCTCGATCCGGCCGGTGAGGTTCTCCAGGTAGTACGACCCGCCCAAAGGGTCGATGGTCTCGGTCACGCCGCTCTCGTGGGCGACGACCTGCTGCGTGCGCAGCGCGACCTCCACCGCCTGCTCGGTGGGCAAAGACAGCGCCTCGTCGAACGAGTTGGTGTGCAGGGACTGCGTCCCGCCGAGCACCGCCGCCAGCGCCTGCAGCGCCACGCGCACGACGTTGTTGAGCGGCTGCTGCGCCGTCAGGGTGCAGCCGGCCGTCTGCGTGTGGAAGCGCAGCATCTGGGCGCGCGGGTTTTTTGAGTTGAAGCGCTCGCGCATGATGCGCCCCCAGAGGCGGCGGGCGGCCCGGAACTTGGCGATCTCCTCCAGGAAGTCCATGTGGGCGTTGAAGAAAAACGACAGGCGCGGCCCGAACTCATCGACCTGCAGCCCCGCCGCCCGCGCCGCCTCGACGTAGGCGATGCCGTTGGCCAGCGTGAACGCGACCTCCTGCGTCGCCGTCGCCCCGGCCTCGCGGATGTGGTAGCCCGAGATGCTGATCGTGTTCCAGTTGGGCACGTTGTCCCTGCACCAGGCGAAAATGTCGGTCGTCAGGCGCATCGACGCCGCGGGCGGGAAGATGTAGTTGCCGCGCGCCGCGTACTCCTTGAGGATGTCGTTCTGGATCGTGCCCTCAAGCTTGGCGACGTTTGCGCCCTGATTGGCGGCGACGGCCGCGTACATGGCCAGAAGCACCGCCGCCGGGGCGTTTATCGTCATCGACGTGCTGACGCGGTCGAGGGGAATGCCGTCGAACAGCACCTCCATGTCGCGCAGGGTGGACACGGCCACGCCCGTGCGGCCGACCTCGCCCTCGGCCCGCGCGTGGTCCGAGTCCAGCCCCAGCTGCGTGGGCAGGTCGAACGCCACGCTCAGGCCCGTCTGCCCGCGCTCCAACAAGTACTTGAAGCGGCGGTTGGTCTCCTCGGCGCTGCCGAAGCCGGCGTACTGGCGCATGGTCCAGAACCGGCCGCGGTACATCGTGGCCTGCACCCCGCGCGTGAACGGGTATTCCCCGGGGAATCCGAGGTCGCGCAGGTAATCGAGGTCCGCGACATCACCCGGCGTGTACAGGCGCTCGACCTCAAGCCCGGACGGGCTCTCAAAACGCTTCTGGCGCTCGGGGAACTTGGCCAGGCCCTGGGCGACCGGCCCCTCGGCCCACCGCCTGGCGTCGCCGGTTATGCGCCCAAGCCCCTGCTTGTCGTACATCGCATCTCCCCCCTGGCATGGCCATCTCCGATTCCATCGCGCCCCCCGGTGCGGCGAAGACATACCGGGAGTATCTTCGACTGCTGCCCATATTTTCCTGCCCGCGGGGGTGGGGGGCCGCCCCATAACAGGGGTGGGGGGCCGCCCCATAACAGGGGTGGGGGGCCGCCCCATAACAGGGGTGGGGGGCCGCCCCATAATGAAGGCGCGGGACGCCCCCACGGAGATGGGCGTCCCGCGCCGCAGGCCCAAAACGACCCCCAGGGCCCGGGCTAGTCGAGCCAGCCCCTGACGCGCATGGCGTCGGCGACGCGCGCCACCGCCACCAGGTACGCCGCCGTGCGCATGCGCACGCCGTGGTCGTCGTGCATCTTGTACACGGCGTCGAACGCTGAGACCATCATGCGCTCGAGCCTGGAGTTGACCTCATCCTCGGTCCAGTAGAAGTTCATCAGGTTCTGGACCCACTCGAAGTACGACACCGTCACCCCGCCGGCGTTGGCCAGGATGTCGGGGATGACGAAGACCTTGTTCTTGAACAGGATGGCGTCGGCCTCAGGCGTGGTCGGCCCGTTGGCCGCCTCGCCGATGATGCGCGCCCGGATCTTGGCGGCATTGGCGCTGGTGATCTGGTTCTCCAGCGCCGCCGGGATGAGCACCTCGCACTCCAGCTGCAGCAGGTCCTCGCTGCTGACCGGCGTGGCGCCGGGGAAGCCCTTGACCGTGCCCGTCTTGCCCTTGAACTCCAGCACGGACTTGGGGTCAAGGCCCGCCGGGTTCATTATGCCGCCCTGCGAGTCGTTGACGGCGATGACCTTGGCGCCGAGCTCGTGCATCAGCTTCGCGGCGATGCTGCCGGCGTTGCCGAACCCCTGGATCACCACGCGCGCGCCCTTGATGTTGATGCCCAGGCGCTTGGCCGCCTCGCGGATGGTGAAGGTGCAGCCGCGCGCCGTCGCCTCGCCGCGGCCGGCGGAGCCGCCGATGATCAGGGGCTTGCCGGTGATGACGCCGAACTGGTTTGTGCCCCTGAGGCGGCTGAACTCGTCGACCATCCACGCCATTATCTGCGGGTTGGTGTACACGTCGGGGGCCGGGATGTCGCGGTCGGGGCCGACGATCGCCGCGACGCGCTCGATGAAGCCGCGGCTCAGCCGCTCAACCTCACCCCGGGACAGCTCCTTGGGGTTGCAGACCACGGCGCCCTTGGCGCCGCCGTAGGGCAGGCCCAGGACCGCGCACTTGAAGGTCATCCACATCGACAGCGCCTTGCACTCATCGGCGTAGGCGTCGGGGTGGTAGCGGATGCCGCCCTTGCCCGGGCCCAGGGCGTCGTTGTGCTGCGACCGGAACCCCTTGAACACCCGCACCGCGCCGTCATCCATGATCACCGGGATGGCGACCTCAAGAAAACGAAGCGGCTGCTTCAGGATCTCGTAGACGGCCGGCTCCAGCTTGAGCATCGTGCATGCCTCTTTCACCTGCCGCTGCACGATCTCGAATGGGTTGAGCGACTTCTCCTGCACGGACCTATCCCTCCCCGCGCCGCGTCGTCGAACCTCTCGCGGGGGCGGCGCGCCCCGTCAGTCCCCCCAGTGCCTCCGCCGCGCGAAAACCCTCTTCCAAAGCCTTCAGGTTCATGTCAACCGTGCCCTGGGGCACGTTGCTGCGCACCGCCTGGCGCAGGGCGTCGCGGGTGAGGACCCCCGACAGCGCGCCGACGACCGCCGCCGCCAGCGTGCTCGCCGTCACCGCCCTCCCCGTCGCCTGCCGGGCCAGGGCCGTCAGCGGCAGGCCGCGCCGCGTGGCGGGCCCGTCCGCGGCGCCAGGGTGCACCAGGTCGGAGTCATACACCACCAGGGCGCCCTCCGGCGCCGACCGGCCGTAAAGCTCGTACGCCTGCTGGCTCAGCGTCAGCACGATGTCCGGGCATTCAACCTTGGGGTAGTCGATCCCCGCGCCGGAGATGACCACCTCGGCGCGCGACGCCCCGCCGCGCGCCTCCGGCCCGTAGGCCTGCGTCTGCACGGCGTTCAGCCCCTGCCCGACCGCCGCCTCGGCCAGCATGATCCCGGTCGTGATCACGCCCTGGCCGCCCGCGCCTGACAGGCGTATCTCAAAGCGATCCATGGCCGCCGCCCTCCCCCCGCGCCGTCGCCCGCAGCCGCTCGTACTCGGACACGAACTCAGGCGCGTCGCTCCGGTGCAGCTCGCCGATGATCAGCCGGCCCGCGCGCTCGGCTGCCGACATGCCCGCCGCCACCTCCGCCGACACCGACTGCTGGCGGTAGAACTCCAGCATGTCCACGGCGCTCTTGAACCCGTTCTGGCGGCCGTAGTAGGTGGGGCATGGCGAGGCGACCTCGACGAACGCGAAGCCGCGGTGGCGCAGGGCGCTGGTCAGGAGCCGCACCAGCTGGCGCGCGTGGTACGTCGTGGAGCGGGCGACGTAGGTCGCCCCGGCGGCCTTGACCAGCTCGCACATGTCGAAGGCGCGGTCGACGTTGCCATAGGGCGCGGTGGACGCCACCCGCCCGGCCGGCGTCAGCGGCGAGCACTGGCCGCCGGTCATGCCGTAGATGCTGTTGTTGTAGCACACCGTGGTGATGTCGATGTTGCGCCGCGCCGCGTGGATGAGGTGGTTGCCGCCGATCGCCGCCAGGTCGCCGTCGCCGGCGATGACCACCACGCTCAGCTCCGGCCGCGCCAGCTTCAGGCCGGTCGCGAACGCCAGGGCGCGCCCGTGCGTCGTGTGCAGGGTGTCGAAGTTCAGGTAGCCGGTGGCGCGCGACGAGCAACCGATGCCCGACACGATCACCGTGCGGTCCTGGTCGAGGCGCGCGGCGTCAATGGCCCACACCAGGGCGTTGGTGATGACGCCGTGGCCGCAACCGGGGCACCAGATGTGGGGCAGGAGGCCGATCCGGAAGTAGCGCTCGTGCCGCTTCAGCACCGGCCTTCACCCCCCGCGGCGGCCGCGAGCGCCGATCGCGCGGCGCCGGCGATCGTGCCTGGGCTCATGAGCTCGCCGGAGACCTGGTTTGACCCGAACACGGGCTTCGCGCCGCCCACCCAGCGCTCGACCTCGCCCCGGAGCTGGCCGAGGTTCATCTCCGCCACCACCAGCGCCCGCGCCCGCGCGGCCGCCGCGCAAAGAGGCGGGCCTGGGAACGGCCATATCGTCACCGGCCGGAACAGGCCGGCCTTGACCCCGGAATCGCGCAAGAGCCGCACGGCGGCCAGCGCCGAGCGCGCCACGACGCCGTACGCCACCAGCACGACCTCGGCGTCCTCGACGGCGGTCGCCTCCCACGCCCACAGCTTCTCGCGCCGCCGCTCAACCTTGTCATGAAGCCGGCGCGTCAGCGCCTCGACCACCTGCGGGTCACCGGTGGGCCCCCCGGTCTCGTCGTGGCAGAGACCGGTGACGTGGTACCTGAAGCCGCGGCCGAAGTCGGCCATCGGCGGCACGTCGCCGCCCGCCGGCGGCCGGTACGGCACGTAATCGGCCGGCGGGCAGGTCGGCCGGGGCCTGTCCACGACCTGGACCGCCCCCGGGTCGGGCAGCTCGACGCGCTCGCGCATGTGGGCGACGACCTCGTCCATGAGCAGGATCACCGGGGTGCGCAGCTCCTCGGCGACGTTGAAGGCGCGCACGGTGAGGTGGAACGCCTCTTCCACCCACGACGGGCAGAACGCCACCGCCGGGTGGTCGCCGTGCGTGCCCCAGCGGGCCTGCATGACGTCGCCCTGCGCCGGGTGCGTGGGCATGCCGGTGCTCGGGCCCACGCGCTGGACGTTCACCACCACGCACGGCACCTCGGTGATCGCCGCGTAGCCGATGTTCTCCTGCTTGAGCGAGAACCCCGGGCCGCTGGTGGCGGTCATCGCCTTGAGCCCGCCCAGAGACGCCCCGATCACCGCCGCCATGCTGGCGATCTCATCCTCCATCTGAATGAAGGCGCCGCCCACCTGCGGCAGGCGGCGGGCCAGGATGTCAGCGATCTCGCTGGACGGGGTGATCGGGTAGCCGGCGAAGAACCTGAGATTGGCCGCCAGCGCCCCCTCCACGCACGCCTCGTTGCCCTGCATCAACCGCACCCGTCCCAAAGAAGCTCCCCCCCGCCTCACGAGGTCAAGGCGTCTGCCGCCGGCCGGTGCCGCCGGTCCAGAAGCGCCGACCGCAGCATGTTTATGGAACCGGCGTCAGGGCGGTACACGAACTCGATGACCTCGGTGCCCGGCGCGATTAAACGCTCCACCTCGCGGCGCCGGCCGGGCGAGGCGATGGCCACCTGGACCCCGGCGAGAAACCGCCGCACCTGCTCGGCGTCGCGGTTGGTAGTGACGGCGATGTCCAGGTGGTTGATGCCGGCGTTGGCGATCGACTTGCGCACGCGGTCGGCGAAGTCCACCGACAGGCACACCAGCCCGACGCGGCGCTTGGACGGCAGCCGGGCGATGCGCACCATGGTCTCCATGTCAGGGTCAAGCGCGATGCCCAGCACCTCGACGTCGGGCAGGAAATCCCGCACCTCCTGCAGGTGAAACAGCGTGGTGACGACGAGGTCGACGCCGTTCAGGCTATGCCGGACCTCATCGGCCTTGCGGCGCAGGTCGTCAAGGAGCACGGGCACGATCCCCACGCCCGAGCCGAGCTGCAGCTCCTTGGCGAAGTAGTCAAGCTGCTCGCGGTTGCACTCGACAAACCCCACCCGCAGCTTCAGCATCAGCCGCTGCCGCTCCTCGGCGCGCGCGCGGGCGACGCCCAGGAAGTCATCCGGGCCCAGCCCCATGTCGAGGGCCTCGTCGAGGACGAGGTCGATCATGCGGCCGAGGCGGTGGCTGCGGTCTTCGTCCGCGTACCCCGCCTCACAGACGAACGTACCGCTGCCCTGACGCGCCAGGAGGACCCCCTCGCGCTCGAGGTCGCGGTACGCGGCCGAGACGGTGTTGCGGCTGACGCCGAGCGCCGTGGCCAACTGGCGCTCGGTGGGCAGCTTGCGGCCCTTCTCCCAGATGCCCAGACGGATCAGCTTCTCGACCTGATCCTTGACCTGCATGTAAAGTGGTATTCCGCTGCGGCGCTGGATAGCGATGGGCACCCGCCGCACCTCCGGACTGACCGCCAGCGGCCGTTAATGGCCTAATGGACCTACCATGACCCCGCCAAAAGGCGAGCGGGACGTGGGTCGCCCCGACCCGCTCTACAGTATTCGGCGCCCGCCCGGCGGTTCCTGCCGGCGGATCCATTTTGGCGGCGGAATCTTGGCCATTGATCCAGGGAAGACGGGTCAGCGGGGCGGAAAGAAGAGGAAGCGGCCGTCCAAAGGGCCACTCCCTCGTGTGCCTGGATCTGCCATTATCGCGCCGGACGCGGGGCGCCGGGCCCTCGCCCCGCGCCCTAGCTGCTCTTGACGTGGCTCACCCCGCTGCGCGCCAGCTGCACCTCGACCTTGTCCGAGATGCGCACGGTGAGGAGGTCGTCCTTGTTGTCGATCTCGACGATCACGGCGTGGATGCCGCCCACGGTGATGATCTTGTCGCCCTTGCGCAGGGTGCCGAGCATCTCGCGCCGCTTCTTCTGCTGGGTCTGCTGCGGCCTGATGAGCATGAAGTACATCAAGGCGAACAGAAGTATCAGGGGCAGAAAGGGCGTTATCGACCCCAGGAAGCTGGCCCCGGTCCCGGTCTGTGGCATGCGTGTCCCTCCTGATTTTTGGTCGCGCCCGGCGCCCAGGGCCGGCCGCCTTTCACCATAGTTCGACGCTCGGCCCTGGATCCCTTTTGGCGGGACTGCGACCATAAACGGCCAGTACCCGCTCGTGAAGCGCTGGGAGGCTCTTTTGGGCGATGGCCTCCCGTATCGCGCGCATCAGCCCTTGGATGTAGTACAGGTTGTGGAACGTGGCCAGCCGCAGCCCGAGCACCTCGCTGGCGTGGAACAGGTGGCGCAGGTAGGCGCGGCTGTGCGTTCTGCAGGTCGGGCAGTCGCACGCCGGGTCGGGCGGCCCGAAGTCCCGCGCAAAGCGGGCGTTGCGCACCGTGACCAGGCCTTCCGACGTCAGCAGCGCCCCGTGGCGCGCCAGCCGGGTGGGCATCACGCAGTCGAACAGGTCGACCCCGCGCGCCGCCCCGGCCACAAGGTCGGTCGGGTAGCCGGCGCCCATCAGGTAGCGCGGGCGGCCGGCGGGCAGCTCGGCCACCGTCGCCTCCAGCGCCGCGTACATCTCTGCCTTCGACTCGCCCACCAGCAGCCCGCCCACCGCGTAGCCGTCAAACCCCAGCCCCACGATGGCCCGCGCCGCGGCCACCCGCAGCTCGTCGAAGACCCCGCCCTGCACGATGCCAAAGAGCCACTGCCCGGCGGGGGTGCTGGCGGGGGCGCCTGCGGGGGTGCTGGCGGGGGCGCCGGCACGGTCGAGGGCGGCGCGCTGGGCGACAAGCGCCCGCTCGGCCCAGCGCAGGGTGCGGTCGGCGGCGTCCTGGACGGCGGCGCGCGGCGCCGGGTAGGGCAGGCACTGGTCAAGCGTCACGGCCACGTCGCTGCCCAGGGCCAGTTGCACCTCCATCGCCAGCTCCGGCGTCAGCAGGTGCCGCGAGCCGTCGATGTGCGAGCGGAAGGCCGCCCCCTCCTCGGTCACCCGCGCCAGCTCGCCGAGGCTCATCGCCTGGAACCCGCCGCTATCGGTCAGCACCGGGCAATTGAAGCCGGCGAACCTATGTATGCCCCCCGCCGCCGCAACCAGGTCGTGGCCCGGCCGCAGGTATAGGTGGTACGTGTTGGCCAGGACCATGGCGCTGCCGGTGGCCGCCACCTCGCCAGGGGTCAGGCCCTTGACCGTCCCCTGCGTGCCGACGGGCATGAACGCCGGGGTCGCCACCCGGCCGTGCGGGGTCTCGATGGTGCCCGTGCGCGCCCCGCCTTCACCCTCGGCCACGACCGCAAACGCGAACCCCGCCGCCGCCACGGCCTCACCCCCAAGAGTCGCCGCTACAACAAGAGGCACCGCTACAACAGGGGCCGCCGCTACAATACCAGCATGGCGTCGCCGAACGAGTAGAAGCGGTAGCGGCGCGCCACCGCCTCGTCATACGCCGCCAGGACCCGCTCGCGACCCGCGAACGCGCACACCAGCACCAGGAGCGTGGAGCGCGGCAGGTGGAAGTTCGTCAGCATGGCGTCGACGGCCCGGAAGCGGTGGCCGGGGACGATGAACAGGTCGGTGGCGCCCGCGCCGGGCTTGAGGATGCCGCGCTCGTCGCTTGCGCTCTCCAGGGTCCGCACGGCGGTCGTCCCCACGGCCACTGTGCGGCCGCCCCCGGCGCGGCAGGCGTTGACCGCCGCCGCCGCCTCGGGCGTGACCTCGTAGTCCTCCGCGTGCATCACGTGCCCGTCCAGGGTCGCCGACCGGATCGGCCGGAACGTCCCCAGGCCGACGTGCAGGGTCAGGAATGCCGTCGTCACGCCACCGGCCCGCAGGCGGTCAAGGATCCGCGGCGTGAAGTGGAAGCCGGCGGTGGGCGCGGCGGCTGAGCCCTCGTGCCGCGCGTAGGCGGTCTGGTAGCGCTCCGGGTCCTGGAGCTGGCGCCGGATGTAGGGCGGCGTGGGCATGCGGCCGAGCCGCGCTATCGCCGCCGCCACGGCCGGGCCCGGTCCGGCGTCGCCCACGTACAGGCGCACGACGCGGCGGCTGTCCGGCTCCGCCCCCAACACCGCGGCGCAAAGCCCCTGCGCGCCTCCGCCACCGAACTCCAGGACCGCCCCCGGCCGCACGCGCTTGCCGGGCCGCGCCAGCGCCTCCCAGCGGTCCCCGCCGAGCCGGCGCAGCAGCAAGAGCTCCACCGGCCCGCCCCCCGGCGCCCGGACGCCCAGCAGGCGCGCCGGGATCACCCGCGTGTCGTTGAGCACCAGGCAGTCACCGGCCTCCAGGTAGGCGGCGATGTCGGTGAAGCGCCGGTGCTCGATCTCCCCGCTTTCGCGGTGCAGCACCATGAGCCGCGACGCATCCCGCTCCGGGAGGGGCTCCTGGGCGATCAGTTCCGGCGGCAGCTGGTAGTCGAAGAGGTCGGCCCGCAGCCGTTCCACCCCCGCTTGCGGTCATAAGTAGGCTTCGACCCGCGCCCCCTGGTAGTAATATTCCAACACCTGGCGGTAGGTATAACCGTGGTCGGCGGCCAGCGCCCGCGCGCCCCACTGCGACATGCCGATGCCGTGGCCGCGGCCGTGGCCGCGGAACGTGACCGCCGCCGGCAGGAGGTAGCGCCCGACCGCGTACGGCCCCGCGCCGCGGGTCACCACCCCGCCCGCCCCGCCCGCACCGGCCACCGCCGCCCCCGCCGGGTCGCGCCACGATAGCACCCCGTCGGCGCCGACGACCGCCGCCGTCCCGGGCGGCCGCAGCACGACGGCGTCGGCCACGGCCTCGCCGCGCGCCTCCTGCTCGTACAGCGTGCTGTAAAGCCCCAGGGCGAGCCGGGCCGTGTTGGCCTTCACCCTGAGGCTGCCGTTCGCGCCCCGCAGCTCGACGGTGACGGCGCGGCCCGAGACGCCGCGCGCGCCGACCGCGCTGAAGTCATAGAGGCGCCCGACGTCCATGCCCGCCGCACGCAGGAGGGCCTCGGCGTCGGCGAGGGCGATGGTCGTCTCCCAATTGTAGCGCGGCGAATCCTGGTCAAAGTCCGGGACGCCCCGCAGGTAGGGCTGGTACGCGCCCCAGACGTTCTCGCTGTTCTCGGTGTGACCGCCGGACGAGGCGTGAAAGTAGGCCTGGATGAGCTCGCTGCCATAGCGCAGGACCTCGCCGCGCGTGGCGTCGACGGCCGCCGTCGCCCGCGCGTCCTCGGCGGCGATGCCGCCGTACACCTGGCAGTCAACGGTCGCGCACAGGTCGAAGCCCTGCGCGGCGTGGCGGCCGGCGCCGCGCGTGTACAGGGCGTAGGTGCGCGCGGCCACCGCCTGGGCCTTGAGCGTCTCGGCCGGCCAGTCAGGGGGCACCTCGTCCGGCACCACGCCGCAGAGGTAGTCCTCCAGGGGCACGACGTTCACCGCCGCCAGCAGGCCGTCGCCGCCGGCGGAGACCTCCAGCGCCCCGCGATAGGCGGCCCCACAGTGCGTCACCCGGCCGCCCGGCGCCTCCAGGCGCACCGCGCCGTCTACGCGGGCGGGCGCGCCCCAGCCGGCCGGCAGCGTCACCACCAGCGACCCGCCCTGGCAGCCGATCTCGACCTCGCACGCGGCCGCGACATCGAGGACGGCGCCGCCCGTCGCGGCGTCGACGATCGAGAACGGCCCCGGCGCCCCCGCGCGGACCGTCGCCTGGCCCCAGGCCAGGCCGACCCGCAGCGACGGCACGGCCGCCGCCGGGGACGACTGCGCCAGCTGGGATGGCTGCGACGGCTGGGCAAGGGCGAGCGGGCCGGCGTTGAGTGCGGTTGCGAGTATGGCGGCGAACAAAAAAAGGACCGCTGCCTTCCGGCTCACTGGAAACCCCCCTCGCGGGACGCGCTGCCGCGGTTCCCCTTCCGGCACGTCGCGCCGGCACGTCGTTTCGGCGTCGCGGCCACTATTCGACGAACGCCGTCCGCGTTCCTGCCTGGTCGCAAGCGGCGCCGCCCGGCGCGCCTGCCGCGGCCGTGCACGTGCAGGAATGCCGCGGGCGGCGCCGAATCCAGGCAAGGTCCAGCCGGGGCCAAAACCAGGATGCCGGGAGGGAACGAACGTGCCACTATACCACCCGGACAGGTTCCCCAGCCTGCGCGTGGGCCCGCCCAACGAGCGCGACGTCAAGATGATCATCGACCCGGCGACGACGGGCTGCACGGGCTTTTCGGTCCTGGTCTCGATCCTGCCGCCGGGCGGCTCAACCGGCGTGCACGTCCACGACGGGAGCGTCGAGATCGTGCACTTCTGCGGCCGTGGCCGGGGTGCGATCAGGGGCGAGGCCGAAGACGCGGAGGCCGGCGCCGTGCTGCTGGTGCCGGCGGGAACGGAGCACGAGTGCCGCAACACGAGCGAAGCGGAGAGCCTGAGGCTCTTCTGCGTATTCCTCCCGGCCCTGGACGCGAAGCAGGGGGTGCTCGCCGATCTGGCCGAACTGACCCGGCGATTCCTCACGGGCGCGAAGGGCAACTGAGGAAAGGCCCGTCATGCGCAGGGACGGGGGCGGCGGGCCGTTGCCGGCGACTGCCGGCGCCCCGTTCTGTCCTCGCGGTCGCCGCCGTCACCGCCGTGATCGTCACTGACGGCACCGTCACCAGCGCCACCATCACTGACGGCACTACCGTCACCCTTGTCGCCCTGATCCTTGTCACCCGGGGTGCCGTCCTTGCCGTTGCCCGTGGCGTCGCCCCCGGGGCTGCCCGGCTGTCCCGGTTCCTTGCCCTGACCACCGGTCTTGTCGTGGTCTTTACCCTGGCCCTGACCTTGTCCCTGGGGCTCGCCCTGCCCTTGGCCCTGGCCCTGGCCGGCCTTGTTATCCTGCCAGCGGCCACGGCTTTCCTTGAAGGATTGGTGCAGGCTGCTGTAGTCCTTCTCTTCGCTGGCCTGGCCCAGGATGTCCTCGGGCCTGCCGCCGGCCTCCTGGATGGCGCGCCCGATGCCGATCTCCCCCAGCCGCGCGGGGTCCAGCGCCAGGCCGGCCTTCTGGGCCGCAAGCAGCACCGCGTACTTGCCCACCGACAGGCCGAGCCGCTCCGCCTCTTCGCGCAACCCGGGCGAGGCCGCGATCGCCGCGGTCGTCGTCCCCGCCGCGCCGCGCGCCCTGAGGGCCTTGCCGACCGCCTCCCCGGCGGCCCCGACCAGCGCGGCGATGTCCGGTCCCCCGCCCCCCGCCGGTGCGCTGGCGCTCAGGGCCCCCGCCAGCACGACAGCGTGCGGCCCCGCCCCACCCAGGTAGCCCCGGGCGCAGGCGCGGTCCACGACCTCCGCCACCGCGTCGGGCACCGCATCGCCGCGCAGCCCGGCGCCGCGCACCAGCGCCTTCCCCTCCTGGTTCAGGCCGCGCGCCCACGCGACCGTGCCGTCGCTACCTATGCCCAACTCGACGCTGGGGTTGATGTCCACGCTCAAGTAAGCCAGGGCGACGGGCGCCGGCGCCACGGGCGGCCGACCTACCACGGCGAACGCGACCAGCACAGCCACCGCCGCCGCCGCGGCCGCCCACGCCAAGCGGGGCCGGCGCGCCGCCCCTGCCCACGCCGCGGCCGGATGCTCACGCGCCGTCGATGGAGCCGGCAACGGCAGCGACACTTCATCGCCCGCGCGCCAGCCCCGCGCCGCCACCGGCACGCGCACGAACTCGCCACCGGCGGTGAGGACGGTGGCACGACGGCCCGTGACTTCAAGAACCACGCCCTTACCCGCCCCGACCATCCCGGCCATCCCTACCCCTCCTCCCCCAACGGCCGCTCAAGCCCGCCACCCACGTAGCTCGCCAGGTACGGGAAGTCCCCGGTGAGGATCACCGCCACTGCTATGATGTATCGCCTCTGCCGCTCCAGCGTCTTGCGCGCCACGCCCGTGGCCGCCTCCAGAGCCTTGAGCGGCAGCTCCCGGCGTGAGAACAGCGCATCGCGCAGGTCGGGGCGCGACGCCACCGCGCGCGCTACGCGGCGGGCGCGCCGCCGGGCATCCTCGTGCCGCGGCGAGCAGGCCACCAGCTGGCGCCAGGTGATGCCGAACCGCGCCAGGGCGGCCTGGTAGCGCGCGATCTCGTCGCGGCGTTCGAAGGCGTCGCTTGAGCGCGCGAACTGCTCGATGGCCGCCCGCACCTCGGCGTCTGATACGATATCACGCTCGTCATCCCCCTCGGCCGGCCCGGCCAGGGGCAGGGCCTGTCGCTTCTCCTGGCGGTAGTAGTCGATGACCCGGCGGCGGATCACCGTCGCCGCGAACGCCAAGAAAGGCGCCCCTCGACCGGGGTCGAAACCGTCTATTGCCTCATTGAAGCCGGCCAGTCCCACCGCCGCCTCGTCATCCTCGCCCAGGCGCAGGTAGCGGTGCGCGGTGCGCGAGGCCACACGCAGCACGAACGGGACGTACGCCCGCACGAGTTCGTCGCGCGCCGCCGCGTCCCCCGCCCGCGCCCTGTCGAGCAGCGCCGCGGGGTCGCTGGTCTTCCCTTCCGGCCGCGTCCGGAGAAGAAAGCCCAACTCGCCTGCCACCTCGCTCATCTATAGACTTCGCCGCCGCCGCCGGGTTTGTGGGGGGTGGGTGACGATGGGCTGCACTCTTGTACATCGGCAGCTTCTGGGCGGGTATGCACGCCCCCGTGTTATTCATGCTGGGTTCGGCGGGCGTGACGCCGGCACCTTCCACCATTGTCGCCGGCCCCGGCGCATGGTAGAGTGTGCGTGGGCCCCGGGGCATCTGGATCCGGTCGGCACGGCCCCGCTGGCGTGACCTTTCACGCGGACAACCTCCCCGCGATGATCACCTGACCGCGGCTGCAACCTGGGCAGCGGGCGCTACGCCCAGGGGTCGCGACGGGCATGAGCCCGGCGTGACAGGGTGCCGCGACCCCCTACCGCCGCCCGATCAGCCGCAGCACCACGCCCAGGATCAGGCTCAGCACTACGCTGACGACGATGCTGGTCACGAGCGGGAAGTAAAAGGTGAAGGTGCCGCGGCGGATGATGATGTCGCCCGGGAGCCGCCCGAGGTGCAAGAAGCGCCCGCCGAAGGCGAACGCGGCGCCGACGAGAAGCAGCAGGACGCCGAAGCCCATCAGTATCCGGCCGAAGGACTCAAAGCTGGGCACAAAACCGCCCTCCTCGCGCGACCCGCGCCGCCTGTATTATGCCTCACTAATTCGGTACCGGTGCCGGCTTCCCTCCCGGCCCCCCGCTCCCCGGCCCCCTGCCCTCCCGCTACCCCCTGGCGTGGAGGGAGAACCTGCAGCATGGCGAAGACTAGGGTTGCGGGCAACGACGGATGCTGATGGCCAGGGGAAGGGAGGCGGGCGTCATGGCGGGCAAGCCAAAGGACGTCCTGTTCCACATCTGCTGCGGGCCGTGCGCGGCGTACCCGCTCGGGGCGCTCCTGCCCGGCGAGGGCCTGGCGGTCGTCGGCCTGTGGTACAACCCCAACGTGCACCCGTACCAGGAGTACCGGCGGCGGCTGGAGGCGCTGCGCGAGCTGGCGCGGCGCGACCGCCTGGACATCGTGTGGCGCGACGAGTACCCGCTGTCGTCGTGGCTTGCCGCGGCCGTCGAGGCCGACGCCTCAAGGACCGCGTCCGCCCTGGACGGGCGCGAGTCGGGCCACGCCCCGCGCTGCCTTTTCTGCTACCTCGACCGCCTGCGCGCCGCGGCGGAGGAGGCCCGCCGCCAGGGCGCCGCCGCCTTCTCCACCACCCTGCTGGTCAGCCCGTACCAGAACCACGGCCTGGTGACCGCCCTGGGCGAAAAGGTCGCCGGCGAGTCGGGCGTCCCCTTCTACTACCGCGACCTGCGCCCGCACTGGCGCGACACCGTCGAGCGCGCCAAGTCGCTCGGCCTCTACCGCCAGCCGTACTGCGGCTGCGTCTTCAGCGAACACGCGCGCTACGGGGGGTAGCGTCATGGGAATCGCGGGAACGCCCCCAGCGAGAACACGGTCACGATGAGGTTGAGCCCGTACCACGTCAGGTGCAGCAAGAGCGGCAGCCAGCCCACGATGTCCAGCGCCGCGGCCGAGCCGTCGGCGATGCGCGGCAGGTAGCAGGCCACGCTGGCGACCCACAGCGCCCACAGGATGCCCGCCACAGCTGGCCCCACCGGGCTCTTGCGGCCCACGGCGGCAAGCTCGTCGCGCGCGGCCGCATGCGTGCCCGCGCCCCGCGCATTCTGGGCCACAGGCGCGGCAACCCGGCGCGGTACTCGCCGGCCCGCCCTGGCCGGCGGCGTGGATGTAGTAGATGGACCAGTTCATCCACGCAGCGCCCCCGGCGAAGGCGACGGCGAAGACGACGGCGTTCCACGGTGGTGGGAAGACGGGTGGCAGGCGCAGCAGGCCCTCCAGGCCGCGGATGGCCAGGATCATGAGATATGGCATGACAAACAGGATGACCGGCAGCTGGGCGAAAGACAGGAGTGTGAACCTCGTCGCGCTTTCACGGCGACGCCCCCTACAGCAGCCGCGGTGCCCCCCCTCCCCCCTACAACAGCCGCGGCATCTCCTTGGGGCGCATGCCCAGGTGCTGGCACGCCGAGTCGGTCACGACGCGGCCGCGCGGCGTGCGCTGCAGGAAGCCGATCTGCATCAGGTACGGCTCGAACACGTCCTCGATCGTCTGCGCCTCCTCGCTGATCGCCGCCGCCAGCGTGTCCAGGCCGACCGGCCCACCATTGTACTTTTGAATGATCGTCTCCAGCATGCGGCGGTCGATGCGGTCCAGCCCCATCTCGTCGACCTCGAGCAGCCGCAGGCCCTCCACCGCCACCGGGCGCGTGATGACGCCCGCGGCGCGCACCTGGGCGAAGTCGCGCAGGCGCTTGAGCAGGCGGTTGGCCACGCGCGGCGTGCCACGGGCACGGCGGGCGATCTCGGTCACCCCTCCCCCATCCACGGTCACGCCGAGGATCTTCGCTGACCGCCGCAGGATCTGCTCCAGCTCCGCCGGCGCGTAGAACTCCAGCCGGCACACGACGCCGAAGCGGTCACGCAGCGGCGAGGTCAAGAGCCCGGCGCGGGTGGTGGCGCCGATGAGCGTGAAGCGCGGCAGGTTCAGCCGCAGCGAGCGCGCGCTCGGGCCCTTGCCGATGATGATGTCCAGCGCGTACTCCTCCATCGCCGGGTACAGCACCTCCTCGACCGGCCGGCCGAGGCGGTGGATCTCGTCGACGAACAGCACGCCGCCCTGTTCGAGGTTGGTGAGGATGGCCGCCAGGTCGCCGGGGCGCTCGATGGCCGGGCCTGACGTGACGCGGATGCTCGTGCCCAGCTCGTTGGCGATGATGTGGGCCAGGGTCGTCTTGCCCAGGCCGGGCGGGCCGTAAAGCAGCACGTGGTCCAGCGCCTCGCCGCGGCCCAGCGCCGCCTGAATGAATATGCGCAGCGGCTCCTTGACCTTGTCCTGGCCGACGTAGTCCTCGAAGGTGCGCGGCCGCAGGCTGCCCTCGACGGCGTAGTCCTCGGGCACCAGGCGCGCCGAGACGATGCGCTCTTCGCCCGCGCCGTCGATGGCCACGGCGTCGCGCGCCCCCTCGCCGCCGACCGTGGTGGCGGCTTTGCCAGCCATGTCGCCCGCCCTATCCTCGTCGCCCCGCATCACGCCTCACCCCCGCGCCCCAGCACCTTCAGCCCTTCCCGCACCAGCGCCTCGGCCCCCGCCTCGACGCCCAGCCGCGACGCCGCCTCCTCCACCGCCTGCCCCGCCTCGACCCGCGAGTAGCCCAGGGCCGCCAGGGCCTCCAGCGCTTCGCCCAGGGCGTCCTGGCGCGCCGGTGTGGGCGCGGCGCGCCGCTTCCGGCCGCGGCCGGCCGAAACGCGCGGCGACAAGCGGTCGCGCAGCTCGATGACCAGCCGCTGCGCCGTGCGCGGCCCGATGCCCGGTATGCCGTCAAGCGCCGCCGTGTCCTCGTAGATCACCGCGCGGCGGAACTCCTCCGGGCTTATCGCCGACAGCACCGACAGCGCCACGCGCGGCCCGACCCCCGACACGCTCAGAAGCTGCGTAAAAAGGTAGTGCTCGTCGCGGGTCAGGAAGCCGAAGAGCTGCAGGTTGTCCTCGGTGACGTGCAGGTGGGTGTGCAGGGCGACCGGCTCGCCGGCGGCCGGCAGGCGGCCCAGCGTTGACGCTGGCACAAAGACGCAAAAGCCCACGCCGCCGACGTCCACGATGACGTGGTCGTCGCCCGTGCCCACCGAGCGGCCGCGCAGGAATGATATCATGGTCGCGCCCCCCCGCCCGCATCCCCGTCGCGCGCGTCACCACGGCCGCCCGCGCCATCGCTCGCGCCGCCTTGGCTTACGCCGTCGCCTGGCGTGCCCCCGCCCGCCGCCCGCCGCCGGTATCCGCCCCCGGGCCGGCTGTTGGCGCAGCAAATGGCCACCGCCAGGGCGTCGGCGGCATCGTAGGGCGTGGGCGGCTTGCCCAGCCCGAGTATCATCTGGACCATCGACTGTACCTGGCGCTTCTCGGCGCGGCCGTAGCCGACGACCGCCATCTTCACCTGCAGCGGCGTGAACGCCGCGACCTCCACGCCCGCCTCGGCGGCGGCGAGCAGCACCACGCCGCGCGCCTGCCCGACCGCGAACGCGCTCTGCACGTTGCGATTGAAGAACAGCTCCTCCACCGCCACCATGTCGGGGTCAAAGCGCCGCACGAGCCCGCGCACCCCGGTCGCGATCTGCCGCAGCCGCTCGGGAAGCGGCACCCCGGCCGCGGTGCGGATGACGCCGCTGTCAAGCGCCTCCATGCGCCCGCCCGCCGCGCGCACAACGCCGTAGCCGGTGGTCGCCGTCCCGGGGTCGATGCCCAGCACTACCACGGCTCCACCTCCCGGCGCGCTGTGGTTGGGGGGTCAGAGCTGCCACCACAACCTGCATGTCCTACCAGAATCGTCCCGGAATCGTGACTTCGCCGCGCCATGCCTATCTCCTGCCGCGTTCGGTGCCGCGCCCGGCGCCGCGCGCAGGCAGGACCGGGGGGATGCGCCGTTGAACATAATACCATTCAGGTCGAGAGGCCCCTGGTTCAGGTCGAGAGGCCCCTGGAAGGGCCCCTGGCGTTCGGGAGCGGTCGTGACGGGAGGCGGTGGCGTGGTCAACATCTACCTGCTCGGGCTGGTCAGCCTGCTCAACGACCTCAGCACAGAGATGGTCTACCCGCTGCTGCCCCTGTACCTCACGTCCATTGGCGCCGGGCCGGCGATCATCGGGCTCATCGAGGGCCTGGCGACGAGCGTCGCGTACTTCCTGCGCGTGGTCTCGGGCTACCTCGCCGACCGCTTCGGGCGCCGCAAGCCGCTCGTTCTGGGCGGCTACGTGTGCGGCGCCGTCTCCAAGCTGCTCCTTTACGGCGCCGGCTCGTGGCCCGGGGTGCTGGCGGCGCGCCTGGTGGACCGCTTCGGCAAGGGCGTGCGCACCGCCCCGCGCGACGCGCTGATCGCCGAGGCGGCGCCCAGGGGCCGCCGTGGCAGCGGCTTCGGGCTGCACCGGCTCATGGACACCCTCGGCGCGGTGGCTGGCGTCCTGGTGGCGATCGCCCTGCTCGGCGGCAGCACCGTGGTCGTGCGCAGCATCTTCCTCTGGGCGGCGCTGCCGGCGGCGCTGAGCCTCATCGTGCTGGCCTGGGTGCGCGAGACGGGCCGGGCGCGGGCGGCGCGCGACGGGGCGCACAACGACAAAGCGCCCGCAGGGCCCAGGCCGCGGCCGGTCTCGCCGCTCGAGGCGCTCACCGGCTGGGGCCGCCTTACCCCCCGGACGCGCGCGTTTCTGATCGTGGTGTTCCTGTTCGGGCTCGGCAACCCGACCGTGCAGTTCCTGCTCCTGCGGGCAAACTCGGCCGGCTTTGCGCCGGCGACGGTGCTCTGGCTCTACCTGGCGTACAACCTCGCCTACCTCCTTGTCACCTACCCCGCTGGCCGGCTCTCCGACCGCATCGGGCGGCGGGCTCTACTGGTGGCGGGGTACGGCTCCTATACCCTGGCCAGTCTCCTGTTCGCGTTCGCCCACGGATGGGCGTTCTGGCCGCTGTTCTGTGGCTTTGGGCTATACATCGGCCTCACCGAGGGCGTGGAGAAGGCGCTCATCGCTGACGCGGCCCCGCCCGAACAGCGCGCGACGGTGATCGGGCTGCACGCCACCCTGACGGGCATCGGCGCCCTGCCGGCCTCGCTCCTGGCCGGGTTCCTGTGGGCGGCGTTCGGCCCCCAGGCGCCGTTCCTCGCCGCGGCCGCCCTGGGCGGATGCGCTACTGTGGCGCTGGTGTTTGTGCTGCCGCGCGGGCGCTAGCTCCGCCACGCGCCCCTCAACGATGGGCAATCGGAGATAAGGGCAGGGAGGGTCAGAAATGCGCAAACGCGGGTGGGAGTAAGACGCGAGCGATTGACTACTCGGCGAGTCCTTCCAGGGACCGGGACACTGCATCATCACCCAGGAGGGCGATGCCCTTCTCTAGCCGCTGCCGGTCCTCGGCCAGAAGGTCAGAGACCTTGATCGCCGTGACCTCCTTCAGGCGCGCGCCCGGCCCCGGCTTGCCCCAGAACACGGCGACGCGCCCGTCGCGGATGCCCAGGTGGCGGTAGTACGTGTCGTCGGTGCAGTAGCCGTCCTCGCGGCGCTCCAGGACCAGCGCCCCGCCAGTCCCGCCGGCCTCGCCCGCCTCGCCCCCGCCGCTCACCGCGTGCCAGCCGGGGTACAGCCGGCGCAGCTCGCGCGCGTCGGCGGCCGCCATCCACGACGCCACGTGACGCTCCTCGGTGTGCCCGCACGCCTCGAAGTAGGTGCGAAAGACGATCTGCACGCGAACCGGCCCGCCCGCCGCGTCCGCTGCCGCCCCGCCCGCGGCCTGCCCGCCTGCCACCGTCCCGCCCGCACTGAACTGGGCCGGCCTGGCGGAAGGTGCCGTGGACGGCGTGGGCCCGTGGAGCAGGCCTGCGGCGCCCGCGGCCACAAGGATCAGGGCGCACGCGCCGACGGCCACCAGTATGCGCCCGCCAGCGGCCCTCCGGCCGCCACCGGCCCGCCCGCCCTCGCGCCCGCCAGCGGCCCTCCGCCCGTTCCCGCCCGCCGCCGAAGCCACCGCGCCACACCCCCCACCGGCTAACCTGCTTATTCAGGCAGTATGCCCCACGGCCGGCGGGGATATGCGGTTGTTCGTCAGCGCCAGCCAGCGTCAGCGCGGCGCCTACGCCTCCAGCTTCGCCAGCACCTCGTCGGGGATGTCGAAGTTCGCGTACAGGTTCTGCACGTCCTCGTGGTCCTCGAGCGCCTCCATCAGGCGCATCAGCTTCTCGGCGTCGGCGCCATCGATGGTCACCGTCGACTTCGGGATCATCGTTATCTCGGCCTCGAGCTTGCTGACCCCGGCGGCCACGAACGCCTCGCGCACCGTCTCAAGCTGCTCGGGCGCTGTAACGACGGTGTAGGTGTCGTCCTCGCGGCGCAGGTCGTCGGCCCCGGCCTCCAGTGCCACCATCATCAGGTCGTCCTCGGACTTCTTGGTGTCGGCCGCAATGATGGTGAGCGTGCCGCGCTTGTCGAACATCCACGCCACGCAGCCCGACTCGCCGAGGTTGCCGCCGTGGCGGCTGAACAGGTGGCGCACGTCAGACGCCGTCCGGTTGCGGTTGTCGGTCACGATGTCGAGCAGGATGGCGACCCCGCCCGGGCCGTAGCCCTCGTAGGTGAATTCCTCGATGTTCTCCTGCGCGCCCTCGCCGCCGCCGCGCTGGATGGCGCGGTTGATGTTGTCCATGGGCAGGTTGTTGGCGCGGGCCTTCTGAACGGCGAGCTTGAGCCGGAAGTTGATGTCGGGGTTGGGACCGCCCCGGCGCGCGGCCATCATTATCTCGCGCCCCAGCCGCGAGAAGACCTTGCCTCGCTTGGTGTCGACCGCGGCCTTGCGGTGCTTGATGTTCGCCCACTTGGAATGACCCGACATGGTGCGTCCTCCTCCCGGCGCCGGGCGTTTTCGCCCGGGCGCCCCCAGCGATGTGCCAGAAGCTCACCGGCGCGCCTGGGGGTCGAACGCGGGAGGAGGTTTGCGCTTGTGCTCGCTGGCGGCGATGCGCTGGTCGATCAGCGTGCGCACCTCGGCCGGCGCATCGCCGGTGAGGAGGTAGCGGTCAAGCACGGCGTAGGTGAAACCGAGTTCGGCCTCGTCGGTCTGGCCGGGGTAGAGCCCGGCTGACGGCGGCCGTTCGATGACCGGGGCGGGCACGCCGAGGTGCCGCGCCAGGGCGCCGACCTCGCCCTTGGTCAGCCCGCCGATGGGTGCGATGTCAACGCCGCCGTCGCCGTACTTGGTGAAGTAGCCGATGGTGAGTTCGGCGCGGTTCGAGCTGCCGACGACGAGTTGGTCGCGGCAGTTGGCGAAGTAGTAAAGGGCGGCCATGCGCAGGCGGGGCTTGAGGTTGGCCAGCGCCGCCCGCCGGGTCGCCTCGCGGGCCGCGGCCCCGGCCTGGACCACGTCAAGGCAGGCAGCGAGGGCGTCGTAGGCCGCATCGAGCGTGACCACCGTCAGGCTCAGGCCGAACCGCTCCACCACCAGCCGCGCGCACGAAAGGTCGGCGGGGTCACTGTGACAGGGCAGGGCGAAGCAGGTGACGCGGCCCGGCAGGGCGCGCGCGCACAGGGCGGCGGTGACGGCGGAGTCTACGCCGCCGCTCACCCCGACCACCGCCCCCCGCGACCGCGCCGCCGCGACGCGGTCGGCGATCCAGGCCTCAAGGCCAGCCGCCAGAGCGGCCAGGCCCGCCGCCACGGTCACTGCCGCCACCGCCCTCCGTGCTCGAAGCCTCGCCTTACCCTCATTCTAGCACACCGCCCCGGCGCGGGCAATGACGGCGCGGCGGACCAGCCTGCCGGCCGGCGACCGACCACTCTAGCATCTCGGACGCGCCGCCCAGCGGGCGTAGCGGGCCCAGCTGGCCCACCACGCGCAGCACGAGCGGCTCCGCCGTCCCGCCCGCGATGCGGTACGCGCGCACGCGGGCGCGCACGCGGGCGCTCGCCCGGCCACCGGCCCGGTCGCCTGACTCGCCCAGCGCCACGATCACGTAGGCGGCGCCCGGGTATGCCGCGCGCCCGATGTCCTCGCGCGACGGGACGGGCTCACCGCCGGGGTGCGAGTGGTAGATGGCCACGAGGTCTTCGCCCTGCCCGGGCGCGGCGCACATGGCGCGGTAAACGTCCTCCGGCCGCACCTCGAAGCTCGTCGGGCTGGGCCGGTCGTTTGTCGCCGTCACCACGCGCAGGACGCGCCCGTCCCGGCCCAGGAGCAGCCCGCACGCCTCGTTGGGCCACTCGCGCCACGAGTGGGCGACGATTGAATGAAGCTGCCGTCTCGCTATCGTGAGGCGCCCTTCCCCGGCCACGCCCAGCCCTCCCGCGCCGGGGCAGAAGGCTGAAAGCCCCCGCCGCCGGCAGGTCAAGCGCTGTACTCCGGCCGCCCGGCGGTCAGCGTCGTGATCTGCGGCTTGTCGCCGCACGCCGCGCACGAGGGGTTGCGCGCGACGCGAACGCGCGTGAACTCGGCGCCGAGGCCGCCAAACAGCAGAAGCTCACCGCAAAGCGGCGTCCCCGCGCCCAGTATCAGCTTAACCGCCTCCAGCGCCTGCAGGGCGCCGATGACGCCGGGCACGGCCCCGAGCACGCCGACCTCGGCGGTGCCAGGCACCGCCCCCGGTACCGGCGGCGCCGGGAACAGGCACCGATAGCACGGGCCCGCCCCGCGAACGAAGGTCGTGAGCTGCCCGTCAAACCGCAGGACGCTGCCGTGGACCCACGGTATGCGCAGGATGGCGCACGCGTCGTTGAGCAGGTAGCGCGACCCCAGGTTATCCGTCGCATCCACAACCACATCGTATTCGCGCAGGAGCTCGATGGCGTTCTCCGGCGCCAGGCGGTGCCGGTGCACGCGCACCGAGACGTCGGGGTTGAGGGACTCCACGGCGGCGGCGGCCGACTCGGCCTTGGCGCGGCCCAGCGCCGCCGTCCGGTGCATGATCTGGCGGTTCAGGTTGGAGAGCTCGACGCGGTCGCCGTCGACCACGCCCAGCGTGCCCACCCCCGCCGCCGCCAGGTAGAGCAGCACCGGCGACCCCAGCCCGCCCGCGCCGACCACCGCGACGCGCGCGGCCAGCAGGCGCTCCTGCCCGGCGCGCCCAAGCTCGCGCAGCCGCAACTGCCGGTCGTACCTCTCTTCCTGGTCGCCGCGCATGGCCCCGCCCCCTCCCGTACTCGTCTGCCTGATCTGCTTGTTCTGCTTGTCTTGCTTCTTCTGCTTGCTCTGCCTTATTCCCCCCGGCCGCCGCCCAATCCTGCCGCATCGCCGGTGCCACTATTGACCACAAGGCCCCTCGCGCGGTACAATATGGTGTGGCGCCCGCGGTCGAAGGAGGCTAAAGTTGCAGTTCATTACCACTAACATCCGCATCAACCGCAGCGCTCACCGTAAGCTACGCTACATGGCCGCCGAACGGGGACGCAGCATGGCCGAGCTCGTGCGCGAGGCCGTGGACGAGTTCCTCACCGGCGGCGACATGGGGTTGGCCGCCACCGAGTTCCGGGGCGACCCCATCTTCTTCGCCCTGGGCCCCGACCGCCCCCAGGCCCTGCGCCCACGGGACAAAGGCTGGCGCGGCACTGGCCCGCGCCACGACCCCGACCGCGACCCGGCCCGCAGCTCTGCACGTGACCGCGACCCGGCCCGCAGCTCTGCGCGCGACCGCGACCCGGCCCGCAGCTCTGCGCGCGACCGCGACCCGGCCCGCAGCTCTGCGCGCGACCGCGACCCGGCCCGCGACCCCGCGCGCGACCCAGGCCCCGGCGCCCACGCCGGTGAGGCCGTCGCCGCGCCGCGGCTGGGGGGTGGGCTGCTATGAGGGTCTTCATTGACGCCTCGGCGCTCCTGGCGCTGGCTGACCCGGGAAACGACGGGCACCACGCCGCGGTGCAGTCCCTGCGCCGCCTCGATCCGCCGCCGGCCTTGATCACGACGGACTTCGCCCTCGCCGAGGCGCTGGCCGGCATGCACGCCCGGCACGGCCGCCCGGCCGCGGAGTCGCTCCAGCGCAGCATATCGGCCAGCCGTGCCCTGCGCGTCGCCCACGTCGACCCTGACCTGTTCCGCGCGGCGTGGAACCTCTACGCCAGCCCCGACTGCGCCGCGCTCGACTTCGGTGACTGCACGAGCCTGGCCGCCGTCAGGGCCCTGGGCCTGCGCCACGCCATGACGTTCTCCACTTCGCCCTGGGTTGAGGCGGTGGCCGGCCTGCGGCGGTTGCCGGTGACGGCTGCCGGCGCCCCCCGGTAACGGCGGCGCCCCGCCGCGTCCATTGCCGCTCCACGAGCGGGGGCCGGCCGCCGGCGGCCGGCCCCCGCCCGGCTCTGCGGCCCCGCCCGCCGTTCCCAGGACTCAACTCGCGCCCGCGGGCAGGAATCGCCGCCCGCCGCGCCTAATCCTTAGGCACGCGACTCAGAGGGGGCTTGAAACGTGGTCGGCAAGGTGTATCTCAACGGCGAGTTCGTCGACAAGGAGCGGGCTGTGGTCTCTGTCGAGGACCGCGGGCTACTGTTCGCCGATGGCATATATGAAGTGATCAGGGTATACGAAGGCGCCCTCTTCCAGTGCGCGGCGCACCTTGACCGCATGTTCTACGGCGCCCGCGAGCTCGAGATCGAGCCGCCGCTGGACCGGCCCGGCCTTGAGGGCATGTTCCGGCGCCTCGTGGAGGCCAACGGCTGCCGCAACGGCTCGCTTTACATGCAGCTCACCCGCGGCGTTGCGCCGCGCAACCACCTCTTCCCGGAGGGGGCGCGCCCGACCCTGTTCGCCTTCACCCAGGAGGTGGCCAAGTCGGCCGACCTCGCCCACCCGCCGCAGCCGGCGCCGGCGATCACCGCCCCTGACAACCGCTGGGGCATCTGCTACATCAAGACGGTGGGGCTCCTGCCCAACGTGCTCGCCCGCCAGCAGGCGCAACGGGAGGGGGCGCGCGAGGCGCTCCTCGTGCGCGACGGGCTGGTGACCGAGGGCACCAGCTCCAACGTGTTCGTGGTCAGCGGCGGCACCCTGTACACCCACCCCCTGGCCAACATCCTGCCCGGCATCACGCGGCGGGTCGTGCTCGACCTGGCGGCGCGGGCGGGCATCGCGGTGCGCGAGGAGGCCGTGCCCCTGCAGCACCTCAGGCGCGCCGACGAGGTGTTCATCACCGGGACGATGACCGAGCTGCAGCCGATCGTGGCCGTGGACGGGCATGAGGTGGGTGACGGGCGGCCGGGGCCGACCTGGGCCCGGCTGTACGAGGCGTTCCGCCGGCTCGTGTCACGGGAGCACGGCGTGCCGGCCTAGCCCGGGCCGGGCACGGGGCCGGGGCCACGCGCCAGGTACCGCAGGGCGACCCCGGCGGGCCGCGAGCGGCGCGGGTCGGACGCCCACGACCGCAGAAGCGGCAGCACGGCCTCCGGGTGACGCCGGCCCAGGCTCCGCAGGGCCGCCGCTGCGGCGCGCCACACGTAGCGGCGGTCGTCGCCGGCCAGCGCCGTCAGCGCCTCGAGCGCTTCGGGCAGGTGGTGCGCGGCCTGGGCGGCGGAGAAGGCCATGGCCACGTTCCACCGCGCCTGTTCGTCGTCGTACGTCCCCCACGCCTTGAGCTTGGCCAGCGTCAGGCACGGGTAGTAGCGCAGCATGCCGTCGCCGATGGCGAACGGCCCCAGGTTACGGCGCACGTAGGGGTCTGCGTCGCACAGCAGCCGCCGCAGGAGGTGCATCAGCGCCGGGCCCCAGGCGAGCACGCGGAGCCGCCCGGCATAGCGCACGGACACGGCCACCGCCCGCCGCACGCGCGCCGAGGGGTGGCCGGCCCAGTCCTCAAAGACCGCGTAGGCGCGCTCGAAGTGCGCCGCCAGGAGCAGGCCGCCGAGCACCGCGGCCGTCTCGCGCGTGATCCAGTCCTCATCCTCGGCCAGGGCCAGGATCACATCGTGGGCGGCACCGGGGCGCGTGTCGTAGCCCGTCGTGGCCAGGAGCCGGCAGGCGGCGGCGCCCGCCGCAGCGACCTGGGGCCGCGGGTCCCCTCGCAACTTCAGGGCCCGCGCGGCCACATCCTTGTCCGCCCACGGCCCGGCCAAGAGCGACTCCGCCGCCGCGCCAGCATCGATCCCCGCCGCGGCTGTCGCGTCAAGCATGGCCGCAGAAGCCCCCCTCCCCGCCACAGAAGCCCACCTCCCGGCGACCGGCACGGCCGCCCGTTGAACCGCCCGCTGAACAGCCCGTTGCACAGCCCGTTGCACAGCCCGTTGCACAGCCCATCGAACTACGGCGTGCCCGGTGGGTTCTCGCCCGACCCCGGCGAACTCTGCCCTGACCCCGGCGGCCACTGGAACTGCACGTAGCCGAAGGGCACCTCCCCGACGATCACCACGTCCACCAGCGGCACCTGGGACGACACGACCACCAGCCGCCCCAGCAGGGGCGCCACCACGCGCATCGTGGCCACGGCCTCCAGGTAGATGACGTGCCGCGTCTGGTTGATGCCGGCGCCCTCGAAGCGGTCGGCCACCCGCGTCGAGACAGTGCCCATGGGGTACACGGTCACGGGGATCGCCGGTCCCAGGCCGGCGAAGATGCTCGATCCCAACGCCTGCCCCAGCGGAATCCCGAAGCGTTCGGGCCCCGCGCTCTTGAGTTGCTGCTGGATGGCCAGGGTCGCCTGCGCCGCCAGGCGGCTGATGGCCGCCGTGTCCGGGCGCAGCATGGCGACCCGGCCCTGATCGTCGTGTTCGACGCGGATGAGATCATTGTAGTCAAGGCCCGGCGATACAATACCCGCCATGGCGGTGTTTATCGCGGCGTTGGCCAGGGCGAAGGCGCGCGTCTCGGCCACCGCCCACACCGCCGGCCGCAGGCCGCGCTCCAGGAAGGCCACGGTCAACACGAGCGTAAACGCGGCGAGGAGCGCCCACCACGCGGCGCGCCAACCGGGCCGGCGGGTCCGGCGCCACTTGCCCCGCGTCCTGAACACGATCACGCGGCGCTCCCCCCGTGGGGCATTTCTCCCCTGGTCCGCCGCACGCGGGCCAGGGGATCCATGAGATCATATGCGCCGGGCGGGCGTCACGACGCCTGCGCACCCCGTCAGTTTCCTTCCGCCCCGGAGGTCGCCCCGCCGGCGTCGACGGCCGCCTCGACGCGGCGCAGGAACTCCTCAAACGCCTCATTCACGGCATCCAGGGCCGGCGGCAGGCTCGACCGGTAGTAGCCCTGCAAGCGGGCAAACGCGTCATCCTCCCAGCCGCGCTCAGCCAGGCGCAGGGCGCGCATGAAGGCGCGGTACGACACGGCGTTGGCCCGCCGCCGCGCCGCCCGGACCCCGGCCAGCGCCCCCTCCACCCCCCGGCGGCGGCCCACCGTCTCGAGGTGCCGCAAGAAGGCGGCCGTCTGCAGATCGATGTAGCGGTGCGTGGCATCCTCGCGCAGCACCAGCGCCCGTTCGACCGACGAGAGCGCCTCGGCCATGACCTGCACCCGCGCGTCGCGGAACCGGTACCCGGCCACGTTGCGGTGGCCGAAGCCGGGCAAGAGGAGGCCGTCGCGGCCGAGCTCCGCGGTGAACTGGATGCCCGGGTACAGAAGAACGCGCAGGCTCATGTTGTACATCGTCGCCTGGCCGACGGCCATGAGGAAGCGGGCGTTCTTCGCCAGTTCGTCGAGTGTGCTGTACGGGTTGAACATCAGGAACCCGCTTGATGAGGTAACGACGTGGTACTTGGCGAAGAGCTCGATGGTGCGCAGGTTCTGATCGACGGTCGTGCCCTTCTTCATCCCGCGCAGCCGCCCCTGGTCCCCCGACTCCAGGCCGACCAGGGCCGACCTGAGCCCGGCGGCGGCCAGCTTCTGCACCGCCCACTCCTGGCCGTCGAAGGAATCAGCGCGACAGAATATCTCGAACGACACGCGCACGCCGCGGGCCACGATCTCGTCCGCCAGCACGCCGGCCCGCTCCAGCCCGGACCTGCCCGGACCGACGAAGTTCTCGTCGGCGAAGTAGACGACGTCGTAGATGCCGCGGTCCTGGTAGCGGTGAAGGAGCGCCCCCAGCTCGTCGACGACGTTCTTGGCCGTGCGGCTGCGCCACGACCGGCCGCCGCCCAGGTTGAAGAAGCGGTGGGCGTTGCAGAAGCTGCACCGGCCGTGGCAGCCGCGGCTGCCGAGGATGCTTAGCGCAGGCCGCATCCCCCGCTCCAGGCACCGGTCCAGGGTATCGCGGGCAGGGAACGGCAGCGTGTCCAGGTCGGTGATGGCGGGCCGATCCGGGTTGCGCATGACGTCCGGCCCCCGCCGGAACCACGCGCCGCTCGTGGCCTCCGGCGCGCGGCCGGCCAGGAGCCCCTCCGCCACCTCGACCAGCGTCTGTTCCCCCTCGCCCCTGACCAGCACGTCGATGCAGGGGTTTTCGGCCAGCACCTGGTCGGCGGCGAAGGTGGCGTGCTCGCCGCCCACGCATATCACCGCCCTGGGCAGCGCGTCCCTGACCGCGCGCGCCATGCGCATGGCGTGCTCGAACGTGTTGTACTCGGCGGTGAATCCTACCACGTCCGGCGCCGCGGCGACGACCTCGGCCAGGGTGCCGTCGTAGGGGAGGTTAAGGGCGTAGGCATCGATGAGGTGCACGGGAAAGCCCGCCTGGCGCAGGGTCGCCGCCAGGTAGGCCAGCCCCAGGTGTTCGGTCGGGGCATAGTACTGGTCGGGCACGAACCCCTCATTGGGGCTCACCAGGACGACCCGGAACGGCTTCACTTCTTGTCACCTCGCCCGCTTGGCCCAAGCGTGGCGGCCACTCCGTCCAGGACGGCCAGCGCACGCAAGAACTCGGATTTCAGGCCGTCAAGCTCAAGCTCCGTCCGGCCCAGGAACGCCTCGCGGCGCGCCGGGAAGGCGTCAGCGAGCCGGTCGGATTCGGCCAGGCCGACGGCGTCCAGGAAGAAGTCGCAGCTTGAACGCTGCATCTGGAGAAGCCGCTCCTTGACGGCGGCGATCGTCGCCCGCGCGGCGTCGATGGCCTGGGGGGCAAGCACGGCCTTGAGTTGACCAAGCCCCGCCTCAAGCCGCATCACGGTCTCCTCGACGAAGCGGACTTCGGCGTCCAGCCGCACCATCAGCTCGTGATGGGCGAACGACATCGCCTCGGCCAGCCTGCCGACGCGGGGGTCGGCGAAACGGTAACAATAGGCGCCCCAGTGCAGGCGGGGCTCGCCCAGAAGCCCGTCACGCCGCACCGTCTCCACCAACTTCGTGCCCCGGAACAACGTCAGCGTTACGCTCAGGTTCCAGAAGCTGGCCTGCGACAGGGACAGGAGGAAGACGGCGTTGCGCCGCAGCTCGTCGAAGGTGGCGTACGGGTGAAACATGATGAAGCCGGTGGCGGGGGTCGCCACCCCATACTTGGCCATGAGCCGCATGGCGTTGGCGTTCTGCTCCCTTGTGGTGCCTTTCCTGAACAGCTTCAGCGTCGCCGGCTCGCCCGACTCCAGGCCGATGAACGCCGACCGCAGACCGGCCCGCCGCAAGAGCGCCAGGAGCTCCTCGTCGCCATCGAAGCTGTCGACGCGGCAGAAGATGTAAAACGGCACCTCCAGGCCACGGGCGATCATCTCGCGGGCGATCGCGCGGGCGTGCTCGCGCCCGGCCACGCCGGGACCGACGAAGTTGTCGTCGAAGAAATGCACGGCCCCGTATAGCTTGTCCCCGTGAGCCGTGACCAGGGCCTCCAGCTCGTCGACCACGTCGTGCGCGGAGCGCCCCCGCCAAGCCGGGCCCCGGCCGCCGAGGCGGAAGAAGGTGGACGAGTTGCAGAAAGCGCAGCGCCCGTGACAGCCGCGGCTGCTCAGCAGGGCGAGGACGGTCGGGCGCGCGCCCTGGGCCAGCAGCTCGTCAAGACAGTCGCGTGCCGGCCAGGGCAGGCTGTCGAGGTCGGCGATCGGCGGTCGGTCGGGGTTGAGGATCACCTCGCCCTGGTCGCGGCAGTAGGCGCCGGGCAGGCCGCGCAGGGACCCCCCGGCCCGCAGGCGCTCGACCAGCTCCAGGAGCGTCAGCTCTCCTTCGCCCCGCACCACGCAACCGATGAACGGCTCGCTGCGCAGGAGCTCCTCCGCCGCGTAGGTCGCGTGCTGCCCCCCCAGGCAGAAGAACGTGCCGGGCAGCCGGGCGCTCGCCGTCCGGCCGATATGGAGGGCGTCGCCGATCGTGTGGCTGAGGCTGGTCAGCCCGACAAAGTCGGGTTTCTCGGCGACCAGGGCGTCGACGATGCCTTCGCGCGTCAGGCCGCTGGCGTCGCCGTCGATGATGCGCACCTTGTCGCCGTGGTGGCGGAGCACTGCCGCCAGGTACCCCAGGCCGAGGTTCTCCGTCGCCGCGTAACGCTCGGCCGGCACGGCGTCGTACCGCGGGTTAACCAGCACCGTCCGCAACGGGCGACCATGTTCCATGTTGCCCTCCGTCGGCCGGCCCTCGGCCGCGCCGGCCCGGGCTAGAGGTGATCCGTGGCAAGTACATGATATTATGGTTGGCAGTCTCCGTCAAGCCGTAATTGATACGCGCCGTCGAAGCGGTCAGTGCACACCCCCGGGTTCCCTGGCGATTCTCAGCCGCGCCACGCGACGGCGCCCGACCTGGACCACCACCCCGTCGCGCAGCGTCACCGTGCACTCGGGGTCGTCCAGGCGCGCGCCGTCGAAGCGCACGCCGCCCTGCGCGATCAGCCGGCGCGCCTCGCTGTTGCTCGGCGCCAGGCCGGCGGCGACGATGAGCCGGCTCAGGCGCACCGGCCCGGCCATGCCGCGCAGGGCATCAGGGGCCAGGACGACCTCGGGCATCTCCTCAGGGACCTCGCCCCGGCTGAACACGCGCACGAACTCGTCCTCGGCCGCCCGCGCCGCCTCCGGCCCGTGGTACAGCGTCACGATCTCGCGCGCCAGCCGCATCTTGGCGTCGCGCGGGTGCAGCCGGCCGCTCTCCAGCCCGGCCGCGACCTCCTTGACGTCCCGCGACGCCGTGCACACCTCGAAGTACCGCAGGATGAGGCTGTCGGGGATGGACATCGTCTTGCCGTACATCTCCCGCGGCGGCTCGTCGAGGCCGATGTAGTTGCCGCGCGACTTCCCCATCCGCTGCACGCCGTCGGTGCCCTCCAGAACGGGCATCAGGAACGCCACCTCGGGCTCCAGGTTGAAGTCGCGCTGGATGTTGCGCGCGACCAGCAGGTTGAACTTCTGCTCGGTGCCGCCCAGTTCCACGTCGGCCTTGAGCTCCACCGAGTCGTAGCCCTGCATGAGGGGATAGAAGAATTCGTGGAGGTAGATGGGCACCTCGGCCTTGTAGCGGGCCGCGAAGTCCTGGCGCTCCAGCATGCGCGCCACCGTGAACCGCGACGCCAGGCGGGTGATGTCGGCGAAGCGCAGGCCGGCCAGCCAGCGGCTGTTGCGGTCGACGCGCAGCCGCCGCGGGTCGTCGTCCAGGATCTTCTTCGCCTGTTCGAGGTACGTGAGCGCGTTCCGCTCCAGCACCTCCGGCTCAAGCTGCGGGCGCGCCTCGTTGCGCCCGCTGGGGTCGCCGACGCGGCCGGTGAAGTCGCCGATGAGCAGGACGAACAGGTGGCCCAGGTCCTGGAACTGCCGCGCCTTGCGCAGCACCACGGCGTGGCCGAGGTGCAGGTCCGGCGCCGTGGGGTCGACGCCGAGCTTGACGATCAGCGGCCGGTCCTGGGCCAGGGAGCGCTCGATCTTTCGCGCCAGCTCCCCTTCTTCGATGACCTCGGCTGCGCCCCGCTTCAGGACATCCATCTGCTCGTTGACCGATGGCCGCGCTTTGGCGCCGGAAGCGCCCACGACGCACCACCCCTCTCGCAGTGAAGCCACCGCCCCGTCCAGGGGCGGTGGCCCGCGGTACCACCCTGGTTGGCGTCGCCTCGCGACGCCCACTCCACCGGAGCGATGCTACGTTCATCATAGCACAGCCGCCGTGCCGTGCCAAGCCCCGCCGGCCCTGGGGCGCCAGGGACTAGGCCGCCGCCCCCCGTTCCGCGCCGAACATGCGCCGCGTGGCCGGGAGGACGAGGTAGCCCAGCGACACCACGATACTCGCGGCATTGGCCCACAGCAATAACCCCGGCGTCGGGTAGATGTCTCCCAGGATACCGAACAAGGCGTAGGCGGCCGGTGTCAGGCCCCAGCACAGCGTCTGGATGACACCGAACGCCTTCCCTTGAAGCTCGGCCGGGATCGCCAGCTGCAACATGGTCAAGATGCCGATGTTGATGAACGAGTTGGCGAAGCCAGTGACCGCGAACACGACGACGGTGTACGTGGGGTCGACGACAACGCCCAGCGTGGTCCGGCAGAGGCTCTGCACGACGAGGCAAGAGATGAAGAGGATGTAGCGCACACGGGGGCCGATGGCGATCGCCGACTGCAGGGCGATGGCCACCGTGCTCCCGACGGCGAACGCCGACAGCGCGACCCCGCATAGCGCAGCCGACGCCCCCAGCGCCTTTTTCACGTACACGGGCAGAAGAAGGTTGATCGACGAATGGCTGAAGAAGTTGAGGAAGGCGATCAGGAAGAAGGTCTCCTTGACCCCCGGGTACTTGACCACCGCGGCCAGGCCCCGGCCCATATCCCGGAACACCCCGGCCGCCGTGAACCGCCGGGCACCCCCCTCGTGGCCGCGGCGGGGGTACTTTATCATGAACGAACTCCAGGCGCCGGCGAAGAAGGACAGGGCATTAACCAGGAACATCGGGGCGGCCCTCATGGCCGTGTACATGAACCCACCCACGAACGGGCCGCACGTGCCGGCGAGGTCGCCGGCGAATTGCGTCAGGGCATTGGCCTGTGGCAGCCGGGGCTTGTCGACGATCTCCGGGACCATCGCCTGGCAAGCCGGGGTGAAGAACGCAGTGGCGCCGTTGAGCAGGACGGTGGCAATGAGGAGAATCCATACCTCCAGGCGGCCAAGGACCAGGAGCGCGCTGAGTGCGAGCGTAATGACGCCGCGCATCACGTCGGTGACAATGAGGATGCGCCGGCGGTTGAGTACATCGGCGGCGTAGCCGGCGATCGGCCCCAGAAAGACGACGGGTATCTGCCCGCATAGCGCGACCAGCCCCATGATCGCGCTGGAACCAGTTTTGTCGAGCGTCCACCACATCAGCGCGATGAGGTAGATGCGGTCGCCTACCTGCGATATGCCCTGGCCGAACGCCATGTACCAGAGATTGCGCGTCACGCGGTCTCCCCCTAGCTAGAACACCAGCTCGGACGCGGGGCCACGGCTCATGAACGGGGCAACGGCCATGGTCCGGCCGTACGCCCCCACCCGCGCGAACACCAGGCGGTCGCCCGCCGAGGTCCGCGGCAGTCGCACCCGCCCCAGGACATCCAGGGGTGAGCACGTCGGCCCGGCGAGGACGTACTCCTCCTCCGCCCCCCCGGGGGGCCGGGACGCGTTGACCACCGGGAACGGCTCGCCCATGACCACCGGCCGCAGCAGGTGGTTCCAGCCCCCGTCGAGAATGAGAAACCGCGTCTGGTGCACCTCCTTGACGTCGAGGACGGTGACGACGTACCAGCCGGCGGGACCCACTATGAACCGCCCGACCTCAAGTCCGGCCCAGATGGGGGCGATCGCCCGCCGCAGGCCGGCGTAGGCGGCGGCGACGGCCGCCGCCGGCGGTTCCCGCGCCCCCTCCCGGTACGGTATGGACAGGCCCGGCCCGACCATCAGGCAGTCGAGACGGCCGCCGGCCTCCCTGAAACCGTGGCACACCTCAATGAAGGCCTTGATGCCGGCCTCGACGCGCGCGGCGTCGATCCCCACGTCACTGAAGTAGACGTGCAGGCCGTGGACTTGCCGGCAGGGCGCCGCCAGGGCCAGGGCGCGCCCGTCGAAACCGAACTGATCGGGCCGCTCGCCGCCGGGAGGCCAGGCCACGCGAAGGACGGCGCGCGTCCGCCCGGTCCCGGCCTCAAGGTACCGTTGAAGCTCCGCCGGCGAATCGATCACCAGCACCGCGAAACCCAGGCGGATGGCCTGGGAGAAGTCCCCGCGCGTGCGCCCGACGCCGCCGCGGACCATGCGCTTCGGGTCGCCCCCGGCGTGGCGCGCCGCCACAAGCTCCCCACCGGAGGCCACCTCGAAACCCAGACCTGCCTTATGGACCTCCCGCAAGACCCCGGGGCAGGGGTTGGCCTTGACCGAGAAGAACCGGTCGTAGCCGGCGAAGACATCGTGCGCCACCGCGATGCGGTCGCGGATGACGCGCCGGGAGTAGTAAAAGGCCGGCGTGGGGCCGGAAACTGCGCTTGGCGCCAGCCCACCCAGCCAGCCTCCCAGGTCGGGAAGACCCTCTCGAGCCGTGCCGTCGTTCACCAAGCAACCGCCCCTTCGTCTTGCGCCCCCTTCACGCCGCCCGGCGCTCCAGGGCCGCCGCGATGCGCTCCAGCCACGCCTTCTCCCACCGCGCCACCAACCCCGCACCAAGAGGGGGCGTCACGTCGCCACGGAAGACGTGGGGTTCCCTGCCGCGCACCTCCCCACGCTGGAACCGCCCCAGGACCGCGGTGACGGCGTCCCTGCCGGCCCCGCCCTTCACCGCCGCCCACAAGAAGTCGAACAGCGTGGGGCGTTCGAGCCGGTCGAGGTTGAGCCTCAGCGCGTCGTCAGCCAGCCCGGGGCACCGTGCGGCCCAGAATAGGCCCCAGCACCGCCCTTCGGGGTCGTCCCCGGCTAGGAGGTCGAGGAGCCCGGGCGCCCCCGGTGGGCTACCGCCCTCCCGCGGCCGGCTCACGACACGGAAAAGCGCCACCCTCCCGCAGTCGTCGGCGGTGACCAGAAGCTCGTCGCCACCGGCGTCCGCTACGGTGGACAGCGTGTCCACCCCATGGGGGAACGCCACCGGCGCCGACACGGGGATGCCCTCAAGATCATAGGCGGTGACCACCGCCGTCTCGTCCCAGAACCAGTCCATGGCGCTGCCCACGACGAGCCCCCGCCCATCCAGCCGCGCCGACAAGCCAACGTTGTACTCGATGGGCGTCAGGCGGTGCCACAGCACCCGCAGCGAGTCATCCAGGGCGAAGAAGCTGTTCCGGCTGGTGGATACGAGGAGGTCGGGCCCCCCATCGTCCTCGACCCGCATGACGCGCATCGCGTCGTCGGGCAGCTGGATCCGGGCCAGCTCGCGCCCCTTCTTGTCAAGCTTCAGGACGTGCCCGCGTATCGTGGCCGCCGCAATCGTTCCCTCGTTGGTCTCGGTCACCGAGTAGACGTGGCTCCCCGCCTCAGCCCGCCAGATTTCGTCCAGTTCCGGAGAGAGAAGATATATTCTTCCTTCAACGCCGGCCGCGAGAATGCCTTCTCTGATGGGATGGAGTTCAAAGATGCCCTCGATCGTCCGTGTCGACTTGATGTGGCCCCCATCCTCTATGATGCCGATCGTACACTGGTCGTTCCGTTCGCGCGCCGGCTCGTACCCGGCCGCAAACATCAGGCGGCGGCCGGCGGCATCAAGCGGCAGGACGTCCGCCACCCGCCCGCCCGCCTCGACCCGCCACTTCAACTCCCCCCGCCGCCCAATCCGGTATATCCCCTTGTCGGTAGCCCCGAACACGAAGCCCGCCCCGGCGTCTTGCCCCGCCGGCCTGATGTTGCGGACGTAGCGGTTGATGTTGAAGTCCCAGATGAGTTCGAGCCCGAATGCCTCCCCGGCGACGGTTTCCCCCATGTGTTGACGACCCCCCTGTACCCCGCTCGCCTAGCGCTCGGAAAGGGCGAGGAGTTCCCGCATCCACGGGTCAAAGAACGACTTGCTGATGTTGAAGATGTACAGTAACCCCCGCCGGGTGACGACGTAGCCATCCTGGCCCGCCTCCAGGAGTCCGTCGTCAACGAGCTCTCGGACGTGCGGGAAAGCCTCGCTGATGCTGACCCCGAACCTCGCCCGGAAGTTCGTCTCGCGCAGCCCGAGCATGTAGACGCTGATGCTGCAATAGCGCTCCATCTCCTCGCGCGGGGAGAGCCTCTTCCCCAGCTGTAGGGGCTGCCGGCCCTGGGCCAGGGTTTCCAGGTACGCTGGCACGTCGAGGAGGTTGTGGTACACGGCCCGGTTAATATGCGAGAACGCCCCGGCGCCGATCCCGACGACCTCAAGTTCAAACGTCTCGTAGCGGTTCGGCTCGCCCCTGGCCAGGCAATCAATGGAGTAGCGCCTGAACCCCCGTTCCGCCGCCGCGCTGTCGAGGGCGTCCAGCATGTTCACTTCCGTCTCCAGGTCCGGGACTGGCGGCAGGGCATCCTTCCTGTCGTAGAGATTCGTGTGCGGCTTGACGTTGAGCCCGAATGCCGTGAGGTGGTCGACCCCCAGGTCGAGGGCGGCTTCCACGTCGCGCAGGAACGCCGCCACCGTCTGCCCCGGCGTCCGGAACAGGAGGTCGATGTTGATGTGCTCGAACCCCGCCTCCCGCGCCCACGTCACTGCTTTTCGGGCACGGTCCCCATCGTGAACGCGTCCGAGGAGGCGCAGCATGTCGTTGTTGAACGACTGTACGCCGAAGCTTGTCCTGGTAACGCCGTTCTCGCGGGCGGAAGCGAGCTTCTCAGGCGTCGTCGTTGCTGGGTTGAACTCCATCGTTACCTGGGTCGCCTCGTCAACGGCAAAGCTCCGGCGCAACTCGGCCAGGAGGGCGGCGATCTGGTCAGGGGACAGACAGGAGGGCGTCCCGCCGCCGATGTAGACGGCGTTGACACTGCGCCCGGCCAAGCGCGGGCCGAGGAGCCTGGCCTCAGCAAGCACGGCCGGCACGTATGTCGATACCAACCGGCGCTCGTAGCGGTGCTTGAAATAGGGGCAATAGTTGCAAAACTTGAGGCAGAAGGGGATGTTGACATAGAGGTTGAACGCCTCACGACGCCAGACGTCTTCCGGCTGCAGGTCGCCGAGGACGGGCGGGTAATCATAAAACCGTTCGACGTCCCTGGTGGTAAACAAGCGAGAAGGCTGCGTCTCGCTCACTGCTCCGGCCCCGCCGGGACAAGTATCTCTTCGTCAGTCAACTCCTTGAGGATGCCCCGGACCTCCGGTTCACCGAACTCGGACTCGGCAAGGAAGGCGGCCAGCGCCTCCTCCGGTTCGCGCGGCTGCTTGAACATCTGCAGCAGCTTTACCACCGACGGGGTCGCCTTGAAGACAAAGTCCGTCTTGGGGTTGAACAGGAGGCAGCCTTCGAAGCCCTCCCGCTTCAAGCCTTCCTTGATGCGCAACCCCGGCAGGAGAACGAGCTTGCCCTGCATTGGCGAAACCTCCCTGAAGGCATTCATGCGGAGGGCGCCCGCACCCCGGAGCGCGCTCTACCCGGCCTGAGCCGGGCAGAGCGCGTCCGGCTGGAAACGAGAGGGCCTGCGCGACTAGCCGACGAAGTGAGTCGTGCTGCGGCGGCCGAGCTTCTCAAGCTTCACAGTGTACACCTCCCTCTGTCCCTGGTTCAACGCATGGCCATGCGAAGGTGCCCGCCGGCGGGCGTCAGCCCCGCCCGACGGCCACGCCTTGAATCAGTACCCACGGCAGGAGGAACGTGCCGCCGACATTCTCGCGGTCGCTGCTGAACAGCGTCTCGACGGCACGGAGCGCGGCGAACAGGTCCAGGCGGACCATCGCGTTCTCGACCCGCCCCCGGACTCGCCCTCCCCGGACAAGAAGGCCGCTGTGCACCTGCGCCGCAAACCCGCTGCTAAGCAAGGCGTCCTCACTCATCAGGTCATACACCACAAGCCCCAGCTCCATGTCGCCGATCAGCCTGGGGGATGGGTCTTGTCCTGACGCCATCTCCAGGTTGTTGACGCCGGGCACCGGCAGGCCGGGGAACTCCTCGCGCACGGCCGTGCCGGTGGGCGCCCGGCCCAGCCGGGCGGCCGTGGCGCAGTCCAGGAGCATGCCCAGCTGGCGGCCGGCTCCAATCAAGACGGAGCGCCGGGTGGGGACGCCCTCGCCGTCGAAGGGCGCGCTGCCGGTGAAGCCGTCGAGCGTCCCATCCTCCCACAGCCAGAACTCGGGCTTGAACGGGCTCTCTACGCCGCCGGAGAAGGCCGACGCCCCCGACGCGAACGCCCCGCCGTCGAGATTGGCGACCAGGGGCTGCAGCAGGTATGCCGTGGCGGAAGGCGCAAACAACACCGGCATGGTGCCCTCCGGCGGACCCGCCCTCGATTGGGCGGCCTCGACGCGGCGGGCCAGCTCCTCCGTCAATCGACCGGGGTCAATCGTGAGATGCGGGCTGAAGCGCGAGACCCAGGTCTTGCTGCCTCCCTCCAGCCGCACCTGCATTTCGGTCCGGCTGAAAGAGCCGCTCACGCCCGAGCTGTTCTCAATCCCGACCTCGGCCGTCGTCCGGCGCAGGAGCGCACCGGGAAGGGAACGCCCGGCCAGCCCCTGGAAGGCACGGTCGCAATCCAGGGCCAGTTCACAGAGCTCTTCGGCGCGAAGCGAGGCGACCTGCGGGTCGTAGGTAGCGACCGGCGCGTACGTGCCGGGACCGGGGAAGGCGAACCCCGAGGCCAGGCCCAAATCCGCGGCTGACCCCGCCCGCTCGAGGAGCTCCGCGCGATCGACCTCCCCCGTCGCCGTGGCCGCGCCCAGGCGGCCGGCGCGCACAACGCGGGCGGCAGCGCCCAGGCGGAGCTCGGACCGGACCTGCACCACCCTGCCGCCTTGCAGGTGAATCTCGACCTCGTCACCCCTCGCCTGGAGAAGCTCCCAACCGCCTTCGACGTGCCCGGCGTTCATATCGGACCCACCATGACGTCGGCGACGCGGATGTGCGGGGCGGCCATGCCTACAGCGAGGGGGTACTGATCGCCCTTGCCGCAGTAGAACGAGCCGTCGACCAGTACCTGGTCATCAGCGACGCCGTCCAGGCTCTTGAGCATCTCGAACGTGTTGCCGATCACGGCCGCCGAGCGCAGCGGGGTGCCGATCCGCCCGCCCTCGATCCGGTGGACGCGGGCCGCGGACAGGTGGAAGTTCTCCCCCTCCGTCTCCCCCCCGAAGGAGCGGGACATGTAGATGCCACCCTCAGCCCCGCGCAACAGCTCATCAAGGGTCGAGAGCCCTGGATGAATGCAGGTCACACTCATCCGCGGCAGCGGGGCGAAGCGGTGGCCCACCGTCCGCGCATGGCCCGTGGGCTCGACGCCGAATCGCGCCGCTGTCTGGCGCGTGTGGAGGAGCCCGACGAGCCTTCCTTCCCGGACCAGGGCCGTCCGGCGCGCCTCGACCGCCTCGTCGTCATACCGGTAGCAGGCACGGGCCCCCGTGACGCCCGGGTCATCGCTCAGGTCGAGGATCGGCGACGCGATCCGCGCCCCGATCCGCATCTTCTTCTCCAGGTACTTGTCCCCCATGACGTTGTCGGCCTCGCAGAAGTGCCCCAGGGACTCGTGGATCAGGGTCCCCGCCAGGGTGGGGTGCAGCACGACGGTGCGCCTCCCCACCTCGACCGGCTCGGCGTCCAAGAGTTGCACAGCCGCGGCCGCCGCCTCCCTGGCGCCCGCCAGGCACGAGCGAACGGCCGCAAAGTCGTTGCCGCTGGCGCAATCGAAGTTGCCGAGCTCAGTAACGTCCCCCGCCCTGGCCGCGGCGCGCAGGGCCACGGCGAGCTCCATGAACTCCTCCTCGACGGCGCTGCCCCGGTCTGTCACGACGAACCGCGTCCCCACGGTCTCCGTGTACGTAGCCCGGGCGCTCACGACGCGGGGGCTTGCGCGCATGACCTCCACCGCCTGCCGCATCAGCGCCGCCTTCTCCGCCGCCGGTATCCCGCGCGGGTCGGAACGGGGTTTGAGCCTGAGGCGCGCCACCGCCGGGGGCGCCCCGGCGATCACCATGGGCTTGCCGCCGGTCATCCGCGCGGCGCTCCAGGCCATCGCGCACGCCCCCGGGAGCTGGTCTTTCGTGTTGAACGCCGCCCCGCCCCAGGCTGAACCTATGGCGGCGCGCACGAACCCGCCGCGCGTGCGCTCGAAGTGGACGTTGGACTGGTCGTCCTCGACCCGGATGCGCAGGGTGTCACGCAGCAGGTAGCGCGCATCGGCGTAACGGGCGGGCCTGGCACGCAGGTGGCGATCGAGCAGTTCTAGCCAGTTCTCAGCCACGGCCGTCATCTCCATCCCAGAGATGCAAGTCGATAGTCTAATGCTATCGCAAATTGATTAGTCTGTCAATATAGGGACACTGCTACTATCTGAGTCAAGATTCAGTAGGGCTAATCCCCCACATTCAGCCGGCGCTCGACCTTGCGCGAGCGATTTCCCTCAGAGCCCCGCGCGGGCGCCCGTCTCCGTGTTACGGCGGCATGCCCGGATTGGACCACTTGGCGGGCCATGATATAATGATCTAAAGAATGCCCCATGCCGCGCCCGCCCGGGCGCGGCGGGGAACGTGTGGCGGGAGGGTCGCCAGTGGACGAGGACACCCGCATTGTACGTCGCACATCGGCGCCGGGCCCGACGCGCCGCGGGAGGCGCGGCCGCGCGGCGCCGGGGCCGGGCCGCGCCGGTCGCCCCCAGCGACGCCGGTTCAGCATCGGCCGGTTGATCCTCCTGGTCGTCATCGTCGTCGCCGTGGTCGTGGTCGGCGCCGGGATCGGCGTGCTGGCGGCGGTCACCCGCACCCTGCCCAGCCTGGATGAGATCGGCGCGCCGCGGCCCCGCGTCACCTCGTTCCTGTACTCGACCGACGGCCAGGTGGTGGCCGAGCTGCACCGCACCGAGAACCGCGTGCCAGTAGAGATCGAGCAGGTCCCCAAGCACGTCCAGGACGCGGTCATCGCCGCCGAGGACCACCGCTTCTGGGAGCACCGCGGCATGGACCCGATCCGCATCTTCCGCGCCATCCTGGCCGACCTGCGGACGCGGTCCTTCAGCGAAGGCGCCAGCACCATCACGCAGCAGATCGTCAAGAACGCCTTCACCGGCCCGCAGAAGACCATCACGCGCAAGCTGCAGGACATCATCCTGGCCGTCGAGATGGAGCGCCGCTACACCAAGCCGGAGCTCCTGGAGATGTACCTGAACATCGCGTTTTTCGGGCACGACGCGTACGGGGTGCAATCAGCCGCCCGGACGTACTTCGGCAAGGACGTCGGCCAGCTTACCCTGGCTGAGGGTGCGCTGGTGGCCGGCCTCATCCGCTCGCCCAACGCGTACTCGCCATACGTGGACCCGGCGACCGCGCGCCAACGCCAGCACCTGGTGCTGGACGCCATGGTCAAGTACGGGCTGTGCGGCGCCGCGGATGCCGGGGCGGCCAAGGCCGAGGAGCTCACGTTCGCCGGGCTCAAGGACCTCTCTTCCTACGACGCGCCGCACTTCACCGACTACGTGGTCAAGCAGCTCATCGCCCGCTACGGCGAAGAGGCGGCCTTCGAGGGCGGCCTCAAGGTGTACACCACCATCGACATGCGCATGCAGAAGGCCGCTGAGAAGGCGGTCCACGACGTGCTCGACCCCGTGTTCCCGCTCAAGCCTGACACGGAGCAGCCCGAGGCGGCGGTGGTGATCATCGACCCCACCACCGGCCAGATCAAGGCCATGGTCGGCGGCCGCGCCCCGGCGGTGAAGATGGAGTGGAACCGCGCCGTGGACTCGCTGCGCCAGCCGGGCTCGGCGTTCAAGCCGATCATCGCCTACGCCCCGGCCATCGACCTTGGCTTCAGCCCGGCGTCGATCGTTGACGACGCGCCGCTGGCGTACCTCCAGCCGGACGGGAAGGTGTGGGCGCCGACGAACTACGACCTGAAGAACCGCGGCCTGACCACCCTGCGCGAGGGCCTGCAGTGGTCGATAAACGTGATGGCCGTGCGGCTGCTGGAGAAGATCGGGGTGCAGACGGGCCTGGACTACGCGCAGAAGCTGGGCATCTCGAGCTTGGCCACCTCCGGCCGGCTGAACGACGGCAACCTGGCCACGGCCCTGGGCGGGCTGACCAACGGCGTCTCGCCGCTGGAGATGGTATCGGCGTTCGGCGTCTTCGCCAACAGCGGCGTGCGCTCGGCGCCGCTGGCCATCCTCAAGGTCGTGGACAAGGACGGCAACGTGCTGGAGGAGAACGAGGCGGGCCAGAGCGTCGTGCTGCACGCGGAGACGGCGTACATCATCACCGACATGCTGCGCAGCGTCGTCGAGGCGGGCACCGGGCAGGGGGCGCGGCTCACGGATCGCCCGGCCGCGGGCAAGACGGGCACCACGTCGGACAACGTCGACGCCTGGTTTGTGGGCTACGTGCCGGGGCTGGTCGGCGGCGTGTGGATGGGCCACGACCAGCCGCGCGAGATGGAGGCGGTCTGGGGCAGCACCTATCCGGCCCAGGTGTGGCGGGCGATGATGACCGCGATCCTGAAGGGCACGGAGCCGTCGTGGTTTGATCCGCCGCGCGGCATCATCTCCGGCATCACCGTGTGCGCGAAGTCCGGGCAGCGGCCGGGGCCGCTCTGCCCGCCGAACTGCGTGCGCACGGAGATGTTCGCGCGCGGCACGCAGCCGCACCAGACCTGCACCGTCCACGTCCAGGCCGACATCTGCGACGCAAGCGGGCTTCTGGCCACGCCGCAGTGCCCGCCGTGGAACGTGCAGACGAAGATATGCATCAAGCGCAGCGAGCCGTGGGCGCCGTACACCGACGAGAAGGGGCGCACCTTCACGCCGCTTGACGCGGTTGACGAGGCGCCCACCTCCTACTGCAACGTCCACGGGACGGGCGGCCCCGCTGACGGGACCGGCGACGCGGGCGGCAACGGCACGGGCGGCACCGGCGACGGCGTGGCCACGAAGGTCTTCGACGTCCAGGCGCAGTGCTTCGCCTTCAACCCGGCCCAGATCCACGTGCGCGTGGGCGAGACCGTGCTGCTGCGCGTGACGGCCATCGACGTGCAGCACGGGTTCAAGCTGCCCGACTTCGGCGTCGACGTGCTCATCCCGGCCGGCGAGACGCGGGCGTGCCAGTTCGTCGCCGACCGCGCCGGCATCTTCCCCTTCTATTGCGGCGTGCCATGCGGTGCCGGCTGCGAGCGCATGGTCGGCCAGCTGATCGTGGAGCAGTAGCGCGTGCCCAGGCGATCTTGAACGGAAGGCGGGCGCGTGGCCCGCCTTCCGTACCCCCGCCTAGAAGAAGATGTTGACGCAGCCTTGCTGGCAGGAGTTGAAACAGCCCTCACAGATGAATGCATTCGCCGGACTCACCCCACCATGCTTCGAGACCAAGTACACCCTCCTCACCCCCCTTCTTCATGACGTTCCTTGCCTCCTCAGTCCCCCACCGCGTCCGGCAGCTCGTCCTCCAGGAGGCGCAGGCGCGGGTACGAGCAACCCAGCGCCACAGCAGCAATGATGCACAGCCCGAGCACGATCAGGAGCAGGCCGATGCCACGGCCCGGCCCGGCGCCGATGACGCGCCCCACGCCAGCTCCCGGTACGTCAGCCGTGATTCCTCAAAGACCGCGGCGTCGGCGTCCGGCGTCCGGGCGGGGTAGTTATTCCAGACCTGGGGTTTCATTCCTTCGCGGATCGCCTGGAATCGTTCGCCACGGCGCGACACGGGGCGACGGGGATCGAGCCGCGCGGGTGAACGAGCACGCCCCCGGCGCCATAGCGTGAGAGTGTGGGGGGTGGTTGGCACGACTCTCCCGGCGGTCGCCGGGCACTGCGCCGGCGACATCCACGTCCACTGCAACCAGTTCGGCGACGACGGTCACGACAGCATCGCCGAGCAGGCCGTCGAGGCCCGGAAGCGCGGCTTGAGATGGATCGTGATAACAGCTCACGCCCAGAGGATGCGCGCCGACGACTGGGCCGGCCTGGTGGCCGGATGCGCGCGCGCGACGGCCCGTGAGGGCGTGACCGTCATCCCCGGCCTGGAAGTGAGCACGCGCCGCGAGTATGCCCGGCGGCCGGCGACCTTCGCCTACCGCGCCCCGGCCGGTGCGCCGCTGACGTCATGGGTCGAGTGCGGCGGCGGCAGGTATCACCATGCCCCGCTGGGCTTCAGCTTCCCGTTCTACGCGGCGCCCAGGACATCCATGTGTGTCAGCGCCAGCGGGTTCCTCAGCTTCCCGCCGGCCGCAAGCGCCATCCCCAGCCCCACCGCGCCGCGCGGGCTGATCGCCCCCCTGTGGTACCACGGCGAGCCCGCCGCGGACGTCGCGGCCTGGGTGGACCGGCAGGTGCCCGGGGAGCTCAGAATCACGTGGATCCGTGACACACCGCGCCGGCAGGCGTTCCAGGCCCGGCTGGTGCATACGGGAGACGTATACTTCTACTACCAGGCAGTGGGACGCTTTGGCACCCCCACCGTGGGCGTCCTTGACGACCGCGGTGAGTACGGCGCATCCTACAGTGGGACGCTGGCGGACGGCATGGGGCTCAAGTTCTACGCCGGCGCCGATTCCCACTACCTGGCCCTCGGCCCGCGCGCTTTTTTGCCCAACCCCGACCCCGAGCGCCGCACCGGCCCGGAGATCGCTGACGCGGTCAGAGGCTGCCCGCACTCCGGCATCGGCATCGTCGCCCACCCGTTCCTGCCGGCCTACCCGTGGCAGTACTGGACGACGCAGGCCGGGGATGCCGGCGCCACTGTGTGCGGCGTGGGGGGGATCGAGCTCGTCAGCGGCGGCCTGGCGACGCGGGCGCCGCGGCGGTCCCTGCTGCGGTGGGACGCGCTGCTGCGATGCGGCCTGCCGCGCACCCTCGGGGGCGGGGGCTTCGCCGTCGGAGTAGCCGGCAGCGACGACCACGACGTCCTCAACGTCTCGACGCTGGGCAACAACGTGACCTGGGTGCAGGCGCCATCGCCGGCACCGGCGCCAGCGCCCGCCGCGATCCTCGCCGCCCTCAGGGCGGGCCGGTGCTTCGCCTCCAGCGACGGCTCCATGACCACCTTCACCGCCGAAGTCGCCGGCACGCGCTACCCGGCCGGGTCGGTGGTGGCGGTCGCCCCGGGCCAGCCGGTGGCCCTCGCTGGCACCGCCCACAGCGCGCACGGTCATGACATCATGGGCGTGACGGTCATAAGCGACGGGGCGCCGCTGGCCACGCTGGCGAGTCGCGGCGGTTCATGGTCCTGCCAGACGACTGTGAACGGTGACGGGTACTTCCGCGTCGTGCTCATTGCCCGCGACGGCGCGGCGCGCCACTCCTACTCCAACCCCATCTTCTTCCGCACCTGACGCACCGCCGCGACGGCAGCTACAAGAACTACCTGTACCAGTCGGGCACGTGGAGCCCGATCAACTCGCTGATCTGCGGCGTGGAGTGAGGGGGGAGGCAAGCGGGCTCTTCCTGCGCGGCCCGCCCTGAAGCGCCCCCAGGTACGTCCCGGCCAGCGCGCTCTCCAGCCAGAAGGCCGCCAGAACGGCGCCAAAGGCCGCGGTCACCGACACCCCGCCCAGCGCGCCGGCCAGAAGCGGCCCGAGGGCGTTCCCGAGGCCGGTGCTGGCCTGCAGGATGCCCATCGCCCGCGACATCGCCTCCCCCGCCTCGGCCGACAGCCCGGCGTACACGCCGGTGAACAACGGCCCGGAGCTTGCGCCCAGGAGCACCATCACCGCGCCCAGCGCCAGGGGCAGCGGCGCGACGGGTATCAGGATCGCCGCCACGCCGCAGGCGAACGTGCCCACGGCCACGGCGCGCATGCCCCGGCCCGCGTCGGCGAGCCGGCCGCACACCCCCTGCACGACGGCGTAGGCCAGGCAGTTCACCGTCATCATCGTGCCGATCAGCGACTCGGGCGCGCCGCGGGTCTGCAGCGTAACGGCCAGGAGGAAGGCCCACGCCTGGTAGGCGACGAAGTCGAGCAGGTTCACGGCGACCAGCAGCAGGACGCGCGGGTTGCGCGCCAGGGCCCGCCCTGTGGGGGCCGCCGAAGGCCCGGGAGCCACGACCGGAGCGCCAAGTGTGGCGGCGGCCTGGGCATCAACGCGGTCACGCCCCCGCCCCGGCACGCGCGCGGGCACCGCGAAGAACACGATCAGCGCGCCCAGCACCAGGGCGGCCGCCGACAACGCGAACACGCTGCCCGCGCCGGCGAACTCGAGCAGCGCCCCGCCGGCGACCGGCCCGGCGATCATGCCGTAGGCGCCCCACTGGTTGACCATTCCCGCCACCCGGCCGCGCCGCGCGCCGCCGACATCGGAAATGAGCACCATCGCCGGCACGGACATCAGCGGCATCACCAGGCCGTGCGCCAGTCGCAGGCCGGTCAGCCCGCCGCGGGAGAACGTGACCGTGTACAGTAGGTAAGCGGCGGCCACAAGCACCGTCCCGGCAAGAAGCGCGCGCCGCCGGTCGGCGCGCTCGATGGCCCACCCGCAAAGAAGGCTCACCAGCGCGCCGCCCGCGCTGGCGAGGCCGACGAGAAAGCCGGTGTACGACACCGAGAAGCCGAGCGCCCGGAAGTGCAGGGGGAACACCACGGTGCCGAGGCCAATGACGAACATTACCAGGAACGAGCGCAGCGCCAGCGCGTAAGCAGCCATCCCCGGCCCCCCCGTCACAGCCGGCGGCGCCACTTGATGCCCACCAGCAGGAGAGCCGCGGCCAGGGCTACCAGGGCCATGCCCGCCGGGCTTTCCGGCCGCGTCCTGTTCAACTCCTGCAGAAACCCGAAGAGGATGAAGAACCCCAGCGCCCCGGCCGCCAGCGCCCACTACTGCCGCCCTGGCAGGGCGGCGACCGCGGCCACGCCCCCGGCCATCTTCGCCACGAGGAAGACGACGAGGGCCGCCAGGCCGGCCCATGAGGATGATCGCCCCCGTCGCGGGGAGGCCGGTGTAGGGCACGGCCCAGTGGATAACGAAGAACGCCAACGTCGCCAGGAAACCCAGCAGTCCGAACCAGCGGGCGCGCGCGGGGTGGCGCGCCGTGGCGGGCGCAGGGTCGCCCGCATCGCCGCCGCGCGCCGGCAGCGGCCACGGCAGGCGCCAGGCCAGGAGCACGAGCCCGGCGGAGGCGAGGACCGCCAGCAGGTACGGGACGAGCGGCGGCCGGTACGGGTTCAGCACGAAGAAGATGAGCAGGAACGACGCGACCAGGAGTGCGGCGGGCAACCAGAGCCCCCGCCCCCCGACCCAGCGTTCCCGGACCCGCCCTGGAAACATCAGGCCGACGAGGAGCACGGGGATGCCGATGCTGAAGGTGGCGTGGAACAGCGCCAGGTTCACGCCCCACACGACGTTGACCCCGGCCCAGCGCCCGTAGGTGCCCAGGACCCCCAGGTCAACCCAGCTCGGATCAAAGAAGCTCTTGACCGCCAACCCCTCTTCAATGATGCCATAGGCCACCCCCAGGCACAGGAGGGTCGGCCAGCCTTCCGCCAGCGCGAGGCGAGCTCGCGCGCCAGCACGGCGCCGCCGCCGTAGAGGGCGTTCAGGACGATGAACACGACCGGGTTGAAGTATTGCAGCGGCGGGGACGAGCCGCTGAGAAGCTCGGCGATCGCTGGTGCCAGGAAGAACAAGACTACGGCCGGAAGGACTTTGGCCCGCCCGGTGGTCATGACCCCCCACCCGCCTTCCCAATTGAGTTGACCCCTGGTTGAATTAGGCGCGTTTCCATCCCATACCTGCCTGCCGCCGGCCGGTCCTGGCTGCCAGCGGGAAAAGCCCCTCCCAGCGGGCAGGAGACGCGGCGGCCGCCAGAGAAGACATTGCAGAGCGACATGCGGCAGGAGGGACGCTGGACCGGCAGGCGGGCATTGGCGGGCACGGACGGCGGGCGGCAAGCGCGGGCATTGGCAGGCAGATCACTCGTGCAGAGGAGGTGGCTGGCGTGCCGCGGATGACGTTCGGGCGCGGCATTGTGGCGTCGGCCCTGCTGTTGGCGGCCGTGGGGATCGTGGGGCTCCTGGGGCCATTGGGGCTTTGGGGGATCGTGGGATCCGTGGGGCCCGTGGCGGCGGAGGCGTCGCCGCAGGACCTCGTGGGCCCCTACTCCCTGGTCCCCGAGGAGCGCATCGGCTTCGTCATCGGCCAGGCCGCGTACACCGTCGACGACTTCACGTACACCATGGACGCCGCCCCGTTCATTCAGGAAGGGCGGACGTACGTGCCCCTGCGCTACCTGGGCTACGCCCTGGGGGCCGAGGTCGGCTGGTACCCGGAGGCGGGCAAGGTCAGCGTCAGCCGGGGCGCGACGACGGTCGAGCTGTTCGTCGGCCGCAAGGCCATGGTCATCAACGGCGCCGAGCGCGCCATCGACGTGGCGCCGCTCCTGCGCGGCGGTCGCACCTACCTGCCGGCGCGGTTTGTGGCCGAGGCCTTCGGCTACAGGGCGACCTGGGACGCCGCCGCCCAGGCCGTGGTGCTGACGCGGCCGTACGCGTTCAGCCGCGACTGGCTCGATCAGGGCGGCATCCTCGTCTGCGGCCGGCCCCCCGTCGAATACCTGCGGGCGGCGAACGCCACCGGGGCCATATGGTCGGTGTACTTCGGCGGCCTCAACCCCGGCGAGCTTCAGTACCTGCGCGACCTGCACAAGCACGGCTACAAGGTCGCGACCAACCTCCCCATGGCCCAGGGCTACGCCGAGATCGTCGGCGCGGACCTGCAGGCGCGCGCCGGCTGCAAGAACGTCAAGGGCGAGCCGGCGTTCTTCGACTTCGGCACCGCCACCCTGCGCGTGGCGTACATGTGCAGCAACAACGCGGAGTGGCGCGAGTTCCTGAAAAACCGCATCAGGGAGCACATCGACGGCCTGGCCGACGACGTGCACCTGGACGAGATCGGCGGCGTGGCGAGCCAGCTTGACACGACGGGGTTCTGTGAATCGTGCATGGCCGGCTTCCGGGCGTATCTCGGCGCCCGCTACACGCCCGCCGAGCTTGCACGCGACTTCGGCATCAGCGACCTGCCAAGCTTCCATTACGTCGGCTACCTGGCCGCCAAGGGCCTGTCAAGCTTCCACCACGACCCCAACGCGCGCCTGCGCGACGAGTTCACGCGCTTCCACCAGCTGAGCCAGAAGGCGTTTGTGGCCGAGCTGGCGCAGTACGCGCGCGACTATGCCTCAAGCAAGCGCGACGCGCCCGGCGCCACCGGCCGCGCGGTCCTCCTGAGCGGCAACCTGTACGACCTGCGGCCCAACTTCCAGGTGTACCTGCCGTACCTCGACTTCGCGGCGTTCGAGATGCCCATGGGCCGCCTGCCCGAGGGCAAGCACTTCGTCACGTATCTTCTGGGCGCGGCGATAACGCCCGCAAAGCCCGTCTACGCGCTGCCTGACATATACGACATGGCGGCGCTGGCGCCCGAGGACGCCAAGCTGTGGCGCCACTGGCTGGCCGAGGCCGCGGCCTGCGGCGGGTCGGTACTGCTGCCCTACGAGGCGTTCACCGCCGGCGCCGGGCAGTACACCCTGCCCGCCGAGCAGATCGCCCCCTACACGGGCTTCATCGCGGCGCACCCGGACCTCTATCGCGGCACGACGCGCCTGGCCGGGGCGGCGCTGCTCTTCGACCTGCGCTCGGCGCTTTACGACTGGTCGGCGTGGGAGGACTTCAAGCACGCCGGCCAGGAGCTGCAGGCGGCGCACGTCCCGTACGCGGTGGCGTACGCCGGGGACCCGGAGCTCTTGGACCAGCCGCTGACGCTTGAGGCGGTCGAGGACTACGCGGTGCTCGTCGTCCCCGCCGGGCACAGGTTCGACGCGGCGGCGCAGGCGGTGCTCGACCAGTACCAGCGCCAGGGCGGCCGCATCATCTACCACGCGGCGGGCCAGGATCTGGGCGCGCAGGTGCGGGCGACCGGCGCCGATCTGGGCCTCCAGACCGACGCGCCGGCCGACCTGGGCATCATCGCCTGCCGCCGCGGTGACGCGCTCGCGGTGCACCTGATCAACTACGCCTACGACTATGGCGCCCACGACTTCGTCGCCCAGGGGCCGGTGCGCGTCAGCCTGAAGATCCCCGAGGGCGTGAGCCTGGGCGGCAGGACGCTCACGCTGCTGAGCCCGGACGACGGGCAAGCGCGCGGGCAGGGTAGCGGGCAGGCGGGCGGCCAGGCCGCCGCGGGGACCGCGCTGCAGTTCACGGTCAAGGCGGGCCGGGTGAAGTTCACGGTGCCCGGCGTGCAGGGGTACGCGGTGGCGGTGTTCGAGTGAATGGGGCGACCGGACGGCCACAGACAGTGTCGACGGAGGCGAGGACGTTGTTGTCTAGCGGAGGCAAGCGGCTACTGGCGATGTCGGCATGATCATCATCGAGGCCGACATCTACGTGGCGTACAGGAGGTAGCGGCGGCCCTATGGCCCTACCCCCGTCGGAACGCCGCGTCCATCATGCCCCTGCCGCTGTCCTTCTCGAAGGCGGCGGCCACCTCCCTGGCCAGCGCGTCGAGCTGGGCCTGCGCCCACTTGAGGTGCAGGACGATGCCGTTTATCCACGTCAGGGCCCGGCGCAGGTCGGCGTGGCCGATGCTCTCCAGCTGCATCGCGGCCAGAAGCAGCAGCCGCAGGCCGTCCTCGTGCCGCCCGCGCTTGCCCACCGTGATGCCCGCCTGCGCCCACGTCAGGGCCTCGCCGGCGCGGTCGCCCGTCTCGCGCGTTATCGCCAGCGATGCCTGGAACTTCTCGTGCGCCGCCGCCCAGTCGCCCTGGTCGAGGTCGATCCCGGCCAGGTTGTGCAGCGCGGCGACCTCGCCGGCGCGGTTGCCCGTCTCGCGCACGATCACCAGCGACCGCTCGAACTTCTCACGCGCCCCCGCGAGGTCGCCCCGTTTGACGTCGATCTCGGCCAGCGCGCAGTGCGCCGCGGCCTCACCGGCGCGGTCCCCCGCGTCGCGGGCCACGTCCAGCGACTTCTGGAACTTCCGCCGTGACGCCGACGACCGCTTCTGCAGGCCGTCGATGACCGCCAGCTGGTGCCACGCGGCGGCCTCCCCGGCGCGGTTGCCCGTCCGCTGCTCCAGCTCCAGCAACTTGACGAGCTTCGCCTCGGCGCCGACCAGGTCGCGCTGCCGGAAGTCGATCGTGGCCAGCCCGTGCCACGCGACCGCCTCCTCGCGGGGCATCCGCCCGCGGGCCAGGTCCAGGCAGCGCTCGTAAGAGCGCCGCGCGTCGTCGTAGTCGCCGCGCTCGAGGTGCGCCCGGCCGATCCAGCTCATCGGGGCCGGGTGCTCCCGGCAGTCAAGGAGGGCGAGGTTCAGGCGCACGATGGCCCCGTACTCCCCCTGGCGCACCAGCGCCGCGCTGATGCGGTCCGTGACTGCCAGCGCCGGTTCGAACCCCCCGGCCGCCAGGTACTGCGCCCGCGCCTCCAGGAGACAGCCCAGCCACGACAGGCCCAGCTCGCCCTCGCCGTCGCGCGCCTCCAGGTCACGCAGGAAGTCGCCCGCCGCCCGGTGGGCCGCGCGGCGCTCGTCGGGGCTCAGGCGTTCCTGGGCCAGGAGCCACGGGCGCAGGTGACCGCAGACCGCCCACAGATCTGGGGCAGCGCCGTCCTGCGCGCCCGCCTGCTCACCCTCCCGCAGGCCCTCCTGCGCGCCCTCTTGCGCGCCCTCTTGCGCGCCTTGCGCCGCGGGGCGGGCCTCGCGCGCGTGGTGCGCCGCGTAGGCCAGGGCGCGCTCATGCCACCTCAACGTGAAGTCGCGGAGGCGGTCGTCTGGCTCGCCGGTGACCGCCGCCAGGGCAGCGAGGTTGACCGCCACCCCGTAGACCGCCGCGCAGCTCAAGGCCCGCCGGCAGCCGGGGTCAAGCTGGTCATACAGCCAGGCCGCAAATGCCGCCCCGGCGGCCCCCGCCCCTTCAACATCCGGCCCGGCGCCCTCCGGCGGGCCGGGCGCCCGCAGCTGCTGGCGCAGCACGTCGTCGGACGCCGACTTGAGGACCGCGCGCGCCTGGTCCAGGAAGCACGGCGCCCCGCCGAGCAGGTGGTGAACCTCGCCCAGAAGCTCGGGCGGGGGGTCGCCGGCGGCAAGGCGCCAGCGCACGCCGTCATCGCGCAGCAGGGACGCGATGAACGCGGCCTCGCCGAGGGCGCCGAGGGTCTCCTCACGGGCCGCCGGCGGCAGGTTCTCGACATCGGACGGCAGGCTGCGGGCGGTGATGATCGCCCGCGAGCCGCCGCTGAGGCCGTGGAGCAGGTGGCCGTAGAACCAGGCCAGCTCGGGGTCGGCGATGCGGCGTGTCGCCGGGGCGAGGTTGGCCTCAAAGCCGTCAAGCACCAGCACGAAGCGGCCCTCGTTCAGCGCGGAAATGAGGTGGCGCAGGCGGCCCTCCACCGGCACCGACGCGTCGCGCAGGGCCGCGTGACGGTGGCGCAGGCCGGCGGCCAGGAACGCATCACCGCATGCCTGGAACAGCGTGGCCGCGTTCAGCGGGTTCTCCGGGGCGGACGGGACGGCGATGGCCCTGAAACCGGCGGCCTGCAGCCGGCGCGTCAGACGCGCGGCCAGGGCGGTCTTGCCGGTGCCGTCCGCCCCGGTGATGAGCACGACCTGGACCTGGCCGTCGCGCAGGGCGGGCAGGAGGCGCTGCTGCTCGCGGCGGCGACCGGCGAGGCCGCTGGGGGCGGAGTCTGGGCCGCGATCGGGGCCGGGGTCCAACCTCAGCCCCCGCTCCGATGCGCCGTACAGGACCGGCGGCGGCCACGGCGGCTCGCCCGCGCCCGCGTCGCCGGCACCCGCGCCGTCGCCACCACTCGCCTCAAGGACCGCCCCTCGCGCCTGCAGCAGCGCCGCAGCCGCCGGTTCGCCGGCGGCCAGGGCGCGGTAGAACACTGCCGCGCACCGCGCCGCCGAAGGGTCGGTGAGAGGGGCCGCCCAGCCGATCACCAGCGGCACGCCGCCCTCCAGCAGGCCCTGGCACAGCTCAACCGCGGCCGTAGTCGCAGCCTCACCGCGACCGCTCACCAGGACGCACTGCACGCCGTTGGCCGCCGCGAAGAGTTCCCGCGCCATCTCCGGCCCCGGCCGCGGGTCGCCCTGCCCGCGCTCATCCTCGAAGGCGAAGTACCCCAGGCCGTCGTCCCGCACCCCGGCGCGCCCGGCCAGATGCACCACGTGCGGCCTAAAGCCAGCGATCCGCTGGCGCAGTTCCTCGAATGTGCCCCGGTCGCATGATTCCACGGCCGCGGCTGGGCCGGGGCCAGCAACGCCCGAACCGGAGTAGACCACGGCTCTCAGCAGGGACTCTTCCTCGCGCTCAAAGTCAAACGGCTCCTGGTCCTGCGGCGCGCAGGCCATGAACAGCACCCGCAACGGCCGCACCGGGGCGTCCGCCGCGTGCCCCGGCAGCGTGTCATTGTGTTGTTGCTCCACCGGCCGCACCCCCCGTACCCGGCTGCCCTGGGAGTAGTTCCCAGGTCCGCCATGGTCATTCGGCAACCGGGGCCGCAGATCCTCCTTTTTCCATTGCGGGGGCCTGCGGAATGACGCGCACAGGCCGACGACACAGTGCTTCGACCGCGCCCTGTGGATCATCTACCTGCAGGAGCGCGGCTTCTCGCTGCTGCAGGTCGGCCTCCTGGAGTCGCTCCTGCACATCACCATCATGATCTTCGAGGTCCCCACCGGCGTCATGGCCGACCTCATCGGGCGCAAGGCGTCGGTCATCATCGGGCACGCCCTGTGGACGCTGTACCTGGTGGGCATGATCTTCGCCGGGAACATCATCGTCGCCGCCTTGAGCTTCTTCTGCCTGGGGCTCAGCCTGTCGTTCATCTCCGGCGCCGAGGTCGCGCTGCTGTATGACTCGCGGCAGGCATTCCGTACGGAAAAGGGCTTCACGCGCACGGTGGGCATGTATTACGGCGTCATGACGGTGGGCATGGCCGCCGCGATGGCCGCGGGCGGCCTCGTGAGGCAGGTTTCGTGGCCGCTCGTCTTCCTTCTGGGCGCCCTGGCCCAGATCACGGCTGTGGCGCTGTCGTGCCTTCTGACCGAGGTGCCCGTGCGCAATGACGTGCCCGTGCGCGCGGAGCCGCTGCCAGCGCGGCTGGCGTCGCATCTCAAGGGCGTCCTGGCGTTTCTCAAGGAGAGCCGCGCCGCCCGGGCGCTTCTGGCCGGGACCGCCCTGTACGCCGCGGCCACGTCCACGTATCACCTGTACGCGCAGAGCCTCTTGAGCGGGGCCGGCTTCACCCTGGTCGCCGTCGGCGGGCTGTTCGGACTGGAGTCGCTGCTCTCGGCCGGCGCGTCGGCGCAGGCCCACGCCGTCGAGGCGAAACTCACGCCCAGGCGCGCCCTGCTCGGCGTGCTCGCCGGCACGGCCTTGCTCTTCCCGCTCGTGGCCGTCAATCGCCGCGGACCGGCCGCCGCAGCCTTCTTCCTGGTCAGCCCCGCGGCCAACCTGTTCGCGCCCATCGCGGAGAGCGCCATCAACCGCGAGATCCCGTCGGCACTGCGGGCCACGCTCCTGTCGGCCATGAGCATGACCTGCTCGCTGTTCATGGCCCTGCTCTTCCCCGCCGTGGGCTATGCCGCCGACCGGTTCGGGTTGAACGGCCCCCTGGCCCTGGCCGGGGTTGCAGCGTCTCTCGCCTGCCTGGGTTGCTCCTGGTACTTCTTCCGCGCCAGGGCCGCCAGGGCAACCGTGAAGGGCGCGGGGGTCGATGCCGGGCCGTACGAGCTTGGCTGAGAGGGATCGGCAGTCTGGTGCGACCCTGGCATCGCATGGGAACCGTCAGGCTGGGCGGGACGTCAATGGAGGCCAAGCTGGCGATCATACTTTGTCCACACGACCATCAGTCCCCCTCCTGCAGGCATTGGAGGTGGCGCGTGCATCATGGTCTTGAGGACTGATCGCACTGCCCCACGGTGGATTGCCCCGGCGGTAGTCATCATGCTCCTATTGCTGCTTGGCACGGCGGGCTGCGGCCGGGAGACCGAGCAACCGGCCGGCGCGGCTGCGCCCGCCAAGCCTCCCGTCGCCCTTCCTACCGAGCCGTCTTGGCCGACGACCCTGCCGGGCACGACCAGCCTGCCGTTTCCTCCCGGCGAGGTCGAGAAGACCTGGTCCGTAGGGCCTGATAAGACCCTCATCGCCCACCGCGAGGGAGAACCCGAATTCTGCATCTGCTACCTGCTGGCGGCCGATGGCGACTGCACGCCAATTGTGGGCGCTGTCAGTGAGGCAGAGGTGCGCGCGGCATCGCCGACGGCGATCGAGTTCGTCTGCCATGGTGGCGGCGGCGGCCCGTTCGTCAGCTTCCCGTACCTCGCCATCTACGACGTGGCCACCGGCAAGACCGAGGAGCGCCATCTGTTCAGGGACCCGCGGCAATCCATCCAGTTCGGATTCGAGTCCGACAGTGGGGGCCGACTCCTCACCTCCATCAGCATGGAAGAGGGCGCGGTGGCATTGCAGTTTGCCACTGCGGCCGAGGTGCTGGCGGCGTACGCAGGCCCGGTGGGTTGGGTCCCGCGTACCTTCGTGCAATGGAATGACGGGCGCGCGAGCCTCACATTGCGCTTCACCGGGACAGAGGCGCTGCCGACGGCGGTCAGCCAGGTGGCGGGGCTTGAGGGCGGGTGTCTTCTCAGCGCCTCCCTGGAGCGTTGCGACGGCGAGGCCCTGTTATCACTGCGCCTTGACCAGCCGCGGCAGTACTACATCACACACACCTACGGCGACGTGGCCACGATGACGGTGCACTTCGCGCAGTGACAGCCGTCGCCTGCCGCACCGGCCCGGCGGCGGACGGTTTCATGTACCAACTCCCAGTGGCAATGCAGCGCGGGGACAAGGGTCTCCTCAACAGCGCCACCTTCTCGTTGAACGTGGGCGGGGCAAAGTGAGGCTTTTGGCGGCGAAGCCATCGGCCAGGTCGCGGGAGGGGCCGGCGCCGGCCCCTCCCGTCGTAGATGCTGGGGGCCGGTGCTAATCGACGGCGAACCAGTACATCGAGCAACCACAGCACCGGACGTGGTTTCTGGGCCGGTCGAGCTCCAGCGCCCGCACGCCGCGCTTGATCAACATCACGCACACCTCCTCTCGCCACCCGTTCTGAGGTCGCCCCGGCCTTGCCGTGGGGCGCCTTATGATCGGCCGCCGGCGAGGCCAGCGAGGCTGGCGGGGTCCGCGGGGCCAGTTGGGCCGGTTGTGCCGGCTGGGCCGGCGAGGCCGGCCGGGCCGGGCTCCCGGCGCATGGCGGCCGTCAGGTACTCCAGCCGCAACTCACAATCCAGGCCGCGATTCAACCGCTCACGTTCGCATACCCGCGCCGCAATCGAGCCCTTCGTCCACCACGCCCCGGCGCGGCACCCGCCCAGGCAGCGCGGCATGAGGTTGCACTGCATGCACTCCGCGTCGCGGGGGTCGGCCGTCAGGACCTCGGGGTAGGCGTGGGTCATCTGCCGGCTGAACACGCTGCCGATCTTCAGTTGCGCGAACTTGAGGAAGTGCAGGCAATTGTATATGTCCCCCTCGGGGCTGACGGCGAACCCGCCCTCGGTCTGGGCGACGCAGGGCCCGGGGCCGGAGAATATGTCGATCATGAAGCCGCGGCGGAAGCATTGCATCGTCAGTTGCGCCAAGCCGTCCATGGCCTCCCCGTCCAGCCGGTTCTTGCGGTAGTGCTGGCAGCGGGCCGTCTCAAAGACCGCCGACAGGCTCAAGATGGCCCTGTCCTTCAGGCCCCGCGCCTCCAGCTCGTCCACCAACTGCTTCAGGGCGCCCAGGTTCTGCGCGTCCACGTTCAAGCGGATGGCCAGCTTCGCCGAGTCAGGGAGCAGGTCGAGGTTCCTCATGATGCGCTCATACGAGCTGCCGCCGGAGGTGAGCGGGCGCCGCCGGTCGTGCACGTCCCGCGGCCCGTCAAGGGTGACTTGCACGCTGGGCCGCCCCCAGCGGGATATCCTGGCCACGGGCTCCGCCAGGCCCAGGGTGCCGTTCGTCACAAGGTCCGGGGTGAAGGCGATCCCCCTTCTGACCGCGTACTCGCCCAGCCGCTCGGCGATGATGTATATCGGCCCGGGGTTGAGCAACGGCTCGCCGCCCGTGAACATGACGACGAGCCGGGTCGGCCGCTGGGCGTCAAGGGTCCGCACCAGCCACTCCGCCGTCGCGACCGCGACCTCGCCGCTCATCTGGCCGGCCTCGCGCACGGTCTTCTGAAAGCAGTATGCGCACGCGGAGTTGCACGCTAGGGTGGTGCATATCACGGCGTACACCTTGTCCGTCAGGTAGCGCTGGCGCTGCAGGAGCCATTCGGCCAGCGCCGCTTCGTCGGCGTCGTCGGGCAGGAGGATGAGCGCCTCGCCAAGCTCGCGCACCTGCTCGTCGCTCAGCCCGGCCCGCAGCCGCCCGGCCTCCAGCCGCCGCCCGGGCCGAACCTCAATTGCATCGGGGAGCAGGGCGGCCGCGGAGCTCAGCGTGCTGTACACGTACTGAGACGCGGCGCCGTCGATGCCTGGAATCACCTTCAGGAAAAGCGACCACTTCACGCCGCTCGCCTCCTTGACGACCCCATGATAACCGGGCGGGGGTGTTCCAGTCAATACCATAATAGTATCTAAATCCCTCGAAAGTGGACGGCCTCCCCGGCGCCGGGGGCGATCTCCCGCGCCCCCTGCCGTGTTTTCGACGAAGACCGCGTTGCCGCGCACCGGCGCACCGCCCGCGCCTCACGGGTGGTGTCGAATCGCAGCGAAACTTGCGGCGGATTGCCTCATTCGGCCGAAGGTCTTTGGGAAGGACACCCAGAAATGTCACATCTGGGGAATGCCTGACAAGGGGGTGAGCGCATGTACCTGACGTCCAAGTCATGGCCTTCGGGCGGCATCTTCACGCCGCTCGACTGTGGCGGAAACTGCCAGGGCGGCTGCTGGAGCTGCCAGAGCGGATGCCAGGGCTGCCAGGATACCTGCCGTGGAGGCTCCAAGGTCCAGGCGTCGTGACGATCGGCCAGTCCTTGGGCCCCGGGCCGGGCGCCGCCGGCGGCGGTCCCGGCGTGTGACCCATGTCAACAGGAAAGGGGTGACAGCATGTACCTGACGTCCAAGTTGAAGCCCTTCGACAGCATCATCACCCTGGATTGCGGTGGCACCTGCAGGGGGGGTTGCTGGGGCTGCGAGGCGGGGTGCCTTGGCTGCCAGGATGGCTGTCAGGGCGGGAGCAAGGTCCAGGCGTCCTGAACTCCCAGATGAAGGCGTCCTGAACTCCTAGATGAAGTCAGGTAGCGTTAGGCGGAGGGGCCCCGCAGCCATGGGGCCCTTCCGCAGCGGGTCAAAGGAGGACCGGCTGACACCAGGGGAACCTAGGGAGGTGACAGGCGGTGTACCTGACGTCCAAGTCCCGGTCACGGCCGGGCATCGTGGTGACCATGGACTGCGGCGGCACGTGCCAGGGCACGTGCACGGGCTGCGAGGCGCAGTGCCGGGGCTGCCAGGGAGGCTGCATCGGCGGCGCCAAGGCCCAGGCGACGTGACCGTCATCGCCGGCAGCGGCCGCGGGTGCCCGGCTGCCAGGGCCAGGCGGGCTGCCAGGGCGGCGCGAAGCTCTTCGTGCCGGCCAAGTAGCGCGTGCCCAGGCTGATCACGACGGCAAGGGGGAGAAGCGGGCCGCCAGGAGGCCCCCCGCTCCCCCTTTGTGATCTGGGTGGCCCCTCGCACGGCGCCGGCGAGCGCGGCTCGGACAAGGCCCGCCGGCCTCCTCGGCGGCCAGGCGGCCCAGCCGAAGGTGATGAAGCTGGAATCAGGCCAGCCGTAGGCGTGCCGGCGGGGGTGAGTCAATTCCCGACCGCCTCCGCCGGGTCAAAAGAAGACCGGCGTTGATCGCACAAGCTTGCGTCGTGCGGCACCGCTGAGCGGACCCGCCGGAGGCCGCGGGGGGCAGCCGCGGCGGGAACTGCGCCGCGTGGCCGGCCTCGCCCGCTCTACGACGCGCTACCGCGAGTTCACCTGCACCCCCAGCTTGGTGAGCCGCTGGCCGATCTGGCGCCGCCTGCGGTCAAAGCTGGGGTCCTCGCACACCTGCTTCCAGAGCTCCTGCACGTCGACGCCGGCGGGCAACCCTTTGCTGCCGGCGCAGCCGGATTCCGAGGGCCCGCCGCCGGTTGAAGCCTCGGGGAGTGATGGCTTCACTATCTCTACCCCTTTCAAGCCACAGTCCTCGCCAATCCCACACCATAGTCTACGCGGCAGGAACGCTGAGCGCCAGGCACAACTGAATAATCAGGGAGGCGAACCTCCCGACGTCCCGGTCATCCTCGCTCAGCGAATCTTCCTTCACGCCTTCGATATTCAACACCCCGTGGCAGCTTCCCTTCACAAATACTGGGAGACACAGCCGCGTACGGTAGGCCTGGGCCTCGGCGGCATCATCGGCGAAGCGACCGTCCTGCGTTCTGTCAGGTACGTACTGGAGAAGGCCCGTCCTGCGGCAGGCCTCGGCCGCCGAGCTGGGCTGCGGCTTCAGGCTCTCCCTGGCCCGGTCGCTGTAGCCATAGTCCAGATAGACACCCAGCGCGCCGTCACCGCCCGGCATCAGTATGGCCAGCCGGAAGAGGTTGTAGCCTTCAGGCGGCTCGGCCGAGAACAGCTGGGCAAGGAGGCCCAGGAGCATCAGCAGCGTATCATGGAGCTCGTCTTCCAGATGACTGGGGTCAAGGCCGGGCAGGCGGGCCACCCGCTCCAGAACGGCGCTGAAAACCTTCAACCGCTGGTTGGAGAAATCGAGCTGGTCGTGCAGCTCGGCCGCGGTCCGCTCCAGCTCGGCCACCCGCTGGGGGGCCCCGGCCAGCTTCTGCTTCCTCCCCAGCCACCACTGGATAAGATTCAAGATCAGGGAGCCGAGGCCGACCAGCCCCCCGGAACCCAGAAGGTACGGCCACATGAGCGGATCGCCGACCTTGGCCACGGCCTGCCCCCTAGATAATGGCTTGTACCACCGCTACATACAGGTTCGCGCTGCAGGGTCAGTATTCCTGCCCATCCATTCTGCACCTGGGGATCCTGACGCTTCCTCCTCGCCAACGGCGATTGAGCTGCCGGCGAGGACGGCCGGCACGGAGACGACGCGGGCCAGCGCGCCGCCCCGGTATTCAGCTAATGCGCGAAGGAGTGCACTGGGTCATTTACACCCGGCGATGACACAAGGCCCAGGCGGCGTGACCGTTGTCGCCGGCAGCGGCTGCGCGTGCCCTGGTTGCTCGGGCTGCCTGGGCGGCGAAGCTCTTCGTGCTTGCCAAGTAGCGCGTGCCCAGGCTGACCACGGGGGCAAGGGGGAGAAGCGGGCCGGCGGGAGGCCCCCCGCTCCCCCTTCGTGATCTGGGTAGCCCCGGCAGGCCATCACACGACTGGGGCCGCGGCGGCAGGCTGGAACGTCAGCCGCTCCAGGACCGCACCCTGTCCGTGGTGAACCCCAGCCGTTCGGGGACGGACTTCGTCCCCGGCTTGAGGGACTGCTACACCGTAGCCCCTAGTTCGGCCGGCACGAGCCATCGGTGGCGTACGTCGCCCCTCGGAATAAGTGTATGCCTAGGCTTCTCGCCTTGCGGTCCTGCTCGTGTCGGGTTCCAGCTTTGCCAGGTACTCCTTGATGGTGTCGATGGGCCGCCTGCCCATGTTGCGGTACCCGCGGTGCGGCCGTTCGTTGTTGTAGTGCTGAAGCCACGCGTCGAGGTCGGCCTGCAGGT